>Ga0256845_1001343_pt1 | contig 19936 bp, 14 predicted proteins | sample RiftiametaG_FD_189101 | JGI IMG/M metagenome (GOLD analysis project Ga0256845, IMG submission 189101) | Tube worm associated microbial communities from hydrothermal vent at the East Pacific Rise, Pacific Ocean - Riftia | ecosystem: Host-associated > Annelida > Integument > Unclassified ...
GGCTGTGAATGATGTCGCCACAGATGGCGATTTTTTTTCCTCGGAGATCGCTGCCGAGGCGTTGGCGCATCGTAAAGGCATCAAGAAGAGCTTGGGTGGGATGCTCGTGCATACCGTCACCGGCGTTGACGACTGAGGCCCGACTGCGCGCAGCCACTAAATGGGGCGCACCAGAAGCCGGGTGGCGTATCACAACGACATCAGCGTGCATGGCGTCTAAGGTGGCCATGGTATCGTAGAGGGTTTCACCCTTTTTGGTGCTGGAGGTACTCGCTGACATATTGATAACGTCCGCGCCCATACGTTTGCCCGCAAGCTCGAAACTCGTTCGCGTACGGGTAGAATTTTCGAAGAAAACGTTGAGAATCGTCTTGCCCTTGAGGACTGGCACTTTTCTTACAGGACGCCGGGTGATCTCCAAAAAGGTCTCGGCTGTTTTGAGAATGTGCTCGGCCATCTCAACGCTGAGATCTTCTATTCCTAGAAGATGACGAATGCGGACGTCTTTCATTGAATGTCTTTCGTGAAACTTGCTGGGAGAGCATCTGTTGCGGGAGCATTTTCGCCAGGGGGAGCGCAGGGGGCGGTTGAAGGTGAACCTTCGGGAACAGCAATAGCTGTGAAGCGACCTTGCTCTACTAAAACGTCCACACGTTCATTGGAGGGAACTTCAATTTTTTTCACGAAGTAATCTGCTTGAATGGGCAACTCGCGTCCGGTGCGATCTAAGAGAACTGCCAGCTCGATTTGTGCCGGTCGGCCGTAGTCGAGCAAAGCGTCCACAGCCGCTCGCGTTGTTCGTCCGGTGCACAAGACATCGTCACAGAGCACAACACGACGGCCTTTGATATCGAGCGGAAGATGGGTGGGGTGTAATCGGGCGTTGGGCAAAACGACCGCGGCATCGTCTCGATAGAGACTGATATCGACCGTACCCACAGGTACATCGTCACCATGCTCTTTAAGCAAGGCGGCGAGAGTCTCCGCGATGGGTACTCCTCCTCGGTGCACCCCCACCAACAACAATTTATCTGTTCCACGATGGCGCTCTATAATCTGTCCGGCCAAGCGGCGTAAACCTCGGGCGGCGTCATCGGGGTCGAGCAACTTTCTCATCAGAGCGCACTCCTCATAGCGGGTGAGCTAACACAAGCGCGGGCTCGTCGCTAATTCAACATGCCGCCTTGGCCAGGGGGCTTGCTATCGCGCTTGCCCCCTTTAATTACCTTGAGCCCCGAGCGTTGGGCTCGCTCTTTTTTACTTGAGCGCTCGTTTTCCGCCTCGCGCTCCAAAGCGGCAAGGCGATAACGCAAAATGAAACTTCGTAAGGGTGAGGGAGTGCCCCCGCCCAAGAGCCAACCGTAACCCATGCCCGCGAAAGAGGCGATATGCCCCGAGTTCGTGCCTGAGCCAGCGATGAGGCTCATGACTCCCATACCCACGACGAGCAAGATCAAACCACGCGAGCTCACTGGTAGAACAAAGAACAAATTGATGGTGCGCCCCTTGAATGAACTTGCCCAAGCTATCGCAATGGCTGACACGACAGGTGAGGCTCCCATATAAACGTCGGGCGCAAACTTGGGAGCGAGATCAGGTGGAATGAGGGAAAGAACCGCAAATTGCGTTGCGTAGGAGAGCACCCCGGAAACGATCAAAAAGCGAAAAAACCGTTTACCGCCCCAAGACTCTTCGAGGGAAGAACCTAGGAAGTAAAGCCCCAACATGGTGCCCAAAATATGGCCGATGTTTCCGACGGGTTGATGCAGCAAAAGAGCCGTAAAAATTCGCCAAACTTCGCCCTGGGCGATCGCTTGGGTGTCGCCGGTCAGAGCCAAGAATGTGGCCCCTGATGCACCACCCCAATTGACGGCTAGGGCAAAGACTAACCAAATGGAGAAAAGTACGATCAATACTTTCTTGAGTACGGGTCCCACCGGAGGGAGCGTCATTTGTTGTCCGCCTTGTCCTTGCATTCTTACCTCTGTGGTAGCCCTCCTCGGGGGCTCGGACAAGTTTGCCTGGAAGCTCTGAATTCTGGTGCTGGTTCAGTCGAAAGGTGCAAGAGGATCACAATGAGCATCCACCGTGATGCCCTGAACCGTGAATGTACGACAGGTAGTTGACCAAGCAGGTGTCATTGAAGCACTTTCGTAAGCGAATGCTGTAAAAACAAGATGTTCACCAGGCTCTTGGTTCGTGAGCGTAAGAATTTCTCCGCAGGAGACCAATTCGGTCTCCGAACCAGGGTTTCCTCCCATGCCCGCCCCACCAAGAGCTTTACTTGGGGCTCCTCCAACCGCTGGAGGAGATGACTCGGCTGGGAGCACCGTAAAGTTTGCGACCTCTCCGGGGCCCTCGCCGCACTCCTGATTGAGCAACGAGCGGGTGATATCAAACGCTACGGCGCTGGGGCCTGGAGTGCCGGTATCTTTCAGCTCTTCACAGCCCTGCATGACGACTGTTGTTTTATCGAACGCCTCAAGACCCAATCCCTCTGAGTTGCTGGAGCCTCCTGCACCACCGGCGTTCATCATGCCTGAGCCGCCGAGACCCAATTGGGGAGCGTCGTTTTTACCCCAGCAAGTTGTGGTCCAGCGTGGAGCGACGCTGCCCCCCATTTCGTCAACTATGACGGAAGAAGCGGGGTTTTGCTGGGAAATATCGCTGCGGTCGAAAGCACTGATCATTGCAATGTAGCGCCGGCCCGGCTTGACGTACTCGAAATGCAGAACACTGGTGCAGGGCACTATCCGAGAGTGCGGAAGCACAAATGCCGCATCAAGGCCATCGGTCACGTCCAATAGGCTGGCCTGGTACATCTCCATTCCGCCACGATTGTCACAAGGAACCGAGCCCAAGAATGCCTGGGGGTTCACCTGCACGCGCGTGACACGCGGGGGGGGAGGGTTTGAGGTATCTTCAGTTGAACTGCAGGCCCAAAAAGCCCCCAGCAATAGCCAAGAGTGGCGCCACATAAGCGCGCCGTAGCACCTCGGCACGCTCGGGGAAAGTGCCTAAATTTTACCGGGAATGTAAACTCGTTTGTCCACGAGGGGCTCTACAGCCACGAGGCTATCCGAGCGGAGCACAAGGAGGGCACCCTGAGATGCTTGGTAAAAATCACCGTCGGGGTGAGGAGCATCGCAGGAACGCGGACCACTCATTTGTGGACGAACCAATTGAAGAGCGGCCTCGCCTTGTCTGCGACCCCAGCGGTATTGCAGAGTGTGATTGAACTCCGTACGGCAGGTGATTTTTGACCCGTTGCGTAATTCTAAACGCTCGTGAAGTACGAAACGTTCGCTCGCCGACTGGGGACCGAGGGTAATTTCGCTTTGCTTCAAATTATCAAAAAGACTGATCTTACTGGGCGGGGCAAGAATGCCTTTTTCAGGAAGGGAAGTCAGCCAAGTTGTGCTGATGCGTAAAATCTCGTCCGCTGAGGTTTCTTGTTGAATGGGTGGAGGCGCGGTTTGAGGACCACGACCACACGCGCTCGTTGAGACGAAGGCGAGCAGGAGGAGGAAGCTGAGCTTCAATTGCTAGCCTTTGAGTCGCCTTGGGCGCCTCCAGAAGAGGTGTCTTTGCGTAAAAAGGCGCATTTGGGTGTTTTCCACGGAGCTGAGATCACTGTGCAGGCAAGTTCGTGCTCTTTTTGTTGGTCTTCTTTGTCCAAAGACTCTTGAGCCTTGTCACCGGCGGCTTCGATGAACTCCACGCAAAGGGTCTGTTCTTCGGCTGTGGGCGCCTCGGGACCTGCGATACCGTGAAAACATTGTTCTCGGTAGAAACGCTTGCAAGCTTCGACTTCTCCTTGTTCCACTACGCCGCAAGCAACGGACGCTTCACAACGAGCGTATTCAATATCTCGGCACTCCTGGGTTGCGATTGCCTGGGTTGTGCAGCCCAACAATGTGAATCCCATCAAAAACCCTAGGGCTAAGATTGAAGTGCGATTCCATGATGAACCTTGCATGAGAGCCTCCATAAGTAGCGCTTATCATACCCTGCACCGCAGCGACGAATTTTCACCAATCGCATTTGTTGGCCAGGTGCCGGGTTTAGAAGTCATGGTGGCCGCACGATGCTTTCAAGGAGTCAATTTCATGCGTTCGTTCTTTCCGCCGGTTTTGGTACTCGCTTAGCGCCTTTAACCGATGAAATTCCCAAACCCCTTGTACCCGTGGGGAACGAGCCTGTACTGGGGGCGAGTTTGAAGCAGTTGCAGCGTGCTGGGGCAGCTCGTCTCTTTGTGAACGTTCATCATCATGCTCAGGAAATTACCAATTATATCGAAAGCTTAGGGTTCGATGTTCAGGTCATTTCCGAGTCGAGTATTCGCGGTACGGCGGGAGGCATCGCCGGGGCGAAACGCCACTTAGATGGCGCTCCTTTGATTGTTGTGAACGGTGATATCGTAGGAAAGCTACCGATCACCTCTTTGCTTGCTCGGGCAACCTCCGGACTCGTGTTGGCTCTTGTGCCCCGCGCGGTGGGAGTTGGAACCGTGGGAGTGGGCAGGGGGGGAGTCGTTGTGCGTCTCCGAGGCGAATTTTTTGGGGAAGAAACTTCATCGGGTGACTATATGGGGGTCGCATGTTTGGGCCCTCAGTGCGTGAGCACGCTTCCGGCAATTGGTTGTTTGGTGGGGGATTGGGCATTGCCTCTTTTACGCGTTGGGGGGGAGATTCAGACCCATTTCGTTGAGACCGAATTCGAGGACATTGGTGATCCTCGGGCTTATTTGAGCGCCAATATGCGATGGCTTGAAAACGGGAGCCCCGCCCTCTCCCCCGCGGGGGCATTGATTGCCAGTTCTGCAAATATTGGGAGCGGCGTGCAGATTCAAGAGAGCATCGTGGGTGCAGACTGCCGAGTTGACGGCTCCGGATTGATGAAAAACTGCGTGATTTTGCCAGGGGCTCGTGTTTTAACGCCTCTGAGCGATGCGATTGTCACTCCGAGAGGAGTTGTGATGCAGGTGGAGCCCTTGGCAGAGTGAAAAACTGATTGTATTGGGCTCGGGTGAGTTGGTATCGAGCCGAGGCAGAAGTCACAGAAGAAGAAGTGGCGCAGCGCATTGCGGGAGCCCCTGGAGTATTTTGGCTTTGCGATGAAGGAAAGGTTTTTTTAGGAGCTTTTCCGGTGGAGAAGAGTGCACAGGTGGATCCTCTGGGAGAGGACGAGTGTGAGGATCCTGACGCTCAATTGTGGCCTCTTTGGGTAGGAGTGCTGCCCTACGAGCATTTTAGATTTTGGGAGCGTAGGGGGGGAGCTCAAACAGATCCTCGTGAAGAACCACATCTTACCGAACCTGTTTGGCAAAGGTACGAGGCCGTTGCCCAATTGAATGGGGCAAGGCTCCTCGTGCAGGGCTCCAATGCAGTGGCGGTGGAGCGCTTGCATTCGTTGCTAACTACAGAGAAATGTCGCTCAAGTGCGTCTGTTGAATTAAGGTGGGCAGAAAGCCCTGAGGCGGGGGAAATTCATAGAACGCGGGTGCGCGAAGCGTTGCAGTTGATAGCATCGGGCGAGTTGTATCAGGTGAACTTAGCCCGTCGGTTTCAGTTTCACGTTGCAGGAGGGCCCATTGAGTTGTTGCGCTCGTTGGGTAAATTGGCAAAGGCACCATTTGCCGCAGCTCTCGATCTGGGTGAGGTGAAGGTGGTCAGCACTTCGCCCGAGCTTTTTCTAGATTGCAGCCCCGAGGGGAAGGTGATTACTCGCCCCATCAAGGGAACGCGCCCCCGTCACTCCGACACCAAAATGGACGCACAACTTCGCCGCGAATTGGAGGAGAGCGAAAAGGAGCGGGCCGAATTGGCGATGGTTATCGATATTGAGCGCAACGATTTGGGGCGCCTTGCGAAAACTGGATCAGTAAAAATGCTCGAAGGTCCCCACGTTGTCAGTTACCCCACAGTGCATCATCGAGAGGCGAGCGTGGAGGCGGTCATCGAAAAAGGTGTCTCCCGGCGTGACTTGATCTGCGGCATGATGCCCAGCGGTAGTATTACCGGAGCCCCTAAAATTGCAGCGATGGATGTGATTCATTCCTTGGAGGCCCATCGACGCGGCCTCTACACTGGGGCAATTGGTTTTCTCACTCACGGGGGGGCAATGCGTCTTTCGATGGCAATTCGTGTTTTAACGATGAAAAATAACATGGCCCATTATTTCGCAGGAGGCGGAATTGTCGCCGACAGCGATCCCGAACAAGAATTGCAGGAAACCCGTTGGAAAGCCGAGCAATTGAGCGCACTTGTTCGAATTTGAGAGGACGCAATTGCCATAAAATTGGGCCATCGAGGGGAGTTCGCGCTAACGCTTGCGTCACTATGAATACCTCAGCATCGGTGAACCTGCGCAATCTTGAGCAGATCCATGAGGGCTCGAGTGCGCGCTCGCCCCGACTAGCCACGCTGCTTCTCGCGGCTACAGGCGCAGCAGCCGTATTAGTAGTGGGCATGGCAATGAGAGATAGAAAGCCAGCGGTGGAGTCTCCCGACAAAGATCCCCTAGCCGCTCTCGTGGCAAAAGCTGTCAAAAAAGAGAAGGCAGCGGCGGTTCAATTGCGAGCAGAAGAACTCGATTTTCCTGATATTTTGAGCGACGCCGATTCGCGTACGACAGCGTTGGTTGCGGTGAAAGATCGCAATGGTCGGTTGATTCCAGCGGGAGAAGAAAGGGCGACTCGTCCACCGCCAGCTCTCGATAGCATTCCCGTGGTGCCGCTTCCTGCTGGGAGTTTACTTTCCGCAACATCGGTTACGCGCGAACCCAAAGACGAACTGACGCAGATGGCCGTGCAAGTTTCGCAAGTTCCAGAGGGTGCCAGTGTTGCTCCTCCGGGCGCTGAAGGCGGGTACCTTGTGCAGGTCGCAAGTTTTAAGGCACAAGATGACGCCGATAGTTTTGTGATCGAGCTCAGAAAACGTGGCCATAGGGCGTTCCGTCAAGCTGCAAATGTGCCCGGTCGAGGTATTTGGCATCGCGTTCGCATTGGTTCATTCAAGAGCAAGTACCAAGCCGTGCGTTACAAAAATAAGTTGGAGAAGACGGAGCGAACGATTGCTCTCGTGATTGATCCTTCCAAAGTCGAACGACAGCAAAAAATTAGGGCCGCGAAATTAGCCGAAAGAATTCGCAAGTACGGTCGCCCCTAAAAGCATTCGTTCTGCCAGAATGATTGCTCGACCCCCACCTGAACGTGCATACTCAGGGCGTGAGTATTGATATTGAGTCACTGCATACCCGCGCGAAGCGCTCCCTAGGTGCAAAGGCTCCTGGCCCGATGAAAACGATGGCCGCCAAGGGGGCCATTCCAGGCGTGTCCCCTGCCGATTGTCTCAGCGTCGTTGTGATTCTTGCGGCAAGGCAAGAACTCGAAGAGAAGGAGATTGCCGAGATTGCTCGTCAAACTTTGCGCGAACCGCCGCTACCTTTTTTGGAAGGTGCATTGGGCGGTACTTTGCAGCGCGACGTTGTGGCTGCTTTGGCAGACTACACAAAGCTCGATGGCTCTCTGTTACCCAAGTTGCTAGCTCAAGAGACTATTGATGAAGAGATTGTTTGCGTGCTGGCCGCTAAGGCCGACGAAGCCGGCGGAGAAATCATTGGCACCAATGAGAGTCTGTTGTTGCGATTTCCAGCCGCTATCGAAAAGCTCTACATGAACAAACGTGTGCGCATGTCTACAGCCGATAGGCTGATTGAATTGGCCGTGCGTAACGAAATTGAACTAGATTTTCCAGCCTTTAAACTGGCTGCAAAAGCCATCATGTCGCAGCTCATTCCCGAGCCAACCGACGAGCCCACTTTTGACGATCTGCATTTTCAGCAAACAGATGAAGTTGCCGAAAAGGCAAATCTAGATTCCGAAGAAGAGGACGTCTGTGAAAAGGACGACGATGGTAAAGAAACAATTACCAAAAAAGCTGGCCCAGTATTTGTCCAAGTGCAAAATGCGTCTGTGACCGAGCTGATCCGATTTGCGATGGTCGGCAACGCCACTATGCGCCTCCTCTTGGTGCGCCATACAAATCGTTTGGTCTCCGAAGCCGCTGCAAAAAGTCCTCGCATGACCGAAAATGAGGCCGGACAAATTGCTGCAAGTCGGGCAGTGTCCGATACGGTTCTGCGTATCATCGCCAACAATCGTGAGATGGTGCGCAGCTACAAAGTAAAATTGAACCTTGTCACGAATCCGCTGACTCCTTTTACTTATGTATCTCGATTGATGCCTCATTTGCGTCAGGTGGACCTCAAATTGCTCGCTCGCAGCAAAAATGTGCCAGGTCAGGTGCAAAAGTCTGCAAAAAATATATTGAGCCGGCGCAAATAATCTATTGCTCAGCGTGTAGGGTTCGCATGTAATTAAGTGTATGGATTGAGTGAGCTTTCCCTTGACAGAGAGCTGTCCTCCTTCAAGTCTTGAGACTCGCGTGGCCAAACAACAACTCCTTCTCGTAGACGCAGATCCGGCGAGCGTTCGTGTTCTTGAGGTCAGCCTTAAAAAAGCTGGGTTCAGTGTCACAACCGCTACTGACGGGCAAGACGCGCTCACTAAACTTGAGCTCTCAGCTCCTGATCTCATTCTGACGGACACCCGTTTACCTCGGGTAGACGGGTACGAATTAGTGCGCCGTATTAAGGAGATGCCTGCCTTGTCGGGCGTTCCTATTGTTTTTCTCACGAGTCAAAAAAGCGTCGAAGACAAAATTCGCGGACTGGAGTTGGGGGTCGAGGACTATCTCACAAAACCCATTTTCGTGCGCGAGTTGATTGTACGGGTGCAACTCTTACTTACCCGTCGCACCCAGCAAAGAATGGCGAGTGTTGGTCCGACCAGTCGTCGTGCACGGCTCAGCGGCGATCTTTCCGACATGGGTGTCATCGATCTCTTGCAGACCTTTGAGCTAGCTCGCAAGAGCGGTAGGGCAACTCTGCACGACAATGATCTGGAGGCGATGATCTACTTTCGCGAAGGGAGAGTGATCGACGCCGAGCACGGAAAATTGCGTGGCGAGGAGGCCGTGTATCGTTGCTTGATTTGGACCAAAGGTACATTTGACGTTGAGTTCGCCCCCCTCGATCGCGAAGAATTGATCATCACATCGACCCAGGGCCTTCTGATGGAAGGCATGCGGCGAGTTGACGAATGGGGGAGGCTTTGCGAGCAGTTGCCCCCTATGCACACTATTTTTCGAGTGGATAGTACTTTGCTCGCTGAGCGTCTCAATGAGATCCCCGACGAACTCAATGGTGTACTCAGGCTTTTTGACGGGTCGCGATCACTGCTAGACGTCGTGGATGAAAGCCCTTTTGAAGATCTTTCGACCTTAGCGACGGTGACCAAGCTTTACTTCGAAGGTTTGCTCCTCATTGACGAACCCAGCACAAACTCTGAGGCGGTAGTCCCCAGTCATGAGAGCGACCATAGAATCCCACTCTCAGGAAATTTGGCCACAGGCGACTGGTCCGACTCGGAAGAGGAGCACCATGAGGTGATTCATAGAATGCCCGAAGGAGCTTCTTGGCGCCCTTCCGCGCCCCCCGTATCGGTGAGTCCAAGTTTCCCCGACGCGGGAATAGAGGAGGCATCCCAACCCGAGGAAAGGGATTCAACCGCATCTGATGCTCATCTGGCCGCGCAAGCGACTGTTGCAGCAACGCCCAGGCATCAAAAGATCACTGAAGCGGCCCAGCGCGTCGTTCCCACAGAGGCGCCGGCCCCTCCGGGGCACGAAGACACTTTACCCCCCTTCGGATCCACCTCCGAATTTGCTCGCGTGCAACACGCGCTCTCTCCCCAAGACAATTCTTCCCTGCCACCTTCCAGTCCCGAGGCATTGATTCAGGCTGCCGAAATTCCCCGAGAGGCAGCTTTACCCATTGGTATGGGTGAGGTCAGTCAAGGTGAGCCTGAGCGGCGCTCCCCTGCAGCCGACACGCTATCTCCTGAAAGGAGAAAACGGTTCGACTCTGAGCCGAATGTGTACGCAGCCACTCCTACCGCTGCGCCTGTGGCACAGGTCCCGGCAGCATCGAGCACATCTAAGTCAATACCTGTCTCTGGTTTCGCTTCGCTAGAAGACGAGCGCAGGGAGTTAGCTGGCAAAAGAACAGAGGCGAAACCTGATTCTGGGCCACATAAGGCTCCTAGCCGTCCCGCGGTGAATCCCAACCAATTGCAGCAAGCCGTAGCCGAGCAACCCGACGGGCTCGCTCATGGCCTGCAACAAGCTTCCCAAGAAAAGTCAGAGCAAGCGTCGCCTCGCTCCCCAGCGGCTTCGACGGATGCAGCAGCCGACTCGCCTCGGTCCTGGCCAGGGGCAGGAAACTCTGAGCCTGTCACAGAAGCTCCAGAGCAGGAGGCTTCTCCAGAGATACCACCGCTCGCTCCTCTAGACGAAAGAGCTGTGGCCGTGGCCGGGGCGTCTTGGCAATCAGAGCCAGCCACTCAGCCCTTCCATTCAATTACCGATCCTACAAGACGCACGTCCCCCTTGGAGAGTACCGGACCGATCGATACTTTGCGCGGCGTTGCCCCCAGTCCCAATACTGATGAGCGAGCGGCTCTCGCTCCTTCTGCGGTTTCACGGTCTTGGGCAATCAACACCATGGTCGGTCACCCTGCTCCAACGGCTCCCCAGTATTCCACGAGTTCTTCCCAGTCCGCGGCCATTCCTCTCAGTCGTCGCCGGGTCTCCTCCGCGTCTCCACAAAAAGAACCGGAGCAACCGAAGCAACCGGAAGTGCCGCAGTCACCTGAACCGCAAAAACAACTACAGCAACCTGTTCAGGAGAAAACCAAACTCATTCCCCCACAGAGTCAGCGAGTTCTCACCGATCCTGCTCCTAGTTTTCAAATGGAAAGCCCTGGAGAGCCCGCGTCCGAGCCTACTAGTAAAAGCGAGGTCTCCCACACCGATTCATTCTTTCAGGAGGGCGACGAGGGAAGCTACTCCGGTGGTCCAGCCGATCTCGCTGCCAGAGAAGCCGCTCTTCGCTCTGTAGATCAAGCCGAGCGTGCCTCCATTTCAAGTCATCCCCCACGTATAGCCGAACAACGGCGTCAAGGCCTTGCCAAGATTGTTCTGGGGGTCGTAGCACTTTGCACGATGGTGGTCGTGGGCGCGCTTGTAGGCCGAATAGGCAAGCAGCGGGCCTCTAATATAGAATCGACGCCCGATATTGCGCCCCCTAGCCAGGCTCTTCATCAACCAACAATCGACGCGGCTGCTCCCGGCACCCCTGCGCCCTTAGCGGAAAAGACTTTGGCCCTCGAGCAGCCTGATATGGCCGTGGCGAATGACGTGCAGCCCGAGTCTTCGGCAGTCGTCTTAGAGCAGCACGAGCCTCAAAAATCTATTCGTGCCGAGAGCGAAAAACATGCAGCGCCCCAGATCAACCGGCTCCCAGCTCCTTCCCCTAGGAGCGCCGAGCTAGTTCAACCTCCTGTGGCTCGTCAGCCCCCGCCACCCTCTAGTTCGTCTCAAAAATCTGTTCGCTCTTCTACTCTCAATAGTAATCGAGCGGTCGAGAGAGCAAAGGCAACTCGCCGGCCGTCCGAGAACCCTCCCAGTGTAGGGTTTCCTGAACCGCAATAGGACGACTTGAGCGCTCGTTCGCTAGGAGCGAGAGCCAGCTCGACGGCCGTCAAAAAAAGCCGCTAAAACCCGTGCGGCCTCTTCAGGGCATTGCTCGTGGGGCGCATGGGAGGAGCTGAAAAGCTCCAAGCCAGTGTGTGGCATTTCGCGTGCTAAGTAGCGCCCCTGCTCAACCGGAAATAGTCGATCATCCCGTCCCCAAAGAAGGAGAGTGGGTGCACGAATGCGTCGACTGTCCGCTATTAAACTTCGTGTATCTTGAGACGCGCGTAAGGTCGCAAGGAGGGCACCTCGCGAGGCGGGGGGAGACAGAGCCTCATAATATTCATCGAGGAGTTCAGATGAAATCTCTGGATTGATGCGCTCTCGGTAAAGACGAAAGAACCAGCTTTTGCCAATCAATTGGCGAAGGAGCAGCCCTCCTAAAACAGGTGCGAGCAGGTGACGAAAATTGAGTGGGTTGCTTGCCGGGGGAGCCAAAGGGGCAATGAGCGCTAGACGCTTTACAAACTCTGGATGCCCTGCTGCCAACTTGAGCGCGACTGCACCCCCGACTCCGTGACCTAAGAGATGGGCTTGGGCGATATTGAGCCCGGCAAAGAGATCGGCAATTGCATCCGCGAAGGCGTCTACCCCGTAGTTGTATCTCTGAAGAGAAGGTTTTTCGCTTTCGCCGAAGCCAGGAAAATCTACGGCAATCACCCTAAACTCCGAAGAGAGGCAGCGGGCGAGGGCACGGTAAGAAAGGCGGGGGGCCAAGACTCCAGGCAGGGCCACAATGGGAGTAGAATTTGGATCGACGTGGGGGGCGCGCCACTCGGTGGTGCGTAAACGCACGACGCCCGACGATACATCTCGATGAACCTCCACCTCTTCTTGCGTTGGGCGCAGGTTTTCTGGTGCTTCAGGAAGGGTCATCGCGGGTGAGTCTACACCATCTCGCCTTATGTTCAGAATGCCCATTGATTTCTAAAAGAAGAAGGCGGGCCTGAGCGCGAGTTCAGTAGGGAAAGATCCGACTTCGGAGCAATGTGGCTGATCCTCTATTCAAGGTTAAAAATAGGGGATCTAAGCGGAGAGTGAGATTCATGGACTATAATTTATCTCCATGGACATTCCATGAGCTAGGAAACGAAATGTCATAGTCAGTTCGTGAAGTAGCATTTAAGTTCTTGGATAGTCTTTGTTCCTTAAATTTACCTATATAAAGTGTTGGGTAGATCCACTGAGTGGAATATATTCGCTCGCACCTCAAGGGGAGGAGATTGCAGCTTGGCGATCAATGTATCTTGAGCCTACGGAGATAGAGAGTGAACCTGATCGAAGAAAACAGCTTGAAGAATCTAGAGAGCACTCACCCACAAGGGTTGACCTCTCAAGAGATCCTTTCGGTATTTCGGGATCAAGGTATCTCGCTTAGTGAAGCCACCCTACGTAAGTACGTTCAGCTGGGGCTTTTGCCTCGCAGTGTGCGTGTAGGGCAAAAGGGTAAGCATCGCGGCTCAAAAGGCGTCTACCCTGTTCGGGTAGTTCGTCAGATAGTACTCGTTAAACGCATGATGGCTCAGGGCTTCACCATTGAGCAAATTCAAGAAGAATTCCTTTTTCTGCGCGGTGAGTTGGAAGAACTCGAAGAGAGCCTGGGTGGCATCTTCGCAAAACTGGGCACTGTTTTAAAAGAAACAGGGCGTCCTGTTCTCTTTGGATTGGACCGCGAAGTGAGCGCGGTGGAAACGGTGGGGAGAGAACTGATGCTTCGTTTACGGACCATCGAGAGTCGATTGACCTCTTATAGGCGCGATCATTTGGGAGCCATGGCGCTCCCGGAGGTTCAGAGCGCTGCGAGTTAGCAGTTCGTCTGACCAAAGATAAAATCCCGAAAGGGAGCGAGAACAGGTTTTGAAAAAGAAACTTGTTGGAGCGAGTGGGGAGTGCGGCGAGTCCGGTGAAAAATCTGACGAGCGGGGAACGCACAGGGCAAGAAGTTTTAGAGCGGAGATAGTGACATGGTAGCAAAATTATTGAAGTTGGAAGAGGAAACGTTGGCATTGAAGGCACCAGTGGAGGAGCCAATAACTCGTGAGCAGCGTCGCTCTCGACGTAAGCGAGACGTGCGAGCGCGTACCATCAGCGTAAAACGCATGACCAAGCGTGAACTTGAAATTGGTCGACTGCTTTACCCTGAGACGAACTATTGGAAGCCAAAGAATCGAGCTGACTGCAAGGGCGGACCGCGCCCCTGTCCGTATATCTCTTGTAAACACCACCTTTATGTAGATGTTTCGCCTACTACCGGCGCTATCAAGCTTAATTTTCCGGATCTTGAAGTATGGGAACTTTCAGAGTCGTGCGCGTTAGACATTGCCGACCACGGGGGCACCACTCTCGAAGATGTGGGCGCTATTATGAATCTCACGCGCGAGAGAATTCGCCAAGTGGAGGTGAAGGCTTTAGCCAAGCTAGAGGCTCTTTCCGACATGGAGACCTTACGCGATTATGTCGAAGAGGGACCCGTGGGCAAACGCCGTCTTCCTAAGATTTCGCAAGAAGAACTCGATCCGGCTGTTCGCAAACGCGCAAAGTTAACTGTTGTCGAAACGCCTGTCGAAGAGCCCTTAGAGTCCGAAGAGGAAGACGACTCAAGCACTCTCATTGAATCAGATGATTCAGTTTCGTTTGATGCTCTCGAATTGTGATAGTTTGCTCTAGGGCTCTCTCATGAGTCGCCCCGATTTACTTCACGAGAAGTTACCCCTTCAAGAGGAGGCGCGTGGTTTCAGCGAGGCCCTTACCTTTGGCTTTGCCCGTGGTGTCGAGCAGGGGCATTTGCTCAAGCTGACAGCTCCGCCCCTTGCAGAAACCTCGTTTCGCAGATCTTCGTTTGCAAACGATCTCTTTCTCAATGAACTGATTCGCGGGAGTTTTCCGGTAATTTCCAGCGAAGGGAAAGTCGCTTCATCACCAGACTATTTTTTGCGCGTTCTCTCTTCTCCTCCCAAGTCTCATGAAGACATTGCTTTTCGGCAAAATATTTTTAAGGAGCTCAGCTCTGATCCCCAGCGATGGCACCTACTCAAAGAAGCGCACGGCCAATTGCGCGACTTTTGCGATGCCTTTTGCGGAGCGGATCATATATCGGCTCCTAGTGTGGGGGTGAAGAGACGAATTGATATCCTCATAGCCTATCGGGACGCTTTGCATGCCTTGACATCACTGGGCGAAAAGAGTTCATCGGGTTTAGTGCGGGTTGCTGGTTGGGCCAAAGAAATTCAAGGGAGAGAAAACTATCTGCAATTGCAGCATTTGCTTTCGTTTGAGGACACTCGCGCAACAATCGATGCACGTTTGCAAGTGGGTTACGACGGAGAGCTGCGAAGATTGACCATTGTCAGTCTCTCTCATAGTTCTCATTCGGCATTCCCACGCAGCCATATTTTGCGTTTCTTCAAGCGAGTGATCTCCCTCTTAAAGGGTTATAGGTTTAGCGAAGAAGACGTAATGAGCCAATTGCTCGACCGAGTGTTTTCCAATATCGAAAAAGACGTTTATTATCTACTGGGTGTCTATCAGCAAATAGAGTTCTACCTACGAGGTATGGCTTTTTATTCGCAAAGTAATAAACGGGGTCAAGATATTTGTCTGCCCAAGGTTTTACCTTTGGCAGGCGTCGCCAAGCAGCGTCGCTTGGAGGGGCTATTTAATCCATGGTTGCTCGCTCAAGGAGTGAGCGCAATTCCTTGTGATCTCATGTGTGATGACGCTCACCATGTGACTATTGTGAGCGGGCCCAACTCAGGAGGAAAAACCCGACTCTTGCAGTCCCTTGCAATCACTCAGCTTTTGGCCCAGGGGGGGCTTTTTGTACCAGCAAAAGTTGCCGTTTTACCCCAGGTAGAGCAACTTTTCCTTTCGTTGCTCGAAAAGTCGGAAGCAGAGCAAGACGAAGGTCGTTTAGGGGTGGAACTTATGCGAGTGCGTGAGGTCTTTGAACAAAGCGGGCCCCGTTCGCTCGTTTTGATGGATGAACTTTGCTCGGGCACCAATCCCTCAGAGGGGGAGCAAATTTTCGATATGGTGCTCGGTCTTTTTGACGAGTTGCGCCCTCAAGTTTTCATCACAACTCATTTTTTAGACTTCGCCCATCGCATTGCCCAAGAGAACCGCCCTCGACTAAAATTTCTTCAAGTAGAAATTGATGAGCGACAACTCCCTACCTATCAATTCTTACCTGGCGTGGCCCAAACCTCATTGGCGCGCAATACCGCAACGCGTCTAGGGGTTACCCGCGATGAGTTGATGCGATTGATCCACAAACATCAACGGTTGAGTTAATTCGAAGTAGCTTTACGTCGCAGAGAACCGCGAACCGTGTGAATCAACTTTGTGGTTGCTCCGATATCTATAAAAACTGGGCTACTAGAGAGTCCTTTAAATGGTCCAGGATCTAGCATCTTGTGCCTTCAGAACGTGCCGGGTTTCGCCGCCCCCAACCAAGGTAGGGGGCCTTCGATCCCCGCTGATTCGTCCCAGTTTCCCCTCGGTACTACTTTTTGTCTCATTGGTACCAAAAACCGGCACTTTTCTTTGGATCTTTTCAGGCAATACTAGTCTCTCATCAACGGCGAGCTAGAATTTCGCGACCCAAGCGATGAGGTATATCTGAGTGCAGCGTCAATCTATGAGATAACGATTCAGCATCGTTTGGAGAAACTCGATTCACCCGAATCTCCTCCCTAATACATCCCACTACAACGGCAATTAAACGCCATTGAACCTTTGCCCATTACCGAGTCGGCAACGCTCACGGTCGGGCGCCTTCCCTCCATTCATCGCGACCCACTCGACCGTATCCTCATCAGCCAATCTCTCTATCTTAGTCTAACAGAGTTAACACACGATTAACAATTGAAAATATCCCGCAAAGACCATTTGCTAGCGCCTAGGGTGAGGTCTGAGGGGGAGCGAGCTACTTTGCATCGCCTGCGCTCCAATTCTTGGACTTACTCCAAGAATTGGAGCGCAAAAACTCCGACTAATACCCTATTGCAATACATCCTGCTCTCATGTAGGCATTTGTTTGGGGTGACTCATTATGGTCGCTCCGGAGTTGTATTATATACAAGGGAATGGATGGAATTGTGGTGTTTAACCGGAATTATAAGTACAATATATCGCGTATGCGCGGGCTAGTCACAATGCTGCTGCCCGCAGCCTGCTGCCTGCTGCCTGTAGTCCGCAGAGCGACGAAAGCGCCAGTTCGACGCAACAGGAGTTAACTGCAAATGCTTGGGAAGCTGGCGTAAGTTTTGCCGTTGGCGACGAAGTCAGTTTTGAGGGTAAGGTTTACCGGGTTGTCCAGGCACATTCCTCCCAGATTGGTTGGGAGCCAACCAACGTGCCAGCATTGTGGAGCCTTCTTGGCGACGACGACAGCGCTGGGACGGGGCAGACGCCGGATACGGGCACAGGGGGCGGCACCGCGACCGGAGGCACCGGAAACCCCGACACAGGCACCGGAGGTGGAACCTTAGGTTTTATGCCCCTTCAAGCGGCTGACATCTTTGACGCTGTTACGCTTTATCGCGACTGTGAAGCTTCTCCTCAAGACTGTTGTGTCGAAGGGTTAGAGTTCGTGGAGCTGACAAGTTCTCGCGACGTTTATTTTAGCACGGGCTCGGCAGAATGCGTGGCAGCGGGTGAGGGCGACGACGTGGTGTTTCTCCAATCATCCAGTCCAGCGGCTCTCCTCTTGGGCGCAGGCAACGACACCGCGATGGATGGTCCTCAAAATGATCTGATCATCTCAGGCTCAGGCAACGACACCATCAATGGCTATGGTGGGACCAATGTATTCTTGGCTGGTGCAGGCAATGACACGGTCACTGCTGCAAATGGCGATAATATTGTTGTTCCTGGCCCAGGTGCTGACACGGTATCTCTCGGTACCGGTGACGATCACGTTTACATCTTCGACGCCTGCGAGGTAGAGTGGGGAGAGCGGCTAGCTGGTGGCACCGGTCACGACGTACTACATACGCCTCTTTCGCTCGAAGAACTGGCGGCAAAGGGTGTAACTGTACATAGTTTCGAGGAAATTATTATCGAGAGTCAGCCTTGCCGAAGCGAGTGTGCGCGTCCTTCTTGCGGAGACAACGGCACTTGTACCCAAAAGAACGGTGAAGCCTCTTGCTCTTGCGAAAGCGGTTGGGCGGGAGACGATTGTCAGACCGAGTTTGACGGTATTCCGGTAGATAGCGCCGCCGGTGTAGCGCCTTCCGTAATTGCTGCTTTTTCAAAGTATAATGGTGAAAATGTTCGCTATGTATCTCCTCACGATCCCTTTCCAGAACACTCTGGCCTTCCTCCAGGGGTTATATTGCCTGTTGCTCTCGGTGGATCAGACAGTGGAGGAGACAGTGGAGGAGTACAGGACAGCGCCCCCTGCAATCAGCATTATGCTCCGAAAAATTCAATATTTAGAGTAACTAAATTTGTTGGTGGCACGGACGGAGTCGCAAACCCCAATACAGAGGCAGCCATTGTCCTTACTATTGAACCCAATTTACGAATAAGACAGTACGTTGGTAACGATTGCTCTGGTCAAACCTGTCCTTCCGCAGAACTCGACTTTTCTCTGCACACAACACCAACAACAGTAGCACAACTCCATATTGATATTTTGGAGAGTGATCCGGGACCTTCAAAGTATGACGACGATGAATTGGATATTGATCTGACGTTAGACGTGGCGACTGGTCAAGGTGTCGGTTCATGGAGGAGTATTCGTGGTGGGGACAGCGGCAATATTCCAGCCGGCACCACCTGCGTGAAAACGAAACGTGGGTTTGAAATTTGTTGGCAGATAGAATCTTTCGTTCGGCCTCGTTTTTGCCCGTCTATTACTGCGGAGTATCTTGACTCCGGTGTGGGAGAGTCAGTCTTACCAAATAGAGGAAAACAGCTTGTTAATGCTCCTTTCGCGATGAGTAAGGTTGTGATTCATTCGGGAGCAGAAATGTTGGGCTGTTTCGAAGGCTATCTCGACAAAGATGGTTGCATTCCTGAGGGTAAAGATTTTCCGGCTCATTTTTACGATGACCAAGAAATCTCAGGTAAACCACTCACGATCACTACTGAGGTCTTTGCAATATTGTGCAAAGACTCTACAGGGCAGGACTGCAGTTGTGACAAGACAGCGGATCCTAATTGCAAGGACCCTGGTGCAAAATTTCACATTGGAAGGGGTCAGCTTTATCCTGAGAAAACTGGAGAAGTTATAGTGCCACGACTTTGTCGTACACGTTCGGAAGATCCCTCTTTTTCTGTTGCAGATCACTGCAAAGAAGTTTCAGATCTATCGCCGCCAGTGGTAGCCCAGCAGGTGAATGAAGTGATAGGCATTAACTCTGCCGAATCGGCAATAATTGGTTTGGTAGGAAGTCTACTAGCTGAAGAAGCCAATGGTAAGGAATTGGAAATTGAGAACTCATTCAGCAAAAGTGGGCGTCCTTATGAAATTTACGTAGAGAATTTCTGTGGCGAGTCGCTTAAAAAAGGCACGGCCTCCACAATGGATGACTGGATGTGCTTACAGCCTGCTCGAGATGGGGGTGTCTCTGATTCTCAGTATAAATATATCGCTGCACATGAGTTAGGCCACGTAGTGATGGGACGTTTCGGACCAAACACTTACCCCCAGGGGGATGGAACCTCCTATAATTATGAGGGTTCCTCTTTTTGGGGCTGCAGGCATATTGATATCCTCCTGGACGGAAATAATGAGCATTGTATGCAGGGTATCGAATATTCTCAAAAGGCTCAGAGCGAGGGGTTTGCCCAATATTTTGCGGCAAAAGCCCTCAACCCAACCGACGGTAGTTCGTGTGCTTACAACTACGCTAAAGCCATGCTGATGAATTCTTGTGTGCCCGGGGCTGGTTCCTGTAACGAAATTGCTCCAGGGCAATTTTATAATGCAGCACCTGTCCCTCTTGATTGTAATAGTGGGCCAATTAAGCATCGAAATGCTGACCCCAATTTAAACGGTAGAATTGCAATTGCACCATGGGAGGCCAGCACCGGAACAGAATGGGATTGGATGTTATTTTACAGAGCTCTTGATGTGGAATTAAATTGGACCATAGCGCAAATATTCGAGGTCTATACCAACGCATATTCTCAGTATGGGGTTTCGTTTGATGGAGCCCCAGTCGTACCAGCTGCCAACAGAAGAGGACCCGCGAGTTCGCTAGTGGATTCTGTAAATACGTTAAGGGACAGCTTTGCATCTGAACAGTTTAGTGATTTCGGAGATAAGTATG
>Ga0256845_1001344_pt1 | contig 19930 bp, 21 predicted proteins | sample RiftiametaG_FD_189101 | JGI IMG/M metagenome (GOLD analysis project Ga0256845, IMG submission 189101) | Tube worm associated microbial communities from hydrothermal vent at the East Pacific Rise, Pacific Ocean - Riftia | ecosystem: Host-associated > Annelida > Integument > Unclassified ...
TCCGTTAGAAACAGGAGGAACATTAGCCTCAGGAGGTTTAGGCACATCGGGTGTTAGGCCAACATATTTAATAACCAGAAAAATATTAGAACAAATATTTAATTAATAAATTAAAATTATGAGTAAAGATTTGCCCCAACCACAAGAATCTGAAGAAGTAGATTTAGGACAGTTATTTAAACTTATAGGCAACATGTTTGACCGTTTTTTTAAGTTTATAGGAAACATTTTCAATAAGTTGTTTTTAGCGTTTGTATGGTTTGTGTTTTTTCTAAAACAACACTTTTTAAAATTTGTTATTGCAGGAATAGTAGGAATCGTTTTAGGGGTGGTTTTGGAGAGAACCTCCGAGTCTGTTTATAAATCGTATATCACAATAAAACAAAATTATAGTACTGGAGAAAATCTATATAACGCAATTGGCTATTATAACGATTTAGTAAAGCAAGGAGATATAGGTACATTAGGAAGTGTTTTAGGAGTTAATCAAAATGAAGCGGAATCTATTTTAGAGTTTGAAATAGAATCGGTTATTACGGAGAATCAAAAATTAAAGAATTTTGATAAATATCTAAAAACATTGGATTCAGCATTAGCTTCAACGGTAACGTATAAGGCGTACATAAAAAATTCAAAAGATTACAATCATCAATATCAACAAATAACGATTAAAGCTAAAGAGCGAAATAATTTTAAAGCAGTCTTTGGTAAAATTGTTGATAATATTAATTTAAACACGTATTTCACGAGGGAGTTAGCAAAAGATATAATAGAATTAACCAACCAAAAGCAGGCTTTAGAGGATGCTCTAGTTAAATCAGATTCTTTGCAAATCACCTACAAACGGGTATTAGAAAAAACGTTAAATAGTAAGGGAGGGTCTGAAATTGGCATTACTTTTGAAGGCACTAATGATAAAGATAAAACAAGAGAATACGATTTATATCAAAGCGATTTAGAGATACAACGTGAGCTGGTTAACATAGAAAGGGAAATTGCAGATAAAGAGTATATTATAGAAATCACGTCTACTAAACAAGATAGTGGGTCTATAGATAATAGAAAAGAGATATTTGGCAAATCGATTAGTCCTAAAATTTATTATGCATTTATTTTAACGATGCTTACATTTATCGTTCTGTTAGGGTTAAGCTTCATCAAGTTTTTAGAACGTTATAAAGATAAAATATAGAAATGACTGTTTTAATAACTGGAGGTGCGGGGTTTATTGGTTCGAATTTCATTCCATTTTTATTAGCAGAAAACTCAAATATTGAAATAGTTAATATAGATAAACTTACATATGCAGGAGAGCTTTCTAATTTAATAGATGTTAAAGAAAACAATCGCTACACTTTTGTTAAAGGAGATATTTGTGATAGACATTTAATTGAAAATCTATTTAATAAATATGATTTTAATGGTGTTATTCATTTTGCTGCGGAATCTCATGTAGATAATTCTATTAATAATCCTAGTGAATTTATTAACACCAATGTTTTTGGTACTTTTAATTTAATAAACGTTGCTAAAAACTATTGGATGGAATCACCAAATAATATAAAAAAGGAGTATAAAAACTCAAGGTTTCATCATATTTCTACAGACGAGGTTTATGGAACTTTAGGCGAAAAAGGGTTATTTTCAGAGTTAACTCCTTATGCTCCAAATAGCCCATATAGTGCATCAAAAGCATCTTCCGATTTTATTGTGAGAAGTTATTTTCATACGTATGGAATGAATGTTGTTACAACAAATTGCTCTAATAACTATGGACCAAAACAGCATGATGAAAAGTTAATACCAACCATAATACGCAAAGCATTATCTGGAGAGAATATTCCAATTTATGGTGACGGCAAAAATATTCGCGATTGGTTATATGTTGAAGATCATTGTAAAGGAATTAATTTAGTTTATAATAAAGGTGTTTCGGGTGAAACATATAATATTGGTGGAAAAAACGAACGAAATAATTTATATATTGCAAATACAATTTGTGAAATTTTAGACAAATTAAAGCCTAAAAAAACATCTTATAAAGCACAAATTAGTTTTGTTAAAGATAGGCCAGGACACGATTTTAGATACGCTATAGACGCTTCAAAAATCGAAAAAAAAATAGGCTGGAAAGCGCAGGAAAATTTTGAATCGGGAATAGAAAAAACAATTAATTGGTATATTAATAAATATAATAGCTAAATGAAGGGAATTATATTGGCAGGAGGTTCTGGAACAAGATTATATCCACTTACTAAAGTGGTAAGTAAGCAGCTTTTACCTATATATGATAAGCCAATGATTTACTATCCGCTAACTACTTTAATGTCTTCTGGGGTAAAAGAAATTTTAATTATATCTACAACAAAAGATTTACCTAAGTTTAAGGAATTGCTTGGAGATGGCAAAAGTTTTGGGTGTGTTTTTGAATACGCATTACAAGAACAGCCTAATGGATTGGCCGAAGCATTTCTTATTGGTGAAAAATTTATAGGAAATGATTCTGTAGCACTTATTTTAGGAGATAATATATTTTATGGTTCGGGTTTCTATGAATCCTTACAATCAAATATTAACCCCAAAGGCGGTGTTATTTTTGCTTACTACGTACAAGACCCTCAACGGTATGGGGTGGTAGAATTTAATGAACAAAACCGAGCAATTTCAATTGAGGAAAAACCGGAAAACCCAAAATCGAATTTTGCTGTTCCGGGTATTTATTTTTATGATAATTCAGTTATCGAAATAGCAAAAAAACTTAAGCCAAGTAATAGAGGGGAATTAGAAATCACAGATATAAACAAGGTTTATTTAAAAAAAGGGAAACTTAATGTTCAGGTTTTAGATAAAGGCACCGCTTGGTTAGATACAGGAACGTTTACATCGCTTATGCAGGCATCTCAATTTGTACAAGTTATTGAAGAAAGACAGGGACAAAAAATAGGATGTATTGAAGAAGTAGCTTATAATATGGGATATATTAATAAATCGCAATTACGCAAACTTGCTCAAGCCTTACTTAAAAGTGGTTATGGCAAATACTTACAGCAGGTAATAGAAGAATGATAATAGAAGAAATATATTTAAAAGGGTGTTTTGTAATAACACCTAAAATATTTAAAGATAAAAGAGGTTGTTTTTTTGAAAGCTTTAATAAAAAGGCATTCAAAAAAATAACAAATATTGATACAGATTTTGTTCAAGACAATCAATCTCAATCTATAAAAAATGTACTAAGAGGATTGCATTATCAAAATAAAGAACACGCTCAAACTAAATTAATAAGTGTTGTAAAAGGAAAAGTTTTAGATGTTTGTGTAGATATTAGGAAAGACTCTTTAACATTCGGGAAACACTTTTCAATTGTCTTGGACGGTATTTCACACCAGCAATTATATATCCCTCGAGGTTTTGCGCATGGGTTTTTAGTATTAGAAGAAAACACCATTTTTTCATATAAATGTGATAATTATTATAATAAAACGTCAGAAAGAGGAATTATTTATAATGACAAAACCTTAAATATAAATTGGAATTTTTCTAAAGAAAAGGTTATCTTATCTCAAAAAGATTTATTGTTACCAACATTTGATGAGGTTTTTAAATGAAAAAAAGAATTTTAGTTACTGGCGCTAATGGACAATTAGGAAAAACGATTAAAGAATTATATTTAAAAAAAGAGAATCAATTTGAGTTTACTTTTACCACAAAAATCGAATTTAATATTACTAATCAAGACTCACTAAATCAATTTTTTAATAATAATATGTTTGATTATTGCATTAATTGTGCAGCATACACTAATGTTGAACAAGCAGAAAAATCACCAGAAATTGCTTATAAGGTTAATGCAGAAGGTGTAAAATATTTAGCGGAAGCATGTAAGAAAAGCAATACTATTTTAATTCATATTTCTACTGATTATGTTTTTGATGGAGAAAAACAAACATCATATACAATAAAAGACAAACCAAATCCTATTAATGAATACGGAAAATCTAAATTATTAGGAGAACAACATATTCAAAATATTTTAAAGGAATATTTTATAATCCGTACCTCTTGGTTATATAGTAAAATATACGGAAAAAATTTTTATAAAACCATTCTTAAAAAAGCAGAAACTGAAACAAAGCTTTTTATTACAGATGAACAAAAAGGCTGCCCTACGAACACAGTTAATTTGGCAAAGTTTAGTATCAATTTAATTAATACAAATAGACCATTTGGTATTTATCATTTTTCAGACAACAAAGCAATGTCTTGGTATGATTTTGCAATACAAATACTTAAAGAAAAAAAACTATCGAACAAGGTAAATGTTGTTAAAAGCGACAAATATGTTACTTTTGCAAAGCGACCAAAACATACAATTTTATAAACAACAACCAAAACAATATGCAAAAAAAGATAGCATTAATAACAGGAGTAACAGGGCAAGATGGCGCATATTTAAGTGAATTTTTATTAAAAAAAGGATACGAAGTTCATGGTGTAAAAAGACGGTCTTCTTTATTTAACACAGGCAGGATTGATCATTTGTATCAAGATCCACATGTAGAAAACCAAGATTTCTTTTTGCATTATGGCGATTTAACAGACAGTACGAATTTAACAAGAATTATACAAGAAGTTCAACCGGACGAAATATACAATTTAGCAGCAATGAGTCATGTTCACGTGTCTTTTGAAATGCCCGAATATACAGCTAATGCTGATGGCATAGGAACGTTAAGGCTATTAGAAGCAATAAGGCTTTTAGGTTTGGAAAAGAAAATAAGAATATATCAAGCATCTACCTCAGAACTTTATGGGAAAGTGCAAGAAGTACCACAAACAGAAACCACACCGTTTTATCCAAGAAGCCCTTATGCTGTAGCAAAAATGTATGCTTATTGGATTACTGTAAATTACAGGGAGGCCTATGGTATGTATGCGTGTAATGGAATATTATTTAATCATGAATCACCAATACGAGGAGAAACGTTTGTAACTCGTAAAATTACCAGAGCAGCCTCAAAAATAGTATTAGGATTACAAGAAAAAATATTCTTGGGTAATTTAGATGCTCAAAGAGATTGGGGGCACGCTAAAGACTATATTAGAATGATGTGGATGATTCTTCAAGCAGATAAAGCAGAAGACTGGGTGATTGCAACAGGAAAAACAACTACAGTAAGAGACTTTGTTAAGATGAGTTTTAGACATGTTGGAATAGAATTAGAATTTAAGGGAGTTGGAGCAGAAGAAAAAGGATATGTAAAGTCATGTAATGATTCAAAATATCAGATTAAAATAGGAAAAGAAGTTATTGCCGTAGATGAAAAATATTTTAGACCAACAGAAGTTGAATTACTAATTGGAGATGCCACAAAAGCCAAAGAAAAGTTAGGTTGGGTTCCAGAATATGATTTGGCAGCCCTAGTTGAAGACATGATGTCTAGTGATATAGTTCTTATGGAAAAGCAACAGTATTTGAAAGATGCGGGTTATAGAATTAAAAACTATTTTGAATAAAAATAATGAAAAATAATTCTAAAATTTATATTGCAGGTCATAGAGGTTTAGTTGGAAGCGCCATTTTGAAAAATCTTATAAATAAAGGTTATAAGAACATTATCACGCGTACACATAAAGAGCTAGATTTAACAAATCAAATAGCAGTTGCAACTTTTTTTACTGAAGAAAAACCTGAATATGTTTTTTTGGCTGCAGCTAAGGTTGGTGGTATAGTAGCTAACAATATTTATAGAGCTGATTTTATTTATGAAAACATGATGATTCAAAACAACGTGATTCATCAAAGTTACACTCATAAAGTAAAAAAATTATTATTTTTAGGAAGCACATGCATTTACCCTAAAAATGCACCACAACCTATAAAAGAAGAATGTTTGTTAACAGGCACCTTAGAATATACAAACGAGCCCTACGCTATTGCAAAAATAGCAGGAATAAAAATGTGCGAAAGTTACAATTTACAGTATGACACTAATTTTATTTCAGTAATGCCAACTAATTTGTATGGGCCAAATGATAATTTTGATTTAGAAAAATCTCACGTTTTACCAGCGCTTATTAGAAAAATTTATTTAGCAAAACAACTTTCAGAATCAAATGAAGAAGCCGTAAAACAAGATTTAAAATTAAACACGATTGAAGAAGTAAAAGGTTACTTAAATAGATTTGGAGTATCAAAAAACAGTGTTGAAATTTGGGGTACCGGAAAACCTAAAAGGGAGTTTTTATGGAGTGAAGACATGGCAGATGCCTGTGTGTTTATTATGAAAAATAGAGATTTTTCGGACACTTATAATAAAACCGAAACTAAAATAAGAAATACACATATTAATATTGGAACAGGAAAAGATGTTTCAATAAAAGGATTAGCTGAAGCTATAAAAAGAATAATAGGTTTTAAGGGAGATTTAATATTTAATATTGAGAAACCAGATGGCACCATGCGAAAATTAACAGATGTTTCTAAACTAAACGGTTTGGGATGGAAACACAGAACAGAATTAGAAAAAGGACTAAAAATAATGTATAACTGGTATTTAAACAAAAAAGATGAAATATAAACAACCAAAAGTAATCGCTGAAATAGGATGTAATCACAAAGGTGAATTTGATATAGCAATAGAACTATTAAATTTAGCTAAAGAATGTGGTGCGGATGTTGCAAAATTTCAAAAAAGAAAAAACAAAGAATTATTAACGGAAGAACAATATAACGCACCTCATCCAAATACAGCTAATTCTTATGGAAACACTTATGGGGAACATCGAGAGTATTTAGAGTTTTCAATTAACCAACACAAGAAACTAAAAGAACATTGTGATAATATAGGATTAGAGTATTCTACTTCTGTTTGGGATGTAACCTCGGCTAATGAAATGATAACTTTTAAACCTTCTTTATTAAAAGTTCCTTCTGCTTGCAATAATAATTTTGAAATGCTTAAAGTTTTAAGGGACAATTTTGAGGGAGATGTACACCTTTCTTTTGGTATGACAAATAAAGATGAAGAAAGAGAAATAGTTGAGTTTTTTGAAGAAACAAATCAAGCAAAAAACAGATTAGTTATATATTCATGTACATCTGGTTACCCAGTTCCATTTAAAGATGTTTGTTTATTAGAAATTTCAAGACTTATTAAAAATTATGGAAAAAGGGTTAAGCATGTAGGTTTTTCAGGACATCATTTGGGAATAGCTATAGATAACGCTGCATATGCATTAGGGGCAAATTGGATTGAAAGGCACTTTACTAAGGATAGAACATGGAAAGGAACAGACCATGCTGCTTCTTTAGAGCCAGCTGGCATGAAAAAATTATGTCGCGATTTGAAAGCTACATATCAAGCTTTAAATTATAAAGAATCGGAAATTCTTGAAATTGAACAAGTACAAAGAGATAAATTGAAGTATAGAAAAAAATGAAAACAATAGCTTTTATTCCAGTTAGAGGAGGAAGCAAGTCTATTCCTTTAAAAAACATTAAAATTTTTTGCGGAAAACCTTTAATATATTGGACAATTAAAGCGGCTGTTTGCTTAAAAAAAATTTCAGAAATAATCGTTGCAACTGACAATGATAAAATTGAAGAAACAGTAGCTTCGTTTGGTTTTGATAACGTTTCAATTTATAGAAGAGACAAAGTAAATGCACAAGACAATTCTTCAACCGAAAGTGTAATGCTTGAATTTATAGAAAAAACACACACACCAGTAAACCATTCTTTTATTTTAATACAAGCAACCTCTCCATTATTAACCTCCTTAGATTTAAACAAAGGATTAAAGTTGTTTCAAGAGTGCGATTCTGTTTTATCTTGTGTTAGAAGTAAAAGGTTTTTTTGGTCTGAAAAATCAGAAGCTTTAAATTATAATTACAAAAAAAGACCAAGAAGGCAAGATTTTAATGGGCTATTGATGGAAAATGGAGCATTCTATATTAATTCTGTAAAGAATATTCTAGAATCTAAAAACAGGCTATCAGGAAAAATCGAGATAAGTGAAATGCCAGAATATACAGCTGTAGAGATAGATGAAGAAGAAGATTGGATTATTGCTGAATCTTTAATGAGAAGATATGTTCTTTCTAAACAAGATATCTCAAAAAACGAAATAAAATTGTTTGTAACAGATGTAGACGGTGTTTTAACAAATGCGGGTATGTATTATTCAGAAAAAGGAGACGAATTAAAAAAATTTAACACTCATGATGGAATGGCATTTCAGCTATTAAAAGGAGAAGGAATTAAAACAGCAATTGTTACATCAGAAAACACTAAAATTGTAGAAAATAGAGCGAAAAAACTAAAAGTTGATTACCTATACCAAGGAAAAATACATGGAGGAAAATTAAATGCTGTTTTAGATATTTGTAAAAAAGAAGAAATAAGTATTAAGGAAGTAGCTTATATTGGAGATGATATTAATTGCTTTGAATTGTTAAGTGAGGTAGGTGTAGCTGCATGTCCTAAGAATGCGCTAGCTAAAATAAAAAAAATACCAAACATAACAATTCTTGATAAAAATGGCGGAGAAGGTGTAGTAAGAGAGTTTTATGAAAAAATAATTAAAATCGGTTGAGTTGTCCTTAATAAAACATACATTTTTATATACAATAGGAAGAGTCCTTCCTCAGACTATCGGTTTTTTTTTACTCCCAATATATACTGATTATTTAACTTTAGATGAATATGGCGTAGTTGAGTCTATGTACATTCTTACCATGGTGTTAACTGTTTTTTTTTCTATGGCTACAGAAAGATCAATGTTTAGGCTGTACTATGATTATGATAATGTTGTTGAAAAAAAACTTTTCATTGGTAACATTTCTATATTAATAATTGCTTTTTCTATTATTGTATTACTATTGCTATTTGTTTTTTCAAATCAAATCTCATACATATACAAAGGCATTCCATTTTCTCCATATTTCATTTACGCTATTTTAACAGCATTTTTTATGGCATTTTCTTTTATCCCACAAACACTATATCAAGTTAAGGGTAAAGCACTCCATTTCTTGTGGTTAACTTTAAGTGGGTTTTTTATTGGAATTGGGTTTATGATATACTATTTAGTGGTACTTAATTACGGAGCTATAGGGTTAATAAAAGGCAGGTTTTATGGGGTACTAACAATGTTTCCAGCATATTTATATATTATTTATAAATCGTCCATTTTTAAGATAAATAAAAAAGTAATAGTAAGTATATTAAAATTTTCAATACCCATGATACCTACACTTTTAACCGCATGGGTATTAAATATGTCTAATAGAATATTTATAGAGCAATATTTTTCTTTAAAAGAAGTCGGTATTTTTTCTCTGGCTTTTCGAATATCTAGTTTAGCAACAGTTGTTTTAGGTGGATTGTTTTCGGCTTTCAACCCTATTTTTTACAATCTGGCTAATCATAAAAATCAGCTAGAGTCTAAAGAAAAATTAAAAAAGTTATGTAAAGGAATATTATATATAGTTGTATTGGTATGTTTTTCCTTATCTTTTTTGTCTAAAGAAATTATTTTAATTTTTTTCAACAAAGACTATTTAGAGTCGATTAACATTATTCCGCTAATTATAGTTTCTATATTTTTAATTAATATAAGCGGGCTTTATAATTTAATGATTTATCAAGAAAAAAAGTCTAGAACAATTATGAGCATTTCTATAATAGGCGCGGCATTAAGCATAGGATTTAATTTCTTATTAGTTCCAACAAAAGGCATGATAGGTGCTGCATTAGCCTCAGTTTTAGCCGCCTTAGCAATGTTGGTGTTAAAATTTATATACGCTAAGAAAACATATTATGTAGATTTGCCAATACCGAATTTACTATTTTGGTTTTTGCTAAGCGGAATAATAATAGCAATTGATTTAAATTTAATGATTAATATATATATAAGCTTAATTTTTAAGGTATTAATAATGCTAATTAGTATTTTTATCATATATAAAAAGAATAAGAAACTAATAATGCAAATGGTTACATAAATGATAATATCTTTGATTTTTAGATTTAGTGTTTTCTTAAAGCTGGACTCAGTGAATGAAAAGATTAGAAAATTCTTTTTTTTAGTTAAACTGAAGCGATATGAAATACAATCTAATCAAAAAATAAATTTTGTGAAACAGGGTACATATGATTTATCTTTATTAGGAGATTTAAATTTTTTTAAAATACACCTAACTAGTCATTTAAAATCAGGCACAACTATTGAGTGTACAGGTGGAGTTGAAATCGGTAAATATTTTCATACAGGAAAAGGTTTAACTATTTTTTCTACTAATCATAATTGGAAACACACAAACAAAATACCTTATGACGAAAAAATAATATTAGAAAAAGTTGTAATAAAAGATTTCGTTTGGTTAGGTGCAAATGTAACAGTAGTCCCAGGTGTAACTATTGGAGAAGGCGCGGTTGTTGGAGCAGGGTCTGTAGTTACCAAAAATATCCCACCATGTTCGGTTGTTGGGGGTAATCCAGCTAGAATAATTAAATATAGAGACAAAGCTTTATTTTATAAACTAAAGAATGACAAAGCTTTTTTTTAATGAAATATGATATACTAATTTTCGTTCAGGCAGCAGCAGATTTAAGGTATGCTATTTCAATTATTGAAGAGAACCCTCAAAAAAACATTCACCTATATATAATTAACGTAAAAAATATCTACGATTTTATTGTTACGCTAAAAATCAATAATGTAAAAATAGATTTCCAGCCTTATTTTGATGTTAAAATAAAAAAACCCAAAACATATTTTACAGCAAAAAGAGACATAAATAATTTTTGGGATGAAAATTTCAAGAAACATAATTATAAAGAAGTATATTTCTTTTCAAGGTTTTATGACTTTTTAACAGCAGCAATGATTGGGAAATTTTTGCATAATAAAAATCAAAAAGTTTTTTATTATGACCATTATGATACTATTTCTACACAAAATGATAAAATCGTTTCGAAAAAAGCATTATTAAAGTTTAAAAATCAATATATTTCATTAATAATATCTTATATATCTGGAGTGTCTTTTATTTCTATATATAGAAAAAGATATATGGAATTTAATTATAAAAAATACCCTATTATAAGAAAAACCCCAATAGGTATTGCGGTAAGTTCAAAATATCAATATAAAATAAAGAATAAAAACTTCAGAAAGAACGTTCTCTTTTTAGTCTCTCCAGAGGAATTAAAAATGCTTACTAAACCTTCTTTAATGAGGTTAAAGTTTTTTTTTACCTTATTGAATAACGAAGGGTATAAATTATATATAAAAGGACACCCACGTTTAGGAAGTCCTGAAGATATAAAAGAGTATTTTTATGAAGAAATCCCTGCTTTTATTCCAACAGAATTTTTGTCTTATAATGAGATTTTTGCAACGGTTGGAATTATGAGTTCAGGGTTAGTTTACCCTTCTCAAATAGAAAACAATAAAACAGTTTCATTATTAGATTTGTTAGAATTTAATAATAATGAGGATAAATGGTTTTATTCCAACTTTCTTAAAGAACACTCACAAGGGAAAGTCTATTTTCTTAAAAAAGACGAAAACTTTATTAAAGTTTTGTCAAATTGGTATAAATAAAAAGCAATTGTGTCTCTAAAAAAAATAAACACCGCAGAAATAAAGATTTTTTTAATAATGCTTTTTTTAATAAATCCACTATTAGGAATAATAACGGCATTTAACATTTTGTTTTCTAACATAATTTTTTTTAAGGCGAAGGTTATAAATCTGTTTATTTTTTTACTTGCTACTTTTCTTGCATTAATCAACTCAACAAAAATACCTGAAAACGACTTATTGTTTCATGCTTCACAGTATTTAGAGGCTAATAAATTTACCCTTTTGGATTATTTAAATTATATTGAAAAGGAACCATTGGGCTATACATTTAATTATTTGTTCTATTATTTATCTGGTGGAAGTGTTAAATTTTGGATTATTGCATTCTCTTTTATTTCATACATGTTATTTTTTCATGCAATTAAAAGGTTTTTCATTAAAATTAATGCCCCAATAAATCTATTGGTATTGGGTTTGATTTTAGCTGCATTTTTCCCACAGTTGTTTAGTTTATCAGCACATTTAATTAGGCAATTCATTGCTAGTGCTATTTTTATATATTTTGCTATTGATAAAATATTTTATAAGAATAATAAATGGTGGTTAGTTGTTATAGGTGTTTTAACTCATGCATCATCCTTAATATTGTTCTTATTAGTGTATTTTAAATTTCTAGGAAATTTCAAAAGATATAGAATTGTAAATATTATTCTAATTATAATGTTATTATCATATCAAAGCATTTCAAAAGTTCTTCTAAATGTTTTTGGAGAAATGAATAGTACAGTTAAATACATATTGGTAAGAGCAAGTGCAGATACAACTTTTGAGTTAGGAGATTTTCAATTTCTTAATTTTATAATGATGTTTGTTATGATTTTCATAGTATTATCAAGCAATAAGTTTATTGAAAGGCAGTTTATTAAAGAAAAGAAGCACTCTTTATGGAGCAATAATAAACCATTAAATAAAAATAGTCAACAACTAGTAATTAAAAAAGATTTAAAATTTTTCTTTTCAACCATGATTATTTTGTCTTTCTTTATTTTAACTAATTTAAATCAATCAGAGTTGAGTAATCGCTTGTTTTTTTTTCTGTTTTTTTATTTCCCTTTTATTTTTCCACTATTTATAGGAAGATTTAAAAACAGCACTTCAATTGGTTATTTACTTTCAATTTTATTTATTTTATTTTTTATATATAGATTGGTGTTTGGTGTTTGGGAATATGCTTCTTTGAGTGAAATTTCAACAAACACTTTTTTGTCTTATTTATTTCGTTTAGAACCTATTATTTAATTTTAGAATGAAAGATACTTTAGCGGTTTTACTTACCTGCCACAATAGAAAAGCAAAAACATTAACATGCCTCCAGAACCTGTTTGAAGCATCTTTACCAGAAAGTATAAAGAAAGCAGATATTTATTTAGTAGATGATGGCTCAACTGATGGCACTTCTAAGGCCGTATTGAAGGAACACCCTAATGTAAATGTAATTCAAGGAAATGGTAATTTGTTTTGGAACCAAGGAATGCGTCTGGCTTGGAGTAAGGCCGCTAAAGCGGGTAAATATGATTTCTATTTATGGTTAAACGATGATGTGATTTTAGATAAACTTGCATTAATTGAATTATTTGATTGTTATAAAGAAACTTTAAGCTCTTTTAATCAAATGTCTATAATAACAGGAGCCTTCAAAAACTCTAAATTCGGAAATGAATTTTCATATGGAGGCAGAACAGAATCAGAAAATATTATTCCCAACGGGAACCTTCAAAAATGTAAATATATAAATGGGAATACTGTTTTAGTATCAAAACAAATATATAATGAATTAGGTAATTTATCTTCAGACTACACACACGCCATGGGAGATTTTGATTATGGGTTAAGATCACTCAAAGCAGGTTTCAACAACTATACAACAAAAACATATATTGGGGTTTGCCCAATTAATGAACAACCCAAATGGTCAAATCCAAATATAGCATTAAAGACAAGACTTAAGTTGTTTAAATCGCCAACAGGATTAAATTATAAAGAATATATTTTTTTTAGGAAAAAATTTTGGGGAGTAAAATGGATAATATTTGCCGTTAAAGCATATATTAAAGTTTTATTTCCATCTTTTTATAAAAAACTTAGAGTATAATTATGAATGAACTCGCTCCAATATGCTTATTTACTTATAATAGAATTGAAGAAACTATTCAAACAGTTTCGGCATTAAAAAAGAACTATTTAGCAAAAGAAAGTGATTTAATAATATTTTCTGATGGGCATAAAGATGAATCCACAAAAAAAAAAGTTACTGAAATAAGAAATTACCTTAAAACCGTTACTGGTTTTAAAACAGTAAAGATAAAAGAATCAGAAATAAATAAAGGCTTGGCTAATTCTATTATTCACGGAGTTTCGGAAGTAATTTACAAATATGGGAAAACTATTGTTTTAGAAGATGACTTAATTACTACTCCAAATTTTTTAAATTTCATGAATCAAGCTTTGGACTTTTATAAAGATGATGATACTATACAGTCTATCAATGGCTTTTCTTTAAAAATAAACAACCCTGAAAATATATATTTTCATAAAAGAACTTTTCCTTGGGGATGGGCTACATGGAAAAATGTATGGTCGCAGCGATTATTTGATAAGGACTATATCCAAAACAAAATTACTGATAATCCTAAATTATTAAAAAAATTCAATAAAATATGTGGCAATGATATGGCATCTATGTTACAAGATTCAATGTCTGGAGTGAACAGTTCTTGGTATGTAAGATGGGTGTTTAATCATTTTTCAAATAATAAATATTCTGTATATCCTACTTTATCTAAAGTAGTTAATATTGGATTTATGTATGAATCAACACATTGTAATGGAATCAACACTTATATAAGCGAATTAGATAATAAATTTAACATGTCGTTTACTTTTGTTAAGCTAAAAGAATTAGATAAAGACATGAATAAAGAATTTTTAAGATATTTTAAAAAAAGCTATAAACTTTTTTTTAGAATAGGGTTGCTTAAAAACTTATATGGGCGTAAGCTACTTATCAATGAAATAAAAAGAAAGTTTTTTTAAGAATGAAAAGAGTTTTACAACAGGTTAGAAAAAAAATCATTTTAATTAGAGATTTTTATTTATGTAAAATTAAATGGAAAAAATATAATATTGGGAATAATTTTCATGCTGGAAAAGGAGTTGTTTTTTGGGCTAAGGAAAACATTTCAATTGGAAATAATTTTTATATTGGAAGGTATTCTCAAATAGAATGCAATGCAGAAATAGGAGACAATGTTATAATGGGAAACTATGTTGCTTTAGTAGGAAAATATGACCATAATTTTCTCGAAATAGGAACTCCCGTTAGATTATCTAGTCAAATTAGAGACTTAAGTTATAATTGGAAAGGACTCAAATCTAAAGTTGTTATAGAAGAAGATGTTTGGATTGGTTATGGAGTAATAATTATGAGTGGCGTGAGAATAGGAAAAGGATCAATTATAGCTGCTGGTGCAGTAGTAATCAAAGATGTAGAACCGTACTCTATTGTGGGAGGAAACCCCGCTAAATTAATTAAGAAAAGATTTACATTAGATGAACAGGAGAAGCATGAATCTACAACAAAGAACACATGAGTATTAAAATTTTTGGGTATAATATAGACACAACATATCCTAATTGGCCAATAAATAAATGTATAGTGATAAATACTTTAAACCCTCATTCGTTTTGTGTTGCAGAAAAGGACAATGCCTTTAAACAGGCATTACTTAGTTCAGACATTCTAATACCAGATGGTATTGGGGTTGTAATGGCTGCTAAGGTTTTAAAAGGTGTAAAAATTTCACGTATAGCAGGTGCAGATATGCATATGCATTTACTAAAAGAAGCACAAAAGAACAAACTAAAGGTTTTTTATCTTGGATCTAGCGAAAAGGTTTTAAAAATTATAAAAACTAGAATTAATAAGGAATATAATTTAATAAATGTTGGAACTTTTAGCCCACCGTTTAAGTTCGATTTTTCTAAAGAAGATGATTTAAAAATGATAGATATGGTTAATCGATTTTCACCAGATATTTTATTTGTTGGAATGACAGCTCCCAAGCAAGAAAAATGGGCTTACTTAAACAAAAACAAATTAAATGCCACTATCATAACATCAATTGGAGCCGTTTTTGATTTTTATGCAGGAAATATTAAAAGAGCTCCAAAGTGGATGATTAATATAGGACTGGAATGGCTATATAGACTCATTAAAGAACCTAGGAGAATGTGGAGAAGGTACTTAGTGAATAATACTAAATTTATTTATTATGTAATTAAAGAAAAGTTGTTGAATAATGTATGAAGCTAACATAAACTTAATACAAAAAAGATTATTTCTGTCTTTTGTTTTTCTTGCCCCGATTAGTCAAAAACTATCAACAATTAATATAGGGTTGTTATTAATTGTTTCAATTTTAAATTTTCAACGGGAGAAATTTAATTTACTGAAAGGCTTTCTTTTTCCTATTGGGTTATACCTTCTATATTGTTTTTCTCTATTATATTCTTCGGAGTTTCAATTTGGAATAGCAGAACAAAAAGCTTCTTTGTTTGTTTTTCCTATAATTTTCATGTTAAATAAAAATGTAAAAGAGTATTTTAATTTAATTTTAAAATTTTTTGTTTTTGGATGCTTGTTTGCGCTAATCATTTGTGAGCTAAACGCATTATATAGTTCAATAAATTTTAATCACTTAACCTTAATATTTGAACCAAAAACAAACAGCAATAACACCTTTTATAATTCTATATTGAAAAGCGAAAACAGATTTTTTAGCTATAATTTTTCCTTTTTACATCAAACGGTATATTTTTCAATGTACTTATTATTTTCAATAGCTATTTTATTTCAAAAAAAACTTTTTAAAATTAAATTTATTCAAAAGGGGATACTACTTATTCTTTGCATAGGCATTTTCCAAATTTTAAATAAAGCGTCTTTAATTGCCTTTTTATTTATAATAATATTAAAAGTATATTCTTATTTTAAAAACAAAAAAATAGCAATTGTAAGTATATTAATGCTTTTTATTATAGCGACTTCATTGTTTGTTATTAGTCCAAGATATAAAGGGTTTAACAAGAATTTTACTATAAATAAATCTGAAATAGAAACGAAAGACTATAAAAAAATCAACAATAAAAACCCTAATAGAACCAATTTCAGGGTTATGTTATGGAGTTCTGCAATAGAGTTAATACAACAAAACCCAATAATGGGTATTGGAGCAGGCGGTTCTCACAAAAGGCTATACGAAGTATTTGCGGTGAAAAGGCAATGGTATGATAAAAATGAGAAATATCATACTCATAACCAATATTTACAGGTTTTTTTAGATTTAGGAATTATTGGTTTTTTTACTTTTTTTTTAATGTTCACTTTTTTTTTAAAAAACATTAAAAAAGTAAATAACAACAAAGACAAAATACTAATTATTAATTTTCTTGTAATTGTTGGAATAAATTTTTTATTTGAATCTGTGTTTGAAAGATATTCAGGAATTTCTTTTTATTGTTTTTTTTATTGCTTACTTGTTTGTTATATTAAACCGAGCTTACAACAAAAAAACAAGTACTTGTTTTATAACAAACATTTTTAAGTTTTGTGCCTTAGCAAAAGCAATGACTTCAAAGCATAAATATGTTTAAATTTGGTATCTTTGTTGATCTATAAATAGTTTGAATTATAAAATTTCAAATACTAATGAAGATAACTTCTAGTATTTACTCTGAATATTTCACTTACTAATTGAATTTAAGTATAAATTGATAATAAAAAACATATGTTGTATTGGCGCAGGCTATGTTGGTGGCCCAACAATGGCTGTATTGGCTAAACAATGCCCAAATATAAAAGTTACTATTGTTGATATTAATGAAGCAAGAATAGCGGTATGGAATTCAGACAACCTAGAAAAACCATCTGTTTTTGAGTCAGGTTTAGCAGATATAGTAAAAGAAACAAGAGGTGAAAATTTTTTCTTTTCAACAAACATTGAAAAGGAGATTGATAAAGCCGAAATGATTTTTATATCTGTAAATACGCCAACCAAAACTTATGGTAAAGGAAAAGGGATGGCGGCAGATTTAAAGTATATTGAACTATGTGCAAGACAAATCGCAAAAGTTTCAAAACAAAATAAAATTGTTGTGGAGAAATCAACATTGCCAGTAAGAACAGCCTCTGCGATAAAAAGTATTTTAGATAGTACTGGAAATGGAGTTCAATTTCAAATTCTCTCGAATCCAAAATTTTTAGCAGAAGGAACTGCAATACAAGATTTATTAACTCCAGACCGAGTGTTAATTGGGGGAGATAATACAAATAAAAAAAAAAAATTGCTATTCAAGCGTTGGTGAATATATATCAAAATTGGGTTTCTAAAAACAGAATATTAACAACAAACGTTTGGTCATCAGAACTCTCCAAATTAACTGCGAATGCTTTTTTAGCACAAAGAGTATCGTCAATAAATGCAATGTCTGAGATATGTGAAAAAACGGGAGCAGATATAACAGAAGTGTCAAAAGCAATAGGAATGGACTCTAGAATTGGGTTTAAATTTTTAAATGCTTCTGTTGGTTTTGGGGGTTCTTGTTCTCAAAAAGACATGTTAAATTTAGTTTATATCGCAAAAAGTTATGGTTTAAACGAAGTTGCAGACTATTGGGATCAAGTTATTATAATGAATGAGCATCAAAAAAATCGTTTTTCAGATAATATTGTAAGTACCTTATACAATACGGTTTCAGGGAAAAAGATTGCATTTTTAGGATGGACATTTAAAAAAGACACAAATGATACGCGGGAATCAGCAGCCATAAAAGTTGCCGACAATTTATTAAAAGAACAGGCAAACATTGCAGTATATGATTCCAAAGTTACAGAAGGACGGATTTATGCGGATTTAGAGTGTTTAAATACTCGGTCTTTAGAAGAAAACAAAACGTTATTAAAGGTAAATAAAAACCCTTACGAATCAATTAAAGAATCTCATGCAATAGCTGTTTTAACAGAATGGAAAGAATTTATGAAAGTATGCAAAAACCAGCTTTTATATTTGATGGCAGAGGCGTGTTAAATAAAAACAAATTAGAATCAATAGGTTTCACATACTATAAAATAGGCAGTGGAAATTAATCTCAATCATATTGAAAAAAGTTTTAATTACAGGAGCAGCAGGATTTTTAGGATCACATTTATGTGATAAATTTATAGAAGAAAGATATTATGTAATTGGAATGGATAATTTTATTACAGGTGATAAAAAAAACATTCTACATTTAAAAAACCATCCCAATTTTGAGTTTATTAATCATGATGTTACAGAGTTTATAAAAATCGAAGGTAATTTAGATTATATTCTTCATTTTGCATCTCCAGCAAGCCCAATAGATTATTTAAAAATACCAATTCAAACACTAAAAGTTGGTTCATTAGGTACTCATAATTTATTAGGTTTAGCCAAAGCAAAAAAAGCTAGAATATTAATAGCATCTACTTCGGAGGTATATGGAGACCCATTAGTACATCCGCAAACCGAAAGTTATTTTGGTAATGTTAATACCATTGGGCCACGAGGAGTTTATGATGAAGCAAAACGATTTCAAGAATCCATAACAATGGCTTATCATAGATTTCATGGATTAGAAATCCGTATTGTACGTATTTTTAATACTTATGGTCCGCGTATGCGACTTAATGACGGTAGAGTTATTCCTGCATTTATGGGGCAAGCATTAAGAGGGGAAGATTTAACGATTTTTGGTGATGGCTCACAAACGCGATCATTTTGTTATGTGAATGATCAGGTTGAAGGAATTTATAGGTTATTATTTAGCAAGTATTCATACCCAGTAAATATTGGTAACCCACATGAAATTTCAATAAAAGAATTTGCTGAAGAAATAATTAACCTTACAAATACATCTCAAAAAATAATATATAAAGACTTACCACAAGATGATCCACTCCAAAGGCAGCCAGATATTACTTTAGCAAAAAAAATCTTAAATTGGGAACCTAAAGTTAGCAGGTCTGAAGGAATGAAAACAACTTTTAAGTATTTCCAATCTTTATCAAAAGAAGAACTTAATAAAAGCAATCACAAAGATTTTTTGAGCCATATAAAAAAATAAGTGAAAAATTACAAACAAGGAAGATATTCAAGTTACATGAAACCATTATTTGGCTTTGTTGATTTATGCATATTAAATGTTGTGATTTTTTTGTTTGAAATTAATTTAACTAATATTTATTTTTTTGCAGCTTA
>Ga0256845_1001345_pt1 | contig 19922 bp, 19 predicted proteins | sample RiftiametaG_FD_189101 | JGI IMG/M metagenome (GOLD analysis project Ga0256845, IMG submission 189101) | Tube worm associated microbial communities from hydrothermal vent at the East Pacific Rise, Pacific Ocean - Riftia | ecosystem: Host-associated > Annelida > Integument > Unclassified ...
GAAGAAACGGAAGAATCTGAAGCAGAGTAAATATCGAGCGTAGTACGGCGTATTACATAATAAAAATGAATGCTATTTCGGAAGTGATTATATTTTATGACTGAGAAAAAGAAAACAACAAAAAAAACAGCGGCAAAAACAACGCAAGAAACAACACCACAAAGCAAGACAATTAAAAAAGTTAAAAAAGTTGTAAAGAAAAAAATCATTGTTCGCCGTAAACATGTTAAAGTTGCTCCTGAAAAACCCGTTGTCAGTAAAACTATTGAGAAAAAAGCACCACTTCCGGTAAAAAAAACTAAACGTACTGATACACCGAAAAGACAAAAAGCAGCACCACCAACAGAAGTCCCGGAAGTTCCGCAGAAACTTTCATTTGATGCAATACTTGGCGGAAAACCGCGTAGCAGCAGTACTGAGCATCAGAAAACGATCCGGGAAAAACGAGATGGTGTACATCATGATAAGAAAAAATTCTCTACAAAAAAAGAAGAATTTAACAAAGCTTTACAGTATCATAAGAAGAAACAAAGAATATTTCCTGTTCAAAGCAGTCCCTATCCGAAAGAAATTCAAATTATGGAAACAGTGGGTGTTGCCGAATTTGCCCGTAAAATGAATATCAAAGGTTCACAGCTGATTAAGAAGATGATGTCAATGGGACAAATGGTGTCAATTAATGAATCTATTGATTCTGATACGGCAACATTAGTTGCTGCTGAGTTTGATGTCTCGGTAAAAGTTGTCTCATTATATGATGAAACGGTTATTGATGATCAGGAGATAGAAGATAAAAAGGAAGATTATACCGATCGTCCTCCTGTTGTAACGATAATGGGACATGTCGATCATGGGAAAACAACTTTACTTGATGTAATTAGAAGTTCAAAAATTACTGAAGGTGAGGCAGGGGGAATAACACAGCATATTGGTGCATATCGTGTTACCGTTGAGCGAGAAGGAAAAACATCAACAGTAACCTTTTTAGATACTCCGGGTCATTCAGCTTTTTCGATGATGCGTGCACGTGGAGCTCAAATTACGGATATTGTCGTACTTATTGTTGCTGCTGATGATGGCGTCATGGAACAGACTATTGAAGCGATAAATCATGCTCGTGATGCACAGGTTCCAATCATTGTTGCAATAAATAAAATTGATGCCCCCAATGCACAAGTTGAACGCGTAAAACAAGAACTGTCAAAATATGAATTAATATCTGAAGAGTGGGGCGGTCAAACCATTATGGTTGAAGTTTCCGCGAAAAATAAAACCGGTATTGATAAATTATTAGAAATGATAAGTATTCAATCAGAGATAATGGAGTTAAAAGCAAATCCAAAACGACTTGCCGTTGGTACTATTGTTGAAGCGCGAAAAGATCCCGGTATTGGTCCGGTAGCAACGGTACTGATTCAAAATGGGACTTTAAAAATCGGCGATGCATATATTGCCGGTATTTATTCAGGACGTGTACGTTCTTTACTGGATGAATACGGGCATAAAGTAGATTCTGCCGGTCCGTCAATACCTGTTGAAGTTACGGGATTGACTGATGTTCCGGATGCCGGCGCTCCCTTCCAGGTGGTTGCTTCTGAGCGTTATGCCCGGACTATTGCAGCAAAACGTCAGGAAATGAATCGTCGCGATACTGCTCAATCATATAAAAAAGTAACGCTGGAGAATCTTTTTGATCATATTGAAGCAGGTGAAATCAAGGAATTGAAGATTGTATTGAAAGCGGATATGGGAGGCAGTGCGGAGGCGATTAAAAAAGCATGTGAGCAATTGTCCACTGATAAAGTTGCTGTTCGTATCATTCATTCTGCAACCGGAACTATCAATGAATCCGATGTTCATCTTGCGTCAGCCGGGAATGCTATAATATTAGGATACCATGTTCAAGCGAATATGAAAGCCATGGAATTGGCAAAAGCCGAAAAGGTTGAAATTAATAATTATGATATTATTTATGAGGCTATAGAAGATATTAAAAAGGCAATGGAAGGGCTGCTGGATAAAGTTAAACGAGAAGAAATTACCGGTCATATAGAAGTACGAAAAACTTTTAAAATATCGCGTCTTGGTGTTATTGCCGGTGGGCATGTGCTTGATGGAACTGTCCATAGAAACAGTCATGTTCGGTTATTGAGAAATGATGAGAAAATATGGGAAGGAAAATTGTTGTCGCTGAAGCGCTTTAAAGACGATGTGCGTGAAGTAAAAGAGGGTTTTGAATGCGGTTTACAGCTGGATGGATATAATGACATACAAAACAATGATATTGTTGAAGCATATGATATTGTAGAAGAAAGTCAAAAATTATAAAGCCGGTACAATGATAGTGGGAGTTTTATGTATAACGCTGCGTTTCCCGGGATGCCGTTCGCTGAAGGAAAAACGCGCATCTCTACGCCCGTTGATTGCAGGAATACAACATACGTTTCATGCATCGGTTGCTGAAGTTGCCGATCAAAATGCATGCCAGCAGGGTGTTATTGGCGTTTCTAAAGTCTTTTCAGATAAAAAAATATTAATGCGGGAATTATCAAAAATAAAAAATTGGATTAATATTAAAACGTGTGATAGTGTGCTTGCTATTGAAGAAGAGATTATCCATTATTAATACAGTATAAAAGAACAGAAGAATTACGATGAATAGTAAACGACTTAAAAAAGTATCATCACTTTTACGGAATACGTTGGCTGACCTGATGCTGCGCAATATTAAAGATCCGCGCATTACGGGAGTGGTTACTATCGAGTATGTAAAAGTATCTCGTGATTTACGCACAGCGACTGTATTTATTAGTATATTTAGCGCTTCAGATAAAGAAAAACAAAAGACTGTTGTTGGATTACAAAGTTCAACGCCGTATTTACAATATTTACTCAGTAAGGAATTACGCCTTCGATATATACCCGTGTTACAATTTAAAGTCGCACCGTCCTATGAAGAAAGTTATCGGGTTGTTGAAAAAATCAATAAATTGAAGGTTTCTTCTGAGACTACTACTACTTCAACCGGTAATACTGATGAACATGTTTAAAACTATATGTGCACTGTTAAAAAAGTATGATAAATGGGTTATTCTCTCACATACACGTCCCGATGCGGATGCATTATGTTCGGTCTTAGCAGTTGCTTCATTATTAAAAGAGAAAAATAAACAATTTCGTATTATATTAGGCAGTGCAATTCCGGTGCGATATCGTTTCCTTATTGACGATTACCGTGATTTATTATTACCGGAATACCTTGAAGTTCAGCCGGGTCAAACCCTGAAAGATACGCTGGGGGATGCGTTTGCCGCAGCACCGGCAATTATACTTGATTGCAGTGATGCTGAACGGGTTGGACATTTCTCTCAAGAGCTATTTGATATTAAAATACGTATTAACATTGATCATCATAAAGGGAATAGTAGTTTTGGTACTATCAATGCGGTGAATCCGAACGCTGCCGCGACGGGAGAATTGGTCTATGATTTATTCAGTGCCTGCAATGCAACGATAACACCATCGGTTGCCGATTTATTAATGCTTGCAATAGCGGGAGATTCCGGATGGTTCAGCTATGAAAATACCAGTGAAAAGTCTCATCTTATCGCTGTTGATCTTATGAAAAAAGGCGCACGATTATCATATGTGCGTAAGCATCTTGAACAATTTACTCTTCCGGTTATTCATCTGTTAACTCGAGCACTGAACAATGTTGAATTGGACCCCCGTTATGGTATTGCGCTTTCAATACTGCGTATAAAAGATTTTACTGAAACAAAAACAACACCAAACGATACTGAAGGCATTATTGAAATGATACGAGCTATTGAAGGTGTTATTGCTGCTGTTTTTATTCGTGAACATGTTGAAGGGAAGTTTCAGATCAGTTTTCGGAGTAATGATGGATTTGATGTCAGTCGTATTGCGAATCAGTTTGATGGCGGCGGTCATAGAGGTGCCGCAGCATGTCGCTGTTCAGGGGACGTTGATACGGTAAAAACAAACATTCTTAACGCATTACAGGAAGCATTACCGATACTAAAGGGTGAGTAGTGTGGTCAATAAACGCGGTATCAACATACATGGATTTTTAATAATTGATAAACCTTCCGGTGAACGATGTGCGCCGATTATGAATGCACTGAGAAAAAGATTACATCCCCGTAAATTAGGTTATGTCGGTACGCTTGATGAATTTGCATCAGGGGTATTGCCGTTTGCATTTGGTCATGCTACACGATTAAACTCGATCATGCATGATAGACCGAAAACGTATCGTGCGCATATCGAATTCGGAAAAGAAACAACAACCTATGATCGTATGGGTGATATTATTGCTGAATCAGCAGAGGTTCCCGATACTCGTGCGATTACAAAAGTGATACGAAGTTTTATAAAAACATATGAACAATACCCGCCAATGTACTCGTCAAAAAAAATTAATGGGCGGCGTGCCAGTGATTTAGTGCGTGCCGGTGAAAAAGTTGAACTGCCGCCGAAACGGGTAACGATTCATTCAATAGAAATTGAGAAAATTGAGTTTCCTGAATGTATCATCACCATTGAATGTTCAATCGGGACATATATACGGTCATTAGCTTTTGATATTGGCAGAGCACTCGGATGTGGCGCATATGTAAAAGAATTACGGAGGCTCTCAGCAGGATCATTCAGTATTGAACAGGCAATCGCTCCGGGTCATGCATTATTAGAGGATATACTGCCATTAGATGAAGCGTTATCATTTTTACCGACTGTGATAGTACATGAGAATTATAAAAAAAATATTATGAACGGTATGGCGATTGAAAAATCATGGATTGAAAGTGGAATCTCTGAAGGAATATGCAGAGTTATGATTCTGAATAAACTTTTTGCTATCGGTGAATGGGTTAATGACCGGTGGCACTATAAACAAGTATTTAATTAATGCTCATGAAAACAATTAAAAATATATCACATATTCGAAGCAAACCGCGTGTAGTCGTTACCATTGGAACATATGACGGACTGCATCTCGGGCATCGTCAGGTGATTCGAAAAACGGTCGTTGAAGCACAAAAACGGAATATCGCATCATGTGTTATTACTTTTACAGAGCATCCATTACGGTTGTTTACCCCGCGATATCCCTCACGATTGGTGCCGAATGCATTACGGCAGGATATATTGAAAACATGGGGGATTGATTATTGTATTATGCTTACATTTTCGAGGAAATTAGCATGTAAAACACCGGAAGCATTTATCCAATATCTGTGCAAAGCATTAGATATTAAAAAAATAGTCGTTGGGTTTAATTTTCGATTTGGTCATAATAATACCGGTGATGTTTCCACATTGCAGGAGCTTGGAAGAAAATACGGTTTTAGTGTGCATCGTGAGAAGTTAAAGCGGATAAGGCTATTTGGCGAGATTATTTCAAGTACGGTTATCCGGCGAGCGTTGCAATCAGGAAATATTAAAAAGGCAAATATGCTCTTGGGAAGGGAGTATGCTGTATTTGGAACGGTTCAACGGGGTAAGCAATTCGGGCGTAAAATGGGATATCCGACTATTAATGTTCATATCCGTGAACAGTTGACCCCGATGCAGGGAGTCTATTTAGGGGTAATTATTGTTGCTGAGCGGCAGTATCCGGCAATGATGTATATTGGTGATACCGGCAATCGGGAAATATCACGCAAAGAAACGTCAATAATTGAGGCATATATTTTTGATTTTAATCAAAATCTTTATAGACAAAAGGTTGAAGTCCTGATATTACACTATATGCGTTCTATTCGGGAGTTTCCGAATGCGGACGAGTTGCAGCATCAGCTTAACTATGATGAAGAGAAAGCGCGTAATTATTTTACAAAGCGTAAGAATAATAAGTATAGTATAGGAGGAACGAGAGCGTGGCTCTAATGAATGCAGATAAAGCAGAAATGATTAAAGAACATCAGCACCATGGGAATGATACCGGAAGTCCGGAAGTGCAAGTTGCCTTATTAACACAACGTATAAATTATTTGACCGGTCATTTTAAAGTACATAAAAAAGATCATCACTCTCGTCGCGGTTTATTGCGAATGGTAAGTCAGCGGCGACGATTGCTGTCGTATTTAAAGAAAAAAGATATTACTCGATATCGCGATTTAATTAAGAAACTCGGTTTACGTAAATAAATTATTTGCCGCCGCTTAATCATCGCTCAAGATAAGATTGAATTACAGTTGAAGTATACCGTTAAAAACGATTGTCATGCACCATGCAGTGGTTCTCTAATAGTGCGTTACATGATACGGGATAAAAATTAGGAGTAAGAATAGAATGAAAGAAACAGTTAGTATTGAAATTGGTGGTTCGCAGATTGAATTTGAAACGGGATATCTTGCGAAACAAGCAGGGGGATCAGTTGTTGTACGGCAAGGGGAAACAGTAGTATTATGTGCGGTTACAGCAAGTAAAAATCCCGTTACAATGAGTTATTTCCCGTTATCAGTTCATTATTTAGAACGCTATTATGCGGCAGGTAAAATTCCCGGCGGGTTTATTAAACGTGAAGGGAAACCGTCTACCCGAGAAGTGTTAACCTCACGTCTGATTGATCGTCCGATTCGCCCGCTCTTTCCTGACGGGTTTATGCATGAAGTGCAGATTATGCCGTATACATTATCCTATGATAATATTAATCAACCAGATATTCTTGCTCTGAATGGAAGTTCAATGGCATTAATGCTCAGTAATATACCGTTTAATGGTCCAATTGGGGCAGTTCGTGTCGGGATGATTGATGGTGAATATATTACTAACCCTTCACCTGAGCAGTGTAAACAGAGCGAAATAAATATTGTTGTTGCCGGAACGAAAAATGGCATTTTAATGGTTGAAGGTGAAGCGAAATTTGTTTCTGAAGCGCATATGATTGGTGCCATACAATTTGCTCATAGCAGTATTGTAAAACTCTGCGATCTTCAAATTGAGTTTGCGGAAAAATTCGGTAAAGAGAAAATTGCTGTTGAGTCGCCGGCAGTTGATGCCGCCCTTGTTCAGGAAATTCGCAGTATTGCATTATCAAAGTATCAGGAAGCATTAACAAAACATGATAAAGCTGAACGCTCTGAATTTGTTGACGCTTTCTGTAAAGAAATTATTGAACAGTCCATTGAAAAATATAAAGATACTGATGGGTTTGATGAAGGGGAATTAAAAAAGAGCCTTGGTGTCATATTTGAAGAATTAGAAGCAGAAACAATACGAACGCAGGTAATTGAAAAAGGGATTCGTGCTGACGGCAGAAAGTGTGATCAGATCCGTCCGATAGATATTGAAATTAATGTTCTTCCGCGAACCCATGGATCGTCCATTTTTACCCGTGGTCAAACACAAGCATTGAACATATGTACGCTTGGTACAGTTCGTGATGATCAAATGGTAGATAATATTGCTGAAGATGAATCAAAAAAGTTCTTTTTACATTACAATTTTCCGGCATTTAGTGTTGGTGAAACACGTCGTGTCGGTCCGGTTGGTCGGCGTGAAATCGGTCATGGAGATCTTGCTGAACGTTCATTATTACCGGTTCTGCCTGATTTTGATACATTTCCGTATACAATGCGGGTTGTATCAGAAGTGCTTGAATCCAATGGCTCAAGTTCAATGGCAACGGTATGCTCAACCAGTCTATCACTTATGGCGGCAGGGGTGCCGGTAACAGATAGTATTGCCGGTATTGCTATGGGGTTGATTATTCAAGACGGGAAAGATGCGATTTTAACGGATATTCTCGGTATTGAAGACCATCATGGCGATATGGATTTTAAAGTAGCCGGCAGCCGTGCCGGCATTACCGGCTTTCAAATGGATTTAAAAATTGATTCAATATCGTTTGATATTATGGAACGTGCATTAGCACAGGCACATACTGCACGATTATTCATTCTTGATAAAATGGATGCTGTTATCAGCAAACCGGTTGAGAGTATTAGCAAATATGCGCCGCGCATTGCAAGTACACAAATTCCAACTGATAAAATCCGTGAAGTTATCGGTTCGGGCGGAAAAGTTATTAATAAAATCATTGAACTGACTGAAACTGAAATTAACATTGATGATGATGGTTTAGTAACGGTTGCTTCAAAGGGTGATCCTGAAGGTGTTGATAAAGCCTTGGATATTGTACGGGAAATAATCCGCGGTGTTAAGGTAGGTGAAATATATCATGGTCGTGTTGCCCGTATAGACGATAGAATGGGATTATTTATATCACTTGGCTTTACGGGTAAAGATGGACTTATGCGTCCTGAAAATATGCCTGAAGATGCGGATGCAATGGATGCGTTACGAAACTGTTCCGTTGGCTATGAACTTGATGTTAAAGTTATTGAAATTGATAAAATGGGAAGAATAAATATCGGTCATAAAGATATTGATATTGATGCATATATAAAACGAAAGAGAGAATATCGGAATAATCGTCCATCACGTGGCGGGTATTCGGATACACGACGGTCCGGTGGGAGAGATGACAGACGACGTCGGTAGTAATAACGAATGGTCATCATTATAAATGTTTTGAATTAAAGATAATGCTATACGTAGTATCATGCGTATAGCATTATTTATGTTATTACAGATAATTGTCAGATGAAAGTATATGTTTAAAAAAACTGTTTTAGACAATGGGACGCGTGTTATTACCGAAGAAATTCCGTATGTAAATACGGTATCGGTAGGATTTTGGGTTGAAGTTGGTTCACGTGATGAACGTGATACTGAACAAGGGTATTGTCATTATCTTGAACATATGTTGTTCAAAGGAACAAAACGACGTACCGCATTGCAGCTTGCACGTGAAGTGGATGCATACGGGGCATATATTAATGCTTCGACTGATCGTGAGATTACTTCATTTTATATCAATTCAATAGCTGAACGTCTCGACCATTCAATAGATATTCTTGCCGACATGCTGAATAATTCAATTTTTGATGAAAAAGAGATGGAACGAGAAAAACAGGTTGTGCTTGAAGAATTGAAAATGACTCATGATACGCCTGATGATTATATTCATGAAATGGCAATGAAAGCGGTATGGCCGAATAATCCTATCGGCAGACCAATACCGGGTACGGAAGAATCTATTAACGGGATACATCGTGAGGATCTTATACGATTTTATACACTGCATTATACGGCAGAAAATTTAGTTATTGCCGTTACCGGGAAGTGTAATCATGAAAAAGTTGTTGCGGCTGTTCAAAAAGCGGGTGTTTTTACGAAGGCAGCATCATTTTCACCACAACGAATACCGCCGGAATTCGGTAAAACCGGGAATTCAGAAAATCGTGATTTACAACAGGTTTATTATTATCTTTCAATGCCGGGTTTGTCTCAGCGTGATGAACGACGCTTTGCATTGTATATTGTCAACAGTCTGTTTGGTTCCAGTATGTCTTCAATACTGTTTCAGGAAGTTCGTGAACGGCTTGGTTTGTGTTATTCAATATATTCATTTTTATCGAATTATCATGATACCGGTTTGTTTACGATAACCTGCAGTACAAGCAATCGTTTTTTTAAACCTTCATTGGAAGCCGTATTACGGTGTTGCTCGGATGTGTATAAAAACGGCATTAGTGATGATGATATAATACAAGCTAAGCAGCAACTGAAAGGTCATTTAGCGTTAGCATATGAGTCGGTAGAGTTTCGGATGACCCGTATTGCAAAACAAGAGCTGACATTCGGGCGCTATTTTACCTTTGATGAAATGGCCGGATTAATTGATACGGTAACAAAAGATAATGTTATAGATAGTATTGCGTATCTGTTTGGAGAAGATCGCCCCTGTCTTATTAGTACATTAGGTCCGGAAGGGCATAGTACGATAGTTCGTGAAATCGGATTTCAATAAAGAAACGATAGTGAATATGGCAGTATCATCATACGGCTTAATACAGGTTTATTACGGAGATAATAAAGGGAAAACAACAGCGGCAGTCGGACAAGCAGTACGAGCATTAGGAGCCGGGGCGAATGTCTGCATGGCGTTTTTTTTAAAACCTGAAAAAATACATTCTTCAGAATGGTCGGTGCTGAAAAACATTGATGCATGCACATTGATATTTGCAGAATACTCACATCCCATGTTTTATAAAAATATTGATACAGTACGATTACAGGAAATACGAGATTCGCATAATGGCATGCTTATGAATATTCAAAAAATGATGCAGGAAGTGCATTACGATGTTGTTGTGCTTGATGAAATACTTAATTGTTGGAATGAAAATCAAAAGAAAACTATTATTACTGAGCAACAATTAATAACCCTATGCGATGAAAAACCATTGCATACTGAATTGATAATGACCGGTCGTCCTCTTCCGCCGGTATTGCATGAAAAGGCTGACTTAATAACCGAGATGAAGAAGCATAAACATCCCTTTGATAATGGTATACCGGCACGAAAGGGTATCGAATGGTGAAAAGACAAGTATACGTATTAACGTTATTATGTACTGTTATGCTTATCAGTTGTTTTTATTTTAACTGTTGCGCTGTTCGGCATACAGAGAACGGGAAAAGGGTTTTCGTTGATTCATTGGAGCGAACTGTACGAGCTGAGAGAAATCAGCGCGTTGTCTCATTAAGCCCTGAATTAACTGAATTGCTTTTTATCTGTGGTTGGGGGGATCGTATTATCGGACGATCAGCATGGTGTACATACCCACCGGCAGCAAAAAATATACCGGTATTAGGGAATTGGAATACAGTGTATTATGAACGCCTTATGGAATTAAAACCGGATATTGTTTTTATTTCTGCAGAAACAGAGACGGAGACAATGCAGCATATTGAATCAATGGGAATACCTGTCGGTATTGTTTATTATCAGTCAGCTCATGCAATGATAACCATGATTGAACATCTTGAATCATTTTTTGGTGTTACTCCGCAATCAAAAAAAACCAGGTTATATTGTTCACGGAAGATTAAACAGTATACCACTATACGGGAAAAAAGAAAAAATGCTATACACCCGAGAATGTTTATTATGATTGACCCATCTACGCTATGGACTGCCGGGAAAGGATCAATACTTGATGAAGTAATTACCTGCGCCGGTTTTTCAAATGTTGTTAGCGAACTCGCTGTTCATGATGATTATTTTGTTATCAATGCCGAGCAGCTCTTAATGCTGAAGCCGGAGTATATATTATGCACATGGGCGCCGGCTCGTACCGCTGATAGCAAAGCAAGTACAGTAATCCCTGCATGGCTTAATGAATATGTTATGCAAAACAATGTATCATTGATTACGAACATCAATCCCGATAATTATTCCCGCGTAACCCCGCGTATCTTTAATGCGATTGAGGAGCTTTCTGATTATCTGAAATAAGATATATCATAGTCTTGATTTAATACTAAAAATACGATATGAGGTATTACGAGATAAAAATAATTACATGAGGTAACATAATGATACGGTCAATAATACTAGGATCTTTTTTAATACTCATTTTAACAATAACGATATCAGCAAATACTGATTTAAAAACAAGGATAGAATCTGATGTAACTGAAGTTGCTCTTGATCGGACATTTACGGTTACTGTTACTATTGAATGTTCATTAGATGAGTGCCCATTGTTTTTCCCGCCATCGGTCAATGTGATGGAAAATTGCAGAAAAATTGGTCATGAAACCGTGAATAAAACGCAAGCATTTTCAAACCGCACGGTTATGCAACAGCAATATATTTATACATTGGAACCAAAAGCTTTGGGAGAAGCATATTTTGGTGAAGTGCAGGTGTACTATGCGCATTCTACTAATGAAACTCCTCGATTATTACAAACTGATACGATAGAAATTACAGTAAAAAAACCGGTCGGGAATGGACGTGCAGCATTTATCGCTGAGAATTGGTTAATCCTGCTGATCGCAGTCTGTATTGGCATGGGGATTGGCGGCGGCGTCATGTATTATATTATTATACGCCCGAAGATATTCTCCGGCAGGAAAAATAAGCCTGCAAAAAGTGATATAACCGCTCAACAGGATGAGTGTTTCTCAGTGGATGCCGAATTAAAAAAATGGGAGAAGAATGACAATAACTATTCTCAGAAAGAACAGCTTGAATCGTTAGAGCATATATTAAAAACGTTTATATATGCACGCTTTAAAATCCCGACCTGTGCACGTGAAAAATTGATACATGCCGGCTGTACAGGTGAACTTACTCAGCGTATTTGTAGTCTTATAAATAAAATGGATACAGCTCGCTATGCACCAGTTGAAGTTGAACCGCAGGTAATACGCTCTTTTTATTCAGCGGTTACCGAAATAATATATCATATACATAAATCAGATACGGAGGGAACGCAATGAATGACGATATACGAAAGATTCATGAAGAGGTTGAAAAAGCCGGTGCGTTTGTTGATGCCCTTTTTGCGGAAATAGGGAAAGTTATCGTTGGTCAGGATTATCTTATTGAACGATTGCTGATGAGTTTACTGGCTGACGGACACGTGCTGATTGAAGGTGTTCCGGGATTAGCAAAAACATTAGCAGTGCGGACACTTTCTGCGGCAATTAATACCGACTATCAGCGAATACAGTTTACTCCTGATTTACTGCCGGCTGACCTGACCGGGACGTTGATTTATAATCAACGATCCGGTGAGTTTACAACCCGTCAAGGTCCGATATTTTCAAATATTATTCTTGCTGATGAGATTAATCGTGCTCCGGCAAAAGTGCAAAGTGCTTTGCTTGAAGCGATGCAGGAACGACAGGTTACCATCGGAGAAAAAACATTTTCTTTACCGGAGTTATTTTTAGTATTAGCAACTCAAAATCCAATTGAACAAGAAGGAACCTATCCCTTGCCGGAAGCGCAAATTGATCGCTTCATGTTTAAATTAAAAGTTTCTTATCCGAATAAAAATGAAGAATTGGAAATAATAAAACGCTTTAGTTGCGGACAGGACCATTCGGTGAGAGCGGTAGTGCAGCCTGATGATATTCTCAAGGCGCGTTCAGTGCTTAATCGTGTGTATGTTGATGAAAAGATATATAAATATATCGTTGAATTAGTTTTTGCATCACGTGATCCTGTCGGACACGGACTGAAAGATAATGCACCCTTAATTCAGTTTGGCGCATCGCCACGGGCATCATTATATTTAACGATAGCAGCAAAAGCACATGCATTTTTAAAGCATCGCGGTTATGTTATTCCTGAGGATGTTCGCATTGTCGGGGCAGATGTATTGCGGCATCGTATTATTGTCAGTTATGAAGCAGAAGCTGAAGAGATTACTGCTGATATGATTATTCAGAACATTTTTGATCATATTGAAGTGCCGTAAGGAGAATCACGTGACCGTTACACCGCGGGAAATATTAAAACAAGTCCGCCGGATAGAAATACGTACACGTCGTGCCGTTAATGATATATTTGCCGGTGAATACAAGTCAGTATTTAAGGGTCGGGGGATGGAGTTTTCCGAAGTACGGGAATATATCCCCGGTGATGATATTCGTACCATTGATTGGAATGTTACGGCGCGCTCCGGTCATCCCTTTGTAAAAAAGTTTATGGAAGAGCGTGAGTTAACCTTAATGTTAATGTTTGATGCCTCTTCGTCAACTGCATTTGGTACGGGAGAAAAGTTTAAAAATGAAATAGCAGCTGAAATTAGCGCATTGCTTGCATTTTCGGCGATTAAAAATAATGATCGTGTCGGGCTCATTATTTTTACGGATCAAGTAGAGAAATATATCCCGCCGAAAAAAGGGCGTATGCATGTACTGCGTTTAGTTCGGGAGCTTTTATATTTTAAACCGAAACATAAAAAAACGAATATCGGCGGTGCATTGGAATATCTGATGCATACGACAAAGCGAAAAGCTATTGTATTTCTGTTATCGGATTTCATAGCTGATGATTTTCAGCGTCAATTAACAATTGCCAACCGTCGACATGACGTTGTTGCGATTGCTCTGACTGATCGTCGTGAACGAAGTCTCCCATCGCTGGGGTATGTCTATTTCGAAGACCCTGAAACGAATAGTACGGTGTATGTTAATACCGGGAGTTATCTATTTAAACGTGATTATAAAAGTCGTACGGAAAAGTATATGCTTTCACAATCAGGATTCTTTAATGGAATCGGACTTGATTATATTTCTATAAATACCCATAACGATTATGTATATCCGTTGTTTAATTTTTTTAAACAACGTGAACGGAAAAAAGGAGTATAAATATGGGTAATGCGGGATTGCGGAGAACAAAAGTAAAATCAATTATATATATTATACTCAGCAGTATTATACTATGTATTGCGGTCAGTGAGGGAATATTTATCATAACTCAGATGCCCGGTGATGTCAGCGCCGTTAAAGGGACCGCGGATACATTATTATCACACGGGAAACCATATGAAGCAGCACGACAGTATGAAGAATACTTACAGCAGCGTTTTATTAAAAAAAACAGACGCGCAAAAATACATTATTTGATTGGTGTAATATATCAAGATGCGGCAGGAAACCCGGTACGGGCATATGCTCATTTTGAACATGCATCGCAATTAGGGGGAGTATTTAATGATATCGGAGCGCGAAAGGTTAGATGTCTGGAAATGATGGGCTGTCAGAAGAGTGCATTGAAGGAAGCCGCAGAATATACTGACCTCAATCCATTTCCATCGAAAAAAAAGTGTCGGTTTGTATACCATAGCAATGTATATACTGATGATGATTATATATTATGGAAAAATTCGGTTGTGTATACTATTGATGAAAGTTTAAAAGAAAAATTATTTATTATTGAAGCGTATTATCGTGAAAAAGCACTTGAAAGCGGTCAGCTCGATAAAGAATGGAATGCCGTTCGGGTGGGGCAGATGATTGCTGCCGGAAGAACGGTGTATGATGCTGAATCCGTGAAAACGGGTAATACTGAAATGTTTACGGAATGGATTAATAAACGGTATCGTGAAATTCAAAAAGTGGTACATTCACAATACTGAATGATATAATACTATGATGCGATATATTACAATATTACTAATTTTTATAATGTTTTGTTGTATAGGGATCTATGCACAAACAAACAATGCATTAATTGAATTTTCAGCGTCCGTTGATTCACGGGAGGTATATCCGGGAGATAGGATTAATTATTCACTGAGTGTATATTATCCTTCAGGATATAAAGTTGATCTTGAGCTTGGCCAATTAGTTGAAAATCTTGACGTTATTAATATACAAAAACCGGATCCTGAATGGGATGATGCACGGGAACGATGGCATAAACAACTGCACTATGAAATAGCTGTTTTTTATCTTGATGATTTTACTATTCCGCCGGGAATATGCTTTGTAACGTCTCCTGATAATACAACAAATATACTGATAACACAAAAGATTGATATAGCAGTGCTTTCAATGCTTTCCAATAATATTAGTAATCAGACATTACGTGATATTAAAGACATTGCGTCAGTTGAACCGGACTATACTCTCATTGTAGTGCTTATTCTATTTGTAATAATTATTGCAGTTGGTCTATATCTCTATAAACGATATTTTTCAAATAAAGCAGAAGCGGAAAAAGAAATACTTCCTCATGAACCACCGGAAAGTGTTGCACGGCGTCGGCTGAGATTACTTGCGGAGCATTTGTACATAGAAAAAAAACAATGGAAAAAGTTTTATACCGAACTGAGTGATATTCTCAGAGAGTATTTAAACAAGCGGTATGCAATCGTAACCTTTGAACGAACGAGCGATGAAATTATAACACAGATAAAAACGGCGTATATTGAAGAAACGGTTGTTGAATATATTGAGAAAATATTGATACAGGCGGATTTAGTAAAATTTGCAAAACGTATTCCAAGTCCAAATGAAGCGAAAAGCGATTTTTCTATCTGTACGGATATTATTGATACAACAGCAATGCAGACTGATGAAGCACCTGAGACGCATGAAAGTGTGATACATGATACGCAGGATGAAGGGGGTTGTTCATGACGTTTGCAAATCCGCTTTATCTGCTGTTATTACTTATTGTTCCAATACTTGTATACTATGTTTTATATTATCGTCGTGATTATTTTACTTCATTACGTCATCCCGGTGTTGCTCACATGAAGCAGCGTCTTCACGGAACCGGTCCGTTGGGGCAGCGTTTGGCATTAATATTGAAAATCGCTGCATTGGGTTTGTTTATCATTGCATTGGCTCGTCCGCAGCAAGGGTTTAGTGATGAAGAGCAGGAGTTTTCAATACGTGATATTATGATAGCGGTTGATTGCAGCGGGTCTATGGAAGAGAAAGATTTTTACCCGAATCGTCTTGCTGCAGCAAAGGAAAATATAAAAGAGTTTATACAAGGGCGTGAAACGGATCGAATCGGATTAGTGCTCTTTGGTGCTGATACATTTCTACAATGTCCGCTGACATTAGATCATACTATTCTTTTCGAGAATATAAAAAGCATTAATTTTGGTATTGTTGATAAAAATGGGACTGCTATCGGCGATGGATTGGCAAAATCATTAAATCGTTTAAAACATTCAAAAGCAAAATCAAAAGTTATTATTTTACTGACGGATGGAGTAAATAACAGCGGTCGGGTATCACCATTGATTGCAACCAGTATTGCGCAAGCATTGGGTGTTCGCGTATATACTATCGGTATTGGTACTGCACAGCAAATGACCTTTTTTGGACCGCAACAAGGAGATTTTGATGAAGAATTATTACGGACAATTGCACGGCGCACCGGAGGAAAGTATTATCATGCAGAGCGCAGCGATCGTCTTGAGAAAATATTTCATGAAATTGAAGGGCTTGAAGCAACAGTTATACTGGAAAAAAAATATGTCTGGTATAAAGAGCATTTCAGCAGTATGGTAATATTGGCGCTAATGGTATTGGGTTTAGCGCTGTTATGTGATTACGTTATTTTCAGAAAGATACCATGAGACAAAAACCTGTAATACATATTATATTAATTACGCTTATACCATTATTTTTTGTTACCGGCATTGTTCTTATTATTCTTTTAGGAGCAGGGGTGCCGTTTGCCGAACGGCAATGGCTTATTACAGGATTACCGCTGCTTGGCGGCGGAGCACTCAGTATTGTTATTATTAATTATATATGGCGCCGCCGTACTTTACGGATATTCGCAGAAGAGAGTGCGCTGGAACGTATTATTGAAGGATATAACCCGGCACGACAGTTATTGAAAGGTACACTTATCATTGCAGTAATCATTTTTGCTGTTATCGCTTTAGCGCGGCCGCAATGGGGACTGCGTGAACAGGAAGTTACTCGCCGTGCATTAAATATCATTATTGCGGTTGATACTTCACAATCAATGATGGCGGAAGACCACTCGCCGAACCGTCTTGAAAAAGCCCGTAAAGAGCTTAATGCTTTTGTGCAAAACATGAAAGGCGATCGGTTGGGATTAATTGTGTTTGCCGGGAAAGCGTATTTATTATGTCCATTAACCATGGATTATGGTGCTGTCCGTGAATATATTAATGCAATTGATGTGAATACCATTTCATTGCAAGGAACTGCCATTGCGGATGCCATAGATACGGCGATTACCGTATTTAATAATCGGCAATCACGTTTTCGTATACTTATCGTATTGACTGATGGTGAAGATCATGAGGGAAATATGCAGCAGTCAATAAAAAATGCAAAAAAAGAGGGGGTTGTTGTTTATACTGTTGGTATTGGGTCTCCGGGCGGAGCGCCGATTCCGATAATCGGTTCTGACGGGAATATGCAGGGCTATAAAAAAGATAATGACGGCAATGTTATTATGACGAAACTGAATGAAGATATCCTCCGGCGGGTCGCGCTTGAAACCGGCGGCAAGTATTACTCGGCAACATCAGGAGAATTAGAATTAAAAAAAATATTCGATGAAATAATAAATCTTGAACGTGAAACAATCAGTACGACAATGTATGCAACACGCGAAGAACGTTTCCAATATTTTCTTGCATGTGCGATCATGCTGCTGATACTTGATTTGATTTTACCGGAACGTATTCGCAGGAAGAAGAAGGAATGAAGTATCATTATAATAAAATAGTGTTGATTATCTGCTGTAGTATCTTATTGACCATTCAGTCCTATGCGGCAGTGCAGCAGCAGATCAGACAAGGTAATCGTAAATATCATACTGAGCATTATACTGATGCACAAAATTGTTATAATCGAGCACAGGTAGATGCGCCTGATATGCCGATTATCGATTATAATCTCGGCAATGTTTATTATCGACTTGGCAATTATGAGATGGCAATTGATGCGTATAATAAAGCTATTGGAAGTAAGGATGCGCAACTTCGTTGCAAAGCGTATCATAATATAGGAAATACGTATTTTCAGCAATCAAATTATCAATCAGCGATTGAGAATTATAAAGAATCATTACGGATAAACCCTGATAACGCTGATACAAAATATAATTATGCATTAGCAATAAAAAAACTTTCTGAGCAGCAACAGCAAACTAATCAGCAACAGCAAAAACAGAATAATCACAATAAGAGAAGAAACAAACAAAACAATGCACAAGGGCAACAGCAGCAACAAAATGGCAAACACAACAATGATCGGCAGAACTATAATGATGAAAATACTGTTGTATTGAATGAAGAGCAAGCGCGAAAAATACTTGATGATGTTGAAAAAGAAACAGATGAGCGACGTATTCGTATTCGGCTTCCCGGTCGATCAAAAGAGAAAGATTGGTAATGAGATTCGGTGCGATTATTAGTATATTGCTCTGCAGTGTTTTCATACCTGCAGTACAAGCGGCATTGCCGGTTGAGGTGCAAGTATCACCGACGCAGGTTGATCTTAATGCAACAATACTCTATACAGTAATTATTCATGAAAAAGGTACAATAACCTTACCGGATTTTACTCCGTTTATTGTACAAGGGCGTTCACAAAGTCAGCAGTACTCAATTATCAATGGAACGCGTTCAATGACGATATCGTATCAAATAACACTTACTGCCCCATCGTCGGAAGGGCGCTATAGCATTCCACCGACAAAATTAAAAGTTGGCGGGAAAATATATGAATCGGAAAGTGTTACTGTTGAAGTTAAAAAAGGAGTAACACCGCCGGTCTCATCAAGCGGGCAGCTATTAGGGAATAATCCATTTTCGGGAAATCAGCAGTCGCAATTATCTCCTCAGCAAGTTGAAATATATTTTGCCCCGAAGAATAATTCAGAAATTGTATATTTAGGGCAGACGACTACGGTAACGGGATATCTTTATTATACCCCCGGTGCGGAATTTCAAATTGATGGATTTGTTCCGCTCTCCGGTTCTCAATTCATTACTTTGCATTATGAATTGCTACAATCAGCAAATATAGAGAATGTAAAATATCGAAATACTTCTCTTATGCGGCGTGCGGTTGTTGTACAAAAACTTTCACCGCTTGCTGTGGGGGATTATACTATAGCGCCGGGTTCGTTGGAATTACAAATTGCCGTTCATTATTATGACGATTTCTTCGGACAAACAATATCACAACATCGTCGCATTCGTATTCCAAGTGAGAACATGAAGATAACAGTGCGGGAATTACCCAAAAAAGGGAAACCGGATGATTTTACCGGATATGTCGGTTCGTACAGTGTTATGACAAGCGTTGAACCGAAAGAGGTTGCTCTTGGCGAATATTTTACACTGAATATTTTTATTGAGAGCCACGGGACAAGTGATTCATCGCTCTCAGATCCGATACCGCCGGATATTGAAAATTGCACACGATTTAATATTGGCAGTAGTGAAAGTAATACCGGTCAGGGGATAATGAAGTATTCTTATTTATATATGCCTAAAAAAGAAGGT
>Ga0256845_1001346_pt1 | contig 19917 bp, 23 predicted proteins | sample RiftiametaG_FD_189101 | JGI IMG/M metagenome (GOLD analysis project Ga0256845, IMG submission 189101) | Tube worm associated microbial communities from hydrothermal vent at the East Pacific Rise, Pacific Ocean - Riftia | ecosystem: Host-associated > Annelida > Integument > Unclassified ...
AAAAGACATCCAAACACAAACAATTAAAAATCACAATCATGAAAAAAATCACATTAGCACTAGGCGTATTATTCTCTTTATTAATCATTTCTTGCGAAGGACCAGAAGGCCCTCCTGGTTTTGATGGGGAGAATGGAGTGGATGGAGTGGATGGAGTGGATGGTATACAAGGACAAGTTTTTGAAGTAAATGGAATAGATTTTACTTACAATAGTGATGACAACCTGTATGAAACTATTATCACATACATTAACTATACCAACTTTGAAGTTTTAAAACAAGACGCAATTCTGGTATACCGTTTTGATGGAACAGTTCCTTTAAATGACGGAGCAGATGTAGATTCTTGGGGATTAATCCCTCAAAATTTCTTTCTCCCCGAAGGTACTATGCAATATGTATCCTCACATACTTTAGTGGATGTTCAAATTCTAATCGATGGAAATTTTAATCTTGCTAGTTTAAGTTCAGATTTCACTCAAAACCAAATCTTTAGAATTGTAATCATCCCAAGTGAATTTGCGAGTAGCGGAAAAATGGACACATCCAACATTTCCTCGGTGATGAGCTCTTTAAGAATAGAAGAAAAAGATATACAAAAAATTATGCTAAATTAATTCCCAATAGATATTTGGCAGAGCCCTATTTCTTCACAGAAATAGGGCTTTTTTATATATTTCTGTGATAAAAATGTGATATTATATATGTAGTTTTGAGGTATTATTTAGTTATAAACATCAAAAAAATAGCATGATAAAGAATCTTTATATACTTCTATTTATAGCCTTAATAGGTTGTAAAGGGAACTCTCAAGAAAAAAAAGATGTCCAAACTGTAAAGAAAGAAAACTTTAAAATTACAAAGACTGATACAGAATGGAGAAACCAATTAACAGATCTGCAATACTACATTCTACGAAAAGCAGGGACTGAAAATGCCTTTACCAGCGATTTATTGGACAACAAACAAAAAGGAACTTATGTTTGTTCGGCATGCAATACTGAGCTTTTTAAAAGTGACCATAAGTTTAAATCTGGAACTGGGTGGCCTAGTTTTGATCGCGAAATAAAAGGCAATGTAGCTTTTGATGTGGATCACGATTTGGGATATGAACGTACCGAGGAACACTGTGCCACTTGTGGCGGACATTTAGGACATGTATTTAATGATGGTCCTAGCAATACTACTGGAGAAAGGCATTGCATTAATGGAGCTGCATTACGGTTTGTTGCTGAAAATTAACAACTTATAAAAATAACATTTTTCATCTATTAATTTGTAAAGCCCGCTATGGGCTTTCATTTTGGTTTTGTAACTTTGCCACTTCAAAAACGCATATCAAAAAATAGATACATGAGCAATTTCGATGTTATTGTTTTAGGTAGTGGTCCAGGAGGTTATGTTACTGCAATCAGGGCTTCCCAATTAGGTTTAAAAACTGCTATTATAGAAAAAGAAAGCCTTGGTGGCATATGCCTAAATTGGGGATGTATTCCTACTAAAGCATTGTTGAAATCAGCTCAAGTTTTTGAATATTTGAAACATGCAGAAAGCTATGGTCTTAAAGCTGAAGGGGTTGATAAGGATTTTGATGCCGTGGTGCAAAGAAGTCGTAATGTTGCCAATGGTATGAGTAAAGGTGTTCAGTTTTTGATGAAAAAAAACAAAATTGAAGTCATCAATGGCTATGGTAAAGTAAAACCTGGAAAAAAAGTTGTTGTTACTGCTGAAGATGGTAAAGAAACGAAATACTCTGCCAATCATATTATTATTGCTACTGGTGCACGCAGTAGAGAATTGCCTAGTTTACCACAAGACGGCAAAAAAATCATAGGATACCGTGAAGCATTGAGTCTTAAAGAACAACCTAAAAAACTGATTGTTGTGGGCAGTGGTGCTATAGGTATAGAATTTGCTTATTTCTACAACGCTATGGGCTCAGAAGTAACTGTAGTTGAATACCTACCAAACATTGTACCTGTTGAGGATGAAGATGTTTCCAAGCAATTGGAACGCAGCTTTAAAAAGGCTGGGGTTAAAATAATGACCTCATCAGAGGTTACCAAAGTTGACACTTCTGGAGACGGAGTTAAAGTTACCGTTAAAACCAGTAAAGGCGAGCAAATCTTAGAAGCTGATGTTGTGCTTTCAGCAGTGGGAATAAAAACCAATATTGAAAACATCGGTCTAGAAGAAGTTGGCATTGTTGTAGACAGAGATAAAATTTTAGTGAATGATTATTACCAGACCAACATCCCTGGTTATTATGCCATAGGTGACATAACTCCAGGGCCTGCATTAGCACATGTAGCATCGGCTGAAGGTATTATTTGTGTAGAAAAAATTGCAGGAGTGCATGTTGAACCGTTGGATTATGGCAATATTCCAGGTTGCACATATTGTATGCCAGAAATTGCATCTGTAGGTTTAACAGAAAAACAGGCAAAAGAAAAAGGATTGGATATTAAAGTGGGGAAATTCCCCTTCTCTGCCAGTGGAAAAGCCCAAGCATCTGGAAACCCTGATGGTTTTGTAAAAGTTATTTTTGATGCTAAATATGGTGAATGGCTAGGTTGCCATATGATCGGTGTTGGCGTAACGGATATGATAGCTGAGGCTGTCGTTGCCCGTAAGCTTGAAACTACTGGACATGAAATATTAAAAGCAATACATCCACACCCTACCATGAGTGAAGCTGTTATGGAAGCAGTAGCAGATGCCTATGGTGAAGTAATCCACTTATAAATGTTGAAAATATTTAGAGTAACAGCAATTTTAGAAGGTATTTCCTACCTCATGCTTTTTGGTCTGGGCATGCCCTTAAAATATTGGGCAAACATTCCAGAACCCAATAAATGGATTGGTTATGCCCATGGTGGACTTTTCATTGGATATGTAATTTTGGCCGTTATGTTCTGTATGGAAAAGAAATGGGGGTTAAAAAGGTTTATTGTTCTTTTTATTGCCTCATTGCTTCCTTTTGGCACTTTCTATATTGATAAAAAGTATTTGAAGCCTTTAGCCTAAAAAATTTTGAACAGCCAAATCATAGCTCTGCAATCCAAAACCTAGTATAACACCTTTAACTACTGGAGAAATATAAGACACATGTCTAAAACCCTCTCGTTGATGGGTGTTGGATATGTGAACTTCAATTACGGGAGTTTCTATGCCTTTAACAGCGTCTCCAATCCCTACAGATGTATGCGTATAAGCAGCAGCATTTAAGATGATTCCATCATAGGAAAAACCTACTTCATGTAGTTTATCTATTAACTCCCCTTCTATATTAGATTGATAATATTCCAAGACAACATCAGGAAATTTGGATTGCAAGGTTTTAAAATACTCTTCAAAAGTAGTACTGCCATACAGCTCTGGCTCTCGTTTTCCCAAAAGGTTTAAATTAGGGCCGTTTATGATAATCAATTTCATGGGTTAAAAATAACAAAATGTAATCCATAAAAAAAGCGGAAGATAAACTTCCGCTTTTTTAAACAATTCTATTACGCCTTAATTAAAGAAATAAGCCACTCCAATAATTAATGTCTTGTTTGTGTTTTCTCAAATATAGAAAACTTAAATCAAACCGTATGCCACGACCATTATATGTGAGTTTTACAAAAAAAAAGCGGAAGCAATTATGCTTCCGCCATTAAACTCAATAAGTTTATTTTTTACAAAGCAAACAATACTCCTAAATTAATGGTAGACCATGAACCTCCGTCAAGGCTAATTCCAGTATAAGATGCATTAATTTCAATATTTTCTGAAATATTGTACCCAACAATTGGTCTATAGTAAAACCCGCCATCATTACCATCGTTAATTCCCAGTGCATAACCTAAATCTGCACCTATAGATAATTCTTCAGAAGCATTATACCTTCCAGCAGCTGCAATTGGCATAAACTGAACATCTTCAATTTCAACAGATCCAAAATCTCCTAAAGTTATTGATTTGCCAAAAGCGTTAGTAAAGCCAGAAGCGATACCAATATTAAACTCTTCTGAACCGCCAAACATATAATATGCATCAAGTCCAACACTAAAACTAGATACATCTCCTGCATCTCCAGTTGGAAGACCTAAATTTAATCCTAGTTTAAAACCTTCTTGTGCATTAACTCCAAAACTTGCAAGAGCTATTGTTGCAATAAGTAATACTTTTTTCATGATAATATTATTTTTATGGTTATTAATGAACAAGAACGCTTCATATGCAAAAAAAGTATTGAACACTTATATAAAATAAAATAAGCTTCAATAACTTATCTTTAATAAATGAATTGGAAACAGGCTACACAAGATTATCAACATTACTTAAAGATAGAACGCGGGCTCTCTGAAAATTCCATTCAAAATTATGTGTTTGATGTTGAAAAACTGAAACTTTTTTTAGAATCAAAAGAATTGACAGAAACCCCAATTTCCATCAATAGAGAAATTGTGCAACAATTTATCTATGAGGTTGCAAAAACCGTAAATCCTAGATCACAAGCACGAATTATATCCGGACTTAAAAGTTTTTTTAATTATTTGGTTTTTGAAGATTACAGAAGTACCAATCCCATGAATTTAATTGAATCTCCAAAAATAGGGCGCAAACTGCCAGATACACTTTCTGAATCTGAAATTGATTCCCTTATTGACGCTCTAGATTTATCTAAACCAGAAGGAGAACGAAATAGGGCAATGTTGGAAACATTGTACGGTTGTGGATTACGGGTATCAGAACTAATAAGTTTGCAAATATCTGATTTGTTTTTTGATGAAGACTTTGTAAAAGTAACGGGCAAAGGTGACAAGCAACGTTTGGTTCCCGTTAGTAAGGTCAATAAAAAATATATTAACATATATAGAAACGAAGTTAGGGTTCACCAAACAATTCAAAAAGGTTTTGAGGACACGCTATTCTTGAACCGAAGGGGGAAACAATTGAGTCGTGCCATGGTTTTTACCATTATAAAACAATTGGCAGAAAAAGTTGGACTGCACAAAAACATTAGCCCTCACACATTTAGACACTCATTTGCCACCCATTTATTACAAAATGGAGCCGACCTAAGGGCTATTCAACAAATGCTGGGACATGAGAGCATTACCACAACAGAAGTATACATGCATCTTGACAGAACAGACTTAGCAAAAACACTTAACAAATTTCACCCAAGAACAACAGAAAAATCATGAAGCAAAAACAGTTCAGTATTATTTTTGGTGTTATTTTATTTATGGAATTGGTTGGATGTGCCTTTTCTGAATTTGAATCCATTAGGTATGTTACAAAGCCCTCCCTTACTATTTCACTTTTAGCATTTCTTCTGATACAAAAAAAGATTGCCTCCCGTACAAGAAAACTCATAGCACTGGGTCTTGTTTTCTCTTTAATGGGAGATGTTTTATTAATGTTCACAGACCATGGAGAACTCTATTTTATGACAGGTTTGTTCTCTTTTCTGGTAGCGCATATCATGTATATTTCAGCATTTTACAAAAAAGGTTTGCTTAAAAACAAAGCAAACATACCTTATCTAATCGCCTTAATTACCTACGCCTCAACAGTACTGTACTTTATTGGCCCAAACCTAGGAGGATTAATGCCTTATGTAGCAGCTTATATTTTTGTGATTTTAATATTGGGGCTTGTAGCTTTATTGAGAAAACCCATAGTAAACAGTACCAGTTATTTTCTTTTATTGGTTGGCGCATTTAGCTTTATAGCATCGGACTCTCTCTTGGCTTTTAATATGTTCTATCAGCATTTCTCCCTTTCTGCCATATTGATTATGTTGACCTATGGATTGGCACAAATTCTAATTGTCTACGGAGGCATTGCTGAAAGTAACGAGTAATTTACTTATACTTTTTTTTGAAAGGTCTAATGATCAACCTTGCTTCACGGTCAAAACGAATGTAGTTATACACCCAGTTTACAAATACCACTACCCTATTACGAAAACCAATTAAAAAGAAAAGGTGAACAAACATCCACACATACCAAGCAAAGATTCCTTGAAATTTAAAATTGGGCAAATCCACAACCGCCTTGTTTCTCCCTACCGTCGCCATGCTTCCTTTATCCTTGTAAACAAAAGGTTTCATTGGTTTTTCCTCTAATAATCTCACTAAATTGTTTCCTAAACATTTTCCTTGCTGAATGGCTGGCTGCGCCATCATAGGATGACCTTTGGGACAATCTACTGTTTCCATTAGCGCTACATCACCAATAGCAAAAATATCATTGAACCCTATCACTTGACTGAATTCATTTACCTTAAGTCTACCTCCATAAGTAAGAAAACCTTTAGCATCCAACCCTTTTATACAAACAGCCTTTACACCTGCTGCCCATACCAAAGTGGCCGACTCAAAAGTAAGGTCGGTTTTGGTCGTCACCAATTTACCATCATACCCAGTAACCCGTACATCTTTCCATACCTGAACCCCTAATCCTTCTAAAAAATCTTCAGCTTTCTTAGATGCTTTCTCACTCATTCCTTGAAGAATTCTATCTCCAGATTGTATTAAATTTATCTGTGCCCTCCTTGTATCCAGATCTGGATAATCTTTGGGCAGAATGCCTTTTTTAATTTCGGCCAACGCTCCAGCAAGCTCAACACCTGTGGGACCACCACCAACAATGACAAAATTCATTAAGGCATCACGTTCATGTAAATCATCGGTAAGCAAAGCTTCCTCGAAATTCTCAAGAATCAAACTTCTTAAGTTTAAAGACTGAGGTATGGTTTTCATGGCCATACTATTTTTCTCTATTTGGTCATTGCCGAAAAAATTGGTTACAGAACCCGTAGCAATTACCAAATAATCATATTCCAATTCCCCTATTGAAGTCTTTAGCTTTTTCTCATTGGGAAACACCTGTTCTACTTTCGTCAACCTAAAAAAGAAATTGGAATAATCTTTTAGTATTTTCCTTAATGGATATGCAATGGAATCGGGTTCCAAACCACCTGTGGAAACTTGGTATAACAAAGGTTGAAAAGTGTGGTAATTGTGCTTATCGATCAAAACCACCTGCACCTCTTTCTCACTCAGCTTTTTAGCTAATGAAATACCACCAAAACCACCACCAATGATTACTATTCTAGGAAAACTGGATTGCGGAATATTCATATTTAATAAATAAGAAACAAAATTAAGCATTAGGATACTTTAGTTACAAAAGAATGCACTTGTTTTTAGTATATTTATCTGATAGCTAATTAACTCTTCTCAAAATGAAAAAAATCTATTTATCAAGTATTGTTTGCTTATTCATGTTTACTAGCAGTTTTACCCAAAAAAAGGTAGATGATGTCCTAAAAAAATTGGATAGCAAGAGTGAAACGTATGGTGCAATTGCCCAAAACATATGGAATCTTGCAGAAATGGGCTATTTAGAGGAAAAAAGTTCTGCTTTATTACAAAAAACATTGGCAGATGAAGGATTTTCTATTAAAAAGGGAGTTGCAGGAATGCCAACCGCTTTTATTGCTGAATACGGCAATGAGGGTTCTGTTATTGCCATATTGGGTGAGTTTGATGCACTACCAGGATTATCCCAACAAGCCACACCAGAAAAGAAATCCGCTGACAAAGCAGCTGGTCATGCTTGTGGACACCATCTATTTGGAACAGCATCCACAGCAGCTGCCATAGCGGTTAAAGATTGGATGAAGGCAAATAAAGTAAAAGGAACCATTCGTTTTTATGGCTGTCCGGCCGAAGAAGGTGGTTCTGGAAAAGTATATATGGTACGTGAAGGGCTTTTTAATGATGTGGATGTTGCCTTACATTGGCATCCAGGTTCTAGAAACGCTGCGAGTGCAGGTGCCTCTTTGGCAAACAAATCTGCTAAATTTAGATTTTACGGCGTATCTGCCCATGCTGCTGGAGCTCCTGAATTAGGTAGATCAGCATTGGATGGAGTGGAAGCAATGAATTCAATGATAAATATGATGAGAGAACATGTTCCAGAAAAAGCAAGAATCCATTATGTAATTACTAATGGAGGGAAAGCTCCCAATGTAGTTCCAGATTTTGCTGAAGTGTATTACTATGCCCGTCACAATACCAGAGATGTGGTTATTGATATTTTTGATCGCATGGTAAAGGCAGCTGAAGGTGCTGCATTAGGAACAGGTACTACAATGGATTATGAAATGATTGGTGGCACACATGAATTATTGCCTAATCTTACCTTACAAAAATTAATGCATGACAACCTATCTAAAGTTGGAGGTATTACCTATACAAATGAAGAAAAGGAGTTTGCTGATAAAATTGCGAAAACCTTAGGATATGATACTGTTGATTTAGAAACTGCAAAAAACGTTCAACCCTATAAAACAGAAGCAAAAGCATACGGTTCCACTGATGTAGGCGATATTAGTTTTGCCATTCCCACAGTAGGTATGAGTGCCGCAACATGGGTACCTGGCACACCTGCCCACAGCTGGCAAGCAGTTGCTGCTGGTGGAACATCTATAGGAGAAAAAGGAATGATGGTAGCCGCTAAAACATTGACTTTAACAGCAATTGATTTATTTATGGACACTAAGCTCATCAACAAAGCCAAGAAAGAACTTGTAGAAAGACGAGGTAAAGATTTTGTGTACATTCCTCTTTTAGGACAACGCCCACCAGCTCTGGATTATAGAAAATAAATTTTAGCCTTTAGATTAAAATCTAAAGGCTTTCTTATTTACATGAATAAATATCTTTAAAAAAAACCTTCTTTTTTTGTAACAAATTCAAGAATAGTACTACTTATAGGTAAACCACCATTTAAAAAAACTTGAACAAAAAACTTGAACATCGTTTTGTAACAGAACTTGAGAGCAATCAAAATATTGTTCACAAGATATGTAGTTTGTATACAAATGACAGGGATTCACATAACGATCTGTTTCAAGAAATAACCATACAATTATGGAAGGCATATCCTAAGTTTAGGGGGGAATCAAAATTTAGTACATGGATGTACCGTGTGGCTTTGAATACTGCGATTACATTATATAGAAAGTCTAAAAGAAGTATAAAGACACAGGATTATGATTCGGTAATTTTTAAAATTAAATCCAACGAATATGATAACACCCAAGAAGAGCAGTTAAAATTAATGTACAAAGCCGTAAAACAGTTGGGTGATATTGACAAAGCATTGATTTTTCTCTATTTAGAGAATAAGAATTATAAAGAAATAGCGGAAACCTTGGGTATTACAGAAGTAAATACCCGTGTTAGGATGAACCGTATAAAAGGTAAATTAAAAACCATACTTAATCCATAAGGTTATGATGGACGAACTGGAATTATTAAGAGAAGACTGGCAAAAGAAGGATAAACATTTTCCTAAATTGTCTTACGACCAAATCCATAATATGCTATGGAAAAAATCCTCCTCAATTGTTAGATTTATATTGATTATCAGTGTTTTAGAATTTACATTACCCCATTTACTGTACTTACTCCCTTCCGTGCGCAAAAACTTGGATGTATACCAAAACCTTGGTTTACATAATGCTTTAATAATACTATCGGTTGTTCAGTATTCTGTAGTTTTCTATTTTATATATCAATTTTATAAAAGATATAAGGAAATTTCTGTTTTGGACAATTCTAAAAACCTAATGACTAAAATCCTTAGAACAAGAAGAACCGTAAAACATTATGTCATTTTTTGCCTTTCTATGTTATTTCTTACTTGTATAATTTTTATGTTTGGGATTTATTTAAGTGACAATGTTGCCGATATTTTTGTTAACCCAAAAAACAATGATATTCCTCCTGAAAAACTCAAAAGAATTTTAATGTGGGGAATGGGTATTTTTGGTGTATTATTTACTCTTTTTATGGGAGGTGTATACTTTCTTTTATACGGAATCTTATTAAAAAAGCTAAACAGAAATTATAAAGAATTAAAACAATTGGAAGTCTAAGTAGTACTCCACCGTCTTTGTTTATGTTCTTCTTCATAAGCCAGTAAATCTTTTTTAGAGATGACCTTAAGAAACGATGGGTGTTGCTCAATGGCAAATTCTAATTTTTCAATGATAGACTCCATTGATTCATTTTCATAATCAATCTCCAATGGTTCTTTTATGACCATGGATTGCAGAATTCCTTTTTTCTTTATCCTAAGTCCTTTTTTATCAAAAGAACGTCTAAAACCATCTATAACAACAGGAATCACCACTGGTTTGTATTTTTTAATGATATGTGCCGTTCCTTTTCGTAAAGGTTTCCATGGTGTTGTAGTGCCCTGTGGAAAAGTAATGACCCAGCCATCTTGTAAAGCAGTTCCTATATTGGAAATGTCGCTAAACTTTACCTGCCTTTTTACATCCTTTCCTTCTGAACGCCATGTACGCTGAATACTTACAGAGCCTGCATAGGCAAATATTTTGGTCATTAAACTCTTCTTCATGGTTTCTGCAGCGGCCACATAGTACATATTTAATTTGGGGTTCCATATATACCCTATATTCTTTATATTGTCATTCCTTCCCTTTAGACTCGCATTAAAAACGTGGAACATGGCAACAACGTCTGCAAAATACGTTTGATGGTTGCTTACAAAAAGCACATTGGCATCAGGTAGGTTTCTAATGATTTCAGAACCTTCAACCTCTAATTGATTAAACCCTTTATATCTTTGATGTGAAATTATTCCTAAAAGACGAATCAACCATTTTTTTAAAAATAGAATATGTCCAAAAGGATTTTCTTTAAATATGCTCATAATATTGCTCTGGTGGGGCAAAATTACAAAATAAGCCTGTTATAGCACCTGTTTAAACAATTCCTTTACTTCGCTCAACATCATGGCTGTGGCTCCCCAAACTACATAACCATTTAATTTAAAAGCAGGTACCTCCCAGTCTTGGGCATAAGAAGTAGTTATTTTTTCTTTGATTATTTTTTTATCATCCATAAAATCGGGCAAAGAAACTTCAACTATAGCTTCAACTTCATCTTCTTGAAGCTTAAAAGGAGTGTCCATGTTATAAAGTCCTAGGTAAGGATGCACCTCAAAATTACTTGGTGGTATATATAGTTGTGAAAGAGGTTTTATAATGCTGACATTTTTAGGGTGCACTCCCACTTCCTCATGGGTTTCCCTAAGTGCAGTGGCCAATAGATTTTTATCATCATTCTCCATTTTACCCCCAGGAAAACTTATTTGATTAGAATGTACGCCTTCATATGTTTTTCTTAAAATAAGGAGCAATTGTGTAGCACCAACTGTATTTGGGTAAAATAAAGCCATTACACCTGCCTTTCTAGGTTTTTTTTTCTTTATTTCTTCAGGTTTTAATTCTAAAACTCTGGCCAAGGGTGCCATTTTATAATGAGAATCTATACCGGGAAGCGGTAGATTTTCTATTTTTGATATCAGCTGGGAAAAATCCATAAAATCCATGATGACCAAAAGATTAGCTTACATTACAATAATAGTGTTTTTTTTAGGGGCTTGTAAGGAAACTCCAAAGGAAAAACCAATAATAGAAGAACAGGAAGCTTCTCAGGTGATAGATTCTATTATTCCAATAGTTGAAGAAGAAGAATTTGTTTTAACAGAAGAAAATGTAATTGACTTTTTCTTTAACTACCAAAAAACACTTACTGAGGACAAAGTAAAAATAACGACCAACCTAGGTAGTTTTACTGTTCAATTATATAACAATGTACCTTATCATAAAGCCAATTTTATCTATTTGACCAAAAAAGAATATTTTAACAACACCATGTTTCACAGGGTAGTCAAAAATTTCATTATTCAAGGTGGTAATTCTGATAACGTTGAAGTTTTAAAAAAACGAAGAGAAATTGGAAGATATCTCTTACCTCCAGATACCCGCAAAGGACACAAGCATCATAGAGGCACTATTTCCATGCCCAGTAGTGAGCGGGACAACCCTCATAAATTAGCATCTCCCTATGAATTTTTTATTGTAGTGACCAAACCCGGGTCCTACCACTTAGATGGTAGTTATACGCCCTTCGGAAAAGTAATACAAGGTATGGCCGTAGTGGATTTAATTAATCAACAAGCTGTTGATGATGGCGACTGGCCATCACAAAATATATATATCTTAAAGGCAGAAACTGTTCCTTAATTTAATATATGTTTGGCAAGGCTATTTTAAATCTTACTGCCAACAGGCGTAGCTATTACAATAAATATCCCTGCTGCATAGGCGTATGTGTCCGTCAATGGTAGTTTTACCAATAAAAAAAAACCAACGCCACCAAGGATGCAGGCAGTTGCATATATTTCTTTTCTGAAAATTACTGGAATCTCATTGCACAATATATCCCTTATAACACCACCAAAGCAGGCTGTAATGGTTCCTAGACCAATGCACATTATAGGTAATAATCCTGCAGTAAGACCTTTTTCTATTCCTACCATGGTATAGAGCCCAATTCCAATAGTATCAAACAAAAAAAGCGACTTTCTAACGTACTTTAACCTTGCCCTAAAAATCACGGCCAATACTACCGTTCCTAAAATAGTGAACAAATAAACAGAATCCATTAACCAAACAACCGGAGTATTCCCAAGAAGCAACCCTCTTAGTGTTCCTCCACCAACCGCGGTGACAAAAGCAATAATAAAAACACCAAATAAATCCAACTTCTTATCAATTGCAACCAAGACTCCAGAAATTGCAAAAGCAATTGTCCCTAATATGTCAACAATAAAATAGAACATAACTTAAAGTTTTTGGGTGTAGAAATTAAAATCTTTTAAAACGGTATCCAAATATTGTACATCATACAGTTCTGAAGTGGTTTCCAATATATTTTCCACCTTATCCCGCAAAGCTTTCAATGTTTTAAAATCATTACTTCTTCTTGCAATATGGTATGTTTCCTTGATAAGACGTACATCCTTATCCGTCAATAGAGTAACATTAGTAAACTTGGGTACATACTCTTCTTCTACTTCTTCCAAAATAGTGTGGGACACTTTGGTTTTGTTTTTGGTGCTTATCACCACTGTTCCTGCTGCTGCATCTCCCAATCGTTGTCTTCGTTCAGAAAAAAGAATAGTCAACAGCCCAATAGATCCCACAAAAAGCCAAATATCCACCAAACGCAACATCCACCTTACCAAATAATTGGACCACTCTACAGGAGATCCATCTACTTTTACCACTCGCATCTTCAACAACATTTTCCCCACCGTACGCCCATTGAACAAACTGTGCATTATTAAACTATAGAACATGGCCGGTAGAAAAATTAAAGCCACTAATCCGCGTTGTGTCCAAGAATCATCAAACACATACCCTATAGCATTGCCAATGAGATTTACCAAAATAGAATAGAGGTATAAAATAAAAGCATCTATAAAAAAAGCTATAATGCGTTCCCCAATACTAACAATTTTATAATCTAGGTTAACATTTTGCGTTGTATTGATTTGAAGGTTGGACATTTTAATGTTATTTTTAACTCTTAGTAAATTCTCCGTATGCGCGAAGCCGCTTTTGTAAAGCAAAATAAGGAAAAATGGATTGCATTTGAAAAAGCCATTACCCTTAATTCCAATATTAACCCAGACGAACTTGCCAATGGCTATATTCAACTGACCAATGATTTGGCTTATGCACAGACGTATTACGCAGAAAGTAAGACTTTATTGTATTTAAACTCATTGGCTTCACAGGCCCATCAGAGAATTTACAAAAATAAAAAAGAAAGCAGAAACCGTATTCTGGACTTTTGGCTTAAAGAGTTTCCTCTCTTTTTTAGACAATACCATAAAACTTTGGGAATTGCATTTTTAATTTTTGCAGTGGCATCTGCAATTGGCAGTCTTTCTGCTATTAATGATGCTACATTTGTACGGTTGATTCTAGGAGATGCCTATGTAAACACCACACTCAACAATATTGCAGAAGGTGACCCTACTGCCATATACAAGGGAGGCAGTGAAATTGGTAGTTTCTTGGGCATTACCATTAATAATATTCGTGTTGCCTTTTTAGCCTTTGCCTTTGGGGTTGTCACCAGTATTGGAACTGCTTATATTCTTTTTAGCAATGGTGTAATGCTGGGTGCCTTTATTACTTTTTTCTATACCAAAGGCGTTTTTTTTGAGGCCAACAAACAAATATGGCTGCACGGTACCATAGAAATTTCTGTTATAATCATTGCAGGTTGTGCTGGTCTTATCATGGGGAACAGTATTCTGTTTCCCAAAACTTTTTCTAGACGGGTTTCCTTTATGAGAGGAGCTAAAGACGGGTTAAAAGTGGTGGTAAGCACCCTGCCCTTTTTTATAATCGCTGGGTTTATTGAAGGTTTTATCACCCGTTATTCCAATATGCCAACATGGCTGGCGTTTCTTATTATTGGTAGTTCATTGGCATTGATTATATTTTATTACATCATGTACCCAATAATTTTAAATAAAAAACATGCAAAACAGTACAAAGAATAAGTATATAGAACTAAAAATAAATCGTGACTTTGGAGACATCATCACTACCTATTTTGACTTCTTAAAACAGAATTTAAAAAAGTTTGCTAATATTTTTTTAAACTACAATGGTATTTTCTTAATAGGGCTTCTTATTGTAAGCTACTTACTCGTTTCTGGTTTTATAGGGTTGATTACTTATCAAAGTAACAACACTGTTGGGTCTGCAAATGATTTTAACGAGTCCTACCTAATGTATTTGGGTTTTGGCGGCATACTGTACTTTATCATATTTATTATGGTAGCAGTATTGAACTATAGCCTTGCCGCTGCTTATATGATAAATTATGAAACTCATAAAGGAAATGATTTTGATAAAAAAGACGTCTGGAATTTTGTAAAACAACGGTTGGGAAACATTATACTTTTTGTTCTACTTTTAGTGGCAATCTATGTGGGTGCCTCCGTTGTAGGCATCATATTTGCAATCATTCCGCTTATAGGTGCTATTGCATATTACATTCTTATATTCTTTATATTGGGTTGGTTTGGAGTTTCTTTTTTCAGTATGTTAAAAGACAACAAAGGAGTTACAGAAGCCTATGGGGAAGGATGGGCCTTAACAACCAAAAACTTTTGGAAAACTGTTGGGGTAAATTTTATACTTGGTCTTTTAAATGGCATATTGGTTCTTGTTGTTATGATGATTCCAGGTATTATTATAGGGATTTATACGTTTCATGTAGTGGAAAATGATGTTGATGTATCGGCGTCCATTGTCCCAAAAATAATTTACACCTTGGGTACTTGCATGTTTTTAATTGCGGGTGTTTTTGGGCAATGCCTATCACAATTTGTAAATGGAATCCTGTATTATTCCCTACATGAAAAAACATACAACACCAACACAAGAAATAAAATAGAACAAATAGGAAATTTGGATTAGTGATAAAATTTTACTTCACATTAGTCATCTTAAGCACTTCATTCTTTGGGTATTCCCAACAGGAAAAAGATTCAATTCCCGTGCCCAAAGATGAAAACCAAGTGGTTGAATCTCGCTCTTTCAATGAAAATTTGAAAGATAAATATGTGGGTGATGATTTTAATTATGATATCGCTACAGGTGAATCACAAAATCTTTTGGTCCGTTTCATTGATTGGGTTTTTAAAGGACTGAAAAACACTTTCGGAATCAACATACCGCCAAACATTCTTATCATCATAGAATATTTTATTTATGTCCTTATGGGCATATTGGCTCTTTACCTTTTGATAAAATTTTTAGTAGGCGAAAATTTATCATCCGTATTCACAAAAAAAGCTGTCACTATAGTAGATATAGACCTGTCTGAAGAACATATAGAAAATATAGCCTTGGAGGCTCTGATAAAAAACGCTTTAAAAGAAAAAAACCATCGGTTAGCTGTACGCTATCACTATTTAAGAACATTAAAAACACTTTCCCAAAAGAATATTATTGAATGGCAGTATGAGAAAACAAATTCTGATTATCAGAAAGAAATTGAGATTCCAAACTTAAAATCTCTTTTTAAAGAAGTATCTTATTTGTACGATTACATTTGGTACGGGGAACAACCCATAGATGAAATTAAATATGAAGCAGCACAAGCTAGGTTTGCAGCTTTAACAAATCTTTTACCTAAATAACTGTGGATAAACGTGCTAAAATCATCATAGGGATTTTTGTTGCAGTACTCATTACGATTATTGTAACAGAAATAACACGTCCAAAACCGTTAAATTGGAGACCATCCTATTACGCTTCTGATAAAATACCTTTTGGCAGTCATGTGCTGTTCAATGAATTGCCCAACCTATTTCCAAATGACACCATTATTTCCATTGAAGAAAGTCCATATGAAACATTAACATATAGGGACCATGATGCAACATCCAATTACATCTTCATAAATAACTACATCTATTTTGATGATGAGGAAAGTAGAGAACTATTAGATTATGTAAGTGATGGCAATTCGGTTTTTATTGCAGCCACTAGCTTTGGAGGGCAGATAGCCGATACACTAAATATTGAAGTGGAATCCAACTATTCAGTTATAGAAGATACAATTGCTATCAACCTTACCAACAAAGGGTTTCCTAAAAAGAATTACCTGTATTCCAGAGGGCTCTATAAAACATATTTTACAAGTGTTGATACCTTGAACACCACTATTTTAGGTCACTTAAAATACAAACCGCAGAAAAACCTGCTACAAGAAACCACAGATGATGGCAGACCAAAAGTAAATTATATAAAAGTCAAGTTTGGCAAAGGGTCTTTTTATCTAAACAGTACGCCCCAAGCATTTACCAACTATTATATGCTAAGGGAAAATCAAAACTATGTGGCACATACCCTTTCCTATTTAAAAAACAAAACTACCTATTGGGACAATTACAAAAAATCTGGACGAAGAATTATAGACTCTCCCATGCGTTTTGTTTTAAATCAAATTTCCCTAAAGTGGGCCTATTACCTCACTATATTAGGGTTGTTAGTATTTGTGATTTTTAAGGCAAAAAGAGAACAACGCATTATTCCCGTCATTGAGCCGTTAGAAAACTCATCTGTAGAATTTGCACGTACTGTGGGCAGTCTCTATTATCAGCATAAAGATTACACCAACCTTATTTCTAAAAAATTGAATTATTTTCTAGAACATATCCGTAGCCATTATTATATGGATACCTCAACAATGAATGATAAGACCGCTCGGGATTTAGCTGCCAAATCAGGTAAAACCATAAAGGAAACAAAAGAACTAATAGATTTTATTATCCATCTAAGAAACAAAACACAGCATTCTGAACAAGATGTAATTGCATTGAACAAAAAAATAGACACATTTAAGAAATAGCATATGGACGAACAGGAAAAGAAACCATTGGAATTCAACAGCAGAATAGACCTGACCCAATTACAGGAATCAGTGGGTAAAATAAAAGCAGAATTGGGCAAGGTCATTATTGGCCAAGAAGACATGATAGAATTGCTTATTATATCCATACTGGCAAATGGCCATTCTTTAATAGAAGGCGTGCCAGGTGTTGCCAAAACAGTCACAGCCAAATTATTGGCAAAGACCTTGAATGTAGATTTTAGTCGAATACAATTTACACCAGACCTTATGCCCAGCGATATTTTGGGAACTTCCATATTCAATGTAAAAACATCTGAATTCGAGTTTAAAAAAGGCCCCATATTTTCCAATATTATTTTAATTGATGAAATAAACCGTGCCCCAGCAAAGACCCAAGCTGCTTTGTTTGAAGCCATGGCCGAAAGACAAATCACTATTGACGGCAGGGAATATGAAATGCAGCCACCATTCTTGGTATTTGCAACCCAAAACCCCATAGAACAAGAAGGCACCTATCGTTTGCCAGAAGCACAATTGGACCGTTTTCTTTTTAAAATAAATGTTGATTATCCTTCTTTGGAAGAAGAAGTGAAGATTTTGGAAAACAAGCATAAACAAAAAAACAAAGATGTGGAAAGCATGGTTTCCTCAGTGCTATCCGCAAAACAAATTGCCACTGCCCAAGACACCATTAAAGAAATCATAGTAGAGGACAATCTCTTAAAATACATTGCTTCCATTGTAAACAATACACGCACAAATGCCAACCTATATTTAGGTGCATCTCCACGGGCTTCTATTGCCATTATGGATGCTTCCAAAGCTTTGGCAGCTATCAATGGTCGGGATTTTGTTACGCCAGATGATATTAAAAAAGTAGTGGCCCCTATTCTTTGCCATCGTATTATTTTAACCCCAGAAAGAGAAATGGAAGGTTTTACGGCAGAAAAAGTAGTGCAACAAATTATGGAAACCATAGAGGTTCCTAGATGATTTTTACTGTCAATTTAAGCAGAGTCTAGAACATCCCAGTGTAATGATTAAAGACAAATGAAACGCATATTTAAAAATACCTATTTACAAAAGCGATTTTTTATCGTGCTAACAAGCCTAATCATGGGCTTTTTGGTCTCTTATATCTTTCCAGATATATACGGAGCTGTAAAGCTGTTATTTTTTATGTTTTTAATCGTGTTTATAGTAGACCTAATATTGGTCTTTGCATCTAAAGGAACTATTTCTGGAGGGCGGTTGGTTCCAGAAAAATTATCCAATGGCGATGATAATGACATTGGCATTCAACTCACCAATACCTATCTTTTTCCCAGTACATTGAAAATCTTAGATGAAATTCCACATCAGTTTCAAAAAAGAGATTTTGGCATTGTCACCAAAATTGCAAAAGGAGAAAGTAAAAAATTCAAGTATATGCTACGCCCAGTAGAGAGGGGTGTTTATTCTTTTGGCAATTTAAATGTTTTTGCAAGTTCTCCTCTAGGATTGGTATCCCGTAAATATACGTTCAACAATGAGCAAGAAGTTCCTGTATACCCATCATTCTTACAATTGCGAAAGTATGATTTAATGGCCTTTACCAATAGGTTGTTTGAGTATGGACTAAAAAAAATACGCCGTATAGGGCATACCATGGAGTTTGAGCAGATTAAAGAATATGTTCAAGGAGATGACATCAGAAACATAAATTGGAAGGCCACGGCCAAGAAAAACCAGGTCATGGTCAACCAATTTCAGGATGAAAAATCCCAACCTATTTATTCTGTTATTGATAAAGGACGAGTCATGAAAATGCCTTTTGAAGGATTAAGCCTCTTGGATTATGCCATAAATGCCACTTTGGTCATCAGTAACATTGCCATAAAAAAACACGATAAGGCAGGTATGTTCGCTTTCAGCAATAAGATAGATAACCGAGTAGTGGCAGAAAGGCGAAGCTCACAAATGAGCCTTATTTTAGAAACGCTTTATAATTTAGAGACCAACTATGTTGAAAGTGATTTTAGTAGGCTCTATATAGATGTAAAACGAAACATTACACACAGAAGTCTCCTATTATTGTACACCAATTTTGAAACCATGGATGCGCTTCATAGACAACTCCCCTACTTGCAAGCTATGGCCAAGCAACATTTATTGGTGGTCATTTTCTTTGAAAATACAGAACTGACCCAATTTGTGGACAAACAAGCTGAAAGCACTCATCAAATTTTTGAACAGACCATTGCAGAGAAGTTTGTCTATGAAAAGAAATTGGTTGTAAATGAACTTCGCAAACATGGCATACAAACTATTTTGACCAAGCCTAAAGACCTCACGGTAAATACTATAAATAAATATTTAGAAATTAAAGCAAGGGGATTGATATAATCCCTAAATTATTCTAGGAGTGAACTAGGAACAGAAAGCATATTAAGTGGACTTGCAACAAAAAGGCGGACAAATTTCCTAAGACCTATGCTACATATTTAAATTGATAAAATTCTTGTTCTACTTCATAAGGGGTTTTATATCCTAAAGAAGAATGTAATCGTTTTTTATTATACCATACTTCTATGTACTCAAAAATACTAGT
>Ga0256845_1001347_pt1 | contig 19907 bp, 20 predicted proteins | sample RiftiametaG_FD_189101 | JGI IMG/M metagenome (GOLD analysis project Ga0256845, IMG submission 189101) | Tube worm associated microbial communities from hydrothermal vent at the East Pacific Rise, Pacific Ocean - Riftia | ecosystem: Host-associated > Annelida > Integument > Unclassified ...
TAACGCAACCCGCACCCACCGATAATATATTCCTTGTGCTTTTCGTATCTACCTCTAATTCTCCCACCGTCTTTCCCGTTTTACTCATATATCCGTAACTACCGAACACAAACAGATTATTGTAGACAGATTGCATTATCTCTTCTTATAGATTTATTGTCTTTGAATATCTCATGATATTTCCCGATGAATTTTTTATTACTACTCTATATCCGTAGTTAACGCCTTTTTTGAGAAATTTATCATAGTATGTATATTCTCCTCCGCTAATCTCCGATGATTTTACACTCTTTATATTACTGTATCCAGAACCGGATGTGCTTTTTTGTATTGTAAGTGTATAATCCATACCAGACGGATTTGAAATCATTATATCAAGCTTACCATACTCTTTTCTTATTATCCATGCTTTCTCCGTCTTTCTCTCTCCCGATAATGAGACTGCTATCATTGGTTTGAATTTGACGAAAACATCATGATCTTCCGTCACATTTTCTATTTTATAAGGGTTTGATATTGGTTTCGATATTTCGTTATCGGTTATTGACTCTATCTCATAGCCAAGGTCGGGGATTATATTTATAGTAGCTGTTTGACCATAGTCCGTTGTTTGGCTTGCGGGGGAAACTCTTCCGTGTCCTCCCGAGACCGATGCATTAACCGTGTATGTTTTTAATTTAAATTTAACAACCACAGTATGATCTGCATTGACATTATGAATATAATAGGGATTTGAAACGGGAACAGAAACTCCGTTATCTGTTATAGAGTCTATATAATAACCCGTGTCAGGGATTATATTAATCGTAGCTGTTTCACCCTCAATTACACCTTGGCTTTCCGGAGAAACATTGCCGTTGCCCACTGATATTGAGGCTGAAACTGTCCACTGCAAAGCAAGTTTTGTTATAAAGACATCATTATTGCCTGTATTTGTTGTTTGATAAGGGTTTTTAACGGGAAAATTATCTGAGTTCGTGTATCCTGTTATATAAGCAAATCCATTGCTATCAACGGCTATTCCTTTACCATAATCATTATCACTACCCCCGATATATGTGGAATATACAAGGGATTGTCCGTCGGATGAAAATTTTGTTACAAATACATCATATCTTGGTTGATTTGTTTGATAAGGGTTTTTAACGGGAAAATTATCTGAGTTCGTGTATCCTGTTATATATGCACAACCATTGCTGTCAACTGCTATCCCATGCCCTTCATCCCAACCACTTCCTCCAAAACATGTCGAATATTCAAGGGATTGACCGCTCGATGAAAATTTTGTTATAAATAAAAACTCTCCGGGTTGATTTGTTTGATAAGGGTTTTTTGTAGGAAAATCACCTGAGTTTGACCATGTATATCCCGTAACATATGCACAACCATTGCTATCAACTGCTATTCCATACCCCTTATCCCAATTACTTCCCCCCAAATATGTTGAATATTCAAGAGATTGACCATCGGAAGATAGTTTTGTTACAAATACATCCTCATATCCGAGTCGATTTGTTTGATAAGGGTTTTTTGTAGGAAAATTGCCTGAGTATGTGTATCCCGTAACATATGCATTGCCATTGCGGTCAATTGCTATCCCATACCCTTCATCCCAATCATTACCCCCGAGATGTGTTGAATATATCAGAGAACTGCCGTCAGAAGAAAATTTTGTTATAAATACATCCCGTCCGGGTTGATTTGTTTGATATGGGTTTTTAGTTGGAAAATTGACTGAATATGTGTATCCTGTAACATATGCACAGCCATTGCGGTCAACTACTATCCCATACCCTTCATCCCAACTAACTCCCCCCAAATATGTTGAATATATAAGAGTATTGCCATCTGATGATAATTTTGTTACAAATACATCCCTGCCATGTTGATATGTTTGATAGCGATTTTTGGTCGGAAAATCATCTGAGTATGTGGTTCCTGTAACATATGCACAACCATTGCTGTCAACTGCTATTCCATACCCCTTATCCCAATTACTTCCCCCCAAATATGTTGAATATTCAAGAGATTGACCATCGGATGAAAATTTTGTTATAAATATATCATTGTTCGGTTGATTTGTTTGATACGGGTTTTGGGTTGGGAAATCATTTGATTCAGTGTATCCTGTAACATAAGTACAACCATTATCATCAACTGCTATCCCATATCCTCTATCATTACCACTCCCACCCAAATATGTAGAATATATTAATACAACGGGATCTATTATAAGTTCCCTCGTTTTATCATAATCTTGAACTTTTATCCTGTATCTATTTTTACCTGTTTTTATGAATTCGGATTTAATATATTCTCTTTTACCCTTTTTATCAATTTGATAACTTACAGGTCTTTTATGCATTATCTTTCCGAACTTCATCTCTATAACTATATTTCCCTCTTTGTCTATTTTGGTTTTCTTTATATCTTTGTACTCTATCTCTATATCTTCGGGATTTCCCCCCTCTTTAACTATCCAATCATATTCTATGAGTTTTTCTATTCCGTATATCTTAAGATCTATATTTTTATATATATCTGTTAAAAGTATCCCTTTCGAGGTTTTTATATTATTAATCCATTTTGTTTTATTACCGATAAAATAATTCACTCTGTATTTTGCATTATCTACGGGGATAATCTTAAAATCTTTTTTATGATTTAAAAACCTTGATTTTGAAATATCTCTCCCTTTGACTTTAAATTCGGGTGTTTTATCTTTCCATTTTCCTTTTTTATCATCCGCTTTTTCTCTGATAATGGAATCAAATACAAGTCCCTCTTTTGTTATCCATAGCGTATATCCTCTTGTTTTCGTATAAAAAAGGACATTTTTATTGAATTGCCCTCTGTTTTTTATAAAATAAAGAGGTATTTTACCATAGGATTTTAAGATTGATAATTTCGCTTTGTTTTGATTTGAAAGATTAATTTTTTCAAGATTTCCGTTTTGAGTTTTAACAGTGGTTGTGGTTAAGTTTGAAATTAAACAGATTAAAATAAAAAACAAAAAAACAATAAAAAACTTTGAATTTTTCAATATTTTCTCCTTTCATTTTAATATTTTTTATAATATTTTACAGCATATAATATTATAAATATAAAGGATATTTTTTGTCAATATAATAATGTTCCGGCATAACCCCACCTTTCCGTTTCATATCTCCAAGCCGGTCATTTCCCATTGAAATTCCGGAAAAAGGAGATTCTCCGTGCATATCTTTAACAAAAAATGACAAAAACATGGATAACGATTATATGACTGTTGTTTTGGATTTTAAAAAAAGTGCATTCCAAGAAAACTTATATCTGAAGTAGATTATGGTATCTGCAAAAAAGAGTTTTCCACATTTATTCGAAAAAATGGGGAAATTTTTGTTCTTTTAATCCGGAATCTAAAAGAGAAGATCTTTCCTGAAAATTTTCGGATATTGTTTTTTCAGAGAATTAATTATAAAATTTTCTGTTTCGGTCTTAAAAGCAAATAGTGATAATTGCTTTGTGATCTTTCTTAGATAAGAAAAATCAATGCTTGTAAAAACTCTCTTGATCTCGGCAATTGCAAGCGGGTTCATTGAGAAACTTGTATATCCTATTCCCAATAGCATTAGAGCGGTAAATGTTTGACCGGCTATTTCTCCGCATACGGTAATCTCTTTTCCTATTTTATCCGCTTCTCTTTTTATCTCCATAAGTATTTCAATAACTGCCGGTTGGAACGGATTGAAAAGGTATGAAAGAGAATTATTATTTCTTTCAACGGCAAGTAGATATTGAATCATATCATTTGTTCCTAAGGAAAGGAAATCCACTTCATCCTGTAGGAATTTCAATATTTTGACCATTGCGGGAACTTCAACCATTACTCCTATTTTTGTCCGGTGATGTGGCATATGGTTTTCATTTATAAGATCTTTTTCGGCATCTTTGATTATTTCTTTTATAGATCGAATCTCCTCTATTTCCGTGATCATAGGGAAAAGAATTCTAATATTACCGTTTTCGTTTGCCCTTAAGATGGCTTTGATCTGTTTTTTAAAGAATTTTTTTTCTTTGAGAAACAATCTTACCGCCATCATTCCCAGAGCGGGATTAACTTCATTGCCGGTTTGAAAAAAATGATTGCCTTTATCCCTTCCTATATCAAAAGTTCTTATGGTTACAATCCCGGGATAAATTTTGTGAGCGATATTTTTATAGATAAGATATTGCTCTTCTTCCGAATTGGCTATTGATTTGTCTGTGAAAAGAAATTCCGTACGAAACAGTCCGATCCCATCTGCACCGTGAGATGAAACTATATCACTTTCAAAAGGAAACTCTATATTTGCGTTCAAACTGAATTTTCTTCCGTCATTTGTAATATTCGGAAGTTTTGAAATCAATTTCAAATTTTCTTGGTGATCCTCAAACTTTTTGGCTTTTTTTAAGGCTTTTTTTATCTGATTTTCATCCGGATTAATAGTGATTTTCCCATCCAAACCATCAACTATCAAAGTATCGTCGGTTGCTATTTTCTCAGTTGCTTTTCCCGTATTAATTATCGTAGGTATGCCAAGAGTTCTTGCAAGTATAACAGTGTGAGAAGTTTCTCCTCCTTTGTCAAGTATTATTCCTTTAAGTTCATTGTTTATCATTAGACTGGCTGCAATTGAAGGAGCGATCTCATCTGCAACGATTATGACATTTCCAATGCTTTTATTTACATCCACTTTAACTTTTTTTAGATTAAGGACAACTCTTTCGAGAATATCAATAATGTCATTACCTTTTTCTCTAAAGGAGAGGTCTTTTATCTTTTTAAAATGGTTGACGTATTTTTTTTCAATCTCCTTGATTGCCCACTCCGATCTGACAAGTTTATTACGTATAATCTGTTTTATTTCATCTATAAGTCTTGTCTCTTCAAGCAGCATTGACTGTGTTTTTATTATCAGTGCGGATTCTTCCCCCATTGTTTTTTTAAGGTTTGTATAGATATCTTTTAATTGTGCTCTTGTCGCTTTAATAGAGTTTGAGAATCTATTTATCTCTTTTTCAACAGATTTTCTGTCTATTTTTTCTTTAAATATAAATTCTTTTTTCGAATTAAAGAGTTGGGCTTTTCCAATGATAATTCCTTGCGAAACAGGTTTTCCGACTAATTTTTTCATAATTTAACGATAATTTTACTGACGGAATATTTAATCAGTATCATTAATATTATCCTTCTTCGTCAAATTTTCTTTCAAATAGAAGAGATATCTCTTTTAATGCTTTTTTTTCATCTTTCCCATCCAGTTCCAGTTCGATATCACTCCCGACCGAGGCGGCAAGTGTGAGTATTCCAAGAAGACTTTTTGCATTTACTCTGTCTCCGTTGTACAGAAGAAAAATCTCCGAATTGAATTTGTTTGCAAGATGGGATAATTTAGCTGCAGCTCTGGCATGAAGTCCCAACTTGTTTATGATTTTAATTTTTTGTTTTAACATTTTTCTTCTCTCCTAAATATTCGCTGATGATGTTGATACCTTCTTTTGAACTCTCTTTTACCGAATTTACCAAAAAAGAAAAATCATCTGTTTTTTCTTTAAGAGTAATAAATTTTAAGAGACCGGGGAGATTTATTCCTGTAAGAATTTCGGTTTCATCATTGTTAAATCTTAAACTTAAGTTTGCAGGAGACCCTCCAAACATATCAACCATGATCAGAGTATTATTTCCTCTGTTTCTTTTAATAACTTTATTAATTTTTTTTTCAATAGTAGTTCCGTCATCGATCCAACTCATATTGAGTATTTCTATACCGCTTTTTCTTTCCATTATCTCTTCGGCAACATTGAGAAGTTCTTTCCCGAGTTCTCCGTGCGTTATAAGTAGACCTTTAATTTTTTTCATTTGTTTTTCCAATATGCTCAATAAAAGATTCACTCCCGCTTTTTCTGGAAATAAAATATTTGACTGCAATCTCTATAAGGGTAGAAAGGTTTCGTCCCATTGCCACCGGAAGTTTAAACATTGGAATGTCTTTCCCGAGGATTTGATAGTAAAGGTTGTTCTCACCTAATCTGTCATAATTCTTTTTCGGGTCCCATTTTTCAAGTTCGATAACCATATCTAATTTTTTTTCTTCAATTAATGCACCGAAACCAAACATATCAACAATATTTATTATTCCTAATCCTCTTACTTCTATCCATCTTTTTATTGTTTCTATATATCTTCCAACGGGTTCTTCATTGGAATTAAGATAAAACTCAATCAGATCATCCGATATGAGCTGATGTCCCTTTTTTATAAGCTCAATTGCAGTTTCACTTTTCCCTATCCCTGATTTTCCGGTTATCATAACTCCCTGTCCCATTATATCCATTAGAACACCGTTGATTCTAATCTTTTCCGAAAAGTGTCTGAAAAGAAAAGATGATGCTCTTGAAATGATTAAAGAAGATTTCAGTGATGAAATAAGCATGGCTGTCTTACTTTTATTTATGGTATCTTTTATTATCTTTTTTAATTGCTGGTCCTCCGTAACAATTATGCCCGGTATTCTTAATGCCAGAAAGGATGATAATTGATTTTTACATTCATTTTCCGAAAGTTGATTAAGATAACCTATTTCGGTTTTCCCGAAAATTTGAAGACTTCCTTTATTTAGATATTTAAAATACCCGGCCAAAGCCAGCCCCGGTTTTTGTGCCAAAGGGTGAGTTATCTTTTTATTTAACCATTTATCATTGAATATTTCACCTATTTTAAATTCAGGTATATCTTTAAGAAGTTTTAATTCAATACCCTCCTTTTGCTTAATCATCAGAATCTTCGTATTTTTTTATGATCTCCAGAATTTCAGAACTGTCTTTTGCCTTTACAATCTCTTTTATCAGATTTCCCTTCTTTTTGATCAATGAAGCCGTAGCCGCCAGGATTTGAAGGTGAAGAGCCGGAGCGTTTGCGGGAGATAGAATCAGTGCTATAAGATTAACAGGTTCCTCATCTTTATCATGATAATTCAATCCCTTTTTTGAAATCCCCAATACCATAACAGGTTTTTTCAACTCTTTAACTTTGGTATGCGGGATAGCAGTGTTGTTCCCGATTGAAGTTGATGCCAGATTCTCACGTTCGATAAGCTTTTTTAATATTGAATTTTCATCGGATATCATATTTCGTTCTTTTAAAACCGTTATCATCTGCTTTAAAATTTCGTTTGGAGAAGAATCGGCACCTATTTCCGGGATAATTAACTCTTTGTTTAAAATATTTGAGATTTTCACTTTTCTATGTCTGCGTCTATTAAAGATATATTATTGTTTTTATTGAAAAAAACAACTGCCATATTATTTGTTTCAACATTTAGAAACATATATGCATTCTCATTACTATCTTTCAGAAAAAAAACCGCTTCTTCCGGTGTGAGTGGTTTCCTTGAAAAATTTTCTGAAACGGATAAAGAGTTTTCATCTTTAAAGCTTCCTGAGGGTTCTTCATAAGATCTGTCTGATTTTAAAATATTTTTAAGAAAATTTCTTTTACCTCGTCTCTTTTCAGATTTAAACTTACTCTTGTTCTTTTTTGCCTGAGATTTTATTATATTCAGTGCATTCCTGAGAGCTTGTTTCAGCAGAGGTTCATTTGATATTGCATGATATTTATGATCCTTGGTTTTAAGACTTATTTCAACCTTAAAATGTAACTTTTCTTCACTTGCAAGTATCTCGGCATCAATAATATCACCGCTTATCTTTTCAATGTTTTTTAAAGACTTTTCCGTAAAGCCTTTGAGAGCTCCTGTGAACTTTACATTTTTTGTAGTGAATTTTGTACTCATTTTAGCTCCTTTTTTTGATTTCTTATTTTATATTCTTCTTTTCTTACCGAAGAATTTGAGATTTTTAAATCTTCTCTGTAATTTCTTACGGTTCTTCTTGATATTTTAATTCCAAGGTTGTTTAAATCTTTTGCTATACTTTGATCCGATAAAGGTTTTGATTTGGGTTCATCTTCGATAAGTTTTTTTAATCTCTCTTTGACCGTATCAACCGAATGAATGAATCCGTAATCTCCCTTAATTCCGTGGGAGAAAAAACTTTTCAAGCTTATAATACCTTTTTCAGTAGCAATAAATTTATTATTAACGGTCCTTGATATTGTGGATTCACTGAATCCCAACTCTCTGGCGACTTCTTTCATTGTTAAAGGTTTCTTCCATTTATTGCCGAATTCAAGAAAATCTTTCTGAAAGAGGATTAGATAATCGGCAATTTTTTCGATCATAGATTTTCTGAGGGATGTTCCCTCTATAAACAGATTTGCATTTTTCAATCTATTCTTCAGATAATCTTTTGTGTTTTTATCGGAAGCTTTTTCAAGCATCTCATCGTAATAGTGAGATAGAGTAATTGACGGGATACCGTCATTAACATATTTCACGGAATATTCATTTGTGTTTTCATCTTTAATTAAAATAAGGTCGACATCTGCATAATCCACTTCAACATCATTAAAATTACTTCCGGGTTTCGGATCTAGTCGTCTTAAGGCTTTTTTAAGACGTTCAAGTTCGGTTTGATCTATTTTCATTTTTGAAATAATATCTGTAAATTTTGATTTGGAGAGATCTTCAAGGTGATTTTCAATCAGGATTATTAAATTTTTATTTTTTGAAATATCTTCAACCTGAGCCAGAAGGCACTCTTTCAGAGACCTTGACGCTATTCCCTCAGGATCAAAATTTTTAATTCTTTCTCTGATTCTTTCTATCTCTTCAGGTGTTGTATTCAAAGACGATGCTATCGACTGAATTTCCAGTTTCAGATATCCGTCTCGGTCAAGATTGTAAATTATATAATTGGCAATATTCAATTCGTGATCATTAAATTCACTCATTGCCTGTTCCAAAAGATGATCTGACAGAGTTTTTTTATATGAACCGAAAAGTTCTATAACTCTATTTTTACTCAGTCTGTCTTTATTTCTTAAAAAACCGTCCTCAATATATGAATTAAGAAAAGATTGATCGGCACGTTCCATCTTTTCTTCCATTACATTAATATTTTCAGGTTCCTTTTTCTCAGATTCATTTGATTCAATCTCAAGCATCGGGTTTGATTCTATCTCGTTTTTAATTTTATTGATAAACTCGGTTCTGCTTAGAGGTAAAAATCCGATAAAAGTATGGATTACCGGATTCATTAAAAGTTTATGCTGATGTTTAATGCTAAGTTTTGTTGACATTAATGCCACCGAAACTCTTTTCCAAGGTATTCTTCGATAACTCTGTCATCATTGATAAGATTAAAAGAATTTCCTTGAAATATAAGTTCACCCTTATTTATTATGTATGATCTATCGGTAATTTTCAATATTTCTCTAACATTATGGTCGGTAATTATAATGCCTATCTTCTTTTTTTTAAATGATTGTATTAAATTCCGGATCTCACCGATCTGGATCGGGTCGATTCCGGCAAAAGGTTCATCAAGAAGAAGAAATGTCGGATTTAACACCAAGGATCTTGCAATCTCAAGTCTGCGTCTCTCTCCTCCGGACAGAAGATAGGCTTTCCTGTTTTTTAGTTCCGTAATTCCCATTTCATTCATTACTTCATTAATATTTTTTGATTCTATATTTTTATTATATTCAATTACAGATTCTATGTTTTCAATAACCGAAAGACCTTTGAAGATGGATGGCTCCTGCGGAAGAAAACCTATTCCCATTCTTGCTCTCATATAGACCGGCAATTTTGTGATATCTTGTCCGTTTAAAACTATTTTTCCACTTTCAGGTTTGTGGATTCCGAGTATCATATGGAATGTGGTAGTTTTACCTGCACCATTAGGACCGAGTAAGCCTATAATTTCACCCTCTTCAACATGGATGGAAATATTTTTTACAACTTTTCTCTGCTTAAATGACATACTCATACCAATACCTTCTAATCTGTTCATTAATTTCCGCCGATTTTATGTAAGGTGGATTTTAGCATTTCATTTTTCAGGTGTCAACAAAACCGCCGATGAGAGGTTGCAATTAATGTGCTTACTTTATTGTTTCAAATCTTTATAAGAAAGAAATGGAATTGTCAGAAAAAAGAAAAGCATAAATTTTATTTCCGAGTCTCCGAAGTTATATTCGAATAATCCTGAAATAAGAAAAGTCGTAAACAGAAAAATTACTCCAAGTGTGATATTGTTTATATTCCGGTTAGAATTATTTGTTTTTTTAAATAGAGATAAATAGACGGAAAGAATAAAAATTATAAATATTATAAGAGCGGGTAATCCACGCTCTGCGGCAATTTGAAGAAAGTTGTTGTGAAGATGAGGGTTGTTCTTTGTTGCTTTCGGATGTCTATATTGAGGATAGACCTCTTTTACATTGTCAGGTCCGACTCCTGTAAACGGATAATCTTTTACAATCTCGACAGATGTATAGATCATATGGATTCTGTCTAAATTAGTGACATTGTTCATGTCGAAAATTGATTTAATTCTTTTTTTAATTGATCCGGGGAGAATGAGAAAGACGATTAACAGAAAAACAGTCGGTATAAGAATAATAAGAGGTTTTTGTCTTAGAGAATAGAGTATGAATATTCCGAGAGAGATAAATATTCCCACCCATGCCGATCTTGTAAGTGACAAGATAATTGCGGTAAATATTACAGTTAAAAGCAGTAGATTTGTTATCCTTTTTTTCCCGGAAAATTGATAGATTGAATAGATAAAAAAGAATACAAATACCATTGTTAATAGCCCGGAATATGTCATCCAGTGGGATGTAAATCCCTTCAGTCTGTGTTGAAGAGAGACGCCGTTTATCAATGAAATAAAAATTCCGGCAAGAGCTGAAAGAAAGGCTGAAGTTAGTAGTGTATATAGCGAAATTGAGATTTTTTGTTTATTATCCAAAATTATTAGGACAACCGGTATTAAGAGATAAATGAATATCTCTTTGTAATCCTTCAGACTGTTTGTAAAGTCGACTGAAAAAACAGTTGAAATACCGGTAATAAGAATAAAAGCAATCAGATATTTATAAAATTTCGGTAAGGTTATTCTTATTTTCTTTTTATAAAAAATAATTGGAGTAGTAATTAAAAGTGCTGCAAATATAATGTTGCATACCGCTATTGAAAAGTTTAGGGAAAATAAAAATATCTGGAGAAAGTAAAATGCAATTTTTTCTAGCTGCGAAGAATCAGGATCAATCTTTTTTATATTGAGCATATATGTATTTCTAAGGTTTTATTTCGGCTTCATCAACAAGCATAACGGGAATTCCGTCTTTAACAGGATATACACGGTTGCATTTTATACATTTTAAACCGAATCCCGATTTTTTGTTCCCTATAAGTTTCACTTCGGTTTTACACAATGGACAAGCTAATATATCGAGTAACTCTTTTGAAATCGGTTTGTCTGTTGATCCTGGCATTTTATACTCCTGAATTTTCATTTTCTCACTTATGCCGATTTATGTCAATGGAATTGACAATAAGTATAGTAAGAGGCAGGGGCCCCCCGTTTAGCGGGGGGCCTGATCTGTTAAGGTGGGAGATATGTATTTATATTAAGGGGGGAGAGATGGAAAGGCTTATTTTATGCTGCATTTTCATTCTTATTTTTGGAAGCGTTATCTTTTTTCACAGTTTTTACGCTATCCTTTTTTGTTTCCGTTTTGATTGATTCCGTTTTTACTGAATGTTGTTTTTTAACGGTATCTTTTTTTTTATAATCGGTATCATACCATCCGTTACCCTTGAATTGGAAGGATGAAACCGAAATTAGTTTTTCAACTTTTCCGTCACAATATATACACTTTTTTAAAGGTTCGGAGTTTATTTTTTGAAGAACTTCAAATACCTTGTCGCATTTTTTACATTTATACTCGTAAATAGGCATTTTATTCTCCCTTCAATTGTTAAAATTAGCATATCTAAAGTATTATGTCAACACAAAAAATTAAAATAAAATTTTAAAATCGGACATTTGCAAATCAAAATCACTCTTAGCTTTATCAACACTTGAAACTATTGCAGAACTTGGTCCGGTTCTTAAAAATTCTTCCAAAAGTTTTAGATTTTCAGGATTACCTGATGCAACAATTTCAACATTTCCATTCCTAAGATTCTTTACATAACCAAGGATTCCAAGTGCTTCCGCTCTTTTTTTTGTGTGATATCTAAATGCCACACCCTGAACAACACCCTTTACTATATATTGGAATTGAGGCAATTTTTTATAGTGTTTATCCTTTATAAGAATATCCTTTATCGAATGCATTGAGATTTAAATCGATAAACTTTTTCGGAACTCTGTTTTTTATCACATTTTTCCATATATCTAAATCTATTTTCATTTTTGAAGCAAGTACTCCGAGAAGAACAACATTGGTTGCTCTTGAATTACCGAGATCTTCGGCAATCTTTGTTGCGGGAATTAGAATAAAGTTATCGGTAAATTTCTTTAATGTCTGTTCGATATTATCAGGATATTCCTCGGCACCGGAAGCTACCGGAAGCGGTTCCCATATAAAGTCATTAACCATAATTACGCCTGAATCTTTAAGGTAGTTGATATTTCTAAGGGCTTCGAGCTTTTCAAAAGTAATTATATAATCCGTATTTTTAATTGATGGCAATGGAGAAAAAACTTCTTCTCCGAAATTTATAGTTGAAATGACATCTCCGCCTCTTTGACTCATTCCATGTACTTCACTTTTTTTCACTTCATAATCGGCATCAAGGAGAACATCAGAAAGCAGATCGCTTGCCGTAAGAACGCCCTGTCCACCTACACCTGCAATAACTATTGATTTCATTTTTTTCCTCCATCCTGAAAATCGGAAAGTTTAACTCCACTCATATGCAAACCGTTTTCATCTTCATAATTAATTGCATCATAAGGACAAACTTGATTACATACGCCGCATCCCGTGCAGAGATCAGCTACAATAAAAGCCTTACCGTCTTTTGTCGTTATAGCCGGGCATCCGAGTCTAAGGCACATATTACACTTTGTACATTTATCCGGATCAACTTTGCTTGGAGACCATTTTACCCTTTTAAAAAGAAGAGCACACGGTCTTTTTACGACGATTACGGAGGGTTCTTCTCTCTGTAACTCTTCTTTAATCATTTTTCTTAGACCTTTAACATCATAACCGTCTATTTCATATGTGTGTTTAATGCCGAGTCCGTTTTTTACCAGATTAACGATATCAACAATAGGTGCGTCTTCTCCCATCAATGTCTTTCCTGTCCCGGGATTATCCTGATGACCTGTCATTGCGGTTATTGAATTATCAAGGATGATAACGGTGGATTTTCCTTTGTTATATATAATATCGAGAAGTCCTGTAATCCCTGAGTGGAAAAAAGTTGAATCTCCGATAACAGCTGCCTGTTTTATCTTTTTTCCTCCCTTCTCAAGAGCCTTTTCCATTCCGAGAAGAGCCGTAATGGATGCTCCCATATCAATTGTCGTATCCATTGCATTCAGAGGAGGCAATGCTCCGAGTGTATAACAACCTATATCACCTGTGACTGTAACTTTTTGGAGGTTAAGGTTGTAAAAAGTTGCTGTGTGTGGGCATCCCGGACATAAAGCGGGGGGTCTTGCAGGGATTGTTTTTATATCAAATTCAGGTGTAAGATCTTTTCTACCGAGAGATGACAAGAGGACATCGGTACTCATCTCATCTGTCAGAGGGAAAACATCTTTTCCAACTATTTCTTTATCAGGTGCAAGTAACCTTACAAAATTTTCAATTATCGGATCATTTTCCTCAACTATATAAATTTTGTCCACATTTTTTGCAAATTCGAGAAAAAGTTTTTTAGGAAATGGGAAAGGCATAGATAGTTTTAAAAACCATGCATCTTTGAATACCTCTCTGGCATATTGAAATGAAATTCCTGAAGATACAACACCTATTCTCTCCTTTCCTTTGATTATATAATTAAATTTGAATTCACTGCTGAATTCTTCAATCTTCTTTAATCTTTTTTCAATTTGAACGTGTTTAATTCTCGCAATTGAAGGAAGTATCATTGTTCTCATAAAATCTTTCGTGTATCCGACTTCCGGAGGAGTCTCTCTTTCTCCAGTCTCAACCGCGGATCTGGAATGAGATATTCTTGTTGTTGATCTGAGTAAAACGGGAGTATCAAATTTTTCGCTTATCTTTATTCCCTCAACAACGAGATCTTTCGCTTCCTGTGAATCGGACGGTTCTAATACCGGCATTTTTGCAGCTATTGCATAATGGCGGTTATCCTGCTCATTCTGGGACGAGTGCATGCCCGGATCATCAGCAGAGATAATAACCAATCCTCCCTTTGCACCAAGATAACTGGATGAAAAGAACGGATCTGCGGCAACATTAAGACCTACATGTTTCATTGCAACAATTGCTCTTGCACCTGTGAAAGTCGCACCTATTGCTTCTTCCATTGAAGTTTTTTCATTTGAACCCCAATGGCAATAGATATCTTCCTTATATTTGGATACATTCTCAAGAATTTCGGTACTTGGAGTTCCGGGATAAGCAGATGCAAAAGTCACACCGGCCTCATAAGCACCTCTCGCGATAGCTTCATTTCCGGATAACAGCTTTTTCTTCATTTTCCCTCCTGAAGGATTAAATTGTATTTCATTTAACGTTTTTGTCAAGTAAAATCAGACAATTTGTCTTAAAATATCCGTAAAAAATTTTTTGATTTCAGAGTTAAATCTAATAACATCATATTGCTTGCTCTTTATTAAAGCACTATTTTTCATTTTTTCAGCTTTTATGGAATTTGTCATCAGGTAAACGGTTCTTTTTATAAGACCGTTTAAAGATCTTATCCTAAATCCGGAAATCCCGGATTCAACTATCTCTTTCTGACCGCCTCCATCATAAACTATCGGGATAATACCGTTTTGCATTGCCTCGGCTATGGTCATTCCGAAATGCTCCACTTTTGCAGGGTCATTCTGACCGATTCCGCAAAGATGCCAGAAAATCATTGATCTTTTATATAATTCTCTTAGTTCATTGTCCCCGATATTGACCATCAATTCAATAGAGTATTGCGGATTATCGTTAACAAACATTTCAATCTTATCGAGATATCTGTTTTTGCCGGTGCTTCCTCCGATCAGAATAAGTTTCCAGTCCTTTGATTCATCGGGGTAGATCTCTTTTAATCTTTTAAAGGATTTTACCATTTCAAATTGTTTTTTTGTTCCACCTTCTTCAAATCTTGCGACTGAAAGAATGATTTTTTCTTTTTTTTGAGGTATTTTATCCGGACTCATATCAACGGGAGGATATATCCGTTCGTGCGGTTCATATTTCCATCTTTTTCTAATCCATTCTCCGGTATAGTTACTGTTATAGATCGTATATGTATATAGATCGGAATAGAAATAACTTTGAGGTCTTCTTTCGGGGAAGTGACAAATCATAACCGAATATGGTGATAACGGATAAACCATCTCAAGCATTCCATTGTTGATAAATATGTCATACAATCCGCTCTCTTTGCCGATAATATGAAACGGATTATCCATGTTTTTTGTAACTCTGTGAGGTTCGATATGAAATGTTCCCAAGTCTTCAAAATAGGGGATGGGGATTATCTTAATATTCATCTTTGAAAGATCAAGACCATACCAGTTCATAAAATTTTCATGTGTTACATTTCGGTTTGAGATTATTGTGATATCAAATAGATCTTCAAGTGCCTTAACCATTGTCAGACCGTATTTTTGTGCCCCTCCGATAAAGTGAAAAGCATGATCGTAAATTGCAAGTGTTGGTTTTCTTGTTTTGTTCGCAAGCTCAAGTCTGTAAATAAAATGGAGAGCTTTGTGAATTCCTAATTCATCTTTTATTCTTACGGAAGTCGAATTAATAAGATTTTCATACTCTTTTTCAGGTAATGATTTCTTGAGTTTTACAAGATTTAAAACAATATTTGATAAAACGGTATCAGACTCTTCACCGGTTTTTATACTTTTAAGAATAGTTTCGGCGGATAATAATTCGTATTCTGTTTTTTTTTCTTTTTTTTTCATATGAATCGGTTTAAAGACTCCGTTACCGAAAGATCTTTTATTGATGATATATTCTCTTCAAGTTCGGTTATTCTTTCATCGGTTTTTCTGATGCGGATTGCCAATATGTTGTTATAAGACATGAAATCCTTTATTATTCGCGGTGTTCCTTTAAAAACAAGCCTAAACAGAAAAGGGAAAAGCAGCATTATTTTAAGGATCCTGTTTCTACCCGGTTTTCCGTTCACATATTTTCCGGGATCAAGCATCTCTTTTATGGAAGATGCTCTTTTAGCCATTTCAAAATCAAGTTCGGAAATGGAGAGTTCATTAAGATCAACAGTAAATTCTCTGTCAATGTTTTTCAGGGTGATCTTGTGCATATCTTTCGTTTTAAAAAGCTCTTTTTGGAACTTATGTTTTATCTTTTCCGTTAGAGTCTGTAACGATTTATCCATTTTAAAATTTTATCATCTTTTAATATCTGAAACAATATTAATAAAGATCCGGCATGTAAAACAAAATTTTACTTTTTTATATTTTTTGCTATTTCAGCAAACCCTTTCTCTTCAGCATCGGATCAATTTTAGGATCTGTTCCTCTGAATTTTTTGTAGAGTTTCATCGCTTCCTCAGTTCCGCCTTTTTCAAGAATATTTTTTCTGAAAGATGTTGCTATTTTTTTATTAAATATACCGTTTTCTTTGAAGTATGCAAAAGCATCAGCATCAAGAACTTCAGCCCAGACATAACTGTAATATCCTGCGGAATATCCTCCGCCGAAAACATGGCTGAAATATGTACTTCTGTATCTAACAACTATTTCCGGGATAAGTCCTATTTTATCAAGTGAGTTTTTTTCAAATTTATCTACATCGGATATATCGGATTTATCTGTTATCGTGTGCCAATCCATATCGAGGAATGCGGCTGCAAGATATTCTACGGTTGCAAAACCCTGATTGAAGTGTGAACTGTTCTTCAACTTTTCAACAAGCTCCATAGGAATGATTTTTCCAGTTTTATAATGACGGGCATATACTTTTAAAACATCCGGTTCCAAAGCCCAGTTTTCATTTATCTGTGACGGAAGTTCTACAAAATCTCTCGCAACTTCCGTTCCGGAAAGAGTACGATAAGTAGTGTTGGCAAGCAATCCGTGAAGTGCATGTCCGAACTCATGGAACATTGTTGTGACTTCATCAATGCTGAGAAGAGCAGGTTTGTCTTTTGTAGGTCTTGAAAAATTTCCCACATTGCATACTATCGGAATAACTCTTTTGCCGTTAACTTTTTTCTCTTTTCTGTAAGCATTCATCCATGCTCCGCCGCGTTTGCCGGGTCGGGGGAAATAATCCGTATAAATTATTCCGATATCTTTTCCGTCGGAATCTTTTATCTGATAAACTTTAACCTCTTTATTGTAGACCGGAATATCTTTTCTCTCGATAAATTTTAATCCGTAAAGTTTTGAAGCTGTGTAAAATACTCCTTTTCTTACATTTTCAAGCTCAAAATAGGGTCTTAGAAGTGATTCGTCAAGGTCATATTTTTCTTTCCTCAGTTTTTCACTGTAATACCACCAGTCCCACGGTTTAAGTTTAAATTTTCCTCCCTCTTTATCTATCATATTCTGAAGTTCCGCTGCTTCTTTTTTTGCAACCTTTAATGCCGGATCCCAGACTTTTTTTAAGAGATCATAAACTTTTGAAGGAACTTTTGCCATGTTATCCGAAAGAATATAATCTGCATGGGTTTTATATCCGAGAAGTTCCGCTTTTTTCAAGCGAAGGGATACTATCTTTTTTATAATCTCTTTATTGTCATATTTATCGTTATGATCACCTTTGCTGATGTAGGCTCTGAACATTTTTTCTCTAAGGTCTCTCTTCTTTGAATATTGCAGAAAAGGGATTAAGCTCGGTTTATGGATTGTAAAAACCCATCCGCTTTTTAATCCTGCATTTTTTGCAGCGATTGCCGCTGCATCAATAACTGTTTGCGGAAGTCCGGCAAGGTCCTCTTTTTTAGTTAAAACCATTTTGAATCGGTTGTTTTCGGATAGGACGTTGTCTCCGAATTTTAAAGAAAGAAGTGATAGTTTTTTATTGATATCTCTCAGGATATCTTTTTTTTCTTTATCTAAATTGGCTCCGTTTTTTGTGAATTGTTTGTAAAAATGTTTTAACAGCATCTTCTGTTCGGAATTTAGATTGAGATCATTCTTCCTTTTATAGAGATCTTTAATTCTTCCGAATAATTTTTCGTTAAGAAGAATGTCATCTGAAAGCTTTGACAATAACGGTGAAACTTTCTTCGCAATCTCCTGCATCTCTTTATTGGTTTCTGCAGATAGCAGATTGAAGAATACGTTTTCAACCTTTGTAAGAAGCTCCCCGGATGAATCCAAAGCCTCAATTGTATTTGAAAAAGTGGCTTTATCGGTGTTGTTAGCTATTGCATCAACCTCTTTTTTCTGTTCCGCTATTCCTTTTTTAAATGCAGGGAAGTAATGAGTGATCTTAATTTTTGTAAAATCGGGTGTCCCGAAAGGTGAAGTATAATTTTTATAAAAGGGATTGTTCATGTTGTCTGTTTCTCCTTTGATAGTTCCTGAAAAGAAAATAGTTATTAAAAAAAATATCAGTATTGAAAAGAAAAATTTTTGTTTCATATATATTTCTCCTTTATTGTTGTATTTAGATACTATTACAAATTTTCAGTAATTTCAATACTATAGAACGGCTTACAGCTATCAGCCTTCGGCTGGGATTTGGGATATGTGGGATGGGATTTTGTAGAGTTCACAAGATACAAGATAAAAGTAAAAAGTAGCAAGAAGAAGTCGGAAGAGATCAAAAGAATTCACTTAAAACTAAACACTTAACACTAAAAACTCTCTACTAACCTCTTGCCTCTAACCCCTCACCAATAGCAACTTCATTTTCGACTTTTCGATGCTTCGACGCTTCGACGATATACATTTTAATTAAGAATTTAGAATTCAAAATTTAGAATTATAGAGATTGTCATTACTAAGAGATATTGCCGGAAGAGATTAGTTTTTTTTGAATGCTTCGGTGATGATTTCTTCAATGGCATAATAAGATTTTTGAGGTATCATATCTTGTGGATAATATCTTTTGACAAGTTCCAGAACCATATCGGGAGAATTCAAATCGGTTGCTTTCAGAAGGGTTCTGATATCTTCCAAATCGGAACTTTCAGCCTCTATACGCATTGAAATTATTTTCATAGCCAAAAGATATTCTGGTTCGGGAACATATACGGTAAGATTATCAAACTTTAATATTTCTTTCTGATTGAACTTATCCGAATAAAGATATCCTTTTACGGCATCGTTTAACCAGTTTATATTCAGTTTATTTAAAAGAGCTACCTGTTTGATAGCTTTTTGGAATTCTTTTTTCGGTTGAAAAACGGCATCTATATCTTTTGTGCTGATTCTGGAATTAAAAACAAGAATCATTGCAGCCCCTCCGAAAAGGAGGATTTCGCCTTTTGCATTTTGGATTTTTAATTGATCGGAAAGTTCCGAAAAGTATTTTTTGATAATTTCTTTTGTAAATTTCATCTCAAACTCTTACAATGGAATTTTCGGAAACAAAGATATTCCTTCTACGAAATCCTACCGGACTTTCCACAATTAAAAACGATTTTAGATTTTCAATACCACCGCCGAAAAAAGGAGTTTTAAGAAAGTATTTTTTGTTATGAACCCATTCCGGAATCCTTATATTATCTCTTCTGCATAGTTCTTCAACAATACCTGCAATATAAGCGGATCTGATTTTGTCTCCCGTTATATATATATCCGTAAATGGAAAATGTTCAGTGATTTTAAGTTTTTCA
>Ga0256845_1001348_pt1 | contig 19905 bp, 15 predicted proteins | sample RiftiametaG_FD_189101 | JGI IMG/M metagenome (GOLD analysis project Ga0256845, IMG submission 189101) | Tube worm associated microbial communities from hydrothermal vent at the East Pacific Rise, Pacific Ocean - Riftia | ecosystem: Host-associated > Annelida > Integument > Unclassified ...
CCGATCCACAGCCTTGACCTTTGCCCCACAAAAAGACATACACCTCCCAACGCCCCCGTAGTTCAACGGATAGAACAAGGGTTTCCTAAACCTTAGATGTGAGTTCGATTCTCGCCGGGGGTATCTTCCGTCAAACGCTTTACATGCAACGTTTTCAATGGGTTAAGGCGATTCAAACCGCCCGCTCTCAATTTAAGCTTTCTTAGGGATTCTCACCATTTCGAGCCGTTTCTTTGGTAAAAACCGTTACAAAACGGTTACGCTTCACTAGGCGTTATCTACTACCCCATGTCCTGACAATGACCATCGCCCCGAAAATATAGGGAAGGGTTTTGAAGGTTACTCCCTATATGGGTAAGCAAACATGGCTGCGAATTATCACAGAACGGCAATACTGAAGAGTCATGTGAGAGTCCCCCAGCTACTCGGGCAAATCACATATAGTAGAACTGGCCCCACTCAACTTAATCATCACCAATGGTGACCTTACATCTACTTGGTTTGCTATCTCCTGCAGTGAGCTTTTTTCTCCACCGCCAGACACCTCATCTATTCCCAGTAGAGCTTGAAGTTGTTCAACGCCCTTCAGCACAAGCGCACCGTAGGAAGCATGCTCGTCAACACGGCTCTGAGCCTTAACGATGGTCATCTTGACCTGGTTGATGAGCCAAGCTTTGAGCTCCTTTCTCTTCTCCGGATCGATAGCCTGCTGCTCAGCCTCCCTTACGGCTGTCCTCCAGACCTTCCCTACCCACTGTCGGGATCGCCCGATGGCCTCGGCTATCTCCGTGTTACTCATGTGGGTTTCGCACTTCAGACGAATGACCGCCTCTTTCACAGCAAAGCCTCGAACACTCTGGCGGCCACGACTCACCCCTAACGTAGGGATAGACCGCCTAGTGCAGGCTCCTCTAGTAGCGTCGGTCGAAGAAGCATGTGCACGAGTATTTACTCTGTTCATGGCGTGAATAATACACACAAGGAACTACACAAGATATGACTACGCCCTTGTGTTGTGGCAAATATGAAGCTGAGACTGGCTATGGCCTGGCTGACAATCCCAAGTGCATCTGAATACCGGAGAACGAAGCGCAGGAAGCGTAGGCCAAAGGATGGATGGAAGCGAGTGGGCGACCATTGGAGAACCTAAATTAGTTTACCCTACAAAAAAGGGCTATAAGTTACCATACAAAAAAGGACCATAACAGGGTACATAAGAGGGTCATAAGTGGGTACATAAGAGGGTCATCTTAACAAGAGGAAGGAAAGGTAAGAAAAGCCCCCTACCCCCAAAGGGGGAATGTAGGTGTGGAATTTTCCAGATCGAGCATCATGACTGACGAGATGAACGCCTGTTGGTGATTTGGTTTTTGGTGGCATGTGAGACCGCAAAACGCGCTTGATGAAGAAAATGGCCTCAACGCCCACTCAAGCACTTGCGGTGCCTCTACGGCTTCACCCTCCCGCAGCAACGGCACTTCTGGAGCATCACCTGATCGTCACCCGAAGACACGTGGCCAATTGCTCTACTGCTTGTTTATCCCACCCCCTCCGGGTGATTGCCGAATCCTTATAGGCAACACACAAGGATCGACTATAATCGAGAAAACCAGTCAGCGACATAGCCTTGGTATTCTCACCCACCGCTAGGCGGGCTGTGTGAGGCAGCACAGCAGCACATTGCCCAGACTTCACCATCGCTGCCAATTGCAGCAGAGACGATGCCTCAGCGATGATATTGGGCCTACAAGCCAAAGCTTGGTGAGCTTCATCAATAGCCAGTCTGAGACGGCCTCCGCCCAGTAACCGTGCCTGTGGTATTTCCGACAGTAGCTTGTCCCATGCTGCGCCACTGCGCGGAGTTGAGCTGGGCGCAAGTTCAGCGGGAACAAAGAGCCGGTAGGACAACTGACCTATTTCTACCCGGTTGATTGCAGCCGGGATGGAATCTTCCCTTAGGATGCCAAAATCAATTTGACCATCATCCAAAGCCCGGACAACGTCAGCACTGCGCAGGCTCAGGGTTTCCATCAGAGGATTACCCAGTGAAGCCCGGCACCGTGCAATGGCCGGAGCAACCATCCACTCGATCACACTAGCCCCTCCGGCTATCACAGCCCTGCGATGCTCATTCTTCGAGTCCGCCTTAAAGTCAGCCAGATCGGTAAATGCTCCTCTAATCAGGCGTGCCAACCTTTCGCCTTCGTCGGTTATTTCAATGCGCCTTCCCTTCCGTCTGGTTAGCTCAGCGCCAAAGAACACCTCCAGCTCCTTGATCTGCCGACTATACTGGCTTTGCCTGTTTGTGTCACCATTGGCGGCCTTTACAATGCTACCTGCCTCTACCACATCCAGGAAGGCCCTTAGGCGGTCGAGGGATAAACCGTGCTCGGAAAAAAGTTCTTCATTCATTACAACTCTATAATAATGATTTCTACTAAATTATCAACTTCATAATCATTAATATGATATCGCTCAATGATCTCTACTTGCGATCTTGGTTCGCATTTTTTGCTGTCTCAAAATGAAACCCCCATATTCCGAGGATTTGCCTTGCCTAGCCAACTCATAAAGTTAAATTCTTCAATAAATCGTGGCAACTGCCCTTGATGGGGGGGCTCTACGGTGATATTTCGCCCAAATACCACACCGATGAAATTCAACGAAGACTCTAGAGTCAAGATTCCATCCATCCTGCACCTTGTTGGACTAGGCTATCAATACCTCTCACTTAGGGATCAGACCTGGGACCCTTCCAACAACATCTTCACCGACATCTTCAAAGAGAGTGTCAACTTCATCAATAACGGGCTGGAAGCCTCAGAGCTTGAACGCACCTACAAAGACCTATCCCTCAAGCTCGACTACGAAGACCTTGGCAAAGCCTTCTACGAGGAACTCACGGATCAATCAGGTATCAAGCTCATCGACTTCGAGAACTTCGACAGCAACACCTTTCACGTTGTCACTGAGCTGCCCTGCATCAATGGCGATGAAGAATTTCGTCCCGACATCACGCTGCTAGTCAACGGAATGCCCCTCGTTTTCATCGAGGTGAAAAAGCCCAATAATCGCAACGGCATCCTTGCCGAGCGGCAGCGCATCAACACCCGATTCCGAAACAAAAAGTTTCGCCGCTTTGTCAACATCACCCAGCTCATGGTCTTCTCCAACAACATGGAGTATGACGACACCTCACCCGAGCCTCTTCAGGGAGCCTTCTACGCCTCCCCCTCCTACACGGAACCGGCTCTCAACTACTTCAGAGAAGAAGAGCAGCTTGATCTAGCTCAGCTACTTGCCCTCGTAGATTCCAAGACGGAAACCTCCATCCTAGCTGACAACAACCTCCAGAGCATCAAGAACTCCCCAGAGTTCGCCACCAACAAATTACCAGATACCCCCACAAACAGGCTCTCCACCTCACTCTTCAGCCCCGACCGCCTCAAGTTCCTACTGCAATTCGGCATTGCCTACGTGCACTGCACCGATGCTGGTTATGAGAAGCACGTCATGCGATACCCGCAAATCTTCGCGACCAAGGCAATTGAGCAAGAAATCGAGGACGGCACACGCCAGGGCATTATCTGGCATACTCAGGGCAGCGGCAAGACCGCTCTCGCCTACTACAACGTCCACTACCTCACAGACTACTTCAGGAAAAAAGGCACCATCCCGAAGTTCTACTTCATTGTCGATAGAATCGACCTGCTGACCCAGGCTTGCAGTGAGTTCCGTAGCCGTGGCCTTGTTGTTCACGTCGTCAACTCACGCGACGAATTCGCCAAGGAAATCAAATCAACCAGCGCGATCAACAACGACTCTGGCACCCGAGAGATTACCGTCGTCAATATCCAGAAGTTCAAAGACGATCCGAACGTCGTCCAGGCTTCAGATTACAATATCGGCCTTCAGCGTGTTTATTTCCTCGATGAAGTTCACCGCTCATACAATCCCGAGGGTAGCTTCCTTGCCAATCTTAACGAGTCCGACCCGAACGCCATCAGGATTGGCCTCACGGGGACTCCGCTACTCAATCAATCCTTCCAACCTGAAAAGAAATCAGCATCGGGCGAGAAGAAAGAAAAGAAGACCTACAATTCCCGCTCTCTTTTTGGCGATTACATCCACAAATACTATTATAACGCCTCGATTGCCGATGGTTACACTCTGCGACTCATTCGTGAGGAGATTGAAACCAAATACAAAATGGAATTGGCCGAGGCGCTGGAGCAGATCAACACCGAGAAGGGAGGAGCATCGCGCAAATTACTCTATGCACACGAGAAGTTCGTTGAGCCGATGCTCGACTACATTATCACCGACTTCGAGCAATCCCGCATCACTCATGGCGACCCCAGCATCGGGGCTATGGTCATTTGTGACTCGTCAGAACAGGCCAAGATGATGGCCGAAGTATTTCAGCAGAAATACGCATCCACCTCTTACGATCACACCACAGCCATAGGCGATGCTTCACTAGCTGCCGACGAGCACACTCCCTATGCAGCGAACCGTGAAATCAACAAACACAGCGCCCATACCTATGCTCTCATTCTTCATGACATTGGCACCAAGCAGGACCGCAAAGAGCGTGTCGAAGACTTCAAAGACGGAAAAATAGACATCCTTTTTGTCTATAACATGCTGCTCACGGGTTTCGATGCCAAGCGCCTCAAGAAGCTCTACCTGGGCCGCATGATCAAGGCGCACAACCTCCTTCAGGCACTCACCCGAGTCAACCGCACCTACAAAGAGTTCCGTTACGGGTATGTCGTCGATTTTGCCGACATTAGTAAGGAGTTCAAAAAAACCAACGAGGCCTACTTCAAAGAACTCGAAGGTGAACTCGGCAGCGAGATCGACCACTATTCTAATCTCTTTAAGTCTCAGGAAGAAATCGCCGAGGAGATCGATACAATCAAAGACGTCCTCTTCCATTACGACACCCACAACGCCGAAGTTTTCTCCCAGCAGATCACGGAGATTACCGATCGGGAAGCCATGCGTGAGATCACCCGCGCCCTGAACAATTCGAAGAGCCTCTACAACCTGATCCGACTCTCAGGGCAATATGAGCAGCTCAAGGAACTGGACTTCAGAAAACTTACCAAGCTCGCGACCGTTGCCAATGATCACTTGGCTCTACTTAATCAAAACGAAACCCTCAAGCAGGGCAAAGAAACCCAGAACCTGCTCAATGTCGCTCTGGAAGATATTCTCTTCACCTTCCTCAAGGTGAAGGAGGAGGAAATGATCATCGCTGATGACCTCAAGAACTCACTCCGTAAAACCCGTGAGGGAATGGGCGGCAACTTCGATCCCGGTGATCCCGACTTCATCTCTCTTCGTGAAGAGCTGGAACGCATCTTTAAGAAGATGAACATGACCGAGATGTCTCAGGAGGAAATGAAGGCCAACATCGCCGCTCTTAATGCCGTCCACGCCAAGGCCCGTGAACTGGAAAGGAAGAATCAGCTTCTCCGCGCCAAATACGCCAACGACGCCAAATACGCCCGCATCCACAAACGTCTCAAAGAAAAAGGCGACCCCACGGACAATGAGCGCAAACTCTTCGAGGCCCTCAAAGCACTGAAGAAAAAGACTGATATACAGGTTGCCAAAAATTCCCAAATCCTCACCAATGAATCATTCGCGGAGAAGATGATCCAGCGCCTCATCATTGAGCAGTTTAAGAATGAGCACTGCATAGAACTCAACTTAGATAGCGCCATGTTTATCAAAAATCTTGTGGTGAAAGAGTATCTCGCAGAGTATCACGGTCAACAACCAGCATGACCACCACACGCACCTTTCAAACACAGGCGACCACCCTCATTGACGACCTCAAGGCCGTCTGCGCCAACTACGGCCTCGGCAACGATGGTAATGAGTTCAAGATCATCACCCAGGTCTTTCTCTATAAATTCCTCAACGATAAATTTGCCCATGAGGTCAAGGAGATCGACTCCAAGCTCAAGAAAGCAGATTCATGGGAGGACTCACTCGCAGCCTACTCAGCCGCTGATTATAAGATGCTGCTCATGCAGCTCGGTGAAGACACCGCACACCTTCAGCCAAAGCATTTCCTCTCATCGCTCTATACTCAGCAAAACGACGATAACTTCGCCAATACATTCGACGAAACCCTGATCGATATTGCTGCGACCAACTCGGACACCTTTTCGGTCCAGACTGAGGGCGGAGCAAAGATCGTTCTCTTCGAACGTATCAGCGCTTACATCTCTGACCCATCAAAGCGGGATGACTTCTGCCGTGCGATGATGAACAAGCTCATCCACTTTTCCTTCGAGCGCATCTTCTCTGAGAAGTTTGATTTCTTCGCCACTCTCTTTGAGTATCTCATCCAGGACTACAACAAAGACGGAGGTGGTAAATACGCCGAGTATTACACCCCTCACGCCGTTGCCAAGATCATGGCATCTTGTCTAGTTCCTAATGGTAAAAAAATTCAGAACGTCACCTGCTACGACCCGTCCGCAGGATCAGGAACCCTGCTCATGAATCTCGCCCACGCCATCGGCGAAGACCAATGTTCACTCTACTCACAGGACATCTCGCAGAAGTCATCCAGCCTCCTACGCCTGAACTTGATTTTGAACAATCTGGTTCACTCCATCCCCAACATTATTCAGGGCAACACCATCCATCACCCTTACCATAAGGATGATGACTCAGGGCAACTTCAGAAGTTCGACTACATCGTCTCCAACCCACCCTTCAAGCTCGATTTCTCCGACTTCCGTGATGACCTCGATAACAAGGCGAACAAAGACCGTTTCTTTGCTGGCATCCCAAATACGCCGCCCAAGGATAAGGACAAGATGGCAATCTACTTGCTATTCCTCCAACACATCATCCACTCGCTGAGTGAGAAAGGCCACGCTGCCATCGTCGTGCCGACAGGATTCATTACGGCACAAAAAGGTATCGACAAAAAAATCCGCCAACACCTGGTTGAAAACAAGATGCTCGCGGGTGTTGTCTCCATGCCGTCCAACATCTTTGCTACCACCGGCACTAACGTTTCCATCCTCTTCCTAGATGCCACCAACAAGGAGGAGGTCGTGTTAGTTGATGCCTCCGATCTTGGAGAAAAGGTCAGGGAGGGTAAAAATCAGAAGACGGTGCTAACGACTAAGGAGGAAGACCAGATCATTGCCGCCTTCAACAACAAGGAAACCGTCGATGACTTTTCTGTCGTTGTTTCTTACGACGACATTGCGGCCAAAAACTACTCCCTCAGCGCAGGTCAATACTTCGAGGTCAAAATCGAATATGTGGACATCACCCATGAGGAGTTTAAAGAGAAAATGAACGACTTCCAAGAGTCACTCGGCGAGTTGTTCAAAGAATCACATAAGTTGGAAAAGACAATCCAGAAGCAACTGAAAGGAATCGAGTTATGAATAAGTGGAGTAATCGTAGAATAGGTGACTTATGTGAGGTGTTCGACGGCCCTCACGCAACTCCCAAAAAGACTGAGCAAGGTCCATACTACCTAAGTATTTCAAGTTTAGAGAAAGGAACTTTGAAGCTTTCGAAATCTGCACACCTGAGCGAGGCTGATTTTCCTAAATGGACCAAAAGAGTAACGCCTCAGAAAGGCGATCTGTTATTTTCTTATGAAACTAGGCTAGGAGAAGCGGCTCTGATGCCCGATGATATAAAAGCCTGTCTAGGGCGGCGCATGGGCATACTCCGCCCCAATCCGAATCAGGTAACTTCAAACTTTCTGCTTTACTCATATTTATCACCAGACTTCCAAGCCACAATAGTAGCTAACACTATCACAGGCGCGACGGTAGACCGCATAGCTCTGACCGAACTCCCCGACTTTACTCTCAAAATACCAGACCTGCCTACACAGAAGAAAATCGCGACCATCCTGACATCCCTCGACGATAAAATTGAACTCAACAACCGCATCAACGCGGAATTGGAGGGCATGGCGAAGTTGCTCTATGACTACTGGTTTGTGCAGTTTGAGTTCCCCATCTCCGCCGACCAAGCCGCCGCCATGGGCAAGCCCCACCTCGAAGGCAAACCCTACAAATCCTCAAGCGGCCCCATGACTTATGATCCACAGCTCAAACGGGATATACCCGAAGGCTGGCAGGTGGGAAGCTTACTTGACATTGCCACCTTTACAAACGGGATAGCTTGCCAAAAATACCCACCAAATGGTGGCGATACGCTTGGAGTAATTAAGATTCGTGAAATGCGCTCTGGGTTCACTAAAAACTCAGAAACGGTTACAACTGAGGTTCCCTCCAAAGTTATTGTCCAAAATGGCGACATTCTTTTCTCGTGGTCAGCTTCACTCGAAGTCATGATATGGGCTGGAGGTAAAGGTGCTTTAAATCAGCACATCTTCAGAGTCACATCGGGAACCTACCCGCGCTCTTTCTGCCACTTCGCGCTTTTGGATTACCTGCAACATTTCAAGATGATCGCTGAGCTGCGCAAGACTACAATGGGACATATTACCAGAGATCATTTAGAGCAGAGTCGTATCGCCATTCCTCCGACCAAACTGACGGAGCAACTCGATTTGAAGATCAATCCCATCATTGAACAAACTCAAAACCAACACCAACAAAACCAACACCTGACCTCCCTCCGCGACTGGCTCCTCCCCATGCTCATGAACGGCCAAGTGACGGTAAAATAACCCCTCAGCAGAATGATACCTCCTGACCATCTCACAAAAACACGCATTTTCCACATGACTCATGTGGACAATTTGCCGAATATTTTATGCCAAGGGAAACTCCTCGCTAAAAGCCGAGTCAAAAAAAATCAGCGCAAATCCATTGCCAGCGAAGAAGTGCAATCCCGCCGGGAGAAAACACTGGTCACAAAACCACCTGGAGGTGTTCTCCATGATTACGTTCCCTTTTATTTTGCTCCACGAGCACCGATGCTTTATTGCAACCATGTCGGCTCAATTGAGAACGCCTGTGACCAGAGCGACATCATCTACTTCGTCACCACGGCTCAAAGGTTGGCCAAGAAAACAGACTTTGTGTTCTACGACCGCCATGCCGTACTCAGCTATGCCGAGTGCTTCAACCAGCTCGAGGACTTGGAGGAAATTGACTGGAGGATTTTTTTCGAGCCTCCTCACGTTGGAGGATACGCCAAATACTGGCAGGACAGGCAGGATAGTAATCACCCTCACTGGAGCAGTCGGCGGGAAATTCGTCAGGCGGAATTCCTTGCACATGAGAAGCTGGACTTCTCCCTCATTAACGGTATCGCTGTAAATAATGCAAAGATAGAGGCTCGGGTGATTGACGCTTTACAGGACACAGAGTATAATCATAAGGTAGCCATCAAACCAGCATGGTATTTCTAAGATGGGAGTAAAATTATCACAGGGTGACTTATTGAGCGCAGAGGCAGATGCCCTTGTGAATACGGTGAATTGTGTCGGAGTGATGGGCAAAGGTATCGCTCTCCAGTTCAAAAAGAAATGGCCTGCCGCATTTAAGGACTACAAAAAAGTTTGTGACCGTGAAGAGCTTCGTCCTGGCATGATGCATGTGCACGATCTCGGCATGTTGGCTGGGAAGCCCTACTACATCATCCATTTCCCCACCAAAGATCACTGGCGTGGTAAGTCTAAGGTTAGCTATGTAGAAGACGGCCTCAAAGAGCTCGTTAAAACCGTGCAAGCACTTGGCATCAAATCCATCGCTGTCCCACCGCTCGGCTGTGGTAATGGTGGTTTGGAATGGTCTTCGGTAGAGCGCCTGATCAGTGAAGCTTTTGCCCCGTTGGAAGATACGGTGGAAGTCCTCCTCTACGCTCCGCTGGGAGCACCTGCAGCCAAGAAAATTGTAGTGAGAACTGAGCGCCCCAACATGACTCAAGGCCGAGCCATCCTGATCAAGCTTCTCGCACTTTATCGTCAATTGGAATACTCACTAAGCAAAATCGAAGTGCAGAAATTATGCTACTTCGCCCAAGAAGCAGGCCAACCTCTAAAGCTTCAATATGTCAAAAACCAGTATGGCCCTTATGCCGACAACCTCCGCCATGTCCTCAATCATGTTGATGGTCACTTTGTTAAGGGAGTAGGAGATCATGCCGAATCGGAAACAGAATTGGTGCTTATGGATGGAGCTTTAGATGAGGCCGACAATTTTCTCAAGGATGACAAGGGATCACAAACTCGCCTCCGCCGAGTGGAAAGACTGATCGAAGGATTTGAAACTCCCTTCGGTATGGAACTGCTCGCCACAGTTCATTGGGTTGCTACCAAAGACCTTAAAACATCTCGATCTAAAGACGTCATGCAAGGCCTTGAACGCTGGAACCCTGATAAACCGGCATGGAATAGCCGCAAGGTATCAATGATGTCAGAGCCACAAGTCAGAGTGGCTCTAGAGCAGCTCAAAGATCAAGGTTGGCTCACACCCTCGGAATAGTACTTGTGTCTTTGTCTGAATGGGCTTTTGGCAGAGGGCCTGCTCCTGAAACCGATATAGCCATCTCGTTGTAAAAATTGACAGTCGTGCTATTTTAGTTGACAAAAGTTGACATATTAACCCAAGTTCAGCCCCGACGGATGGAAAAACAACTGAATATTGATGCCCTCAAAGAAGCTGCTGCTGACAAGGGCTTCTCGCAAACTGCCATTGCCAAGGAACTAGGCCTTACTAAGGCCGCAGTCTCCAAATGGTTCACGGGGCTCTCATTTCCCCGTCCAGCGGAGCTACTCAAGCTGGGCCGTCTTCTCTCGGTCAAATATAAAGATCTCGTCGTTCAGACGCCCGACGCTTCCAAGCCACTTGTTGCGTTTCGCAAGCGCGGCGCGTGTATCACCACGGATAAGCATATTTCCAGAGCTGAGGACATGGGGCGCTTCCTTACGCCTCTCGTGCAATATCTTGATTTCGATAAGTTCGTTGGGCCCGCTTCACTCAAAAAACCATCAACAGATTATTCATACCTGCAAGAACTAGTGGCCAGTATTCGCCGCGACATGAATATTGCTGAAAGTGAGCTCGTTGACTTCCATAATATCGTCGAGTGCTTTCACAAATACCAAGCGGTCATTGTTCCCACCCTCTGGGGGCCGAAGGTTAAGCATGAGAATGCTTTGCACATTCACCTCCCTGACTCAAAGACGACATGGATCTATCTCAACCTCGACAGTAAGGTTCACGATTTCAAATACTGGATGGCGCATGAATTCGGCCACGTGCTTACCATAGATCTACTGGCAAAGGGGCAGATAGACGAAGCTGAAGATTTTGCCGACGCCTTTGCCGGGGCTCTCCTATTTCCCCAACCAGTGGCAGAAAGAGCCTACACCGCCTATAACCGCGCTCGCACTGAGAAGGGGCGTATTAATGTGCTTATTACTAATGCCGAAGAATACTTCATTTCCCCCCTGTCAGTTTACATTGAAACAGAGAAATATGCTAAAGCTCACGACCTCCCGTTCGAGGGCATTGATAACAGACAACTCCACTTAAGGATTGGGCTTTTCAACAAAGGCTACAAGACACTTAGTGAGGCTCTCTTTGATGACGAGACTCCCTCGGCTGATCACTTCATGCGGATTGCACAGGAGAATTTTGGAACTGATTTCTACAAGGCGCTAGGGAACTACATACGGGATTATGATGCTCCCCCTAAATCGGTTGCGAGTATCCTAGGAGTCTCGCCCATGGACGCCCATGCTTTTCACGAAGCGCTTGCCAACATGTAAACCTCTCAACTGCATACTGGCATGGCTCAAACCAAGATTCTCATAGATACGAATAGCTACTTCCGCCTAGCTCAAAATCTTCACCCACTGCTTAAAACCGCATTCGGGAAAGCAGATTATACGCTCTATGCCCACAAGGATCTAAACTGGGAGCTCAAAAACGTGGCACGCTTAAAAAGTAAGCTGCAATGGGTCTCGGAAGCTCAGTATGTTGAAAACCGCAATCGTTCTCCATCCATCAAGAAGGAGCAATACGCCGAGATAGATGACGCCTACGATTACATGTGGGAACATGCCAAAGATGAATTTCACAAGGAAAGAGGGAAGGGGCCTGGTGATACTGATACTCTCATCCTCGCTACCGCTCTAGTTCTTGATATTTATGTTGTCACCGATGATCAAGACATGCTCGAAATGGCCAACACATTTGAGGTCAAGCACATGAGCAGTATAGAGCTGATGAAGCTCATGGCCGATGAAGATCACATCGACATGGACATGGTTAAACAGGTTGTCCAGCAGTGGCAATTTGACGGCGAAACCCCCAATAGGAATTGGGAAAAACAATACCGAAATACGTTTGAAACAGCTCCACCCAAGTTTCAATAGCTAGAGATCTTATCCGTAGGTGGAAGAGAGTGTTGGCAGGCATTCAATTATTCTCATGCTATTCCAGCGAATCTTCCAATATACGCTCAATCTCTATACACTCCGCCAGCTCATTCATAAAATCACCGTATCCCTCGATGGATTCGAGCTGAGCAATTATTTCAGAGGTTAGCTGTTTTTTGCTTTTCTCCCCCTTACTCTCAAGAAATTTTCTCCAATAACAGGGGAGGAGCGCACCTGCTTTTTGTAATACGGGTTCAAAGCTATCAAATACCTCAATGTTATCCGGACAAATCAATTTCAGTGATTGAAGGATAAGATCAAAGCTCTTAAACTGGTCGCCATAGTTAAAGATCCAAGGATGGATCGATGAACCCTGCGAGTGCGGAAACGGCCCATTAAGCAGCTCACCATGTTTTAAAGCCTCAGCAGCGGTGAGCACTCCCGGCAATGACAGCTTCCAAGTTTTGAAAGCTTCTTTCTGTGTGTAACGGAGCAAACCATACCGCCTCAAAGTCATCGCGGCGAAACGCGTATTGGTGTAACAACGGTAAACTCCTGTCCTTGTTTTCTGGAAATCTACGGCCTCAAGGTCATCCCATTGCTCTTTGACAAATCCTTCGACTAAAGAATAGACGCTACTTTTCTGATTCATCGTCTTCAGCAGATACACCAGTAATCGAACCTGCAATTTGTCCTGAGATGTTCCCTTGCCCCAGCTTTGCAGTGATCTTTTTCCACCTGGACGCAAACATACGATTTCATCATCGAGTGTGGCATACCGCCAATTTAATGCTTTATCGAATGGCAGCTCATTATCCAGCCGCTTATCTGCGATTCGAATAAACTCAAGAATACGCTCTAGTAAGTCCACTTTCTCGTTCATGGTGGCATAAATCTCACCAGCTATCTGCACATTTTCATCAACCCAATTCCTCAGAACCCCTATCTGTTTTTCATTTCCTCGTGGCATCATTAAAAGGTGTTAGTGGTTAACCTGGCTCTGTTGATGACTCACCAAATGGGCTTCATTCAGTGGAGATGCTTGATCCCATCGATACGCAGCCAGAAACCCGCCGTTAGCGGCTGAGAAATCCAGGCAGTAAACATCGCTAGACTCAGGCTGACGAGCTGCCCCTCCAGACTTATAGAAATGACCAAAGAAAACAGGTTTGTCATTTCTTGCATAGCCTGGAAGCTTGGCGACCTCTTCAGCGGAAACTTCTATTGGTGGTATATCTGGATTAGGGGGGAACACAAGATGGCTGGCCCGAAGGTCACTCGGCTGCCTATCCCACCAACAAGCCCGAAAGTGTTTTCTCTTCTTGCCCTGTTTGTCAAAGAAGTGATGACCTTCAGGCATCGGTAATTCAACACCCTTGAGAGAAACCTCAACAGCATTGTATGCACCGCTCATGTCGCTCTTATCTACACAGGCATTTAAAAAGGCATCATCGGCCAGTGATTTACCTTCCAAAAAACTGATATGCTCATCCTGCCAGCAAGCGTGGACGACTCGAAACTCTGGAAACTCTATAAAGAACGGCAAACTCTTAATCCAAGGCAGCCAGACATCTTCTAATTCACCTGGGTATTCAGCCAATGAAGCATGAGTCCCGATATGCATCTTTTTATCACTTCCATATCGAGATTTAAGAAACCCGCCTTTTCCATCGGGTGTATGATAAGCCACCAAATGAAGTTCATGATTTCCTAGGATACATTGTGCGTGCTCAGCATCACACATAGCCTTAACGGCAAAGAGAACCTCCCTGACGCCATTTGGCACGTTTCCCTTGGGATCGATCAGATCCCCCAGAAAGATAGCCTGACGCCCCTCAGGGTGGACATGGCACAGCCCATCGTGTTCATAGCCCAGCTTAGCCAGCAAGGGCTCCAGTTTGTCCCAGCGCCCGTGAACGTCGCCGATGATGTCGTATTGATTTACTTTCTCTCTCATTTCGCCTTTAGTATCCTACACAATCACGGCGGGGTGTAGAGGTGAAAACGCATGATACATGATCATAAAGTCATATTTTTAATGGCCGGACGAGTTAGCTTTTGAAGATTTCGTCAATCTGGACATTTCCGCTGGCCCTCAACAATAACGAAACACAGGCACTCTCTTCAACTTCGCCGCTGGTGACGTCATGCTGCGATGCCTCAGATGCTTTACCTTGTCGCTATAAAGGCACTTCGAGTAGACTTACTCGACCAAACCATAGTGAGGTCTAGTGTTAAAGCATGTCAGCTAGATCAACATCCAGAGCGTTGGCTACCCGAAGAAGGGAATATAGTGTCGGGTTTGTTTCGAGGCTCTCGATATGTCGTAACCCCGTTCTACTGATCCCTGCCATTTCACTCAGCCTCTGCTGGGAAATCTCCTGACGTTGGCGCTCTTCAATCAGCTTTTTGCAGACATCATTAACAGTGGATTTAGCCGGATCATGTTTCACGCTAGACCATATATGGTCATTTTACGCTTGTGACACATGGCCATGTATGGTCATATACGTGTAAGTAACAGCAATTTTAATAATATGAAAATCCTACTTGTAATCGTCCTTGTCGCCGTGTGTATGTGTTCTCCCCGCGCCGAAGCTATTATAGGCTTCTCCAAAGAGAGATGCGATAAAGCTTATGGAGTAACGCCAGCAACCAAAAAATCTGGAGGTTTTGAAGTGGCTGTTTATGAAAATGTGAGAGCTTCAACGGTATGTTTTTTTTTCGAAGGCGAGTGTGTTGGGATTTTGATTAAAAATCTAGGGATGACCAAGAAACAAGCGGCTTTTGTTTTAACTTTAAGTTTAGCCAAAGGAGAGGCAGTATCCGACTTGAAAAGGATCGATGAGATTAAAGGTCGTGTAGTTTATGGGACTCCAAGCGGTAGAAGTGTTATTTATGCGGGGAATTTAACTACCGTCGCCACTCCAACTTACCATAAGGTGAGAGCTATTAGTGAGGCCTACAATTTGTATGAACCAGGAAAGCCAAACCCATACAAAATAGGATCTTATCACTATAATGCGTGGAAAACCATGGAAGATCGAAACATGAAGAGTGAGTAGTTGAACTTCACTCCCGTTTTATGACTGGTATCCGGCTGTTTGAAGGCCATGAGCGGGTGGTGTAATTAATATGAATTTTCGTGTCTCGGTAAATTGGTTGGTTGCCTTAAGAGAATAATAACCAACCAACCAACCTAGCTGGGGGAGTTTTAACTCCTCCCCCTAGTGGTTTAGGGGTGGCGCGTATTAGTTAGGCGAAATAATAATCAACCATCTCTGGGCTATATTCTATAAAGGTTTTCGGAGGTTCGGTTGGTAATTAAAATAATAATCAACTATAATAACCAACCAAGACTCTACTCTTCCAACTCAGCGATTTTCTGAAGTTTCCCATCTTTCACCATAATCCCGTCCGAAATAAGTGCTAATCGAGGCAGTTGAACTGCTGATTTCCCTACACTGAAAAACTCCATTCCGAGCTTGTCCCACGTCCCGGCGGTGAGACCTAATGGATGGCTTTTTATGAATGCTAGAAAATCGGCATCGGTGACCTTTTTGGGAGGTCCGACTTTCCGCTGATCGCTCGAATCTTCCTCGGTTTCCTCAAATCTGAAGTCGTTGTTTTTCCTGAATACCTTGATCTCAGGCTTTTTAAATGCGCGAACCTCACACTCGACAATGTAATGATCATCCAATTCGTGAGGAAGGAAGTCTATGATAGCATCGGCATGTCTCCCCCAAGCACCAGCACCAGAGTTCCGGTCTAGCATTGCCTGATTACCTTTTCCACCTTTACTGTGGTGGTGAGAGTATGCCATGCACCCGCCTGTCCTCATCATCAACCGTCCAACTCTCTTAAGCATAGATGCCACCTCGGTGTTGTTGTTTTCATCGGCATCAGCCAGCATCATGTAGATCGGATCTAAAACGACAGCCATGATCGGATCGTCTGGATGCTTCTCGTTGTAATCCTCGATGTAGAGACTGATGACAGACCAATCAACATCATGACCACGGAGAGTCCAGAGTAAGGGCGAGATCGCGGAGCATAGTCCCATCAAGTTGATCCGTTCGCGCAGTGTATCCTCTGATAGTTCAAAGTTTACAAACAGCGTCTTAACCTGTTGGCATACTCTTCCAAGCCACTTACCACCATTAGCGAAAGCAAAAGCTAAGTCGAGCAAGCTCCATGTCTTTCCCGCCTTCGATGAAGCGGAGATCATAAGTGAGGATGCTGTCTTCAGTATCCCCTCGATCATCGTTTCTTGTCTCACGCTCATATCAGCTTCAATCTCGCGGAACGATCTAGGTTTGGGAAGCTTGGCGAGTATCCCTCTCGCTTCGCCTCCCCCCCCGCTTTCTGACTCGTTCTGCGTTGAATGTGCTTGCTCAGTTGTCTTATCTGCGCTGATGAATGGCTTTACAGGCATGATGTTAGTTGGTTATGAGTTGGTAGGACCTCGTTTAATTTGTGTTGGTCTTCTGGACGACATAGCGCCGCGTCGTTGAGGTCTGAAACAGCTTTGCCGTCTGGCTGCTCAAGGTCCTCAAAGGTGAAGAAGTCGATCTCACTTGCCCCTGCGGCGTGAATATCTTCAGCCCACTTCTGAGCTGATGCTACCCCGCCGCCATCCTTGTCGTGGTGAGGGAAGATCCTTATACGTCTGTTGGCAAAGAGTGGTAGCGCATCGGGGTGGATCGACGGACCTCGTCCGAGCATTGCAACCGGAACGAACCCCATGCCTTTTTTTGAGTTTGCAAACGATGCTAAGCATTGGAAATGAAGTGCCGCTAAGTAGTCTGGCCCACCTTCTACGAGTAGCAGTCCGTTGTGCGGATATAGGTAGTTATCATCTGGCTGAATGCCTACTGGCCAGCTCTTACTAGAGCCCTTCAGCGTATGAGCTTTCCTTGCTCCGAGACTACCGATGGAGGGAAATGGTTCACCATCAATTCTTCTAGCTTCAGCCACCGCCCTGCTTGCGTCGGTAAGTATCCAGCAGTCGAAGCCACATGACTTACCAAAGACTAAACAGCCGCTGTCAGATGCTATCTTCACAGCCTCAAAAAGAATACCTCTACTGACCGCTACAGCAGCCAGTTCTTCATCTAAACCTTGATGTAGGGTTGGCAACTCAACGGCACCTAAGGGCTTTACCCCACGCTTTGCGGGAGCCCTGTGGATGGGCGCATGGTATGGTTTAGCCTCAGCGTAGGTAGCCACCCCAGCTTGTGAGCAAAACCATCGAGCCGTATCCTTGAAGTCCATGCCGTGGCGGTCTGGACGAATGTTACCTCGTCCCCGCCTTCGTCGGTGGCATAGTCGTTAAACGCACGGCCATCAGCGAATACGGAAAATGAGGGGTCTTTGTCCTCTCGCCATGGACAGGAGCATAATTTGCTGGGAACGCCGGGCAAGTTGAGCAGTCGCCAAGCGGTTGGAATATCGATTCGTTCCTTGGCAGCATCCAAGGCATCTTTGAAATTTTTAGACATAATCGTAGTGGTGATGTATGCCCTTGCACGTAGCGGTGATTACGGTAGACTAAAGATGTCCTGAGAATGACACTTTGAATCTCCCGCTTGCGCTCCGGCAAAGGCGGGTTTTTCGTTATCCGTTGATTTGTTGATTTTTGATCGATGTGATTACATCCTGCCAGTCGTAGCGGGATAGAGCCCCTAGTTTCAGCCGTTTTATGATACCCATATTGGTAAAATTATCCACGGACCGTGGGGTGACATGTAGGCGGCGCGCTACTTCTTTTTTGGTGATAAGTTCAGGAACTTCTTGGTCGGTATTTTGTGTTTTTATAGTTGGGTTCATTTGTTTGCAGCCTGGTGGTTCTCCCAAGCTCAACCAGTTTCTCAGCTACGACACACCTCTTCTAACGCCTCAGAGCGCTTTTGCTACAAGTCGGCATCGGAGCACCAAACCTATATAAAACAAGGGGTATGGAGTCGAACTCGTCAAAATAACACTCAAATACGAAATTATTAAGGTCTCTCTTAGTTCAAAAACGCTCACTTTGAGTCGCAAATAATAATACGCGGAAAGCGGCCCAGTCAGACTCAATTTAGGCATACTGGATATTTGTGATTTTCTCATCACTCTTTTCCTCACTCAAAGGAGTAAGGCCCCAGTAGCTCTTTGCTGCCTTAGGGGGAACAAGGGCCCGGTAGTGTTCAAAAATCATCTTAGTATTGCTGTGCCCCATCTCCAGAGCCAAAGCCGGGGCATTCTTAAACTCTGCCAAATGGTATGACGCAAATGAATGTCTCGCGGCATTGTGTGGCCAGTCTGTGATCTTGGCTGACTTCATGGCCTCAGCTAAGCGTGTACGCCAAACCATCTCACTCGGCATGACCGCCCCTGTATGTTTTTTCAAAGGTTCAAGCCATGCTTTTAGATTCGACTGCATCACGATGATCCTCCGAGAGGCCGTTTTCGCCTTAGCCGCCTTGATTTCAATATGTTTCTCTTCGAAGTCAATTTCACTCCAATCTAAACGCCCAAGCTCAGCCCTCCGGATGCCCGCAAAGAAGCCCAACAGTAAGCCTGGCAAAATGTCATCATCAGCATGGGTCAAAAGCTCACCAACTTGGATTGGCTTCAAGATGCCAATCTCCGCCGTCTTCATTTTCGGCACCTCCAGGTTATTCATCGGATTCTCCGAGATGGCTCCGATTTCCTCTGCATAATGGAATAGCTGAGTAAGAGAAGCTCGGTAATGACTTAGAGTCCGAGGTGCCATTTTCCTTTTCGTCTTGTCGCCATTTGTCTTTAATACCCTCAAGTCATCCAACCATTCAGTCAGAATCTCACGGCTAAGATCGCAAGCAAGCCAATCACCGTATTCATCCTCAAACCTGTTCAGGTGCCTCTTAGTCCTGGTCTCATGCTGTTCACCTCCACCTCGCCGCTGGAGTGACAACAAGCACCCATCAGCCACCTCTTTAATTGTTTTCGACTTATGACGAATCTTGAGAGAATGCCCGAACAGTGCCACAGCCTCGGACAATGATGGTCGCTCGATACTTTCAGGCAGCTCAGCCACCAACTCCCGGAACTCGATCACCGCTTTACGCTCATCAGGCGACACCTCGCCATGACGCGTGCCATCTTGCTTCAACTTGCTCCGCTTATCATTAGCAAACCATCCTGCGCCATCATCGCCACTACGTTTTTTAAAGTACTTTTGTTTCCGCTTCCCACCCTCGGTATAAGTGACACGCCACTTGGCTGAAGGGTGACCATTCAGAGTAGCCAGAGTAACACCGTCCTTTGTTTCCCTCTTGGTCTTTTTCTTCACGCTCATGCACCGTTTTTGGCAGAACTAGTCCTACTTTTCAAGCGAAAACCGTTACAGAACAGTTACGCTGCATAAATACCCTTACTTTATAGCATTAACCATGGCTTCCTAAACCTTAGATGTGAGTTCGATTCTCGCCGGGGGTATTTTCTAAAGTGCTTTAAACTCAACGTTCAAAATAAATCAATTATTGACCCATGCCTTTTCTTTGGAAACTTGTGTGGATGGCAAC
>Ga0256845_1001349_pt1 | contig 19885 bp, 25 predicted proteins | sample RiftiametaG_FD_189101 | JGI IMG/M metagenome (GOLD analysis project Ga0256845, IMG submission 189101) | Tube worm associated microbial communities from hydrothermal vent at the East Pacific Rise, Pacific Ocean - Riftia | ecosystem: Host-associated > Annelida > Integument > Unclassified ...
ATATATTCAACGTTTAAACTTTAAATAATATGCAAATAAATACCCCCGAAGACCTAAAAAAACTATTTGAAGCTATGCAACACGACGTAGCCACTAGCCACCAACTTCCAGACGTTTATCTCAAGGAAATAGTAGAGGTAGTTTGTGGAATAACTGAAAATTGTGAGAGTGTTCACGAAAACGGAACAAGTCAATGGAGAGGTTTTAAATGTATAAGAAACGGTTTAAGAGATTTAATAAAATAATACTATGGGATTATTCACAGACATAATAAAGCTACCTTTAAGCGTGACAGCAGACGCCATTAATATAATTAATGGAGAAAATCCAGACAACACAGTTGAAAATGTAAAAGAACTTGTAAAAGACACAATAGAATTACCAATCAAAACAGCGGAAAAAGCAGACGATATTATAGATAATTTATTAAAGAAAAAATAAATGTGTACACACAAAGACGTATTTTATCTAAACCTAACAGGGAAAGGTTTCTGGTGGTGCGATGATTGCAATCACGAAATACCAGAGTATATTGTTAAGTTTAGCGAAAAGTTTAAAAAATTCATGTCAAAAAATGAAAAATAAAATAAAATGTAAACAATGCAGAAAGGTAATAGAAGAAAATGATTTAAGATACACACTCCCTTTGGGTGTGGTACATAGTTGGTGTTTAGATAATTATATAAAAACTATTCAAGAAAAGCAACGAGCAAAAAAGAAAAAAGTACGAGCAGATATGGAAATGGCTAAAGTAGAGAATAAGAGAGCAAAAGCAAAGGAGACATTATGGGTATACGTAAGTGAATTTATACGTATGAGAGATAGTGATAAGGACGGATACTGCCATTGCATCTCTTGCGGAGTTAGACGACACTACAAAGATTTTATGGACGCTGGACACTTTATACCAAAAAGCACAGGAGAATACTTTTATTTTAATGAAGACAACATTCATGCTCAATGCAGGGATTGTAATGGCTTTAAGGGGGGTAAGCGTGTAGAATACAGAAAAGAACTAATAAAAAAGATAGGCAAGGATAAAGTTGAAGAACTTGAAAAACTAGAAAAGGAACGACCATATCTCAAGCACACCTTAGAAGATTACGAAAAAATGAAAATTAAATACCGTAAGAAAATAAAAAATGAAAAACTTAAATTGACAAATAATATTTCATGTGGTATAATATAAATATGAACGGGTGGTCCAATACTAAAAAATAAAACAAAAATATGTATTGTTACACACCACCAAAAAAAAACAAACACAAAGACACTATAATCTTACTGGGAGCAATAGCAACAGCCTTTATCCTAGCATTTATAATAGTAAGCTTTGAAGACCACACTATTTACATAGACAATGGAGAGATTGAAGAAACACCAGAATTTAACCCCTGCGACCTTAAAGAAGTAACTTGCGGGGATACTACAAAAACAATAGAAGAACTGCTTAAAACCTATTTTAAAGACGAATGGAAGGTTGCCAAGGCTATTATGTTAGCAGAGAGCGGAGGAAATGAAAAAGCAATCAATACTAACACTAACGGGACAAAGGACAGGGGATTATTCCAGATAAACAGTATCCACAAAGAAACAAACTTATTCGACCCAGAACATAACATAGAAGTAGCCTATAAAGTATACAAAAAACAAGGATGGACAGCTTGGTCAGCCTATAATAATAAATCATATAAGAAATTTCTATAATGAAACCTAACCCTAACGGAGCAAATGGAAGTACCTCAGACCCAAGAGAACAGCTCTGTTGGGATTATTTCGTAACTACAATAACCAGTAAAGGAAAAGGAAATGCTAAGCAATCAGCAATAAAAGCAGGTTACAGTGAAGAACACGCAGACAACATAACTCTTCAAGGGTGGTTCAAGGAAAGACTTAAAAAACTAAGGAAAGGGGAAAGACTATCAAGAGCAGAAAAGAACCTAGAAGAAGTACAATGTTTAGATATATATAACGATGAAGGTAAAATAGAAAAAGATGTATTAAGAGTAAGAACAGATGTAGATAAGTTTATAGCAAAAACTCACGATAAAGAAACATACTCTGATAGAACAGAACTAACAGGGAAAGACGGAGATAATATAATAGTAGGTATACAATATGTCACACCAGATAATACTGAAACCAACAATAAAACAACACCAAGCGTGGGAAGCACTAAAGAATAAAAGAGTAGTATTTTTAGGGGGAGGAGCTGGAGGAGGAAAGAGTTGGTGGTTATGTGAAACAAGATTGATAAACTGCTACCTATATCCAGGCTATAAATCTTTTATTGGAAGAGAAGAACTTAAACGTTTAATGCAATCAACTTACGTTACCTGGAATAAGGTTTGTGCATTTCATAATATACCCAAAGACGACTGGAAACTCAACGGACAATATAATTATATAGAATTTAAGAATGGTAGCAGAATAGACTTACTAGACTTAAAGTTTCTACCATCAGACCCACTCTATGAAAGATTTGGGTCTTTAGAATATACAGACGGAGCAATAGAAGAAGCAGGAGAAGTTAACTTTCTAGCATACGATGTGCTGCAATCAAGAATAGGAAGGCATCTAAATGACCAACTTAAACCAACAATAGCCATAACAGGCAACCCTAAGAAGAATTGGACCTATAAAGAATTTTACAAGAAAGATAAAGAGGGAACTCTACCAGAAGACACAGTATTTATTCAATCACTGTATTCAGACAATCCACACACAGCAGAAAGCTACAAAAAGCAACTAAGTAATATAAAAGATAAGTCTATTAAACAAAGGTTAATGTTTGGTAATTGGGAATATGATGATGACCCAGCCACTATGATAGACTTTGACGCTATTACAGACCTATTCACCAACACAATAGAAAAGAGCGACAAGAAGTATATGAGTGTAGATGTTGCAAGGTTTGGAAGAGATAAAACAGTTATAAGTTTATGGAATGGTTTAGAATGTTATAAGCTAATAGAATATATTAAACAAGGAACAGACGTAACAGCACAAAAAATTAAAGACTTAGCTAAAAAGGAGCAAATACCATACTCTAATATAATAATAGATGAAGATGGGATTGGTGGCGGAATTGTGGACAATTTAAAAGGAGTGAAAGGATTTGTTAATAATAGTACACCAATAGAGGTTAACGATGAAAAGCCAAATTTCCAGCATTTAAAGGCTCAATGTTATTATAAGCTAGCTGAACTCATTAATGAGCATAAAATGGCTGTAAAGACGGATAACGAGCAAACAAAAGCACTCTTGATGGAAGAACTAGAACAAGTTAAAACAAAGGACGCAGATAAGGACGGCAAGAAGAAAGTGCTAGGTAAAGACGATATAAAAGCAGTGTTAGGAAGAAGTCCTGACTATGCAGACAATCTTATGATGAGAGTATATTTTGAGATTTCTCCAATCTATGGTATAATAAGACCAAAGTATAATATAAAGATAAAAAACTATGGATAACAGAATATCACGCTACATAGAGAAGAACGAGCAAATGATGGTACAAGTAGCCCCTGGGGTAAAATATAGTCTTAGAAAAGTACTAAATGACGCCGACACTCTTTATAATGGGATGTATCAAACAGGAGAAATGGAAGAAAGCGGTTTCAAGCGTATATTTATGAGAAAGATGTGGGTGGTTTATAGAACTCTAATACAAGGGAGCGACGTTGACTTAAAAAACCTAAACATCAGAAGTTTAAACGGAATTAAGGTAAGACTAACAGCATTATTAAAAATGTTGTTTACTTCGCACCTTGAAAGAGAAGCCTTTGGAGAAAAGATTGATGATATAATGGCTCAAATGTGCTGGTATGGAAGTGGGATAACAAAAAGACACGATGATACAGTATCAGTTGTAGATTTAAGAATGTATCTAACAGAAGCTAACCAGCCAGACCCACAAAAAAGAAGCCATTTATTCTACAACAAATACACCTATTCTCAAATGGAAAAGAAAATGGAAGGAGATTGGAAGGAGCATAAGAAAGAAATAAACGAACTATGGGAAATAATGCAAGAACAAGGGGAGTCAAACTTTAACATCTTAGAGTTTTGGACCTTTGACAAAGAAGGTAACAAGATATGTGTTAAGGCTTTAGACAACAATCTAACTAAGCCAGAAGAAGGACACGATATAGAAGATTGGACACCATACATAGAACTAGAGGAGTTTGGCACACCATATAAGCCAGACGGAGAGCAACAATTCCCAGTCAACCAGTTTGATTTTTTTAAAGTACCGGGTAGAACAATTGGAATGGGCTGTGCTGAACTGCTAGGAGGACCACAAGAATACTACAATGAACTATTTAGCAACAAGAGAAAACTTGATTTAAAAGCACTAAGAGGAATAACAATACATAATGCTATACAAGGAGAGAATGGATTATCAGAAATAGACCAAGAAGCTATAACTAACATTGACACTGGTTTTATGCTAACTCTAGCACCTAACGAAAGCATAGAACAACTGCCAGTAAATACTTATAGTTTTGACTTTGACTTAATGGAAAACAAGATATATGAGTTAATGCGTCAGATTATAGGTGTAACAGCACAAGGAACAGGAGAAGAAACACCAGCAAGCACTTCAGCAACACAAGCTAACATCAATCAACAGGTAGCTAATACAGTGTTTGACTATGTAAAGGAAAGAATGCATCACGGACTTAAAAGACTCTTCAATAAGGGATACGCTCAAGATATTATAAAGGCAATGTCAGAAAAAGAAGTTGTGGCTATAGTAGGCGACCCAACTGCTTTAGTAGAATTTGATAATATGTTGGTGGATAACGCAATGAATGACTGGGCTATCAAATACAAAGAAGCCACAGGAATGCTTCCAACAGAAGAAGAGTTTATGCAAATCAAGGACTCATTAAGCCAAGAGCTAAAACAGCAAGGAGATACAAGATTCCCTAAATTCAAGAAAGAGCTAGTAAAAGATATGGAATACTTGCTAACGTTTGAAATACAACAAGAAAGCTTTGACTATAAATTAAGAAGTGATGCATTATTAGCTATCAAGAATGACCCAGAAAGCACCAAGAGCAAGGCTAAGGTAGAAGACGAGCTGTTAACACTACAAGGATTGAATCCTAGACAGTACGACAAGACAGAAGAGGAACTACAGCAAGAACAAATGCAACCACAACAAGTAATACAATAATATGGAAGAAATATTACCAGATGAAAAAAAAGCAGAAAAACAACGCATAGCTAAAAACCAAGCTAAGGCAGAAGCTGACAGAAAAAAGGAATACTTTAAGCTACTTAGCCAAGACTCTAGTTTTAAGAAGTACATTTTAGAGGACATTATAAACACAGAAATCAAAAATCACACGTCCATAGGTGACGATATATTAGAGATGGTGAAATTATCCCCAGAGGAGGTTAAAGCACTACTCGTAGCTAAGACAGGAGCAGTTAAAGCGGTAAAAGTGATAAAAGATAAAATCCTTTGCAACTTTTAGGGTTGCATACTGCCTATTCAGTTGATTGTATTTAAACAATCGTAGGTAGTTCTAAATCCTAAAGTATGACCAATGAAGACCCAAACCTCGAAAACGAGGAACGCGATTCTGAGGAAACATCATCTGAGTTTGATGAGTTGTTTTCAGAAGACAGCGAAACAGACGAAGACACACCAGTTAGTCGTGAAGAGTTTAATAACCTACAAAAGGGTATTAAAAAGATAGCGACAGAGTTAGGAAGGAACAAATCAAAGGACACTAAAGACGAAACAGAGAGTGAAACCGATAAGGAAGTAACCCCTGAAGTAGACAATAGTAACTCCAATGATGTTGACGCCTTATTTCTCGAACAAACACCTGAAGCCGAAGAGGTAGAAGACGACCTTAAGGCAGTTGCAGAAGCTAAATATGGCGGAAGCAAGGTAAGAGCTTGGCGTGAAGAGTCTTGGCTAAGAGAAAAAGCCAAAGCCCTAAATGATGTTAAGAAGCAGGACGAAGAAAACAAGTCTAAGATAGACGCACCTGATTCTGGCATATCTGGGAAAGTAGACGTTACTAAACTAACGGATAAAGACCTAGACGATATGACCCCAAAACAAAGGCTTAAAGCTCTTAACGAGCTAGAGAAGAAGGAGGCGTAAACATAAATGGCAAATAACTTAACAGCATTTAACCCTACAAATCTTAGTCTTTTTGTTCAAGACCCATTGCATAAATCTCTAGTAGCTAGAGGACTATGTAGTGAAAGACTTGAAAAAGACTTGACTAAGGGTAGCACGGTAGACATCACTAGAGTAAATCCGTTGACAGCTAACGCTTATACAGACGCTAATGGTGTAACTCCACAAGATGCAACTCCAGGTAAAGACACTCTAACTATTAATGGTTGGGATGAAGTTACTTTCGATGTATCTCGAAAAGACAAAGTACAGAACAAAATATCAGCAGCTAAATTATACTCTAAAGAAGCAGCTTATGCTTTGGAAGATAAGATTGATACAGCTATATTTACAGAAATGGCAACTGCCTCAACTAACACCATAACAGTAGCTGGTGGATTAACTACTGCTAATGTAGTAGCAACACTAGCAACCGCAGGAACTAAATTGAGAGAGCAGAATGTAAAAGAAAGAGGAGATTGGTTCTGTGCAATTAGCCCAGCAGATTTCCAAATAGTAGTTGAAAAACTAACCAACGCTGGATTCAACACAGCAGACAAGGTATTAAAGAATGGTTCAGTAGGAGAAGCAATAGGTTTCGAATTCTTTATCTCTAACAACTTACCAACAGACACAATGTTACTTGGTAAGAAGAAAGCTTTAGACTTTGTATTGCAAGACGGAGTAAACGTTGAAGAAGCAGGTAGAACTGTTGGCGGAGGCTCTAACGGAGGTAAAACTCAAATCGGTAAACGGTACATCACAGATGTATTGTACGGATATGAGCTTACTACTCAAGGAGAAAAAGCTATTGTTAAAGTTGATTTATCTTAATTAATTAAACAGTATGTCAAAAGAAAAAAAAGAAGTAAAGTATACAGTTATCTCACCAAAAGGGAAAAAGATGGAGATGACTAAAAAAGAATTAGCAGACTATAAAAAGAAGTTAAAAAAATAGTTTGTTTACCTAGCCTCTCAGGAGGTTAGGATAAGTAAATTAATTTAAATAAATATGTTAGGAAATGAAATCTTGGAAAAGGCTTACCGCCTTACAAATAAAAATGCTACAACGTTTTTAGACGGCAACAGCACTAATATTTACAAGGACTTAAACACAGCTTATGGGCATAGAATACTTGATATTTTACGTGTAAGAGTGGACCATAACGCCAGCATAGCAAACTGTACAACAGACCTAATATCAACTGTAGGGCTTGTAGAGGGAGATAATGGATATAATGGTGAATATTCGTTCCCTAGCGACCTTTTAAGACCTGTAAGAGTAGAAGTAAGCTATGACACAGGAGCTAAAAAGAAATGCAAGATATACGACAACGCTTTAAACGCTGGTACAGAATACGACACTGATTATATTAGTGATAACTTTAGTGAGAGTGAGCCATATGTAGACTTTGCAAGAAACTCATTTAAAATACGACCACTCAAAACAACGGCAGGAAATATCACCAAAGGTATCTATATAGAATACGAGAAAAGACAAGCAGATTTTTCAGAAACAACAGAGCCTAGCGAAATTGAAAAGAACTTGCAAGATATTCTAGCCTATGACTTGGCAGAAATGGAAATATTAATGCACACTGATAAATACAGCACCACCAAAATAAATGTATTTAGAGATAAAAAACAAGAAGCAGAACAAAGATTTCTAAGATTTTACAAACAACGTCTTGGAAACAGTAAAAAGATGACATTTAATTATATAAGTTACGCATAATGAAAGACTCAATTAAAATCAAAGGTGTATTTGAAATAGTACACAAAAGAAAAGGAAAGGTAATAAGAAAGGAAACAATCCCTAATCTTATAACCAACGCTGGCTTGGCTGGACAAGCCTCCAGATTGAATGGTAGCGGTGGACAAGCTACTTTTAGGTACTTAGCCTTAGGCACAGGCACAACAAGCCCCACAGTGGCTAATACAGCCTTACAGGCGGAAATAACAGACAGTGGACTTAATAGAAGTTTGGCAACAACAAGCAGGGCTACTACTAACGTAACAAACGACACAGCAGTATTAACTAAACAGTTCACAGCGACAGGAAGCAAGGCAGTAACAGAACTTGGAGCATTAAGTGCCTCAAGTGGCGGAACATTGCTTGGTAGACAAGTATTCAGCCCATACAATATAGTACCAACAGACACTTTAACAATAACTTATAAGTTTATTATCTCGTAATGACCGATTACAATCTAGAAGTTTCGGAAAGTATGGGTGCAAATGATAGCAATGTTTGGAGGAATGCAAAAAAGACTTGGGTAGACACAACAGAAACTTGGGCAGAACTAGGACATTTAGCACGCTTTAGCATAGGAAAAGAATTTTCAGAAACTTTAACAACTCAAGATGTCCCCCAAAAATATGTTTCTGTTATTAAGGAAGATAACATTTTAACTGTAGACCAACTTGTTAAAGAGCTAGAGATTGCAAAACAAGAACAAACTGGAATACAAGACGAAGTTAATAAGGGGATTAGTGTTGAGTTCTCTGAGCAGATTGAAAGTAACGATGAAAGAAACCAAGCATTAGGAATAACAAAAACAGAAGAAACAAAGATAAAAGATGTTAGAAAAGTTTGCTGGAATGGAATATTACAGATTTGGAGAGATATAAAGCTAGGAATATCAAACTATACTTGCAGTAAAAAGGCTAATGGATTTGATTTAACGTGGGAAGAGGCGACAATGACGTGGCAACAAGCACTGTTCACTTGGGAGGGAATAACAAGCCTTGTTAAACCTCAAACAAGCTACACAGGGATTGGAGCAGTATCTACAAGTTACTCAACAATAAACAAAGGGGATACAACGTATAATAAAGTTAAAAAAACAGGACAATGTCAAGAATAAATATAGACCCAACAGACAGATTAACAGACAGTCGTTCAGATTTAAACGACAATTTCACGGAGTTATATGAGGGTAAAAACTTCAATGACGCCCCAGAAAAAACAACGCCAGTGAGCAATGACTTGGTTTGTATTTTGGACAGCCAAGACTCTAATAAGGTTAAAAAGGTTAAAAGAAGTAACATAGCCCCCCCTGTAAACAACGCCTCAACAACTGCAAGGGGTATTATTGAGATAGCAACCAAAGCCGAAGCAGAAGCTGGAACAGACACCTCAAGAGCAGTAACACCAGAAGGGGCAAAGGCGGTGGCAGAAAATGAAGTAAATAACCAAACAGGCTGGGAAAAGAAAACAACTGTAATCCCAACACGAGCTTCCGCAGACGACCCAACTTATGTATTAACTTTTGCAGGAGTGGACCTAACCTCAAAAGTCAGTTTAGGAATGAAAATAAAATGGACTCAGAATTCAACTGTAAGATATGGTTTTGTAACAGCGATAAGTTTTTCAACCAATACCACTTTAACCCTATATGGAGGTACTGATTACGATGTAGAAGACACTTCAACTCACGCAATTTCAGATGTCTATTTCTCACACCACAAAGCACCTTTAAGTTTTCCTTTAAATCCTGATAAATGGAGTGTAGAATTATTTAGTTCTAGTAGATATTCATATAATAATCTACCAACATCTTATGTACATTATAATACAAATGCAAAGATAGCATTACCTATTGGAGAGTGGGAAACTCTAATAGCAGGGGATGCTCAATGTAAGGATAATAACGCTGGCTGGTATGGTATGAGTGTGGTGTTAGCTGAAAGTACAGATGGTACCAACCCTATATCAAGGCTTTCAGCGGTAAGAATACAAGGCGGAAATGAATATGCCAGAAGCTCCTTTTTTAAAAAATGTATAATTACAAGAACATCCGCAATAATACTATATCTAGTTGGTAGAGCCGAAGGTCCTGGCAATTTAGATGAGTCTTCTATTGATTCTTGTAATATAAAAGCAACTATAACCTATCTATAAACATATGTACGGAGGTAATACTAAATACAAACTATGAAATACGGAGACTTTTTAAAAGGACAATCTAATCTAGGAAAGTTAGACCAAGGCAAAATGACAAGCCTTGATAATATTGACATACACACTAATCCAGGAATGGCACAACCACAACTAGCAATGGAAAGCGAAAGCACCACTCCTAGTGAAAAATGTGTTAATGCCATAGACCCAGAAGGAAATGTTTATTTTTGCTCAACTGAAAGCGGTAAAATATGGAAAAGAACAACAGCAGGAGTTTACAGTTTAGTACATACCAACGGTAATGGTAGCCACAGAGGTTGCCAATACTTTAACGGTTATCTTTGGTACTGGACAAACGATGATTTAGGACATTTTGACCTATCAAGCACTTGGACAGATAGTTTCGCTACATTTGTAAATGGAAATGCTAGAGGAAGTGTAGAAGCTAACAATACTTTACTAATCGGAGATGGCAAGTATGTTACAAGAATAGACTCAGCTAATACTTTCTCAGCTAACGAATTTGTAATTCCTGCACAGTACAATATTACAGAAATGGTTAATATCGGCGACGATGTTTTGATAGGAACTTATGTAAGTGAAGATGTAGCGTATTGCAAGGCATTTTTATGGGATACAGTAAGCTCTAGTTGGACGTACGAAGACGAAGTGTTTGAAATAGGTATCAACTCCTTTGTACAGCTAGACAACGTTTATATCGCACAGTGTGGAACGTCAGGTAAGTTTTATTACTGGACAGGTGCAAGATTTAACTATTTTGGAAGAATAAGAGGAATTACAACTAAGGCAGGAGAAGTCGGAAATAAAGGGACAGTATTTAACGGAGTAGCACTTTATGCTAACGGAACTAAGATTTATTCTATCCATAAAGAAGACCCCTCACTAAATTTCGCGTTTTGTGGAGAATATACTTGTACAGGAACTATTAACAGTTTGGCAGTACAAGGACAGACACTTTTAGCCTCTGTAGGCACTGGAGTCGATAAAAGAGGAGACAGCTATGCAATAGGCACTGTAATCACCCCTGAGAGGCAAGGAAAGGTATCTAAAATCAACGTAGCGTATGATGAGTACCCAGAAGGCATTGGAATAGAAACAAAGGTTCAAAACGGAAGCTGGACGTCACAGACAGCAATCAATGAAAATAATGGTAGATACGCTTATTTTGACGGAGGACTTGAAGACAATTCAGTATGTCAGGTAAAAATAACTCTAACACCAAATGGTTCAGATATTCCAAAGATTAAGCAAATAAATTTAAATAAATGAGAATAGTAAAATTCAAAATTAGAAATGACCAAGATAAAAAAGATTGCGATAAATATATAAAAAAGTTGAAAAAGAAAGAGAAAAGTGTTAAAATAGAGGATAATGGTAAAGAAATAATCATTAAGTTGAAATAAATGGAATTTAAGACGGAAAAATTTGACTTAGTTGATGAAAGCAGTGTTTATGAAAACAATCTTAAAGAATTCCGTTCAGGACAAATGAGAATGAAAAACGGAGTTATTACCCTATATAACGATGACAAGGAAGCTACAATTACGATTGACGCACAAACACAAATAATTAAAGTAGGAGGCAGTAATGTTCAAATAGACGGAGAGAATAAGAGGATTATAATAAATGACGGAACAAATGACCGGGTACTAATGGGATTTTTAGAAAATAAATTTTGATAATATGGGAGATTATGGAATTGCAGTTTCACAAAAAGGATACGACGTTAAAACTTGTGCCGACAGAAAGTTGGTGTTTAGTAGTGCATTTCAGACATTGAAAGTATTTTCTACACACTCAGTAAACACAACTATTCCGTCTAGTGGCATAAACACAATAACCATAAACCACAATTTAGGGTATTATGTTCCTTATATAGTAGTTTACAATGGGAGTAGTAACACAAATAGAGGAACAGGGAATAGTTATTTTTTTAGCGATGCAGTAAATTATCACGAGCCGATACAAACACGCCAATACACTAATAGATTAGAGATAAGAGTAGATGAGTATTTTGATGATGATGAGTCAGTGTCAGGTGATACAGTTTATTTTACAGTGTATATATTTTTAGATGATTTTAGCACTATATCAGAAAAAAACATCAACACTAGCACAACAAGTGGAGGAAGTAGCACAGATTATGGAATAAGAATAAGTAAAGAGGGATATGATGTAAAAACTTGTGCCGATATAGATTGTGTAGCTAGTTCATCATTTTTTTCACAGATAATTCATAAAAAGGGAACTTCAACATCGTCAAATATAACCCACAATTTAAATTATATACCAAATTTTCTAAGGTATGTTAAGCCAAGTGGAGTATCTTACATAACTTACGAAACATTAGGGGTAAAAGCAACAACAACTAAAATAGATTTAAATTTGGCGGCAGACGGCAGTGAAACAGGGTATTATATAATATTTAAAGATAAATTAAAATAATGGGAGATTATGGAATAAGAATTTCGCAGGACGGAAAAGATGTAAAAACCTGTTCAGACAAAGAGTGTGTTTTGACCTCAAAGTTCTCATTATTAAAAGGAGCAAAAACAGGAAGAGCGACAGCTTCATACCCAGAGGCTACTGAATATAAAGTTACAATAGCACACGGATTAAATTATATACCATTTGTAGTGTTTAGAGTGGATGTAGCAGATAACGGAGAATTTTTGATGACACCTTATTATGACAGTGGTGCTTTGTATGAACAATATTATTACGCTTACGCAGATAGCACCAATATATATTTAGTATTTTATACAGACTACACTGGAAGTAGCACAATAACAACAGATTATTCATATAACATTTATTTAGACAAAGGTAAACTTTAAAACAACAAAATGGCAACACCAATACCAACAGTAGTGGGGGCAACACCCCCACCAACAATACAAGATGTATATTCAGGGGATAATATACAGCAAGCTTCAACAGCACCAGCACCAGCACCTAACTTGCAAGACCCTTACGGATTGTATGACCAATTTATGGGTAGTCAAGAGTTAAAGGACGCTAGAGCTAATGTTTTAGCTACTCAAGGAATGATTAACACTTCAAAACAGGCTCTAAGAACCACCACAGAGGCTTTAAACAACCAAAACGAGCAAGCTATGGGAGGAACAGGGGCAAGTATCAATCTGATAGGTAAACAAGTAGGACGAGCAAGAAACTTGACTTCTAACGAATTAGCAGGATTGGGTGAGACACTTCAAGGGCAACAAGCTTTGTTAGGTTCTTTGGAGTCAGACGCTCAAAATAGATATAACATAGCGTTAAGAGAAAGAGAACAACTAAACGACCTTATCAGACAAACTGGAGGACAAGCAGGAATAACTTACACTGATAGTTATGAAGGAGCTATTAAAAAAGCTCAGGCTTGGGAAAGAGAAGAACTTAAACGCAAAGAGAAGGAAGCTGAAAAAAGAGCCAAAAAAGAACGTAAACGACAAGAACGGGCAGAGTTAAAGAAAATGTTACGTGCTATCGGGAAGAAAACATCAGGTAGTAAAAGGGAAATGAGGAGAAGATTAAGAAAATACTACAAAAAACAAGGAGCTTATGAGGATAAAATGAAAGACTTGGATTACAGAATTAAATTAAAGGCATTTAATAAGCCTTACTATAAACCTACCAGTGGAGGAGGTAATGACAAGTTGCAAGAAGGTTATGCAGGTATAAAAAACTTTTTTGAGAGGAATAAAGGGAATGACGGGAAGGTTTCACCATCAGCTTACAGAAAAGCGAAAACCCAATGGCTATTAAACAAATTACCTGCTAGCAGTTTTGACTCAATGTTCTCAACCTGGCAGAACCCTAAAGATTATTATAACTAAAAACTATGGCATTTGATTTTGGAGATTTAGATGTAGATGAAGAATACAAAAATTACGCTAGTAGTTCTAGTGGTGGTTTTAATTTTGGAGATTTAATGGATTATTCAGAGCCTGTTTACCAAGAACCTCAATTTCAACAACCAAAACCAGAGCAAAAAAGTTGGTGGAGTAGTTTTAAAGAACATCCTTTCAAGCAAGCTGGGGGTTTTGCTAAAGACTTAGCATTAGATTTTAGGAATGTTATGGCGAAAGGAGCAGGAGCTACCGCAGATGTTGCAAGCTACATGACACCTTATAAGTATCTTAAGGCAACTGGAAGTGGTTTAAACCAAGCTTTCAGACACAGAAACAATGGAGAGAGTATGCAAGAAGCATTTCAAAGAGGTCAAGATAGTGTTTTTGGGGAACAAACATTTTACGAAAAAGCTAAGCAGTGGGGTGATAATAGAGACTTACTATTTAGAAAAACAGGCGACGAGCAATATTACATGCCAGAATTAAGTGGCAACTGGGGGCAACGAGCAAAACAACTTATCGGAAGCAAAGAGGGTAGAGAAATGATAACAGCACCAGCTGAAGCCGCTTTAAATGTATACGCAGGAGCAGGTAGTATGGGAAAAAACCTAGCAGGGAATTTAGGTAAGAGAATTTTACAACGTACAGCAAGAGTAGCACCAGAAGCAACAGCTTTTACAGGTCTTCAAGCAGTACAAGAAGGGAACTTAAAAGACGCACCTAAAAACTTTGTAGCAAATATATTAACTATGTCTGTTTTAGGTAATGTAATTGGTGAGTTAACCTACAAAAAATCACCTCGTAAAATTAAAAGAAAAGTAAACGAAACAGCTAAGGAACTTGAACAAGGAACTGGTAAAAAAGTAAGCCAAGAAGACAAGGATGCTATCGCTAGTGCTTTTGACGCTGGGGCAAGCGAAGAACAGATAATGAATGAGGTTAAAAAAGTAGAAAGTAGAAAACCTACTACTTTTAAGCCTGGAGAATTAGCACCTAAAGTTAAGGAAATACAAGATGAAATAGGGACTTTATCTATTAAACAACACGGAGAAATTAAAAATAAACTAGAGCAAGGTTGGACTCCTGAAGACATTGTTGAGGACATAAGAAATCCCAAACCAGTGATTAAGCCTGTAGAAGTTAAAACATCCAAAAAGCCTGTTAAAAAACCTATTAAGAAAGAAACTAAAAAGGCTACACCTAAAAAGTCCACAGAACCTAAAACAGACCTACAAACAGAAGCTAAAAAATACAAAACAGCTGATGAGTTTATTAAGGGGCAATTGACAGGCAATGAAAAGAGCGTAAATACTATTGGAATAAAAACAGGAGAACCTGTTATGTTGAAATCGTATCACGGAACTAACGCTAAATTTGATAAGTTTAAGTTACAAAAAGGTGGTGTGAATTATTCTGGGGATGGACATTATTTTACACCAGAAAAAACTGGTGCAACAGAATATGGTAAAAATGTCAAGGAGGTAATTTTAGATTTAAAAAACCCATATGTAAAGTATCTCCCAGAAGGAAACATTGACCAGCAGTTTTTTGAGCTTGCAAAAGAGGTTAAGAGAAAAGGACACGACGGTATGATAATAAGAATGAAAGACACGGTATCCGATGATTGGATGGATGGTAAAATTTTGCACAAAAAAGGAACGGTTGAGGCGGATTTAATAAATGAAATTGTGGTATTCGATGAAAACGCTATAAAAACTAAATCCCAACTAAAAGAAATATGGAATAAAGCTAATACTCCAGTTAAAAAAACACCTAAGAAAAAACAAACACCAAAACAAAAGATTAAGCCCACACCGAAAGAAAGTGTTACTGCTAAAAAGCTTAATGAAACCTTACCAGACAATTACAAGCTAAATACAGATTACGACACCATAGAACTAAAAAATGAGCTAACTAAAGCAAGCAAAGCGATTACAAAAGACAAGGAAAAAGCAGTCAAAGATGCTTTTGACAGTAAAAAATCGGTGACTAGCAGAATAGCAAGGCTAACAGAACTTGCAGAAATAGCAAAAAGAGACGGTAATATGGAGACAAGGAATAGTTTGTTCGCGGAAATAAGAAGCCTGGCTACTGAATCAGCTCAAGGAATGAATATGCTAAAAGGATTGTATGCAGTTAACCCAGAAAACAAATTTATGACAGATGTTGTAAATGCTAGACTTAAAAAAATAGTAGTAGGTACAAAAGATATTGCTAAGGCTAAAAAACAACTAGCAGAAAAAACAACTAGGGTAGTTAAAGACATAACAGCCAAAACAAGAAAGGCTTATAAAGTCGCAGATGCTCAAGAAATGCTTAATAAGATAATGTGTAAATAATGTATTGTATACCAAAAGAGAAAATTGAAAAGTTCAAAAAGATTTTTAAAGATTTGGGCGACAACCAGATAGACAAACTCACAAAAATGAGTTGGGAAGAAAGGGCGAAACTTTTTGAAAAACAACTATCCAAAGATGAGGCTTCTTTGTTGAATAAATCTTTTGAAAAATCTGTTGCTAGTAAAAAGATACGAGCATTGGGTGATTGGGTACAGAAAAACCTTGATGAGAAATACAGAGACGCCTCATTAAAAAAGGAACTAGTATTTGCACATAAAAACTTTGATACAGTAGAGCAAGTTGACTCTTATATAAGTAGTAAAGTCAATGGTTTAGCAGAAAAAGCTCAGGGGGTAGGGCTGACAAATAAAGAGATGGCTAAGTTCACAAAACTGGGTGAAACATTTTATAATACCACAAGGGAAATTGGTAATGATTTAGGGAAGTCTGACAAGCTAGCAGAGAATATTAAGTGGGGGGAGTCTTATAAGGCTTTGGCAGAATATACAGACGAGCTAATGCCAAAGAGCTTAATCAGGGGTTTATTACAGAAATATGGTAGGGCTTCAATGTTAGCGTCTTGGAAGACCCCATTTTTGAATGTAGAGTCCAACACAATAAATGCTGTGACGGAAGCTATTGTTAGACGAGCTAAAGCAGGGAGTGTTGTTTCTAGTGTAGAAAGAGGTGTAGAAAAAGAATATATAAAGTTTGCTAACAAAATGTTTAAAGAAACTGGGATTGACTTCACTAGGATGATTAGCTTGGAGGATACAGTGACAGGCATAAATAGGGTTGTAGGTGAAAAATCACAGAATATAGGAGTTAAACCTCTGGACAATGTGTCAGATTTTGTTTTCAACACCTTATTAACAACACCTGACGTAGCATTTTCTTCTGTGGCGTTCACAGACTCGTTGGCATTGCAAGCCTCTAAAATGGCTGGTGGAGATGCAAAACTGGCTACTAAACTATTTAAGGAGGCAACAGAGGTTGGAGCAAGAGGGCGTGCGGGAGTTTTAAGAGAAATAGCCATTGCCGATGCAAGACTTGCAACCTACACTAATGATAGTTGGAGTGCTAAAGCCTCTGAACAGCTAAGAGACTTCCTCAATAAGGCAGGTATTGGAGATTGGGTTATGCCTTTTATAAAAACACCAGCTAATGTTGCTGAATTAGGGGCGGATTATGCAGGGCTAGGAGTTGTTAAAGGGGGTATAGCAATCGGTAAGCATTTTATGACAGGAAAGAAAATAGACAGACTGGAGATGAGAAGTGCGATGTCTGATATAGTAAGGTCAGGGTTAGGAATGGTAGTAGCTTACACACTAGCGACTTTAGTAAAACCAGAGAATTTTAATGCGGCGTATGACCCACGAAAGGTAAAAATAAACCAGATAGGAAATTTAGGGTATAATGCAGTGAAAATGAAAACACCGTTTGGAGAGAGGTGGATGAGTACTGATTATCTTGGTCCGCTCGGTGTACCTTTTGTTGCTATGATGTACGCTAAAAAATACAAAAACAAAGGAACAGGATATGTTACTGGGGCAACAACACAATATCTTAATCAACTTCCTTTAATAGACGGTGCTAAAGTTTTTGACTACTTACAGAAATTAACTAATCCGAATGAGAACTCTATGGGTAGAGTAACAAGCTCTATGTTGAGAGAAATGGGAGATGGAATATCTGCTAGACTAATACCAGGTATTTCTTACGATTTAGCGAGAGCTACAGACAGCGTACAAAGAGATACACACCAAAAGAAATTTGTTGTGCATACACCTTTATTTGATATGAGTTTTGACAAGTTTATGCAGAAAATACCTTACTTAGGATTTAATGAAAAGTATTCAAAAAAAGGCTTGCCTATGAAAACTGACACACTAGGCAGAATAATGTATGAAAGCACACCGCTAGAGAGTATGCTTTTTGGTGCTAGGGATAGAGTAGCAAGAACAGATAAATTAACTGGTGAAATATTAAGGTTGAGAGATGCAGGGCAAACGCCAAGCATTAAAGATTTAAGGTTTTCACACTCTGCCAAGGTAGACGAATTGAAAGAAAAAGTTGGTAAAGATAAATTTATTGATGTAGCTAGAAATTATGGAGAACGAATGGCAGTTGAATTTGATAAGGAGATTAACAGAAAAAACAGAATTAAAGTAGGTAGAACATCTTATGCACCGTATGAACAAATGTCTGATGAAGTTAAGAAAAAAAGACTGTATGATATAGGGCAGAAGCTGTATGAAAAGGTGCTTAAAGAAAACGGAATTAAATACAGATAAAGTTGTAAAAACACTTAAATAATGTTATAATATAGAAATGAAAGAACTTATTGAAGAAATCAAAGACAGCACAGACGATATTATTGACGCTATAGAAAAGAAGAAAAATGCAACAGATATATCGGTGAATAACGCAAAGGAAATATCCCAACCAGTCGTTGAGGCGGTTTCTAACGTGCAAAAGGCGGTAGAGGGTATCAAACTACCAAAAGCACCTGAACTACCACAGCAAGTGGACAATAAGGGCGAATTAGAGGCTATCCAGAAGACACTAAAAGGAATATTAAACAAGGATAGTAGTGTAGTGATTAAAAATGACATTTCTAAGGCTTTAAACAATTTTAGAAACTCTAAAGACAGAAAAGCACTCGTAAAAGCTATTAAGGAAATCCCCCATAATGATTATACTGAACTCTTAGAAAAAATTCTTAAAGAAACTTCTACTGAGCGAATAGAACAAGGGCTTGAAAAGATTGCTAGAAAAACAGCTACTTCTGAAGATATAGCCGTGTTAGCAAAATACCTACAGGCTATTTTAGACAAGGAAAACTTTGATTTAGGAGAATTAGTAAAAGACGGAAGAATAAAAGTAGCAGTTGATAAAGTTGGAGGCGGAGCTGGAGGAGGCGGTGCTACAGAAGACAAACAAGATGAAATGATAGCGGCGATGGGAGGTGGATATTATGACAAGATGATAGACGAAAGCCATACTGGATATACTTACATAGGATTAGCAAAGCCTGGTACAGCACCGTCAGAAGAAAAATGGCAAATATACAGATGGGACGAAACAGGTCAGGCTAAAAAAACATACGCAGACGGGACATCCACCTTTGATAAAGAGTGGGACGAAAGACTTAATTATTCATATTAAAATATGGCAATAAGCGGAATTAGCACAACAAATGATAATGGTGTTAGAAGAATAACTAGCACTCAAAATGTAACTGGGACTGGTACGATTGATGGGGAAACCATTGTATTAGATAGAAGTGCGTCTAGACTTAAGGCGTCATCTAATGGCTCAGTTACGGTAACAAATTCTCAGATTAAGTTGGATAGTGATGTATCAGGAAGTAACGACGGTAACGCAGTAATAAACTATGGAGGGAGGTCTGTCACTACTACTACTATGAAGTTTGTTGATAGTACAATCCTCACAGCTCCTTTCACAGGGAGAAAAAATATAATGGTAACTTGGCTAGAGAATGCAACTGTTATAGAGGGTGGTAGTACAGGAAAATTATTCTGTTACACATCTACCAACTCACATTTAGAGAATGTTCTTTTCAGAGGAATAAATGTATGGGAAGTTTATAGGTCTCCAT
>Ga0256845_1001350_pt1 | contig 19882 bp, 14 predicted proteins | sample RiftiametaG_FD_189101 | JGI IMG/M metagenome (GOLD analysis project Ga0256845, IMG submission 189101) | Tube worm associated microbial communities from hydrothermal vent at the East Pacific Rise, Pacific Ocean - Riftia | ecosystem: Host-associated > Annelida > Integument > Unclassified ...
TTTCCGAGGACACAGCCCTCGCAAAACCAGTTCACGCGGCGTAGCGTGAGGCATGCGGCGCTCCACGCTGTCTGTGTTCTTGCTGTCCATCGTCTCCGTGGCCCTCGCCTGCGACCCGGGGGCCACCACGACGCCCCCCGACGAGCCGGGCGGACCCGACACCACCCACGCCGACGCCGACGCCGACGGAGGAGGCTCGAAGCGACACGAGGGCCCCGACCGGGCCGTGCTCCTGCGCGGCGCGACCGTGTGGACAGCCACGGGCGAGTCGTTCGCGCCCGGGGCCGTCCTGCTCGTCAACGACGAGATCGCGGCCGTCGGTCCGGTCGCCGAAGTCGCCGTCCCCGAGGGCTTCGACCCGGAGGCCCTGACCATCGTCGAGCTCGAGGCTGGGCAGGTCGTGACCCCAGGGATCATCGACACCCACTCCCATATGGGTGTGTACGCGAGCCCCGGGCTCAGGGCGACCAGCGACGGCAACGAGACCGCCGGAGCGATCACCCCCTACGTCCGCGCCGAGGACGGATTTTGGGCCCAGGACCCGCAGCTCAACCACGCCCTCGCGGGTGGGGTGACCACAGCCCAGATCTTGCCGGGCTCGGCCAACCTCATCGGCGGCCGAGGGTTCACCATCAAGCTGCGCCCGGGCGGGCGCTCGGCCGAGGACTTCCGCTTCGAGGACGCGCCCGCCGGCCTCAAGATGGCCTGCGGCGAGAACCCCAAGCGCGTCTACGGTGACCGGGGCGGGCCTGTGACCCGCATGGGCAACGTCGCCGGCTACCGCAAGGCCTTCCAAGAGGCGCTCGAGTACAAGCAGCACTGGGAGGCCCACGCGCGCAAGCTCGCAAAGTGGGAGCGCAAGCAGAGCGAGAACGCGAAGTCTCCCAACTCCAAGCGCAGGTCCAGGCGCGAGTCCAAGTCGGACTCGAAGTCCGAGCGCCCCGAGCCGCCCGCGCGCGACTTTGGACTCGAGACCCTGGCAGCCGTCTTGCGCGGTGAAATCTTGGTCCACATGCACTGCTACCGCGCCGACGAGATGTCGCTGATGCTCGATCTCGCGGCCAGCTACGGGTTCTCGATCCGCAGTTTTCACCACGCCGTGGAGGCCTACAAGATCGCCGACCGGCTAGGCCGGGCCGGCACGGCCGCCTCGGTGTGGGCCGACTGGTGGGGTTTCAAGGCCGAGGCCTACGACGGCGTGCGCGAGAACGCGGCCATGATCAGTCGCGCCGGCGCCCGGGCGATCATCCACTCGGACTCGCCCGAGGGTATCCAGCGCCTGAACCAAGAGGCGGGCAAGGCCCTGTCCGCGGGCCGCCGCGCCGGCATCGAGATCAGCGACGACGAAGCCCTGCGCTGGCTGACGGTCAACCCCGCGTGGGCCCTGGGCGTCGGTGATGAGACCGGCAGCCTCGAGGTCGGAAAAGACGCGGACGTCGTGGTCTGGAACCGAGAGCCGTTCTCGGTCTACGCCAAAGCCCAGCTCGTGTTCATCGACGGCGAGCTCGCCTACGACCGCGAGGGCGCGCTCGGCCGCCCACGCAGCGACTTCGACCTCGGCCTGCGCGACGACCTGAAGGAGGCCCCATGAACACCCCCAAGACCCAGGAGACCCACCAGGCCGGGACCCCGCGACCGAGCGCTCCCGGCATCCGGCACACCCAGCCCGCCCCCTCTCGCCGACTCCGAACTGCGCTGCGTGTGGGCCTCGGCCTGCTGAGCGCGAGTTTGGTGTTCGCCCTTCACCCGGGTGTGCCCCAGGCCGCCGAGCTCGAGCGCCCCAAACTCAAAAAGGCGCCTCCCCCTCCACCCCGCACCCCCCAGCCAAAGGCCACACCCAAGCCGAGCTCGCCCGTGTTTCCGGGCGACCACGCTCAGCTCGTGCTCCTGACCCACGCGACCCTCCACGTCGGCGACGGCACGGTGATCGAGGACGCCACCCTCGCCATGCAAAACGGCGTGATCACCCAGGTCGCGGCCAGCGCCCCGAGCACCCCCGGAGCCGACGTCCACGATCTGCGCGGCAAGTTGGTCACGCCCGGGTTGATCGCCGCCGACACCCAGCTGGGCCTGGTCGAGATCAGCCTCGAAGACAGCACCCGCGACGACAGCCGCCGCGACGGCCAGGCGATCCGCGCGGGCTACGACCCGGCGTCGGCGATCAACGCCGAGTCGAGCCTGATCCCCATCCAGGCGATCGAGGGTGTGACCACGGCCGCCGTGGCCCCCAGCGGCGCCCTGATCTCGGGTCAGATCACCTGGATCGACCTGCTCGCGGGGGAGCACACCAAGCTCGTCGCCGCCCCCGAGATCGCCGTGAGCGCGAACCTCGGTCGGGCCCACCACGGCTCCCGGGCGGCCTCCCTGGCCGAGCTGCGCCGGGCCTTCGAGGACGCGCGCTGGTACCGGGACAACCAGCGCAGCTACGACCGGGGTGCCGCCCGGGAGCTCGCCGCTCACCCCTTGGACCTGCGCGCCCTGTGGCCCCTGCTCGCGGGAGAGGTCCCCCTGGTGGTCCACGCCGACCGGGCCAGCGACCTCCTGGCCCTGCTCGAGCTCCAGGCCGAGTTCGAGCTGCGACTGACGATCGTCGGGGGCACGGAGGCCTGGAAGGTCCGCGATCAGCTCGCCGCCGCCGAGGTCGTCGTCGTCGTCCAACCCACCCAGAACCTGCCCAGCAGCTTCGACCGCCTGGGCGCCCGCCTCGACAACGCCGCGCTCTTGGACGCCGCCGGCGTGCCTGTGGCGATCGCCCATTTCGACACCCACAACGCCCGCAACTTGACCCAAGAGGCGGGCATCGCGGTCGCCAACGGCCTCGACCCGGCCGCCGCGCTGCGGGCCATCACCTACAACGTCGCCCTCGCCTACGGCATGGAGGATCGCTACGGGACCATCGCGGTCGACAAGGTCGCAAATGTTGTGGTCTGGGACGGCGACGATCCCTTCGAGCTCTCGACCTGGCCCGAGCAGGTCTGGATCCGGGGTCGGGCCATCGAGATGCGCTCGCGCCAGACCCAGCTCCGAGACCGGTACATGAATCTCGATACTTTCCCCGAGTGAACTTGCGGCCCCGAGTCCGACACCGTCAGCTCGAGTCGTCCGACACCGTCAGCTCGAGTCGTCCGCCCCGTCAGCTCGAGTAGTCGGGTCGGTCGCCGTAGGCCACGGTGTGAAAACGGTCCCCATCCCGGTTTTGGATCACCAGCGAGCCCGGGTCGCAGCCCCTCAGCACGCTGGCCTGGGCCGCGAAGGGTCGGCTCGGGCTGGTCAGCGGCCGGGGCCCCGCGAGCACGAAGTTTGCCCAGTTGTCGTCGTCGGCCAGCTCCACAAGCCGAGGCTCGACCCAGGCAAAGGCCGACTCGAGCGCCCGCAACACGGGCCAAAAACCGGGCGGGTCGAGGCTGACCTGGACCGAGACCGCCGCCTCTGCCCCGCACAGGGCCCGGACGTCGGCGTAGAACTCGGGCGAGAACAAGCTCGCCAGGTGGGGATCGGTGAGCGCCGGAAAATCGCAGATGATCACGTCGAAGTGGGCCTGGGCCTCGACCTGGGCCCGGACCCAGGCCCGGGCGTCACCCACGACCACAGTCACGCGTGGGTCGTGCAGGCTGTCCTCGTTGAGGGCCCGCAGGGGCGCCAGATCCCGGGCCATGGCCAGGACCTGCGGGTCGAGCTCGACGAGGGTCAGAGACTCGACCCCCGGGTAACGCAGGACGTTGCGGGCCGCGAGCCCATCGCCCCCTCCCAAGATGACGACCTTGCCCACCCGCGGCGCCGCGACCATGGCGGGGTCGACCAGGAGCTCGTGAAAGCGGTGTTCGTCCGTCGACGAGAACTGCCAGTAATCGTCGATGGTCATGCTCAGGCTGCCGTCGGCGTCGCGCCACAGGGTGACCTCTTGGAGCGCGGACCTGGAGGAGGCGATGACCCCGTCGCGGCCCAGAGCTTCGGCCTTGGCCTCGGCCTCGGCACTGGTTCCGGCTTCGGCTTCGGCCGTTCCGGTGGCGTCGTCGACTGCGGGTTCGTCGGTCTCTGCGGGTGTCATGACTCGGGCGGGGCGGGGGCCAGCGGCAGACCGCGCTTGGCCAGTAGACGCCGGCCGAACAGACCCCGGGCCAGCGCATCGGTGAGCCGGGTGAAGCTGGTCCAAAACCGGATGAACATCAAGCCCAGCCGCGCCAGCCATACGCAGGCCCAAGTCGCCAGCGCGCCCGCGGCCGTGAACAGGCGAAACAGCCACCACAGCGGGAACCAGCGCAGCTCCGCGTAGCGCCGATGCAGGCGCCACAGCTTGCCGAAGGCCGGCAGCAGGACCTCGAAGCGGTAGCCGAGCCGGTGCGCGAGCGAGTAGACGTCGAGGGACATGAAGGGCACGGCCGCCATGCCCCGCAAGATGCTCGGGTTCAGGAGCAAGACCAGACCGCGCAGCCCCCTGTAGCGGGCCCCGGCCTCGCGGATCACCATCCAGTTGACGGCCATGTGGGCCGACTCGTCCCGGCTGATGCGACGGATGAAGTCCTCGAACCAGGGGCTGCGCAGGGCCGGGTGCTGACGCAGAAAGGGCACCGTGCCCGCGTCGAGCATAGTCTCGAACACGGGGTTGGCGGTCGCTATCAACAGGACGTCGGCCTCCGAGTTCGGGTCGAGGGCGTCGAACTCGCGCAGGACCAGGGTGTTCCCGAGCCCGGGTGCGTGCAGGGCCGCGCCGTGCAGGGCCAGGAGGCGGCGCAGGCCGTCGGCGTGGCGGCGCTCCTCCTCGGCGAAGCGGGTGTAGAGGACCCGCAGGTCGCCCTCGACCGACGCCCGCGCCAGAATCCCGAAGTTGAGCCCGGCGATCTCCTCGATATAGATGAGCTCGTTGATCAGCCGGACCAAGATCGGATCGAGGGGCGCGAGCGGACCCTCGGGCCAGGCGATCTCGTCGAGCGACCACTGGTAGCCCTCGACCTTGCGGCGGAGCTTGGCCAGGGCGCCGCGGTGCGTCTCCCAGCTCAGGGCCAACCCCTGCGAGCGCGCCCAGGTCGGCGTCGAGCTTCGGGCCTGAAACACACGGCAGCTCACCCACCAGGCCCCCACCCCCACGAGCGCCCCCGCGGGCAGGTCGAGGGCGAAGTGCTGCTTGGTGGTCAGGGTGGTCAGGGTCACCGCCACCGCCCAGGTCGGCGCGGCGACCTGTACAAACCCGAACCAGGCTCGCCGGAGATCGAAGCGCCCTGGACCGCCCTTCGTGGCGCCCGCCGTGCGTGAGCTCGCCGCACTCGAGGCCCGCGCGCTCGAGCGCCAGCTCAGGGCGATGCCCCAGGCCAGCGCGACATGCAGAGACGGGAAACAGTTGGTCGCGCTGTCTGCCACCCGCAAGCTCGCAAGCTCGCGCAAGCTGGCCGAGTCGAGGCTCCCCAGCGGATAGAGCTCGCGCGGAAAGCTGGTCGGGAACACCAAAAACACCAGGGCGCAGGTCACCGCCGCCACGCTCATGGTCGTGAACAGGCGCGCCCCCTGCCCCCGATCGGGCACGCTCAACCACGCGGCCAGACTGACCCAGGTAACCGTGCCGTAGATCCACACGGTCCACGGGGCGAGCGGGACCGCCCGGTCGAGCGCCGTCAGCGGGAGCTCGGTGGGCGTGGAGAGCAGAGCGCCGAACTTGCCCAGGCCGTAGCAGCAGGCGACCACGACCATCGCCAGGAACCACAGGGCCACGCGCTCGAGGACCGAGGCCAGAGCGAAACCCGAACCCGAACCCGAACCTGAAGGCGAGACATCGGTCGGGCTCGGTTCGGCGTTCAACATCGGCGCGCTCCGAGTTCACTGGCCAGCGCCTCGAGGGTCGAGCGGGAGGCACTCAGAGGGAGCGCGCTCAGAGCTTCGAGGGCCCGCGCGCTGTGCCCCGCGACCTTGGCCCGACAGCGCGCGGGAATGTCGTGGGCACGCAGCTCGGCCTGGATCCAAGGCAGGGCTCCCCCATCACCGAGGGCCCCGAACAGACGGTCGCAGCGCTCGCTCGCCCGCGAGTGTCCACCCGGCCTGCCCTCAGCTCCGCCTCGTCGGACCGACTGCGCCCCCGCTTTCTCATAGTCGTCACGCAACATGAGCAGGGGCAGGGTCAGCTTCGCCGCGCGCAGGTCCGTGCCGGGGCGCTTGCCGAGGGTCGACGCGTCGCCCTCGTAGTCGAGCAGGTCGTCGATGATCTGAAAGCCGAGGCCGAGCTCCCGCCCGAAGCGAGCCAGCGCCCTGATCCGAGCCCGGGGCGCGTCGGCACACAGGGCCCCGACCGCCGCCGCACAGCCGAACAGGCGCGCCGTCTTGGCCTCGATGATCGCGTAGTAGCGGGTCAGGGACAGGGCCGTGTCTCCCGTGTACAGGAGCTCCAGGCGCTCGCCCTCGGCCAAGGCCAGGGCCGCGTCCACGACCTGGCGACGGATCTCCGGGTGCATGGCCTGGCTGGCCCGCAACACCCGACCCAACACGAAGGTCGCCACCCCGGTCGCAAACACCTCCGTGGTCGCGCTGTGCAGCGCCCTGTGCCCGCGGCGGAGCTCGGCGAGGTCGATGATGTCGTCGAGCACCAGGCTCCCCTGGTGCAGCCACTCGACCGCCGCCGCCGTGCTCAGGGCTCGACGCGGATCGCCCCCGCAGGCCTCGGCCGCAGCCAGGGTCAGGAGTGGGCGCACACGTTTGCCGCCTTGGTCCTGGAGGTAGGTCGTCGCCCGACCCAGGACCTTCGAGCGGCTCGCCGTCAGCTCGCGCAGCGCGTCCTCGATGGGCCCGCGCCAGCGATCGTGTAGGGCCTCCAGTGGGCCGCCTGCACCCGATTTGGACGTAGAACTAAATGTCGGCCTGGATGTCGGCCTGGACGTCGGACTGGACGTCGGACCGGGCCTCTCCCTCGAGCCTCGTCCCCCCGAGCCCCCGAGCGCCGGGGTCGTCACCGGCATCCAGGCTCGAACGATCCGCTGCGGCCCGGGCGGCTCGTGCTTCCCACACGAATCGATCGAATCTGCCAGCGAGGACCCGAGCCAGCCCTCGGCGACCTCCGCCCCCGGCCACAGCTCGAGGGCGCCCTCGAACAGACCGACGGCGGGCGAGGGCGGCAGCGCGCGCAAGGTCGCGTTGGCCCGCGTCCGCGCCTCCTCTTCGGGCATGGCTGGAAACGGCGCGCACAGGCCCACGGCCTCCAGTCCCCCCTGCCAGCCCGCGGCGTCCAAGCTCCCCGCCCGCGCCTCCCACGAGAGCCCGAGCCAGGTCGCGTGTTCATCCAAGATCTGGTGGGTGGCGTCGCTGACCTCCCCCAACACGACCCCAGCCGCGACCGCCCCCCGCAGGAACAACACCGCCTCGGGGATCGCGTGATCGCAGACCTCCCCGTGCGGGCCGAACAGACGGTCGACGACCCGCGCCAGGGTCGGCTCGTCGCGCTCGGACAGGGACCGCCACGCCCGGTGGGCCCAACGAAGATCGCGGGCCAGCCACCGAGCCCGGTCCTGGGCGTCGGGCTCGCCCAAATGCAGGCGGTGGTTGTAACCCTCGACCGCAGCGACCACCGCCTGCTCGGCCCGGCCCCGCGCCCGAGCCCCAAACCCCCGCGAGACCTGGAGCACCAGCGCCCCGCCCAGGCCCGTTCGCGGCATGGTCCAGGGGTCCCGCTCCAACGCCACCCGCTCCAGCGCCCGAGACACGGGCGAGAGCACCGGCTCCAGCAAGGGCGCGTACCAACGCGCCTCGGCCCTCGTATTCCTGCCCACTTCCAGAGATGGTAGCGAATCCGCCGCGGGCTCCCCAGATCGGTGATTGACAGCTGCATATGCATTGCGTAAGCGATCGGGCGAGCCCGCCCATGACCTCTCGCCCATTGAGTAAAGCCAAGCGCCAGGCCTACGCGGAGGAACTCCACACCGCGGGTCTACGCGCGACCCCAGCGCGGATCGCCGTACTCGACGCCCTGCACCGGGCCTCCGCCCCGCGCTCCCACGCGGAGCTCTGCCGACAACTCAGCGCCAAGCGCCTCGACCCGACCACGATCTACCGCAACCTCGTCGCCCTCACCGAGGCCGGCCTGTGTGTGCGCAGCGATCACGGCGACCGTCGCTGGCGTTTCGAGCTCGCACGCGGAGCCCACGAGCAGCGCTCCACCCACCGACATCCCCACTTTTTGTGTACCGACTGCGGCGGCGTCAGCTGCCTGCCCGAGGTCGAGGTCCGGGTCCCCAAATCGGAGAACCTGCCCCGTTCGACCCACGCCGGTCACTTCGAGGTTCAGCTCCGCGGGCTGTGCGATCGCTGCACCATCCACTGAGGCGCGGCGCCCTGCGGCCACTGACGCCCGGCGCCCTGCGGCCACTGACGCCCGGCGCCCTGCGCCCACTGACGCCCGGCGCCCTGCGGCGGCTGCTCGCGCGCCTGTCTGCGGCTGCGCTCCCCCTCTCGGGTGTGCTCGTGTCGTGTCTCCCCTCGCTCGCGCTCGCCGACGGTCCTCCAGGCGAACACGAACACCAACCTGACCAGTTCAACCAGCCCAGCCAACCCGGCAGCTGTGAGCACACCTGGTCGCTGCGGGTCATCGACGAGGCCACCGACGAGGCCATCCCGGGCGTCCGCCTGACGCTCCGAGCACCGGGCGCGCCAGCGGTCGACGTCGACACCGACGCCGCCGGAACAATCGAGATCGACGGATTTTGCCCAGGTCCGGTGCGCGTCTCCGCCACCAAGATCGAGCACGCCTCCCGGACCCGGACAATCGAGATCGCGGGCGCCCACACCGAGACCACCATCGCCCTCGAGCCCCTGCACGACCACCACAGCGCCCAGGTGATCGTGGTCCACGACCAGAGCCCCGCGATCATGTCGGCCAGCGATCAACTCGCCGGGGCCGCGCTCGCCGAGACCCGCGGCCTGGGCCTCGCCGACGCGATCACGGGGGTCTCGGGGGTCAGCGCGCTCCGGGGCACGAGCGGCGGCATGGCCAAGCCGGTGATCCGCGGACAGATCGGCCGCCGCAACCTCATCATCTTCGACGGCGTCCGCCACGAGGGTCAAAAGTGGGGCCTCGACCACGCCCCCGAGATCGACCCCTACGCCGCCGGCCGGATCACCGTGATCAAGGGCGCCGCGACCACCCGCTACGGCCCCGACGCGATCGGAGGTGTGGTCCTCGTCGACCCGCGCCCGCTCCCGCGCAGCTCCGAGGGGCCCGGTGTGTCCGGCGAATTCAGCACCGTCGGCGGCAGCAACCCCCTGGGCGGAGGATTCGCCCTGCGCCTCGACCACGCCCCCGCCCGAGCCCCGGGCTTCGCCTGGCGAGTTGAGGCCAACGCCGGGCGCTACCGGGCCGCACTCAGCCCCGACTACGCCCTCGACAACACCGGCGCCCTGACCTGGAACGTGGGCGCCCGCGCGGGCTACCTCAAAGAGCAGGTCGATGTCGTCGTCGGCTACAGGCTCCTGCGCACCAAGGCCGGGATCTGCAGCTGCCTGCGGATCTCCAACGCAGAGGAATTCCAGGCCGCCATCGACAGCGCCGCGCCCCCGAACGTCGCGGCCTACTCCGCCGAGTTTGCGATCGAGCGCCCCTATCAGTCGGTCTGGCACCACCTCGCCATGGCCAGGACCCGCGTCGACCTCGGCCGCGGGGGGGAGCTCCACGCGACCTACGCGTTCCAGTTCAACGACCGAGCCGAGTTCGACATCGTCCGCGACAACATCACGGGTGCCCAGCTGCGTTTTGGTCTGCGCACACACACGGGGGAGCTGCGCTACGAACACCGGGCCGTCGACCTCGGCCGCGGGTGGACCTTGGTCGGCAGCCTCGGTGCCGACGTCTCCCAGCAGACCAACGAGTTCGAGGGCTCGACCACCCTCGTGCCCGACTACAACCAGTGGTCCGGGGGCCTGTCCGCGGTCGAGCGCTTCGTCGGGGAGCGCCTCGAGCTCGAGATCGGCGCCCGCTACGACGGCCTGGCTCGAAACGCCGAGCTCGCCGAGCGGGATTTCTTGGGCCAGCGAGCGGGCGGGCGGCTCGCCGAGGCCAACTGCTCCCGCAGCGACGCCGCCAACCTCGACGGCGCCCGCTGCCAGGCCCGCTTCCTCGCCCCCTCGGCGACCCTGGGTCTGCTCGCCCGCCCCCTCGCCCGGGCCCCCGAGTTCAGCTGGCGCGTCCAGTTCGACTCCTCCGCCCGACTGCCCGCCATCGACGAACAGTTCATGAACGGAGCTGCCCCTTCGTTCCCGATCTTGGGCCTGGGCGACTCGCACCTGGGCGTAGAGCGGACCTGGAGCGGCGCCAGCACCTGGACCTACGAGGGCGACCAACTCGTCGCCCGAGCCTCCACCTACCTCAACTACGTCGACGACTACATCGCCTTCCAGCCGACCCCACAGCCCGGCCAGTGCGCGCCCCTGAGCTGCACCACCCGCGGGCCCATGCCCGTGTTCGCCTTCGAGGCCACCGACGCCCTGTTCACCGGCGTCGAGCTCGACCTCGACTGGGCCCTGCCGCGCCTGCCCTTCGTGGTCTCGGGCAACGCCGCCTGGGTCTGGGCCCGGGACCTCGGCAACGACGGTTTTCTCCCCTACATCCCCGCCGACCGCTACGGCCTGAGCGGGCGCTACAACTGGCCCGACGACCCCGGGGCCGTCCACGGCTACGTCGAGATCAGCGGCACCTACGTCGCCCGCCAGCGCCGCTACGACCCCGAGGCCGAGACCGACTTTGCCCCTCCGCCTCCGAATTACGTGCTCCTGGGCGCCGCCGCGGGCCTCGAGCTCCCCCTCGACGCGACTCAGATCCGCCTGAGCCTGCGCGGCACCAACCTGCTCAATCGTCGAACCCGCGAATACACCAGCTTGCTGCGCTACTTCGCCGACGACCCCGGCTGGGGCCTCCAGCTGCGCCTCTCGGTCGAGATCTGACGGCGCCCCCCGCGGAACCCGGCTCGGTCGACAGCCACCTCTCGTGGTCACCAAGGTGCACCACCGGGCGCGGCAATCGGACATCGAGCTCGCGTCGCCAGCCACCGCGACCGACTCGAACGCCTTCGGCAGACCGCCCGCCGAGCTCCAGATGCCCGCACCCAGGCAGAGACCCTCGCGGCGCACGCACCGGCCCCATCACGCGCGAACGGCCCCGTGCGAGGATGACTAGATACCGGCCGCTCGAGCGGCTAGCGAACACGCCGGCAGAGGTCTAAACTGTGAACTGTGACCACGGCCGCCAAGAAGGTCTTCGACGAGGCGCTCGCCCTCAGCAACACCGAGCGCGAGGAGCTCGTGGAAGTACTGAGCCAGAGCCTGCAGCCCATCGGGATCAGCGCGGAGTGGAAGGCCGAGCTCGGCCGGCGGATCGAGAAGATCGAGTCGGGTCGGGCTGTCTTCCATGACGCAGAGTCACATGCTCGGGCACTGCGTGCGAAGTTCGGCTAGCTGAATGACCAAACTGCGGATTTTGGACGAGGCCGCGCGCGAGGTCGAGGCCGCGGCGGAGTACATCGAAGAGCAGCGAACCGGCTACGGCCGCTTGTTCGTTCTGGCGTACGAGAAGAAGCTGGCGCAGATCGCCAGGTTCCCCGAGAGTGGGCCGCCCCTGGCTGACGTAGTCCCAGGCTATGAGCTCCGAGCATTCTGGATTCGAGAGTTCGGATACACGGTCATTATCGGGGTCATCGAGGGGGCCCCGACGATCATCGCGGTCATGCATCACAGCCGCAAACCGGGGCACTGGCAAGATCGCTTGAAGAGCGTGAGCACAACTTCGATGGGTACACACGGCGAGACTTCGTGAGCACTTGGGCCGCCGCCGTGGGACCGAGGCGTTGTGCTCATTTTCCCGACCGTAGCGTCGCCACCACTCATAAAAGCGCGACGATGGGAGGCCGGCCCAGCCCAAAGCCCAGGGTCGCCTGATTGCCTACTGACAACATTCACCACTCGCCTCGCTAAAGCTCCACCACCACATTCAGCCCGATCGCGCTCTCCCCCTCATCGGCGACCACCACCGGTGCATTCGGAATGCTCACCGCGTCCCCTGACCCGGGCGCCATGCTCTCGATCAGATTCCGATCCCGATCCAAGATCGAGTTGGCCCGGTAGGGCCCGGGGTGCAGCTGCTCGATCAGGACCTCGACGCTGGTCGCTCCGGCCGGCGCCTCCACGGAGAACTGACGGCTGAGGTCACACAGGCCAGCCAAGGGGCAATCTTGCGTCGACAGCAGCACCCAGACGTCGGCGGGCTCGGCCAGGGGCGCGCCCCAAACGACGCTCGCGCGCAGCGAGGGCATGGGCGGAAAGGGGCCATCGCCGGGGCCCTGCGATCCGCTGTCTTCCGGGAAGGGCTCGGGCAGGTCACGGGTCTGGGCCCGCTCGGCCATCCAGCTCAGGTGGGCCTGGCCCTGAACCTGCACATCGAGCACCAACTGGTCGTCCGCGGACAGCTCCCAGCACGCATCGACGTAGTCGCAGCCCCCGTCGACGGCGCAAAAGCGCCAGCTGTCGGCGCTCGACTCACGCAGGGTCGTCCGGGTGTCCCGCGTCATCCCCGAGAACAGCCCCCCGCTTCGAAACACGAGCAGGTCCTCCCCGCCGATAGTCTCGACCATGAGCGCGAAGCGGATCGCGTTTGCGGCGTCCAGGTCGGCGCGCGCAAACAAGGTGTGGGGATCGGCGTCCCGCAGGTCCATCGCCATCAGCTCGAAGGTGCCCAGCGGAGTCATGGTCCCCGGGCCGATCCACAGGCCCCCCAGGCGCTCCAGGAGCTCGAGCCCCGCGATCGGTCCGGACGTCTCCTCCGAGCCGGATGTCTCCGACTCCCCGGACCCCCTCGAATCACTCGAATCCCCAGACCCACTCGCCTCGCTGTCGGCTTCGGTCGCCGACCTGTCGTCCGCGCAGGCGCTCCCCCATAGAGCGCTCGAGAGCAGAAGAAGGGGCACAGAGGCGCCCAGGAGTCCCGGCTTGATTCTGGCAATCGTCACGTCGACCTTGAGAGTACCCACGCCACGGTGGGTTCCCCAGTGGGTGTCCACGCAGCGGGCGATCCGTCGAGCTCGCCGGCTTGGGTCGGCTCGGCTTGGGTCGGCTCGGCTCGGCTCGGCTTGGGTCGAATCAGCCCGCCGGGGGCTCGTCCTCGAACATCTCGAGCGCCCGGTCCACCGCCCCCAGTCCCGCCCGGCCCAACTGATGTCGCAGGCTCTCCTCCAAACTCGGGAACGCCCACCGAAACCCGCGCTCCCGGAGCTTGCGCGCGTCGACCCGCTGGCCCCCGAGCAGGGCCTCGCGGCCGAAATCCCCAAACAGGGCGCGGACCACAAACCCCGGCAGAGGCACAAACGCAGGCCGGCGAAGCACCGCCCCCAGACAGCGCGCGAACGCTCTTTGCCGAACGGGCGCGGGGCCGACAGCGTTGACCGGACCGCGCAGCCCCTCGTCGTGGATGGCGTGCAACACCACCGCCAAGAGATCGTCGAGGTCGATCCAGCTTTGCCACTGGCGGCCCCCGCCGAGCGGACCGCCCAGGCCCAGAGAAAAGGGTAGGCGCAGCTTGGCCAGGGCCCCGCCTGTGGCCGCGTTCACGACCCCGGTGCGCAGGTGAACCACGCGAATGCCAGCAGCCTCGGCGGGCTCCGTGGCCGCCTCCCAGGCGCTGACCACCTCGGCCAGGAAGCCCTCCCCCGCGGGGCTCGACTCGTCGACCTCCCGGTCGCCCGTATCGCCATAAAATCCGATCGCCGAGCCACACACGAGCACCCGAGGCTTGCGCTCGAGCCCCGCCAGCGCCTCACACAGCAGCCGAGTCCCCCCCACCCGCGAGTCCATGATCGCCGCGCGCTTGGCCGCGGTCCACCGCCCGAACACCGGCTCCCCCGCCAGGTGGACCACCGCGTCGACCCCCTCGAGGCCCGCGGCGTCGACCTCCCCCGTGCCCGGATTCCAGGTCACCGCGCCCAGCTTCGGCCTGCGCGTGATCGGCAGCACCGTGTGCCCACCGGTGGTCAAAAATGCCGACAGAGCCCCGCCGATCAACCCTGTGCCGCCGCTCACGGCGACCCGCTGCGGGCCCCGATCTGCGAACGCCCGGTGCCGCGCCAGGTCGAGGGCCGTGCGGACGTGTCGCTGCCTGAAGGTCCGGGCCAGGGTCGAGCGTACCCACCAGCCCGCGATCGGCCACGCCAGCCGATCCAAAGGCAGGGCAAACTCGACCCGATCGCGCAGGGTGCTCAGCCCGGGACCCCGCGATTCACACAGGTGCGCGTGTCGCCAGCTCGCGAACGGTCCGCTCTGCGCCCGATCGACGAACTGTGCCGGCGGATCGTAGCCCTCGTGACGCACCTTCCAGCGCACCCACACCGGGCCCTGGCGCATGCGCAGGGTGATCTGCGCCCCATCTCGGATCCCGCCACTGCGCGACTCGATCTCGAGCCGCTGCCAGCTCGGCCTGAGGCGCTCGAAGGCCCCCTCCCGCTCGTGCCACGCGAACAGCTCGGCCTGGGACACGGGCAGCTCCACGCTGCGCTCGAACTCATGCACGTCCATGCACGCCCGACTTACCATCCACGCCGGGCCTGAGTACACTTTACAAATGCATTGCAGTTGCATATAGGATTTGCATGTGCACGCCCGCCCGATCCCGAATCCTCGCCGGCCAACGCGCCGCGGCCCTCGCGTTCTCCCTCGTGTTCCCCCTGGCTGCTCTCGCCGGCTGTGACTCGAACTCTGAGGACGACGGTCACGGCCACGATGAGGAGACCGAGGTGATCTCCGTCGTTCAGCTCAGCTTCACCCCTGTCGACGGAGGCGACACCATCGTCGCCGCGTTCACCGATCCGGACGGCGACGGGGGCGTCTCCGGGACCGCCGACCCGATCTCACTCGCCCTGGGCACCGAGTACGAGCTCAGCATCACCCTGCTCAACGAGCTCGAGGACCCGCCCATCGACATCACCGAAGAGATCCGTGAAGAGGCCGAGGACCACTTCTTCTTTGTGCTCGGAGAGGGGGTCAGCGGCCCGGGAGCGAGCTCGAGCCCCACCTTGGTCAGCCACGCCTACGCGGACCTCGAGTCCGACTATGGCGAGAACCTGGTCGGGGACGACCTGCCCGTGGGCATCGTCAACACCATCACCGCCGACGCCGCGGGGACCGGGACGCTGCGGGTCATGCTGCGCCACCTGCCCGCCCTCAACGACTCACCCCAAAAGCGCGGCGACCTGCCCCAGACCCTCGCCGAGGGCGGCGCGCTCCCGGGTGAGGTCGATGTCGATGTCAGCTTTGAACTGACGGTGCTCTGACCCCGTCGGTGCGCCCGACCTGAACCCGGCGCTCAGGACCCCTGTGCGACCCCCGTGAGGTGCCTGTAGATCTCCGCGGCCGGCACCCCTTGGGCCCTCGCCTCCGCGACCCGGGCGAGCTCCTCCACGATCAACATTCGAAAGTCCAAGATCGGGTGGGCGCCCACGATCGGCCGCCCATTGATGAAGTAGGCGGGGGTCCCGGTCACGCCCAGGCGGACCCCCAAGTCGAGATCCGCCTGGACCACCGCGTCGTTGTCCTCGCGCATCAGGGCGTCCTCCATGGCCTGGCGATCGATCCCGAGTTCGGCCCCGATCTCGAGCAGGTCATCGGCTCCGTAGCGCCCGCCGAGGGCAAACACGGCGTCGTGAAACTCCCAGAATTTTCCGGCCTCCAAAGCCGCGAAGCTGGCCCTCGACGCGAGCGCGCCCAGGGGGTGCCCCGGAAGCGGGAAGTGCTTGAACACAAACCGGATGTCCTCGCCGTAGCGCGCACGCAGGGCCTCCATCGCCTCGTGACCCCGAGCGCAAAACGGACACTGGAAGTCGGAGAAGGCCACGATCGTCACGGGCGCGTCGGCCCGGCCGCGGACCACCGAGTCGCCCACGGGCACGGGGAACACCGTGTCCTCGTCGAGCTCGGGGCGCTCCCCCTCGAAGCGCAGGGCCGTGTACCCCCACTGGATCGCATACTCGTAGACCGCGGCACCCACGACCCCCCGCTCGGCGAGACCCTCGGCCATGGACAGCTCCTGCTCCACGAGGTGGCTGAACACGGGCTTGGGGCGGGCCCCAGAGAGCATGCGGCCGTTGACAAAAAAGATGGGCGTCGAGCGCAGCTTGAGGCGCTTGGCCACACGCAGATCGCCACGCACCTCGGGGGCGTAGGTCAGCTCCTCGAGCTCCCGCTCGATCTTCCCGGCGTCGAGGCCGAGCTCGGCGATGTAGCGATCGAGGATGTCCTGGCTGATCCCGCGGCCGCTGAACACCAGGTCGTGCCAGGCCCAGAACTTCCCCTGGGCCTGGGCCGAGTGCCCGATCAAGGCCGCGACCATGGCGTTGGGGTGGTTGGCCAGAGGCATGGCCTTGTAGACGAAGCGCAGCTGCCCCGGGTAGTCCCGCTCGAGCTCGGCCACGGTCGCCAAGGCCTGCTCGCAGTAGGGGCACTCGAAGTCCGAGAACATGACGATGGTCACCGGGGCGTCCGCGGGCCCGCGCCGGGGCGAGTCCCCCAGCGCGATGAAGAAGCGCAGGTAGGGGACCCCCGCCGCGACCTGCTCCGCGTCCGGCTCGAGATCGCCGTCGTTGACCGTGGCCAGCGAGCCCGCGCTCGTGCCGACCCGGTCGGTGCCTGCTCCGCGGGTCTCGGAGACCTCGGGCGCCTCGACGTCTGTGGCGGGCTTGCAGCCCAGGGCCGCCGCCCCCACCCAGGCGAGGCCGAGCGCGAGGCGGGACAATCCATTGCGAGTCGGGCGCGACATGGGCGGGTCAGCCTAGCAGCCCGCTGCAAAACCCCTCACGCCACGGTTCGAGACAGCCGCACGCGGGTGACGCGAGCGATCTTCTCGGCCCCCGGGGTGTAGGCCTCCGGCCCCCGGCGACGATAGATCCAGCGAGCCCCGACCATCCAGACCCGCCCTGCGACCAGACTCGCCCTGAAATTGGTCGCAGGCGGGACCTGCCCCCGCCCTCGGGCGTCCGAGCGAGGTACCCTCGGAACCCCTTCAGGTCGGATCGCCAGGTCGGATCGCCAGGTCGGATCACCAGATCATCGGATACCCCGTGAAGCAAGTCCGCGTTCACAAGATCACCCACTCCTACGACGGCGCCCGGCCTGCGGTCGCCGAACTCAGCTTCGAGATCAACGCCGGCCAGGTGCTCGCCCTGATCGGCCCCAACGGCGCCGGCAAGTCGACCAGCCTGCGCATCCTGGCGACCCTCCAGCAACCCGACGAGGGCACCGTGCTCTGGGACGGGCGCGACGCCTGGCCCGATCGCCAGCAGATCCGCCAGCGGGTCGGCTTCCTCGGCGACGGCACCGGCCTCTACCCCCACATGACGGCCGCGGGTTACCTGCGCTTCTTCGCCGAGTGTTACGGCCTCGACGACCGCGCCGCCAAGCTGCGCGTGAAGGAGCTCCTCGCCACCTTCAAGCTCACCAGCAAGGCCGACGCCCAGATCGCCGATCTCTCCAAGGGCATGCGCCAGCGCCTGGCGATCGCCCGCACCCTCATCCATCGGCCCGAGCTCCTGCTCCTCGACGAGCCCGCCGACGGCCTCGACCCCCTGGGCCGTCGACAGTTGCGCGAGATCCTCCGCGGAGTCGCCGACCAAGGCGTAGGAGTGGTGATCAGCAGCCACATTCTGCGCGAACTCGACGGTTTTTGTGACTCGGTGGCGCTCATCCAGCGCGGCCGACTCCAGGTCTTCGGCCCCGTCGACGAGGTCATCGAGCGCTACGAAGTCGCCCGCCGGGTCCACGAGGTCTCCATCACCAAGGGCCTCCAGCGGGCGGTCGAGATCCTCAAGGCCCACCAGGGTCTGATCGAGTCGATCACCGCCCTGACCCGGGACGAGACCATCGATCCCGCGACCGCCGACCGGGGCAAGATCTCTGTGCGCATCCACGGCGACGAAGACCGGGCCGCGAAACTCCTCAGGGAGCTGGTCTTGGCTGATGTCGACGTGATCGCCCTGACCCGGCTGCGCAGCGACCTCGAGGACGTCTACCAAAACATCGGCCGCGACGAGGTCGCTTGAGCGCCCAAGACCCGGCGAGCGCCCAGGACCCGGACCCGGACCCGGCCTCCGCGCTGAGAGACTGGTGGCTCTACCTCCTGCGCTCGCCCAGCGGGCGCAGCTACGTGGGGATTACGATCGAGCTCGCGCGCCGGCTCGAGCAACACAACGGCGAGCGCCCCGGCGGCGCAAAGTCGACTCGCGGTGGGCGTCCGTGGGCGATCGCCCGGTCCTGGGGTCCGTTTTCACATCAGCGTGCCGCCCAGCTCGAGTATCGGCTCAAGCGCATCCGTGGTCGGCGACGCCTCGATTGGCAGCCTCCCTCGGAGGACAGCGATTCGGCGACGCTGCCGTTGCCAGTGCCAGCGCCGACAGATTGATCTTCCACCATCGCTGTACGAGCGCCTGAACGACGCATCTGTCTGTCCGATCGTACACAGCTTCGTCGTCGTACACACCGCCCACTCCCCCCACGAGGCCAGATCAGTCTTTGGGTCAGCTGCTCTGCGATTCAGGGGCCTCACAACATGACCGAGCATCGTTCAGCAGATGTGTCGGGTTCGAACCGGCCCATCTGCAAGATGACAAAATCAGTCGACTGATTCATGCTCGAGAGGTCGACGGACCTCAGACCCACCGGCGCGAGACTGAGAGAATGTAGGGAGTCCGTACCAATGCTCGGCATAGGCCCCGTCCGCCCTCCGACCACCTCGGTCCAACATCATGTCCACGCTCGGCTCCCACCTCCACATCGTCCTCCCCGCGGGGATCCTCTGCTCCGGAATGCTCCTGCCTTCGACGGGCCTCGCGGTGCTCGACGGCAATCACGCCCAAGGGTTTGGTGATACGAGGACGGAGCCTTCGGTGGCATCCCGGTGTCCGAGTATGCCTGCAAGGCCGAGCTGGTGACACTCTTGGACAACAGCTGCACGTAGGCTCACAGTCCGCCCCGCCACCTTCGCTGAAACGTTCAACCGATAGAAAGAACTCGTCCCATGAGCGCTCGCAACATCACCTACTCGGCCCTGATTGCCCTTTTCCTGCTCGGCTGTCGGCCCTCGCCGATAGGCGAGGATGGAAATGGAGAACACGACACCGCGGCCCAAGAAGAGGTGATGACGACCGCTTGCGAAGAGCTTTGCAATCGCGCCGTAGAATGCTCGGTAGAGATTGCGCAGACTCAATGGGGGTTTGAGACTCATTCGGAGTGCCTCGCTGACTGCATCAGCTACACCGAGTCCTACCGCGACGATCTTGAGCGACCAGACTGTGTCGATCCATACATCGATCTATGGAACTGCGGCGGAAGAATCCAGGACTGCGAAGATTTCGTGGATTTCGTGGATTTCGAGAATGCCACGTTCACGGGTCGAGGCCCAGCCGCGTTTCTCTGCAAAGAAGAAGTCTCCGTAGTATTGGACAACAGCTGCACCTAAAGGATCCCGTCTATGCCGGGGCCCACGTCATGCTCCGAACGTAGCGCCACATGGACACGACCGGTGTTGTCGAGGCCTCCCTCGACTCCCCCTGTCGTGGTCGACCTCAGTTCCGGAGCTCGCCCTGTGAACCCGATCTCCGGCGACTTGGGAGGCCGAATATGGTTGCTGGAACCCCCACCACGAAATGTCCGACTTCGGGGTGCCGGTCGCTGAACAACCGCTCGCTGACGGGGCGGCTGTACCGCGACACCCCCCCGCGCCGCGCTCGTCGTATTCGGGAGCCAGCTCACAGATACCCGGGGAACAGGACGAGAATCAGATAGGGAAGCGTAAGCTCCGGTGCTAGCGTCCGTCGATGGACACCCTCCTGCGGGCCCTGAACGAGCCAGAGACCATGCGAATCGTCGCGGCGACGACCACAGCCTC
>Ga0256845_1001351_pt1 | contig 19879 bp, 23 predicted proteins | sample RiftiametaG_FD_189101 | JGI IMG/M metagenome (GOLD analysis project Ga0256845, IMG submission 189101) | Tube worm associated microbial communities from hydrothermal vent at the East Pacific Rise, Pacific Ocean - Riftia | ecosystem: Host-associated > Annelida > Integument > Unclassified ...
CTCTCATGTCTATTATATCATAAGAGTTGGAAAACGCACCCTACGGGATTTGTTTTGATTATACCAAAATAAAATATAAAAATTTAAAAGCCTTGCAGTTTGATTGATGGTTGTTTTTAAATCGAAAATATTATAATTTGAGATATTTAACAAAATTTACTTTGGAGTGTAACTATTGCAACGCCTTGACAAATATCTAGTACAAAATAACCACTTTGAGAGTCGAAATAGAGCTATAGATGCTATAAAAAGAGGCAAAGTCTTTGTAGATGGCAAATTAGCCAAACCCTCAACTAAATGTGATAAAAATTCTATTATAGATATAGATAGTGAGAAGTTTTATGTGAGTCGTGCTTCAAAAAAACTAGAACTATTTTTAGAAGAGTATCCTCTTGATTTAAAAAATAAGAGAGTTTTGGATATAGGTTCATCTACAGGTGGGTTTGTTCAGATTCTGCTTGAAAATGGGGTTGGTTCTGTGAGTGCTGTGGATGTGGGTTCAAATCAGCTTCATTATTCGTTGAGAGATAATCCAAAGGTTGAGATTTTTGAGGATATGGATATACGAAATTTTTATAGTATAAAGCCTTTTGATGTGGTAACTTGTGATGTATCTTTTATCTCTATTTTGCATATTATAGAGGATATTGACCGTTTGAGTTGTGGTGATATGATTTTACTTTTTAAACCACAATTTGAAGTAGGGCGTAAGGTAAAGAGGGATAGTAGAGGTGTTGTCGTTGATAAAGAGGCTATAGAGGAGTCTATTATTAGATTTGAAACAAAAACAAGTGATTTAAGTTGGAAATTATGTTATAGTACGATTTCAAAATTGGCAGGGAAATCTGGTAACATAGAGTATATTTATCATTTTAGGAAATAATGAAACTAAACAACAACATAAAATCCATAGCAATAGGCTCATTTGATGGTATTCATATAGGACACCAAGCACTTATAAAAAAAGTAGAGGCTGTAGTTGTAATTGAGAGGAATCGTTCAGTTATGACAGCAGGATATAGGAGAACAAAATATATAGATAAACCCTGTTTTATCTATCATTTGGAGAAAATAAAATCTCTAAGAGCAAAAGAGTTTATAGATAGAATAGTAGAGGATTTTCCAAAGTTAGAGACTATTGTTGTGGGGTATGATTTTGGTTTTGGTTATAAAAAAGAGGGTGATACTAAACTGCTTCGAGAGCTGTTTCATGGAGAAGTAGAGGTTATAGAGGAGGTTAAAAGAAAAAATATTTCGGTTCACTCTCGTTCTATCAAGGAGTTTATAAAAAATGGAGAGATAGAGTTAAGCAATGAGCTACTCAATCACAATTACTCTATAGAGGGTAGGGTTATAGCAGGTCAAGGGCTTGGAAAAAAGAAGCTTGTACCAACACTCAACTTACAAGTATTAAACTATCTACTTCCAAAAGAGGGTGTTTATGCTACTAAAACTAAAATAGATAATCTATGGTTTCCTAGTGTTAGTTTTTTGGGTCATAGAGCGACTACTGATGGCTCTTTTGCTGTAGAGACACATGTTTTAGATAGAGATATAGGTGTAGTTGTTGGGGATATAGAGTTAGAGTTTATCGCTTTTATTCGAGAGAATCAGAAGTTTGATGGATTGGATGATTTGAGGATTCAGATAGATAGGGATATAAAAAAGGCAATAACCATTTTGAAACTGCCTATGGTGTAGATATTAAATTCTACACTCAAGTACTCTTTTGGCTAACATATCAGATAGAATATTACGCCCATTAATAAGATTTTTTATATTTAGGTCAGAGATAACACCTTCTTGTGAATCGTTTCTAACCATAACAACAGAGTTTATATCGGCATCAAATGAGTTTATATTTTCACAGATAAGGCGAAGTTGATGTTCATTTTCAATAGCAACTATAATAGCCAAGGAGTCTTGGATTGCGAAGTGTTCTAGGACACCTTTTTGAGCAGCATTTGCGAAAAATATAGATTTTTCTCCATTTTCTATAGCTTCATCTACTACTTTTACATCATGTTCTAATATTAGATATAGTAGTCCTTTCTCTTTGAAATTTTTTGCTAATCTCTGTCCTATTGGACCATATCCACAGATAATAATATGGTCTTTATATCCTGTTGAAATTATTGCTCTATTTCTTAGTTTTGTAGGTTCCCTAAGTAGTTTGTTTACCAATACTTTGATATTATTAAGTACAAATGGGGTTAATATCATGGATAGTACAACTGTTAAAATCATAACTTGATTGGTAGTTGGCCCAATAAGTTTGGAGCTATATGCCAAAGCAAATATAGCCAAAGCAAATTCACCTACTTGCATAAGTGCAAGAGAACTTTTAATAGCAGTTCTCTTTTGTACAGAGAACTGTGTAATGGCAAATATAATGAGTGCTTTGATAAGCATAATATCTATAAGCAACCAAAATATAAGCCATCCATGAACTACTACAATAGAGAGGTCTATTTGCATACCTATAGTTACAAAGAATACCCCCAATAAAATATCTCTAAATGGTACTAAATCAGCCTCTATACGATAGCGATATTTTGTCTCTGCTATGGTCATACCTGCCAGGAATGCACCAAGAGTATATGAAAAACCAAATAGTTCTGCCACTACAGATGCACCTATTATTATTAACATTGCAGAGACTAAAAATATCTCTTCAGAGTTTGAAGATATGACCCAATTAAAAAATCTCTCTATAAAATATTTACCTGCAACGAAAAGAATAAAAAATACGATAATAGCATGAATTAAAGTGTGAAATAGAAGCTCTGAGACAGAGCTATTATCAGAGGTGAAGATAGAAATCATTAATAGCAGAGGGATTACAGCTAAATCTTGGAATATAAGTGTTCCAACAGCAATACGACCATAACCAGAGTGTATCTGTCCTTTTTCTGTTAATAATTTAATAACAATAGCAGTAGATGAAAGTGATAAGGCAAAACCTAAAACAATCGCTGCTTTTATCTCTATATTTAAAAAAGTATTGGCTAAAAAAGTAAATATAGCACCACTTAATATAACTTGAAGTGAACCAAAAAGAAACACCTCTTTTCTCATAGCTTTCATTTGAGATACAGAGAATTCCAAGCCTATAGTAAACATCAAAAAGACTATACCAAACTCTGCGAGATGCTCTAGTGTCTCTTTTGAGTGTTCCCCAAAATTAAAAAGTTGCATGGTGATAAGACCTGTAATAATATAGCCAATGACTGTTGGTATATCAAATTTTTTTAAAAAAACATTAATAGCTGTAGATATAGCTATTGTTGCGATTAATATGATTAATACTTGTTCCATAAAGTTTCCCCCTTATTATTGTTATTTTACTATAGCTCTGAATCCCATACGAACTTCTCTTTTGGGATGTATTTTTTTGAAATAAAATTCTATATATGAGACTTTATTTCTATCAGAGTTATTTAGTGTTTGACCTCCATCTGTTGAATAGCTTATTTCGCAACCTTTTTCACACGTAGCACTACCTTTTACATACTCTGTCCCTTCAGGAATTGGATTTTTGACTACTATATCAATTTTTTCTTCTCCATCTATATTTCTTAATGTGTTGATGTATATAACTTCACTATTTTTGATTACTTCTTTAATAGGTATGTTTTTTTTAATTTTTGTACCATTTTTTTTGGTAATCAACTTTTCTTGAAAAGTAAAACTATTAAGTTTTAGTGATGATAGTTGAGCCTTTTTTTTGGCTCTTAGGTCAGCTTGAATAGATTCAATATCAGCAGAGACAGCCTCCTCTATCTCTTCATCATATCTATTATCATAATTTGGTGGAGGATTTCCCATTGAATATGCTACCCCTGATAGTAACAAAACTGCTATTAACCCTCTTTTGAACATTTTATCTCCTTTTAAAAATATCTACTCCCACTCGATAGTAGCAGGTGGTTTAGATGAAATATCATAGACTACCCTGTTTATTCCATCAATCTCATTTATGATTCGTCTGCTCATCCCCTCTAGTACATCATGAGGGATATGAGCAAAGGTAGCTGTCATACCATCAACAGATTCAACTATACGAATACAGACTGTATTGTCATAAGTACGATTGTCACCCATTACTCCTACAGATTGCACATTTAGTAGTACAGTAAAGGCTTGCCATACTTTATCATAGTAACCTGTTGCTTTAAGCTCCTCTTGCATTATAGCATCTGATTCCCTAAGGAGTCTTAAAGCTTCTTCATTTACATCACCCATTACGCGAATGGCAAGACCAGGACCAGGAAAAGGGTGACGACCAATCATATTTCTAGGTAATCCTAGTTCTAATCCTAGTTTTCTAACTTCATCTTTGAAAATTTCTCTTAATGGTTCTACTAGCTCAAATGTCATCCAGTCGGGAAGTCCACCTACATTATGGTGAGATTTGATAGTCTTGGATGGTCCTTTTACAGATACTGATTCTATGACATCAGTATAGAGTGTTCCTTGTGCCAAAAAAGCAACCTCTGTATGTTTTTTTGCCTCTTTGTCAAAAACCTCAATAAACTTTTCACCTATAGCCTTTCTCTTGGTCTCTGGGTCAGTTACGCCTCTTAGAGCTTCCATAAACTCCTCTTTTGCATCAATAGTAATCAGAGGTATATCCAACATCTTAAACATGTCTTGTACTTGTTTAGCTTCATCTTTTCTTAATAATCCTTGGTCAACAAATACACATATAAGTTGTTCCTTTGGAAGAGCTTCATGAAGCATCGCCGCAACAACAGAGCTATCAACCCCACCTGATACACCACAAAGAACTTTTTTATCTCCAACTTGGGCTTTGATTTGTGCTATCTTCTCTTTTGCAAAACCACCCATATTCCAAGTACTATCACATCCACAGATATACTTTGCAAAGTTTTTGAGAAGTTTAGTTCCCTCTACAGTGTGATGAACCTCTGGATGAAATTGAAACGCATAGATGTTTTTCTCTTCATTAGCAATTGCAGCATATGGAGAGTTTTCACTTATTCCAATTACTTCGAATCCATCAGGTAGTCTCTCTGCTTTGTCTCCATGACTCATCCATACAACTTCATTGCTACTCATACCATTAAAGATTTTGGAATTAGTTATAGTTAGTTTTGCTCTACCATATTCATGATGATTTGAGGCTATAACTTCACCACCAAAGTGTTGAGTGATTAGTTGCATTCCATAACAAATACCCATAATAGGTAAACCCAAATTCCAAATCTCTTCACTCGGTTTGTAAGCATCCTCTGCATATACTGAAGCTGGTCCTCCTGAGAGAATAATACCTTGTGGTTTTCTAGCTTTTATATTATCTATATTTTCTCTATATGGGATAACTTCACAGTAGACTCCACTCTCTCTAAGTTTTCTTGCTATTAGTTGTGTATATTGTGAACCGAAGTCTAAGACTAGAATTGGTACTTGTTTCATATGTTTACATCCTGAGATTAAATTTAGTGGAAGTATACACTATTATTGGTTAATCTTATAATTTTGGCTTTGTTTTTTATTATATTAAAGGTAAACCAAAGAGCCTTTTGGTGGGCATTAATGCACCACCATAGAAGCCTTATGCTCCTATTCCTAGAAGTTCAAACTGTAGATACCAAACAGCTACAGAGACAAGATACCCAACAAGTACAGTCCAAGCTAGTTTCATATGTGAAGAGAAGGTATAAATACCATGAAGTTTACCCATAACTCCCACACCTGCAGCACTACCAAATGAGATTAGGGAACCACCTACACCTGCTGTAAGAGATACTAACATCCATTGAGACTGTGCATCTGCACCCATATCTGGATTTGCTTTTAGTACAGCAGACATTACTGGGACATTATCAATAATCGCAGAGATAAATCCTACACCTATATTGACTAATGTTGCTCCAAATTCTCTATATAGAGTTGTGAAATATTCCAAAAATCCTAGGAAATGAAGTCCTCCAACAGCTGCTAATATACCAAAGAAGAAGAGCAAAGTATCATTCTCTATTTTTGCAATCCAAGTAAATGCATTAACATGTTTATTGTTATTTGAATTATCATCATTGATTCTATTTTTTCTATTTATAATATATACATAGAGTTTTAGAATAGCCAATCCAAACATCATACCCCACATAGCAGGAAGATTAAGTAGATTATGAGATATAACAGCTAAAAAAATGGTTAAAGCAAAGAGTCCTACAATAATTTTTCCACCCTCTAAAATTTCTACTTTTTTCTCGTCTTTCGCAAATGGTGGTGTTCCAGATGGAATAACTTTGGATAATAAAAAAGCTGTTACTCCCCAACCTATAATAGATGCAGGGAATAAAAATAGAAACTCTGTAAATGCGCCTTTTCCATCAACCCATACCATTAATGTTGTAATATCTCCAAATGGAGACCATGCACCACCTGCATTGGCAGCGACAACTATATTGATGGCTGATGGAACAATAAAGGCTTTATTATTTTTATCAATTGTAATAAGGACAGTTGATAGTATAAGAGCTGTAGTCAAGTTATCTGCTACTGGTGAGATAAAAAATGCCAAAAGACCTGTAACCCAAAATAGTTTTTTGTAATCATATCCACTAGAGACTAGATTGTATCTCAAAGCAGAGAATACTTTTCTATCTATCATAGCTTCAATATATGTCATAGCAACAAGGAGGAAGAAGAAAATACCTGCAATCTCGATAATTAGGTGATTAATTCCATCATGAAGACTCTCTCCAAGATGTGTGTCACCATTCATGGCTATATAGACACCAATAAGCATAAAAATACTTGTACCTGCAAATAGTGCTGGTTTTGCTTTGTTTATGTGATATTTATCTTCTGTAGCGATAAAATAGTATCCTACGATAAATATAATTAGAGAGAGTGTTCCTACCCACTCGGTTGTTAAATGTAACTGTTCGTGCATATTTACTCCGTATAATATTTTTGAAATTTTTATATTATAGTGTAAAACTTCAAATATTCAAAGCTCACATATCATGCATACTTCTAACTTAATAAGCATGTAAAAAAGTAACATTAACTACCTATTATTTGATAATCTATCATGATTATATGTTACTTTTCAATTAAATGTGTTTTTTATCTGTTTGAGATTATAGACGAAATGCTCGAATATCTCCAAAGAATATTAAATCTTTTAATACGGCTTTTTTTGTAATTCCATCTTTGCCAATACTTAGAAGTAACTCTCCATTTTTACTAGAGAAGATATTTTGGTGGATTACTGCTCTAGCGTACCAACTAGCATCTTTACCTAGCATCTCTTTGTACTCTGATAGTTCATTACTGTTTGGGATATGTATATCTACGAAGCCATCCTGTTTCTCAGCTCCAATAGCCTCAAAACGATAATCTTTACTAGTTGTTCTATCTTTGATATAATTATTTAGATTAAAATAGAGTGTCAATAGGTCATCTTTGGCATATTTTTTTATATTTTTTGTTTTCTCTTTGTATAGCTTATTCCCTTTCCATTTTTTAGTCTTTTTAACTACCTTTTTTCTCTTATGGTCTATCTCATAGACTATATCAGTTGTCTTTGAGCCGTAGTGTTTAATAATCTGATATAAATCAGAAATCATTACACCATTTTCTATATGTCCTTTTGAGATATGTCTCTCTCTTTGACCTCTTGATAGTGTCTTTGCAATTCCTGTTGATTCTAAATTTATATCTATTACATAGGAGTTATCATCTCTAGTTAGTTTAGCTTTTGCTATTCCAATCTCTCCAAAGATTCCAAACTCTACTTTGTATTTTACATTTATAGTTTCAGCCTCTAAAATATTGAAGATATAGAGAAGAGAGATTACTACTAATAAGATTTTTTTCATTTGAATCCTTTATTTTTGAAGCATTATAACTAAAAGAATTTGATAAAATACGCATATAATAGAAATAAACATAAAGATTAAGATATGATTGAAAATAATGAGAGTAATATAACTCAAGCAGAGAAGATAATTGAAACATTGGATTTAGAGTTAGAGGACTCTACCCAAGAGCTATTAGCTCAATTATATAGTAGTGATTATGGAAGTTATCTTGCCGAGACCTATTTTGGTGTTCCATTAGCAAATTTAATTGCCGCTTTTTTAGCAATATTCTTTTTTCTATTTTTGAGAAAATTATTTACTACTATAACTATTAAAATTCTACAACCTTTTACGAGAAGAACAGAGACCTTTTATGATGATAGAGTTCTTCACGCATTAAAAGGACCTATCTCTTTCTCTTTTGTTATTATTGGGGTTAATCTCTTTTTTGCTTTACTATTTTTAGAGACAGAGTTTATCAAAAAGAGTATTGATAGTATGATAATGTTTAATATATTTTGGGTTATATTGGCTCTGACTCATGCTTTTCGAGATGCGGCTTATCATTTTACAAGTAAATTAAATCCCGAATTAGCACATGAGATGGGTAATTTTATATTAACGATTTTTCGTGGTATTATTATTGCAATAGGGTTAGGCTCCATATTGCAGATTTGGGGTATAAATGTTGCAGGTTTGGTTGCAGGATTGGGTATTGGTGGTCTTGCCTTTGCATTGGCAGCCAAAGATACAGCGGCTAATCTATTTGGCTCTATTGCTCTACTATTAGATAAATCTATTCGTATTGGTGAGTGGATAAAGATAGATGAAGTTGAAGGAGTAGTAGAGGATATAGGGATGAGAACTACAAAAATTCGTGCTTTTGACAAATCTCTAGTAACTCTACCAAATCAGATGATAGCAAACAGTCCCATAGAGAACTTCTCTCGTAGGGGAGTTAGACGAATCAAGATGAAGATAGGAATAACATACTCTGCTACAGCCAAACAGATGACAAATATCCTATTAGATATAAAGACTATGCTTCGAAATCATGAGGGTATATCACAAAAAAACACTATGTTGGTAAACTTTACCTCTTTTGATGATAGCTCTTTGGGTATTCTTATCTATACTTTCTCTAATACTGCTGTTTGGAGAAAATATATGGATATTAGAGAGGATGTTAATCTCAAGATTATGAAGATAGTCGAAGATAACAAAGCAGAGTTTGCATTTCCTTCTCAATCTCTATATGTTGAGAGTTTGCCTTTAAAACATTAGAATCTCAAGCCTGTTTGATAATCTTAATCTGAAACAATTGTCTCTCAGGCTCAACTAAATCCAACTTACCTTTATAAGTAGTAAGCGATAGAGAGATAACTTTATACTCTATCTTAGCCTCATTTAAAACCGTTATCATTTGAGTTAAATTTTTAAGAGTAATAGCATTAATTAGCATAACTCCATCTTCACTTAATCTCTCATATAGATAAGGGAGACGAGCAATTACTTTTTCTCCTCCTCCACCTACAAAGATTCTATCGGGAGTCTCATTAACATACTCAATAAGATGTTCTGCTTCTCCTGTCCAAAGAGAGGCATCTACTACATGATGTTTTTTTAGATTTTTTTGTATAAATTCAATACGAGTTGGATTTTTTTCAAATAGTGTCACTTTGCATCTATATCTTGCAAAAGCTTCAATCGCACAACTTCCACTCCCTGCTCCTATATCCCAAAAGATATGATTTGGTTTTAAGTCAAGATTTTGTAGAGATAGTTGTCGTTTGTATTTTTTGGTAATCATTCCTCTCTCTGTCTCAAATTCACTATCTTCTCTCAATCCATCACTCAATTGATACTCTCTTTTGAGTAGAAGCACATATGGATACTCTAATGGATATTTTCTTTTGTCAAAATTGTATATATCAACCTCTTTAATCACCTCATCACTATATCCCAATTTATATCCTATAGTAAAACGAATATCATACTGTTCAAATCCATCTAATGCACGATTTAGTCGTGATATACTCTCTTTGTCACACAGAATAAAAGTATATCTCTTTTTTAGAAACTCCTTTAAATCTATTTTGGTTCTACCATGTAGAGATATAACACCTACCTCATTTTCTGATATAGATAATCTCTCTAAAAGATAACTCTTTGATGAGGTGTTGTTTATTATCTTGACTTGGTTTTGTGGTAGCTTTTTAGCAATTAAAATACCTGCACTATAAAAGAGTGGTGAGCCTGTGACTACATACAGAATATTTTCTCTATTATAGTTTTTCAAAATATACTCTTTGGCTTCTCTAAATTCAAGTTTTTTGATATTTATTCTATTTTCTGTAAAGTTTTTATCACATATTATAGTGTCGTAATTTTCTGTTGGGATGGTTAGATTATCAAAATTGTAATCTCCCATTCCATTTCCTGTTATCGTTATCAATCTTTTACCTTAAAATTCTTATATCTATATCAACTCTTTTAAACCACTCTGATAGTTTTTTTTGTGTATTTTGTTTTATCATTTTATAAAAACTATCTGCTGTTTCAAATTGAGCTGAAATTCCTTTAACTGTTTTGGTTGATTTAATATCTATATCTACTTCCAACTCATCTTTAATCTGCTTTTTGAGTACTACCAAATCAATGGAACCAAATCTATTATGTGTATTTCTATACCCCTGCATTACTTTGGTAGCTTTTCCAATCCCACAAATAAAAATAGCAGATTGAAATTTTAGCTCTTGGACTATTGCCAATGAATCATAGACAAAATTTCCTATCTCTACTATTTGAATCTCATTATAACTCTCTTTGGCATAGATAAGAGAGCTATTTCCAAGAGTCAAAACTGCTTGATTATAGCCGTTGGCTTTTGCCACATTTAGCTCTGTACGGATTGAGTCTATATATGCTAATGAGGAGATGGGTTTTACAAATCCTGTTGTCCCCAAGATAGAGATACCATCAACTACACCTACCTTTGCGTTGGCTGTTCGTTTGGCTATCTCTTTGCCGTTAGTTACGGATATAGTTGCGTATATATTTTGGTGTGTGACATGGTCACACCTACGGTAAATTTGCTCAATTGCATTTAATGGAGTAGGATTAATAGCAGGGAATCCTTTAGGAGGTTTCAGACCCTCTTTTGTTACTATTCCAACCCCTACACCTGCATAAAGTTTCAAATTTTCTATAATATAGGGTTTATGCTCTATAGGATTTAGTTTTAAATCCTCCTTTTTATCCGAAATAGTTACTATAATCTCACACCCTTTGGTAACATCAAGGTCATCATTATCCATTTTGTGAGTAATAGCTCTACTACAACTTTTAGTCATCAAAAAAGATTCCAATGCCAATTTAAAAGCAAAAGAGGCATGAACTCCTGTAGTATAGCCTCTTTTTAGTCTTTTACTCATAGACTCTCATGGGTATAAAGTGTTTACTATCAAGTTTATCTAATAAGATTTCATCTTTGGATAAAATAGTAAAAATCTCTCTCCACTTCTCATCTGAAAAATTATGAGTATGACGCAACCAAAGAGCGTTATTTTTAGGCTCTCCATTGGCTTGTGTATTCTCTGTGATTTGACAAACTTGTCTAAAACGACAAGCCCCATAACACCCTGTTCGAGAGATTTTAATTCGATTTTTACCTTTGTTGAGTCCCATATCTTTTAAAATCTCTCTTAGATGAGAAGCTTTGTCTATCTCTCCTGCTTTTGCACATCTATCTCCATCACATAGCATTAATAGAGTCTTATAGTGCATTATTGGGCGATTTGGGTCGTAGTTTTTGGGTTTGCAACTATATCCCTCTACTACCTCTTGACCCATCTCATTTATCTTAGGCATGAGTAACTAAATCCTTTACATAGGCATGATAGGGGATATTGATGGTTGTCGGACAGAGGGCAGTCCGACCTACAGTTTTGTATTTTATATCCATTGTTTTGTTACTTTTTATATGTTTTACCGAAATAATTTCTATAGTTGTACCTTGGTAGATGGCTTTGTCATTTTTTTTGATTTTGGTAATTTTGTCTTCATAGTATGCACACATATTTCTCCTTTTTATATGTTTTTTAGGGATTCTATCATCTGAAAATAGCCAATCATCGCCTCAAAGCACATTCTCCAAACTATCTCCATAGAGATAAACGCCATAATCATAAATAGTATAGATAATATTTTTCTCTTTAGTGTCAATTTACCAAAGAGAGATATTAAAAAGCTGTTGAATCTATCTAACAGATGAAATTTTCTCTGTAAATAAGCCTTGCTAAGCCACATCATAATAGGGATAATTACTGCACCCAAATAGTAGGATAGAATCAGTATATCTATGGATATAAAGGTTCTGAAAGTTAAAAAATCTATCATTTTCCGTTATACTTCTCTTTTTTATCATAATCTTTTATTAACTTATAGGTAGCATGAAGTGTAGCTACTGTCATAGTTGAGCTTCCAAATCGCCCCTCCATAAGCACAGCAGGAATATCATAATATTCACAAAATCGTTTTCCATAATCTTTGGACTCTACTACATTTACAAATCCAACAGGAAAGAGAATAAAGGCTACATTTTTTAAATCAACTCCCTTATCTAGTAGGGTATTGATACTCGCATAAATAAAAGTTGGGGCGTTTCCACATGCTAGAATCATTGGTTTATCTTTATGCTTTTTTATAGCTTCTACTACAGCTCCATAGCTTCTTGTGGTTTTGTTCTTTTTTGCATACTCATAAGTAAAAGGTTCATTAATATAACAAACTACTTTATTACCATAAGTGTTTAGATAAAATTGGCTTAATCCTACCTTTATCATATTTACATCCACTATGATTTTTGCTTTTTTCTTTAGTAGCTCTTGTATTCTTGGGATAGCATTTGGGGTAAAATGAATATTTTCCAATACTTGTTCAAAACATGTTGATGTATGAATTAGTCGGCTAATCACCTCTATCTCATTTTTATCAAACTTTTTGGCTTTTGGGTAGTCTCTTAGCTCATCTGCTATTATCTCAAAAGAGCGAACCGATATGTCTGCTCCTATATTGATTGGGGGTTGTTCCTGTTTGAATGGTCTATTATCTATAATCATAGGCGATTTTTATCAATTTATCACTTAATTTTTGGTTAAATGGAAGAATTATAAGCTTATCTTATTATTACTATTTGTTACAGTTTTTATTTTTATAAAGAATATATATGAAATATAAATTACTTTTATTGATTAAAAGTGTATTATTAGAATATAAAATTTATTTAATCGGAGTTTAAAATGTTCAAACAGAGTTTAATCGTAATCGCAACACTAGGTCTTATTTCAGTATCAGCATCAGCATTTGACACAAAAACATGTGCAGGTTGTCATGGTGTAAATTTTGAGAAAAAAGCAATGAATGTATCTAAAATCGTAAAAGATTTAAGCAAAGATGATATAGTCAAAGCTCTCAAAGGTTACAAAGATGGTTCTTATGGTGGAGCAATGAAAGGTGTAATGGCTGGTCAAGCAAAACCTCTTTCTGATGCTGATATTGAGGCTATAGCTACTCAAGTTGCTGGTGGAGATAAAAAAGCAGAAGAAAAAACAGAAGCCAAAGCAGAAACAAAAGCTGATGCAAAAACAGAGGCTAAAGTAGAAGTAAAAGCTGAAGATAATGCTACAAAAGCAGAAGACAACACAACTAAAGCTGAAGACAATGCAACCAAAGCAGAAGACAACTCAAGTAAAGCAGAGCCAAAAGCTGAAGAGAAAAAAGAGGCTAAATAGTCTATTTAAAAAAATCTATAAAGAGAGTCATATACTTTTGGATATGACTCTTCTTGTATGAGACAATATCTTCTCCTTTGTAATTCATATTTTCAAATGTATAAATCTCACCTTTTTCTTTTATTATTTTAGTATCCATACCTATTTTAGGACGCATATATATAGTTGTTGTTGGTACTTCTTTGTCTAGTAGTGGAATTATCTCAAATCTGCTATCTCCTACACATAGAGGTCGTTTTATCTTAGCTGATGCCTGTGAAAATGAGGTTACACCTGCTATCACCTCTGTAGTACAGTAGAGTTTTGGGTTTTGAACTTTGATAATATCAAGTAGATAGTAGACAGTGCTATATACAGCACTATCTCCAAGTGTTACAAAGCTTAAAGTTTTGTGGGTTTCAAATCCATTATATAAAATATCTACTTGATATTGCCAATCCTCTTTTTTGAAGTGCATTGGAGTATAAACAGGGATAATTGGTTTACTAAAGTTATGCTCCTGCATTAGTTGATTGACAATTTTGTAAGTTAGAGATTTATCAAAACTGTGATTTGGACTTTTGGTAGGGACGCAGATAGCATCACTATTTTGCAAGGCTCTTAGAGCTTTTATAGTAATAAGCTCACTATCACCAGGTCCCAAAGAGACCATATATAACTTCTTATCCAAGTTTTATAATTTCCTCTTTGATATTTTGAGATATAATATTTCTTATATCTTCTATTTCAATTAGATTAAATCTATCTGATTTAGTAATGGATGGTACTATTTTTGACTCGAAATGTTCATCTAGCTCATCTTTTATCTCTACCATATCTTTGATATAGTGATTTCCACTAACCAAAAGCATAGGAACAACTTGAATATGAGTAATACCATCTCTTTTCATCTGCTCAATAAGTGACTCTTTGATAGCATAGTAGGGAAAAGCACCTTCTAGTGAGCATGTATAGTTTTTTTTGTTCAAAAGCCTCAAAAACTTATCCGTATAATCTACCGAACCAAGTCCTGCCAAATCCAAAAGAGGTACACCGTGAATTACATACAGATTTGCCCATTTTTCATTGTCTATCTTCTCATTTAATTTTTTAAGGAACAGAGATGTCTCTTTTGTTCTGTTGATAATCGCTTTTGTAGCTCTAATATTGGCATAAGAGAACTCATTAAAACCTTTAACTGTTCTTAGAAGTAGTTCATGTTCATCTGTGGGAAATAGATTGATAGATGCTACGATAATATTTCTATATCCCAGCATATCAACATCAGCTAATAGTTGAGGTAGATTTTTGTACTCCATCTCTCTACTATGTAAATCTTTTAGAACCATTCTTGAACTAAAAGATAAGAAAACATCCACCCCTTCAAATCTCTGTTCTATCTCCTGTTTTAGAGCAAGATACATCTCCTGCTCTATTACAGACCCAAAACATGACAAGATAATAGCCTTGTCTCTTTTATAGTGTCTATATCGTTTCATTACGCCACACAGTTAGTTAGACGACTATTCAGTAGAATATTACACTTATCGCTTTTATAGAATGCTTTGACTAGCGATAAAACAGCAAGGTCAATTAGTGGTTCGATAAGTACTACCAACATATAAGTACTACCAAAACTCACTATATTTTGTAGATTTTCTGCTCCAAAGCCTTGACCATAAAATGCCCAAAATGCAACCCATGAGACTATAGAGCCTTCCCAAATAGCAGACATTTTGACCATTTGAGTATAAGTTATATCTTTGTAAGCTGTCCCTTTTGGTACAATTTTTTGTGTAGCATAGTTTAATATAATCATACTAGCTAATAGTGTTGTAACATTGATTCCATATTGTGGCAGGTCAAATTGTGCAACTGTAATACCTTGAATTAATAACCCCAATGCCAACCCCATCATAGCAGGAGCAACTCCAAATACCAATAGAAGTGTAGTTCCCAAAATCAAGTGAACTTCACTAACTCCTATAGGATAGTGAGGAAAAACCTCAAAAAAGACAAATACCAAAATAGTACTAATCACAGCTCTTAGGAGCAGAGACAAAGCTCCACTATCTTTGATATGTTCAAGAGCCAACTTCGCCCCCATTCCTACAACACCTACTGCTGTTCCATAACTAAGTAACATCTTTGTACCCTGTACAACACCTGCTTCTATGTGCATCTTTTATTCCTTTTTTGTTTAAAATTTATAGTTAGCGAAAAATCGCACCATATTGCCATCATCATACATATCTGAATATATCATATCCAAGGTATGATTTTTATTAATAGCAAAGCTTAGAAGATAATCTGTCTCATCCTCTCCTTTTTCTAGGTCTATATGAAAAGCACCTACTGTAACTTTATCTATCGTATACTCAAGACTATAGCTTGTCGCCTCTTGCTCTTCTATATCGGCTATAGTATGGTCTTCACTAGAGGTAAAAAAAGGTCCTCCACCAAAACCATTACTAACAGTACCATCTACTCTGTTATAAGCGAAGTTCAAGGCTAAATTATTAATTTCACTTCCAATAGAGAGACCATAAACAGAGTTACTATTGTCTTGGTCGGCATACTGTAGCCCCATATTGAAACTATCTGTCTCATATAAAAACTCTCCATAGTTGAAATTGGCACTCTCAAACTCATAGTGCCATGCTCCAATAGTACTATTTTCTAATCCCTCATAAAGTAACCCTGCTGTAAAAACAGCATCTTTGGAACTCTGCATATCACAAAATTTTTCAGGAATAGGTGCATCAATCCCTGAATATTTATCTAGCAGAGCCAAAATTACAGTTGTGTCCTGTATATCTTGGTTTACTAGAGTATACCCCTCAAAACTATTGGGTATCATTCCAATATCATCACTATCAGCAAAAGGAGTATCAATAATCTGCCTTCCTGCTTTTATCGTTGTTTGACCTAGATTGGCTTTTAGATAGGACTCTCCTACAATAGAGTAACTTCTATTTTGTGAATCAAGAAACATCCCATTTTCATTTTTACCAAATAGTGCATTTGTAGTCAAAAATGTTCCAACCAAGCTAACTCCTGAAATAGGTTTAGTCTCTATAGATACTCTCCCACCCAAAGAGAGTGTAGTAGCCTTTTTGTTTTCACTATCTTTTGAGCGAACTGCACCTAATCTTAACTCTCCTTTGTGACTTATCCCCTCTATAGCATCAGAGAGTGTAGAACCTTGTACTATAATAGGCGTAGAAATCAATACCGTTATTATAATGGATAATCTATATCTCATATATATCCCTTTTATTTTTTTGTAATGATAGTTGTTATCAACTTATAATAAATTTAATTGATAATTATTATTAATATAAAAAAGGGGAGGAGAAGTTTTATACTCCTGATACTCAAAAGCCTTTTTATGATATTGGTAGTTAGCATCAATCCAAGAGAGCTTATGTAGTGTTGAGTACATTGCTATTGTTGACAATGAGAAGTACTGCTTGGAGTGACCCTTTAGATGTTTCATTATTTTTTTTTAATTGGTAGTAGAAATTGCATCCAATACTGCATTGATAAATCTAGGAGATTTATCATCAGCTAGAGCTTTTGCTAACTCTATAGCTTCATTTATAATAATTCTCTTATCCGTACCATCTATCAAAATCTCATAAACTCCTAGACGCATAATAGCCTTTTCTACTTTGCCAATAGAGTTATAATCCCAATCTTTTAGATGTTTTTGAATTTGCGTATCAATCATCTCTAAATTATCAATAGTCCCTTGAAATAGACCTTGAGAGAAAATTCTCTGTCTGTTTCGTATCTTGTCATCTTCAAATATCTCATCAGAAAATTTAGCAATATCTTCATTGCCTAAATCATAAGCATATAGTAGACCAATAACAGCCGTTCGTGCTTGGTGTCTAGTTGCCATTTTCTAACTCACTATAGAGATTAATCATCTCAATTAGACTTACCATTGCTTCACCACCTTTGTTTCCTGCTTTTGTTCCAGCTCTCTCTATGGCTTGTTCTATACTATCAACGGTAAGCACACCAAAAGTTGCAGGTTTTCCATGTTTCAAAGTCACATTTGCCACACCTTTAGTAGCCTCTGCTGATACATAATCAAAATGAGGAGTAGCCCCACGAATTACAGCACCTAGACAACATACAGCATCATACTTGTTTGATGAGAGTGCTTTATCTAAAGCAAATGGAATTTCAAAAGCCCCTGGAACTAGAATCAAATCTAAATCTTCTGCATCTCCTCCATGTCTCGCATAGGCATCTTTTGCACCTTCGACTAATCTATCTGTAATAAAGTGATTGAATCTAGCATTGATTATCGCTACCTTTTTACTCTTGTCAACTTGTAAGTTACCTTCGACTATTGTCATTTTTTTCCTTAATAAATCCCATAAATGAGTATTGTTTTATTTTTCGGAATTATAACAGATTCTATTTATAACTACTCTACTTATTTTATTAAATTCTAATTCAAAAAGAGTTTAGAGGATATTATCATATTATTTTATAATAAAAAACATTTTTAAATACTTTAAGTGGTATACTATAGATATTTTAAATTAGGAGTATAAGTAATGAAAAATGTTAGATTATCTGTAGCTGTTATAGGCTTACTTGTTATGACAAATGCTAATGCAGTAGAGATGACAGATTACAAGGTGGTTGATGGGTATTATCAAGATGCCTATTTAAATGGTCAATTAAATATTAGTAGTGGAAATCAAGAGCAGACTAGTTATGATGCACATCTTGATGCAAATCTTAGAACAGTTAAATCGACTCTGCCTTACTCTTGGGACTACAAAGTTTTGGCAAATAGTGATTTTTCACAAGGGAAAAATGATAAAGATGACTCTTTGGAGAGTTATGATGCTGCTGCTGTAGCTCACTTTGATAAGTATTTTAATGATGGTGAGCAATTTTTTATGTATGGTTCGGGACGACTAGGCTATCAAAAAGTAGCAACTGCTGATGACGCTGATGACCCTTATGTAGAGGTTGGTGCAGGTGTTGGTTATGGTCGTGTATACAATGCAACTCCTCTTGCTAAATCTCTTAGAATTGTTGAAGACCTCTTAAAGTATAAATTAATTAAAAAAGATTTATCTAATAAGGGCTATTTGGCATTAGCTGCTGTAGTAGATGAGAACAAAGAGCTAGAGTATATAAGCAAATATGGTTCAGTTGAGTATAGAAAATATTGGTATGAAGCGATTGAAAAGGTAATCAAAGAGGATGGTGCTTTGGACAAAGAATCTCTAGGTGCTTTTGGTATTGTTCGTGTCAATGAAATTTTGACTAATGAGAAGGTAAGTCAAAGACTTCATGGATGGAAATTAAGAGCTGGATTTGGTAAAATTCTAAGTAATTATGATGGAGATAGCGAAGATGCTACAGTCAATGGAGAGTTTGAGTATGGTCTACCAATTGGACATGAGTCTCAATTTAGTGAGAATCTATATGTTTCTAAACTGCTAGATAGTGATACCGATACAGAGTTATCTCTAACCAATACTATGAGTTATACCTATGAGATTTCAGATAAAATTGATTGGGATAATAATTGGATTTTGAGTTACCAACAAAATGATATAGCAGATGATACTATGAGTAATAGTCTCTCAACAGGATTTATCTACTATCTTGCAAATAGACTTAATTTTACAACTACTTTATCTATTTCAAAAAGAGATGGTGGAGTTGATGAAGAGAATGCGTGGAACAAAAGTTTAGTAGCAGGAGTACAATATCGTCTAAAATAAAAAATAGGGGTAACCACCTACCTACCCCAAAACAGGAACAAAAGCCTTACCTAAGAATACATTGCGTAGCTCATCCATAACATTTCGACCATTCTTCTTGACAGTAGAGATATATCCTTTGATTCGAGTAAAAAACTGACCACCAGCTCTGCTCATAAAAGTTCCTGATATTTTCTGTTTGACTTTTATCATTTTGAGGTCTCTTTCAGCCCATTATCTTATAAATATTGCTCATAAACATCAAATAAATATATCATTTATCCACCCTGAATATACAAGCCAAACTTGTAATAGTTGTGGTTTTATTAGTCGAAAAAATAGAAAAACACAAGAGAATTTTAAATGTGTCGAATGTGGTCATTCAAAAAATGCAGATTATAATTCAGCTTGTAATATTAGAGATAGATTACTCCTAGATGTTCTACGGCGTAAATTTTTAAATATTAATAGTTTCTCAGAATATAAAACTAAAGATTTCAAAAAAGAATCTATAAAATTTATTCTT
>Ga0256845_1001352_pt1 | contig 19831 bp, 15 predicted proteins | sample RiftiametaG_FD_189101 | JGI IMG/M metagenome (GOLD analysis project Ga0256845, IMG submission 189101) | Tube worm associated microbial communities from hydrothermal vent at the East Pacific Rise, Pacific Ocean - Riftia | ecosystem: Host-associated > Annelida > Integument > Unclassified ...
TTTATAGGGTAGAATAGTCATAAGCCTTGTGTTGTTGCACCCATTAGGTGATGGTCTGTTTTGTCGCTAACCATTATACAGCCAAGGCTTACTTGATTTTAGATTTTTCTATGATGAGATTGAGGTATTGAGTTTTACTATACGCTAAAGTTTAAAAATGATAGTTTTGTTATAGGTAATAATATAGCTAAAAAGGATACCAACATGTCACTAACTCCCGATCTTTTACAAGAACTTGAATTACTTAACCTGTTTGATCTCAACTCTACACGAGGAGGGCTAAAGGTCCACCATGATGCTGAAGTGAGTAAAGTGTCTGCCGCACAGCGACTTTTTGACAAAGGTATGACAACCCGCTCAGATGGGGGTTATTTAACCGACAGAGGTGTTGAAACAACCGAACATGTTCAAGCATTGATAAAAATGCTTCAGGCCAGTGAATCTTTATAACAACCACCTGGCTCCAATCTAACAGAGGTTTTCTATCACCATGACTTTTGAACCTGTAAGGCGGATCATTTCCACCTCTACTCTTTTATCGCTATTCTCTCTTTTGATATCTTTTAACGCTATTGCCGATAAAAAACCTTTCACGGCTGAAGATTTAGTACAATTGCAAAGAATTTCCAGCCCACAAATATCTCCAGACGATAAATCGGTAGTTTATGTTCTCCGCTCAACAGATATGGACGCGAACAAAGGCACCACCGATCTTTGGCTAACGAATATTCAAACTAGGACCGCAACCCAACTAACCAAAAATAAAGCGGCTGATCATTCACCTAAATGGTCACACGATGGCCGACATATCTATTTCTTATCTTTCCGTTCGGGTAGTTCGCAGGTATGGTCTATCGATAGAAAACGGCATAATAAAAAGAAACAGATCACCCATTTTTCAATTGATGTGAACAGCTTTAAACTTTCGCCCGATTCGAGCAGTATTTTATTTTCAGCCAACGTTTATCCCGAATGCAAAGACTTTGATTGTACCGCTGATAAACAAAAAATAAAATCAGAAAGAAAAGCCGACGGACAAATTTATAACAAAATATTTGTTCGTCATTGGGACCATTGGGTTAATGAAACACAATCGCAGCTTTTTCTAGTCAATCTGAATAAAAAAGGGATCGCTGACAAAAATAAAGTCATTAGTGTTTCAAAATCAGTGAATGCCAACGTACCATCTGAGCCATTTGGCGGCAACGAAGAGTATAATTTTTCGGCAAATGGCAGAAAAATTTATTTTTCTGCCCGATTACAAAATGCAGAAGAGCCCTCCTCTACCAATTTTGATTTATATAGCGTTAACCTAGACTCACCAGCAAAGGCTAAAAAACTGACCAAACAAAATCTGGCCGGAGATACCCAACCGGTGCTAAGCCACGATGGAAAAAAAATGGCCCATTTAGCCATGCGAAGAGCAGGCTTTGAAGCCGATCGACAGGAAGTCATATTAACCGATCTCCCATCAGGAAAATCGCAACGCCTCACTGATAAGTGGGATCGTTCATTCAGTTCTCTGGCTTTTTCAAAAAATGACCAATCTCTTTATTTAACTGGAAATAACCTTGGCACGAAAGCCTTGTGGAAACTGGATGTTGCTACCGGTAAATACCACCCGTTTAATAATGATGGATATATTTCAAACATATCGATTGGAAGTAATCAATTGATATTCAAAAAAGATAGTCTGAAAAATCCAGGCCAACTCTTTTCAGCGGATCTGGATGGCAGCAATCAAAAACAGATCACCTTTATTAATCAAAAAAAATTAGAGCAGATAGCCTTTGGCGACTATCAACAGTTCTCATTTAAAGGTTGGAATAATGAAACGGTTATGGGTTATGTGGTTAAACCGGCAAATTTTGAGACGGGTCAAAAATATCCGCTCGCCTTTCTAATCCATGGAGGCCCTCAGGGTAGTTTTGGTGATCATTTTCATTATCGTTGGAACCCACAAACCTATGCTGGCCAGGGATTTGTTGTGGTGATGATCGACTTTCACGGTTCAACCGGATACGGTCAGAATTTTACCGATAGTATTTCCCAAAACTGGGGCAGTCGGCCTCTAGAAGATTTGCAAAAAGGTTTAGCTCACGCTCTTAAAACATATCCGTTTATTGATGGAGATAATGCCTGTGCTCTGGGTGCATCCTACGGTGGATATATGATCAACTGGATCGAAGGAAACTGGCAAGATCAATTTAAATGTCTGGTTAATCATGATGGTGTTTTTGATAATCGAATGATGTATTACGCTACCGAAGAATTGTGGTTTGTCGAATGGGAAAATGGCGGAAGCTATTTTGAACAACCGCAAAAACATGAAAAATATAATCCGGTTAACTATGTCAATAACTGGAAAACTCCAATGTTAGTAATCCAAGGTGGAAAAGATTTCAGGATCCCCGAAACCCAGTCTTTAGCAACTTTTACTGCATTGCAGAAAAAAGGGATCGCCAGCCAATTACTTTATTATCCACAAGAAAATCACTGGGTATTAAAACCGGCTAACAGTATTCAGTGGCATCAGCAGGTCAATAATTGGCTACACGAGTACCTTGATCGATAATTAAATAGGCTTTTGCATTGCTTGCAAAAGCTCAAATTAGGGCTATATTGGTTTAATAGATTAGTCATTTAGGACGACCCATACATGCCGTTAAAATTTTTGATCGTCGATGATAGTAAAGCCATGAGGACCATTGTTAAACGTATATTATCAAGCGCAGGTTATGCTAATCATGATTTCCGATTTTCCAGTAACGGCAAAGACGCTATTAAACAAATTATTGATTGGCAACCCGATATGGTTCTACTTGACTGGCATATGCCTGAAGTAACAGGCATTCAAGTCTTGGAAAAAGTAAAGGAATTAAATTTAGACACCAAAATTGGATTGATAACGGCCGAAAAAAATAAAATATCAATTAAGGCAGCTAAGGATGCAGGTGCTATTTTTGTGGTAAATAAACCTTTTACTATGGAACAGCTAAAAGAGTGCCTTATTCCAGCGTTAGCAGGTGTCGCACCCATTGATGAAGATGGACACTTTAATAGTGAAAGCCTTGTGTTCCCTTCCCCATCAGCACTTAGCAGCATTTTAAGCACCATAACGGGTGTTAAAATAAAGATAAGGGTCATTGCCAAAAGAGCGCTTGGCGATTTATCTTTACCTGCACGACTCATTCTTTACAGTAATGATAACGCCCAAGTTAAAGCCATTCAGGTTCTTGATTCTGTCCTGTGCGACAGACTAGCGGAAGCTTTTTGTTCAAGTGTTTATAAGAATGAAGCGATTGACGACAAATTGCTAGCGAAAGCACTTTTGAGGGCGCTCACAATTGTAGCCGCATGTTTTTACGACGCCTCACAGCAAAAAGAACTCAATTTGTCTAAAACATTTACCATGCAAAAACTAATCGATAAAGTATTAGTATTAGACCAATTATCCGATCATAACAGGCTTGACCTCGAATTCGATTTTGACGGTGAAGAGACTTGTTACACATCACTATATTTAAATACAAACGGCGAATTTTAGAACATAAATTATTCAGTTTCTTCAATTTCATTTAAGAGTTCCAAAAACTGCTGCTCTAACAATTGATGCTCAGCCTCTAACCGTTCCAATGTCTTGCTTGATTCTAGTTCAATGTCGGCTTCAACGGACATCAACATAAACTGCTGTTCAAGCATTTCTTTTTCCAAAATCAAACGATCCATCAACTCTTCTTTAGTTTCCAGCTCCGAACGTAATGCGCCAAGTTTGTCAATTAGCTCTTCATCCTTAGTTGAACGTTTAATTTGTGAGTTCAATATTTCGTTACGGGCTTCGAGGGTTTTGAAACGGCGTGATAACTGACGGTACTCCGAACCCAGATTAGTCAAGTTACGATGCAATTGCGCCTCAGTGGACTTGTGAATTTTGATTTGTTCTTTTTGCGCCTGAAACATTCGAGCTTTGGCTATAAACGCCCGCAGCTGTGAGGATGTTTTTTCCAGATCGCTGACTAATCCATCTTTGATGTGATTGACCTTTTGTAAATCCTCGATCAACAAATCCATTTCTTCCTGAGTAAATAGTGAATTAGAACGGTCGATTTGAGTCAGGCTTTCGGCATTTTTCAGTGATTGTTGAACGCCATCAACTAACGCTTCAGCTTGCTCGATGACTTTAAGTTCTGCGTCTTCCTGATCATTTTCCTCATTGCTACCAAAAATCTCGACGTCTTCTACCATTCCAACCATCGTGCCAATCGAATTGTACCGTTCTTTTAATAGATCAACTTGCTCACTTTCAGCAACATTTCCGTTTTCTACCAATCTATCCCTCAGCAAATCGATCGCTTGTTCACCGCCAGTCATATTATAGGCAATAGAGTTTTTCAAATCGTAGTAGAGTTCTTTATAATTTTCTTTTGATGATTGAGTCTTTACCGGCTCTTTGCTTTTGTTCTTGAGTTCAGTTTCAATCCGTTTAAGATCTTTGCTAAGTGATTGATTGTCTTGTTTGGCCTTTTTGTTTTCTTGATTAAGCGCTTCAGTTTGCTGCTGTAGCATCTGATTTTGCTTTTCTATTGACAATAGTTTCTCTGTTAGCTCCTTGTCCTCCACGGCCTCTTGGCTCATTTGCTTTTCAAGACCACTAATTTTACTATGCAATTCTTGTATTTTTATCCTGAGCCCCTTGGCTCGACTCTTTGCATTTTTGAGTTTTCGAGTGAGATCTGAATTATTTTCGTTTAGATCGTTATTTAATGAGAGAAGAGAATAGACCAAGTATCCACCAACGGCGAATACCAATAGAAAAACCTCACCGATTATGATGGTTTGCAATGACAAGAAACTACCTAAACTCAACTAAGACAGTCTAATTATAGGTTAATGTATAAATTTTGCTGAATACTGAATACCGAATTTCTACCTTTGACTCATACTCAGGCATGAGATATTGCTAAGCAAAAAAAATCCCCGCTAAGTGCGAGGATAATCGATGACAACAATAGGAAAATCTTTACAAAAAAACCTACAGACTGGAAGATCTTTGGTTTTAGGCCTAACGAAGTAAAGCATGACCTCCATACAGGCGATAACTTCACAATAAAACTCCATCTCTTAAGGTATCGCCCATTTTGCTGAAAACTTTAGTCAATATAGGGTATAGCTCAAATGAAAGCTCATTTGCCAGCTATTTCTCCAGTATCGATCTTTGGCTTTTACCTTGAAGCGTTAATGCGTTAACATGTTGTTCGTAAAGATGGTTAGAATGAGTTGGGGCTTTGTTATTCATGATCTTCTCCAGATATTAAGCTCAACCTCAGAATTGAAGCTGAACTTAAAGTATGGATGACAAAGAGCTTCTCCGCGTTAGCGGCTTCGTTCAACAAGTTAGTCAAACGGAAAATTAACCGTTGACCATCGCTCCGCGATCGTGGTTTCCATCATTAGCGGAATTTTATCTCTCGCATGGATGCATGTGGTATATCGTTATCTTTTTGATTTCCTCTACGTATCAATCGCAGTTAAATCCAAGATTGACTCTTGCAGAGAATTCATTGACGGAAGATTCTGCAATATTGTAGGGTATATTTCCCTATGGCTAATGAAGGTACCTTTAGCAATATTCACTTTTACATCATATTCATTTGTTTGTTTTGTGAGCGAAAAATGGAAATTACTCCAAACAAATATGTGATTTTACCCATTTTTTTTGTTTTATTCCTTTTGTTTGATTTGTGGGGAATGAATGGAGAGGGAGATTTATCGTTTGTAACCTTTACGTCGCTTTATCACACGGTAATATTTTTATTGTTACGGTGAATCACATAACAAGAACTAACAAAATATTCATTCGAAATACGCATGAAATTTTGAAGTAAGCGTTAGGTGTTCAAAATTGCCGAGCATAATGTTGAAAATCATCAAGGAAATAAGTATTGAAAATTGAAATAGTAACAACACAAAATAAGAACTTGAAGGAAACTGGATTTGGCTCTCTCAAGGCTTGCAATAGTGTATTTGATTCTATCGAAAGGATGGGGTATGACGTAAAATTGAACATATGTGAATCTAAGCGAGACTTGGAGGGTATTGTCAAGAAAAATCCAGATTTAGTTATTTTAGCCGTAAAATATATTTCACTTCAAAATGGAAATAATATTTGGTTGAGTGAATATTTTTCTCGGCATGGAATTAATTTCACAGGCTCATCAAGAGATGTATTGAGATTTGATTCTAATAAAATCAGTGCGAAATTATATTTAGAAAATAAAGGTATTAAAACCGCACGATATTTTACAGCAATTCCCGAGCAATACCAATATGCAAGCGAACTTCCGATTAAATTTCCGTTATTTTTAAAACCGACAGACGCAGCAAATGGAAATGGAATTGACGACTTCTCTTTCGTGACAAATTTTTCGGAGTTCAAAAGTAAAATATTATCATTACATAGAAGATTTAGTATGCCTATTTTGGTAGAAGAATATTTGGATGGGCGTGAATTTACAGTCTCAATAATAAAAACACCAAATAATGAACTAACAATTTCTCCTATCGAAATAGTCCCACCAAAATCAAAGAATGGACTTAGAATTTTAGGGCAAAAGGTAAAAAGCGATAATTCAGAAGAGCTGAAATCAATTGAAGATGATGAAATAAAAAATAAAGTGATAAAACTTGCTGTTAATTCGTTCTTGACTTTAGGTGTGAGAGATTTTGGCAGAATAGATGTTAGAGCTAATAAAGCAGGAGATTGCTTTTTTATTGAAGCCAATTTGGTTCCAGGTATGGCATACGGTTCTAGCTATTTCCCTAAATCCTGTGAAATTGAGTATGCACTAACTTATGATGAAGTCATTCAACTAATGCTGGAAAGTGGACTTTGTAGAGCTAAACCAAAAATACCACCTAACAAACTCATCCAAGGGGGGGGGCTTTTAAGCTGATGAGGGCGTTAATACGCTCTAATCATTGAGTATGTATAAAAAATAACTAAAGGTTAAACTTTGGCAATCGGGCTTACAAAATGTTGTAAGTTCAAAGGGAACCAGAAAACCTCGGATGTTCGTTTAAAGCGAACATCTTAAAATATCCGTTTCTCTTTCCAAACAATAAAACTATTGAAATAATAAACGGAAAGTAATCATTTAAATTGGCCGTTTTTTAAACTAGGCGTGCAGGCGACGCGCTACACGCGATACCTGACTGCAACGTTAAATGACCGCTATCGAGAAAACTTCCATCTAAAACCTAATTGTCTGACTGGCAACTAGCAACTGGCACAAAACAGTCAAATAGTTAGATGTGGGAACTTCTGCATTTGTCCGATCCGCGCCCATAATAAAAGAATCTGAAATGTATTCTTGTAAACGTTTTAGCCTACGGAGCGACTCTCAATACGCATTTACTCGAAACGAATTAATTTGTTAGGGAGTCAATTATTTTTAAATAATCTTCTTCGCTTATAACATCAACGTTCTTACTTCTTGCCGCATTTATTTTATTAATACCAACTTTTTCGCCAGTAACAAGATAATTAGTTTTGCTCGAAACAGACGTTCCTACTTTCGCACCAAGTCCTTTAGCTTTTTTCTCCATATCACTTCGAGAACCTTGAGTCATTGTGCCAGTAAAAACTAGTATTTTTCCTGCTATTGGAGAATTGGTCATACTTTTCTCTGAAATTTTTTGTGTTATAGCAAGATTAAAACCCAACCTATAGACCTTAAAGAACTCGTTTTTTATTTTTTTGAGCCCTTCGTGAATTGCTTCGGCACTAAGTTGTGCAAAACCATCAATCTCTATCATATCTTTAATCGAAGCATCGAAAAGATACTCCAAAGTATGATGTTCAAGAAGCCTCTCACAACTACCTAATCCTAAGCGAGTTACACCAAAAGCAGCCAAAAAACGCCAATCTTCTACTTCAATGGTCTTACTGGAAAATAATTGATCTTCTAGGTTTTGAGAGATTTTATCGCCAAAACCATAGTTTATAAAGTCTCGTTGTTTTAATTCATAAACATCATGAATCTTTTTGACTCCATTCTGGTGAAGCTTCTCGATAACCTTAGGCCCAAAACCATCCACATTGCCTAGTGTCTTAAAAAAATGAACAAGTGTATTTTCGGTTTGAGCTGGGCAATTAGTCTTATTAGGACAAATTAAATGATCACCTTCCCAAATAAGTTCTGTCTCACAACTAGGACATACTTTAGGAATATCCGGTTCAACAGACTTGATAACTCTCTCTATTTTAGGAATTACCAAACCACTTCTGACTAACTCAACCACAGCCCCCTTTCCAACACCATTTGCTTTAACCATTGCGTAATGATGAACAGTCGCTCTGCTAAGGGTCGCTCCACTTAATTTAGTTGGTTTAAGCTCTGCAACCGGAGTTATTCTTCCAGTTCGTGATGTTTGAGGCGTGACTCTTAAGACTTCAACTTCAGCCGATTCTTCATTTACTTTAAAAGCAATTTGCCAACGATGGTGTTTTCGAGTGGCCCCCATATGGCTTTTCAATTCTTCAGAAGTTGTTTCCAATATAATACCATCAACGTCAAAGTCGACTTTATTCCAAATCTCTTCACATATGAATTCAAAATTACTCAATAATTCTGAGTAATGACCTTCCCAATTCTCAATTTCTGAAAATGGGTAAAAAACACAGGCCCCATCTTCAATTGCTTGTTGAATAGATTTATCTATCTTTTTCTCAGCAATAATGGCAGCTTGAATATTTCGAGAGTTCTCAAATTTATCGCTAAGATTTTCGTTAAAATAACTCTTTTTGATAACGATTTCGCCAGGTCCTGAACCACGTTTACCACCTCCAGCAACTTTGAGCCCTCTCTTAAAAGCTCTAGTAATATTCTGGCCTCTAAATCCATCACCACGGGTATACAACATATCTCCGTCGTCATAGGCAGCGAATCCATCTAGTTTAGGAGTTACCCTGATTTTTAAATTAGTAGGCTCAAAATCGACTTCATCTGCTGCTTTAAGTAATCTATCTACCCATTTTTCAATTTCTTTGACGCTATAGGCTTTATCGGTAGATAACATCTTCTGAGGTAATGCTACAGTTTTAGCACTTACAACAGGCTCTGGTTCAACCATTTCCAAATAACTATGTTCCGGCTCTCTCAGCTTCAACTCACCAATAAACACACGGTCATAGACACTATCCTCAATAATTGGAAAGCCCGCTCGATATGCTGCATTGCTAACTTTAAGTGCCAATAACAATTCTTCGGTAGTTAGTGATTTAATATTAGAGGAATTAAGCAAACGCTCAATTTCAGCAGCTGCAACATCCAAATTCGATGCTTGAATAGCTAATAATTGATCTTGGGTAACTTCAATTTTCATGATTACTAGCCTACTACTGTGTTAAACCAAAAGTTTGATAGGATGTTCTATTTGAAAAAAAAATGGTGATTTTGTTCAAGTCCAGATAACTTACGCATCGCCCGATCATATTCCGCATACCGAACCGTGGGGTCATCTAATACATAATATTGATAATTGAACTCTTCAATTTGAAGGTGTAATTGATCGATTTGTTGTTGAATATTTTGTGATTGAGAGGTTTGCTGGCTCAACTTGATGGTCCTTATTTAACCCTTTCTTTAGAGGAAGCTGAAGAACAGATCCTCTTAATTATAATCTTCTAACGTATTCCTGAATCGCATCTAAACGATGATTATGGATTTGCTCACTATACATCGCTTTGTGCTCATCGAGTATTTCTCCACCCAGTTCTGATTTTAATAATCGAATTGTTTTGACCATTGCATCATAAGCTACTTGAGCGTCATCCGGCCCTGGTAAAGTCATAAACAATGCAAAAGCTGGTGTTTCAAAAGTTTCTAGATTATTGATACCAAAAGTGCCCGGAGCGATCGCATTGGCCAGACTAAATAAAACTGGACCCGGGTTAGCACCAGCATTTTTATGGCGGTGAAAAATCCCCATATCGCCGTGTCGCAAACCCTGAGAAAGAAAAATGGGTAAGAAATCTTTACCTTTAAAGGTCTGACCATCACTCGCTTGCAAGATCAAAGAAAAAACCAGTTCAGGTTCTATTTTTAATTCACCTTCTTTTATTTGACTTTCACTCTGTTTATCCTCTTTTCTATCTGGCTGAAATAAATCTTTATTCTGTGCTTGCGGCTCAAGAATAAGTTTTTTCTTCACCTGTGGTAGGATAGATTCTTGTTGACGAGCTTCTTGAACTTCCGCTAAATACGACTCTATAGGCTGACCCCTTGTCGGCATTGCTTTATTTATGTCATCCGCTAATTCATCGCTCACCGGCCTTGCAGTCCCGACTCCATTTAAATCGAATCCAGTAGAATCAACCTGATGGTTGATGTTTCCGAATTGATGTTTTAGCTTTTGGTTTTCTTTTTGCCGTTTCTTTTTTTTACTGAAATCGTAGAATATATATCCTACCAGCACCAATCCAATCACTACCAACGCTATACGTATTTGCCAATCCATATAATTTTGTCCTTGGGGTTAATTCCTATGCACCAACCAATTTCACACACCAGCTAATTGGGCAGCTTCGTCCACATCCACCGACACCAATCTTGATGCTCCCGGTTCCTGCATAGTGACACCAGCAAGTGATTGAGCCATTTCCATAGAGACTTTGTTATGAGTGATGTAAATAAACTGTAAGTGCTCTGACATTTCTTTTACTAATTTACAAAAACGACCTACATTAGCGTCGTCTAGTGGTGCATCAACTTCATCAAGCATACAAAATGGTGCGGGATTTAGTCTGAAAATCGAAAAGACTAACGATAAGGCCGTCAGCGCTTTTTCACCACCCGATAAAAGATGAATGGTACTATTTCGTTTACCTGGTGGTCTGGCCATAACCGTTACACCTGTATCTAGTAAATCTTCGCCAGTCATTTCCAAATAGGCGTGTCCGCCACCAAATATCTTAGGGAAAAGCTCTTTCATACCAGCATTCACCTTATCGAAGGTTTCTTTAAACCGGGTTCGGGTTTCTTTGTCTATTTTTTTGATCGCGCTTTCCAGAGATTCTAGAGCTTCATCCAGATCTTCATTTTGTGCATCCAGATAAACCTTTCGTTCAGATTGCTCTTTGTGTTCGTCGATAGCCGCCAGATTGATCGCCCCTAACCGTTGAATTCGATTGGCAACCACTTCCAGCTTTGCCAGCCAAGTATCTTCTGAAGCATCTTCTGCCAGATGCTCCAAAATTGCCGCGATATCTTCATCATGGCTTGCAATATTTTCTTCCTGAGTGCTTTGTTTAGTACTGTTCTCAGACCATTGCATACGTAACCTCTCTAAACGGCTACGTACTGATTGAGCCGATTGTTCGGCCTCAGAACGTTGTTTTTCAAATACTCGAACCGATTTTTCAACTTCTTCTAACATTTCTCGGGCTTTCGCTAATTCCTGCTCAGCCAATAATCGTTTTTCTAATGCCTCTTCTAACTCAATCTGTAAATCATCATCGGGAGAATCAGCATGCTCCATGGATTTTTCAAGTAACAATTTTCGAGTTTGCAAATCAGTAATTTGTGAATGCATTCTTTGATTAGTCGACTGATTAGAATTAATTTCAGCTTTAATGTTGGCCACGCGTAATTCAAGTTCATGGCTCTTATCTTTCGCCATTCTGGCTTGATTTTTAGCTTGCTCCAATTCGTTTCGTTTATTTTCCCGGTGACGGCTGAGTGACTCTCGTTTCGCCAGATCATCGGCCATTGAATCAACTAGTTTTTCAAGGCTGATTCGGCTTTGAGAAAGCGCTTGTTCATCCACTTTAAGCTGTTGATTTAAATCTATTTTTTCTTTAATTAATGCATCTTTACGTTTGACCATTTGCTCCAACTTGGCCTGTTGTGAACCAACTTGTGCACGTAAATCACTGTATTTTTTACTTGTTGCACTTAATAAACGTTGCTTTTCATCCCAGTTATTTTCCAGATCTTTCAAGCTTTCACCGTCTTCCTCTGCCTGTGACTGTAACAATGCCATCTTGTCTTCTAGGATCTCTAGTTCAGAGGACAATACTTCAAGCTCAGACTCTCTTTCCAGTAAGCTACCCTGATCGGCTTGTTTTTTGGCAACTCTCAACCAGTTAGGCCCGATCCAATATCCGTCTTTGCTTACAACCGACTCATTTGCCGATAGTTGTGTTCTTTGTGCAAATGCCTGTTCAAGACTCTCAGCCACTCGAACCGCACTTAAAACATGTGAGACTGCATCAGCATTAGTGACCTTAGATGCCAAAGTCTGATGACTAGACTCTCCTTTGCCAGAAACCTGATTCGTCAGCAAACACATGGAACCGCTTTCGAGCTGGCTAATTTTTGTGGAAATATCATCCAGAGAGTCAAAAGTTACCGCCTCTAAATAATCACCAAGAACCATTTCAACAGCCAACTCCCACCCAGAATTTACTTTAACAACTTGCGCTAATCTTTTGTTATTAATAAGTTTATTTGACTTTAACCAATTTTCAACGCCTTTGTCGCTACTACCAAGAGCCGCCTTTTGCAACGCATTTAACGAGATGTGCCTGCTTTGTACTTTTTGTAATTCCTGTCGACAAGTATCAATTTCGGACTGTCTTTCTCGTCGCTGTTGGCGCCTTTTTGAAATGCTTTCGAATAACTCTTCGACTTCTTCCGACAACAGATTGGTTTGCTCTTCCGCCTTACTGAGTTCTACCGATGCGGCTAATACATCATCTTCAATCGGTTGTGCTTGCAGACTGATCGTTTCAGAATCATTAGTTTCGATCCTTTTTGCCAGCCTTTCGATCACCCTGTCAAAATGTTGAATGCGAGTGCGCTCCACTTCCATTTTTTGGCTATTTTGAGCAGAAATTTTATTATATTCTTCCCAATCCCTTTCCCAATCTAAAATTTCAGTTTCCAGATCAGCAAGACGTTCTTGGGAATTCTCCAAAGTTTGTTGTTGAACTTCCAGATCAGGCTCAATTTCTATTAATTGGCCATTTAAGATCTCTAAATCTTGTTCATCCTGAGTCATCTGTTCCATGGCATGACTTAAGGATCCTGTGACCTGTTGAAAATCTTGATTGAGTTGCACTAGCCTTTCTTTTTTGTGGGCGATCCCTTGCTCCAAACGGGCAATGTCAGCCCCTATTCCGTAGAATTTACCTTGAGCATGATTAAACTCATCCGATAAATCGATATGTTGTTCACGAGTTTTTTCGATTTGCGTATCGGCATGACGCTGATCGGCCATTCGCGCTTCCAGATCGGTATCTAGCTTTTGAATTTCTGAGGACAAAACCTCGACTTGTTGATTAAATTTTTTCCATTTTAGCGCTGACAATTCGCCTTTTAGACTTCTCTCTTCCTTTTTATATTCTTTATATTTAGAAGCGGCGTTTGATTGACGCTGTAAATGAGCCAACTGCTTGCCTAATTCCTCGCGAATATCAGACAAACGTTCCATGTTTTCACGAGTGTGACGGATACGAGTTTCAGTTTCGCGGCGCCTCTCTTTGTATTTGGAAATACCGGCGGCTTCTTCAAGAAAAACCCTCAATTCTTGAGGTTTAGATTCTATCAAACGAGAAATCATGCCTTGTTCAATAATGGCATAACTTCGTGGCCCCAATCCAGTGCCAAGGAAAATACCCGTAATATCTTTTCTTCGGCATTTCGTGCCATTCAGATAGTAATTGGATTGGCCATCTCGGGTAACGGTCCGCCTCAATGCTATTTCTGCATAACTGGCCCATTCGCCCGTTAAAGTGCCGTCTGAATTGTCAAAAACCAACTCTATACTGGCTTGACCAACAGGTTTACGAGATGTCGAACCGTTAAAAATAACATCGGTCATCGAATCACCACGAAGGTGCTTAGCCGAAGATTCACCCATCACCCAGCGTACAGCGTCGATCAGATTTGACTTACCACAGCCATTAGGACCCACAATTGCAGTGAGATTTTCGGGAAAAGGCACGGTAGTTGGATCAACGAAGGATTTAAAGCCCGCTAGTTTTATTTGTTTTAATCGCATTAGTTTTCTATGTATTCTCAGGTATTATCTTTATCGACTCTAATTAAGAACTCAAAAAATAAGCGGTTCAAAACCGCTATAAGCACTGTTTGAGTAGAAAGTCTTACAAATTCGGACTGGTTTTATCAAACGCATTAGTTTAAATTATTTCACTGCTAATCACACTTAAAATTCTAACAAAAAGAGATAATATTTAATCAATGAACGGTCATTCATTCGCAGGTGCTCAATATTTGAGCAAAGGGTTTCATTTAGTCTGGCAGCCAGGTATCAAAAAGTTCGTTTTTATACCACTTTTTATCAATTTCGTTTTACTAGGCCTTGCGACCATTTACGCGTTTAATTTGATTGGCGATTGGTCACAAAATATGCCAATCTGGTTGGATACTCAGATAAACAGTGAACACTGGTATATCCGCTGGCCTGCCGAAGGACTTGGTTGGCTGTTTGAAACTCTTGACTGGTTACTTTGGCCTCTCATTATAATCATGGTCTTTACAAGCGTGTTTTTTCTTTTTGGTTTTCTGGCCAACTGGATTGCTGCACCTTTTAATGGGCTACTATCAGAAGCGGTAGAACGTCATCTGGAGTCTGACCAATATCAGGAAATAGAATTTCGTTGGTCGATATTTATAAAAGACATTCCTCGCCTGATCGGTCGGGAGTGGCGGAAATTGATGTATTATTTACCAAGAGCCATGGCTTGCATTATTCTCTTGTTTACCCCAATTTCCCCATTTGTACCGATTATCTGGTTTTTATTTAACGCTTGGATGTCAGCTATCCAATATATTGACTATCCAGAAGATAACCATCGCCGCTCTTTTCAACAAACATTAGATAATATCAAACAAAACAGACGCGGCCCATTTAGCTTTGGACTGTTGGTCATGTTGTTTACCATGATCCCGGTTGTAAACATCTTAGTGATGCCGGTCGCTGTGGCTGGTGCTACCCATTTGTGGTTCGATCACTATCGAAAATAGAGGGTAATGATTAATTTTCCAATTTGAGATGGTCGATTGAGGGTTGTGGATGATGTTCAGGCGTTTTTTTAGGTAATATCCTTTCTCCAACCGCAGCAAGCGATAAATCACTGGTATCCACATCGCGCTTTTCATAAACTTTATTGGGCATAATGGCTGCGCCGACCGCCGCCAAGCTCATATCCCCTTCACTGCTCACATCTTGGGTTGAATTAGCTTCAACAGGTTGACTAGTTTCGGTTTTTGTTACTGGTGGCTGCGCAATAGGAGCTTGGATTCCGGGTGAAGATACAGGTTCAGCGGTTGACGCCGTAGAACCAAAATTCGCTTTTCCCTGATTTGGCGCTAAGATCTGGCTAGTAGCGGAGTCTTGAGATTCAATTTCTTTAATCAAAGCCAGAGCACCTGCTTTTTTAAGTGCCGACTGATATTTCATCGCTGTAGTGTAATCAAGTGATTTTTTAATAGCCACTTCACTACCAGAAAATAGCTTTTCCACGGCCTCAGACGATGAATTGAATAGCCCTACAAGATTTGTTTTAACTTCATCGAGTGGCATATTTTTAATCGTTTGACCACGAAAGACTACATCAAATTTACCGTCTATCATTGTAACTCTCTCAAATTTAACGATTTATCCGTTGATAAATAATCAGTTGGATCCGTGGAAAGAGTGCTATCCTGCGGCGTGCATGGCGTAGTGAAAAATGGCACACCTTGTCGGTGATAAGCCATTTTTCGCATAGTGAGGCGCGTTGCGAGGTGGCGCTATCTCTCGTGATCCAGCGGATTAATTTAGGATAAAGTATAGAGCATAAAAGACTTTGTTGGAAATGCTGTTTTATCTAGGTTAATTTTCGGTTGCTTGCAAGGCACAGATTAGAATAAGATCCAAACTCTAAACTATCACAAACTATTTTTGTTGTATGAATCATTCAAATGAAACAAATAGCTTTCTCGGCGAAATGAAAGGAATAAAAAAGATTGATCAAGACAAGGTCTTGCCGAATACAGCGACGACAAACGAACGACAAAGTCTTGATTATCGGCGTAAGGCCGCAGAAAAACAAAGCTCAAAATTTCAGAATTTTCTAACCGATGCTGACGTTGAAACCGTTGAACCTCAAGCGATCTTAAGTTATAAAATTAGTGGTATCCAGCCTAACGTATTCAAAAATCTCAAAAAAGCCAAATACTCGTTCGACTATCACCTAGATCTACATCGAATGTCAGTCAGTCAGGCTCGTCAAGTAGTTTATAAACTGGTGAGTAGCGCACAAGTAGAAGACTTTCGTTGCTTACTGATTACCCATGGCAAAGGCGAGAGAAGCCAACATCCGGCAAAACTTAAAAGTTATCTAAACCATTGGTTAAAGCAAATTGAACAGGTTATTGCATTTCATTCTGCGCTACCAAAGCATGGCGGCGCCGGATCGGTCTATATACTGCTTAAAAAACCGAAGGAAGATAGAAAAATCAACCAGATTAAATACGAATAAAATGAATGCCCCAATTATCGCTTAATTATCGTTTAGTGCTTTTTTAATTTCTTCTTTATCCAATGCTTTTTGTGTTTCCATTTGCATGTCACCCATACGGATGACTTCATATTTGCCCTGCTTGGGCATACGCTCGCTCACGTGAACCCCCCCTTTATCATCAGTCCATCGATACATCATTCGTTCAGCGGTTTTGGCGCTTTCTAATCCCCCCTGATTAATTTTATCACCAGCAAAAATAATCAAAATATCTTCTGATAAACTGCCTAAAGTACCACCATATTGGTACTTTTCCCAAGCAACACTAACCTGACCAAAATTACGACCACCAAACATTTGTAGTCCCGCAACAATCAGAACAAACAGAATGAGTATCACAACGATTTTTTTTAACATAATTCACCTCGTGCCAATTTATCATAAACGGATCAAAATCATAATCATTTATTGATAAATGGAATTGGATTGACAACGGAAAGAGTAAGTTACCACTTTCACAGATCGAAGGAAAGCGATGCTTTAAATTGACTAGAATACACCTAGCTCAAGCAAGGTGGAAGGAATCTGCTTTATCTCCAGCAATTATTACTCCCAACAAGGAGACCTTAAATTATTTCAAAATAGTGTCTTGACAAGTTAGAAAAATTCTATTTTATAAGCTTAATTCAGCGTCATATTTTCAGGCAGGCAGGTGTCATTCTACACAATCAAGTGCATTCAATCTGCATCTCACCATAAATTAAGAGCATGCATAAATTTTGACGACATGGAATCGGTAGCGCCTCAATTCCATATTTACACAAAAGATAGCGTATCGTGGTTTAAAGTAGATGATCAACTTCCCCCGATACATTAAGGGAAGTAGATAATGAACATAATCGGGTAGCCGGAGGTCTCTAACCTCCAGCCTCCACACCATCCTGCATGCGGATCCGCACAGAGCGGTTCACTTAATATCCATTAGGATAATGAACAACGGACTGACTAATAGCCTTCAAACCTGTAATAGATGGACGTGCAAGAGGACGATCTTTATCTACTGGATTGAAAAGTGTTTGGAGTGATTCACCTTGTTCTCGGGTCAGCCCACTTTCTATATTGAGAAATAACGTGGCCAAGATCGGCACCGCCTTCAATAACGAAACCGCCATGAAATCCATCATCCTAAAACTAGGGTCTGTTGATCTTTCATATTTCATCACTGTTGCGGCTAAAATATCGCCAATTTAGGCGCGACGAGTGTAGTTTGGTTATTCCAAATGAGTGAGGAGCAACAACAAGTGGCGATATTTTAACCACCACCCGAAGGGCCGGGTGCTTTTTTCACCTCACTTCGTTATCAGTCGCTCATTTAGAATCGCTAAACAACGCTTCTTCTGCCTCGTTAGGCACAAAAAGCACCTCGGCAGTGTTGAAATATGAAAGATCAACAGACCCTAAGCGTACTTAGCGACAAAATATTATAGTAATTTTTGATAAGAGGTGTGCGCCTGTATCGATTGCGTGCTCTACTTATAAGCAATTTTCCAGACTCCCTCAAAACGTTTTCTTAGTAGCGGCTCTGGGACATGCGGCACAAAGGGAGAATATTTTTTTACATCAATATAAATTTGCTCTTTATCTTTTCCCTTAATTTCTTTCAATATCAGTACCGCATCTTGAATATCCTTGTCGTGACGTGAGGCATGGACTTTGTGTGCCAATAGCTCTTCCCAGGAAGCAGCTTTCAATACTAGGTACGGATGTTGAAAGATAACGACTTTAGATTGAGTCTCCAGACCAAAAAAGCTAACACTGTCATTAAACCAGAGCGATTTCTTATCGACAGACAAACCATTTTCTTCCCCGACTTGTTTTATTAATCGAACGAGTAATTCCTTATTCGCTGGATTAGCAGGAAAAATGGCATCAACATCCTGTGTCATCATTCTCGACCTAAAATGCATCAGACTAATGATCCCACCACAGCACGTCATTTCAAGTCGCTTGTTTTCCTTTTTTAGTAGCTCGCCCAAGCGATTCAGTGCCTTGGTTAATAATTGGATACTAATTTGTTTACCGGTACTGGAATATTGGTACATATAATTCCCTTAGACAAAAAACATGAAGTCGCGTGGCGCAAAAATATTACGCTTACTAAAAATGGCTGAGACTAAATCACCCTCATAAAATTCTCGGTATTCATCAGGGATAACAGAGAAATCTTTCTGTACTGCGGGGACTCGCAAACACCAGGCAGGTACTGAAGTTTTCTGTGATTTTGGCGGTTCTTCCCAGACCTCGGCCATACGTTCAATAAAGCAGGCTTTAAGCGCGTATTTTAAAGTGTCTTTTTCATGTGGATCGGGAATAGACGAAAGCGGCCACTCTTTCCCCCAAAAAAGTTGAACGTCATCCATAAACGCCACAGTATCTTTTCTCAAAATGGAATCACACATTCTATCGAGCACACCTTCTGGAGTCATTACATCCAATTTCATATCATTATTAATTTCAAGAAAGAGGTTGAGCCGTAACTTGAGCGCCATATTAACCAATGCATCGATACGAAACTCGCTTGAATGGCCTTTTAGTAATGCACTGACTCTTGGCTGAGAGATCCCTAAGTGTTTGGCGGCTTCAACTTGCGTCATGCCACTTTGAGTGACAGTGTCACCAATAGCTCTCGCCAGCGTTCCTCTCAACTTTAAATTCTCAGCTCTTATCGTTTCATCATTAATTAATGGCATCACTATTTCTCCCATCAGCTTTGTTATACTTTGAAAAGTTGGTATTTTAGGTAGCTATGATATTGATATATTTCTCGGTACTATCAATATGCTATGAGGTAACTCCCCACTTCAACTAAAATTGACCATACAACATTATCTCGGCATAAACCAAATTATACATCTACTTTAATATTAATAAAAGAGTAAAATAAACGTCCGTTTTCTTTACTCATTTAAAAAATCCAGTTCCCCGACAGTAAATCAAAGTTTGTTGAGTTAATTAACTTGGTAAAGTTATCAAGGTTAATATATAGTGCTTGACCGAAAACTCATAACTTGTTGAAATAAAAAAACTATTTTAAACAATTATGAGCAAAGATAAACAAAAATGTGCGCCAAAGTGATATAATAGACCTCAAATAGGCACTGTTGACTCAATCTTCCGTGAAAATATGCGTGAAATAAGCCCCTCACAATTACAACTCGGTGAACTTGATATAGCGCAAATTAAAATCAACGCGCGTTCACGTGATGATATTCCCCAACTGTTACGAGGATCACAATATCTTTA
>Ga0256845_1001353_pt1 | contig 19829 bp, 19 predicted proteins | sample RiftiametaG_FD_189101 | JGI IMG/M metagenome (GOLD analysis project Ga0256845, IMG submission 189101) | Tube worm associated microbial communities from hydrothermal vent at the East Pacific Rise, Pacific Ocean - Riftia | ecosystem: Host-associated > Annelida > Integument > Unclassified ...
TTTTATATCAATAATACTACCGTTAAAAATTCTCATGGTATCTGTAACTAAGGGTTGATTCATAGCACTTTGTTTTTTTTCCGAAAAAGTTTTTTCATCTTTTTTAATCTCATGTTTTGTATCTGATTTTAAAATTATTTTTAATTTTATATCAGGACCAAAATAGTCTTTACATAATTGATCGATTCCATCTCGTTTTTTGTCCAGTCTCGCAATATCAAAGGGAGTGGAATTTAATTCAAGAATGGCTTTATTCTCAGAGATTCCTTTAAAAGCTCCTTTTTTAAAGAGAACAGCAATAAATGGGAATTTTTTTTCAAGGATTTTTAAAAACTGAGTCCATGTCTTATTTTTTTCTGGTTCAGCATGCAAATGTCCGGGCTCAGAGTACCCACCGACTGTTTCTTTAATGGTTTCAGGCGTTTTATCAGCGATATTGGTTTTGTTTTCAGCCTGTATATGCTTTTTTATATCATTGGGCTTTTCCGAAGTTCTCAGACCTGTTTTCAGATCATCAAGCTTTGAAATAATTGTATCAATTTCTACACCTTCCCTTATTTGAAGAAGTTTTAATAATGCCATCTCAACAGCAGTTTTAGTGTGGGAAGAAAACTTTATCATTGTTTCTTCATTGAGAAGACTATTTAAAAGCCATGTTAAATAAGATTGGGAGGTGTTTTCAACGGTTTTTTTAATTTCGTTTCTTTCAAAATCTGAAATATTAATTGCTTCTGCTGTCTCGCCACATATTTTAATTATTACAAGGTTTCTGAAATGTTTTATTAAATTGGAATAAAACTTTTTTAAATCAAGTCCCAGATCATTAACTTTATCAACTATTTCTATGAGTTTTGCACCATCTGATTTGATTGTTGCCTTTGATATTTCAAATAATAAACTTGTATCAATCAAACCTAGGTTTTCAAGGATTGATTGATGATCTATTTCTTTAGAAGGGGAGGCAGACAGAATCCTGTCTGTAAGGCTCAGGGAATCCCTGATTGAGCCATCTGCTTCAGCTGCAATGATAGTAGCGCTTTTTTCAGATATTAAATAACCTTCTTTTTCACATAATTTTTTGATGTTTTCAGCAATATCATTAATGGGGATTCTTCCAAGGTTATGCCTTTGACACCTTGATAAAATAGTTGCCGGTATCTTGTGTGGTTCAGTTGTAGCAAATATGAAAAGTATGTGCTCGGGAGGTTCTTCAAGGGTTTTTAAAAGCGCATTAAATGCAGCTGTACTGAGCATATGAACTTCGTCAATAATATAGATTTTATATTTGCAGGCAGCAGGTAAATAGGCAATGTTGTCACGAAGCTCCCTTATTTGATCAACATTGTTATTAGATGCCCCGTCAATTTCAAAAACATCGGCACAGCTGCCATGGGTAATTTCTTTACAGAATCTGCACATATTGCATGGTTCAGATATGGGACCTTTTTCACAATTCATTGCCTTGGCAAGTATTCTGGCAGTGGTTGTTTTCCCTGTACCCCTGGGTCCTGTAAATAAAATAGCATGGGCAACTCGATTTGCTGAAATAGCATTTTCAAGGGTTCTTGTTATCGGGTTTTGACCAATGACATCTTTAAAAGTCTGGGGTCTGTATTTTAATGCTAATACCTGATATGCCATTTGAAATGCCATTTTCCTAACAAGTCTTTATTGTGGCGGAGAGGGAGGGATTCGAACCCTCGGTACCTTTACAGCACACACGCTTTCCAGGCGTGCACCTTCAGCCACTCGGTCACCTCTCCATGCTGAATATTTTTACAGATTAATATCCTTTTTCCCAAGATATGTCAAGATTTATTGATCCTGGTTTTGCCCAATTGATCAATAATAAGTGGTGGAGCTATTAAGGGCTGCTGGGATCTGTTTTTTATTCCTGAGACAAAAACAAGTTTTGCATTCTGTTTTTTTTTTGTATATATAAATTTTATAAGTGCTGGCTTGATATTGTTTTTTTCCATATTTATAAGAATATCGGAAATACGTTCTGCAGGAAATATCAAATATACCTTGCCGCTGTTTTGAAGAAGCCTTTTGCAGCATATGAAAAAATCTTCTATATTTAACATGATTTCATGTTTTGCAATGGCTTTTTGTCTGTCAGGGCAGATTCGACCACTTTTTTGTTTTTTATATGGGGGATTGGATACAATTATATCTATTTTCCCGTTAAGATCAGTGGGATTTATGTTCTTAATGTCGTTACATATGATTGTGATATCATGCTCCATTGAGTTTTTCAGGACGTTTTTCACAGCAATATCGGCAAGTTCTTTTTGAATTTCAACCCCATAGACCTTTATATGAGGATTTTTAGATTTAAGAACAAGGGAGATAACTCCGGAACCGCACCCAATGTCAAGAATTGTCTTTTTTTTTAAACAGGGTATCTCAGAACATAGGAGAAACGGATCCATGGAAAATCTGTAACCATTTTTTTCCTGGTCAATTTTAAGGTTTTTGCTTAAGCTGAAATCAGTTGTTGATTTTTGCAATTTTAAATCTAATGGTTTTAACAAGTTCTGCTTGAACAAGTTGATTAATATTTGAAATAATATCTTTTTCCATAAACCTAAGATGTTGTATCCAGACTGAACTTGATACATTAACCATTAAAATACCATCTTTAAACAGTGCAGGTTTTGCATTTTTGCCAACATCTTCTCCCACAGCCTTATCCCAATAGTCCCAGATAATAGTCATTTGATTATCAGATTTCGGGCGATAGTTGTTTAGAGCCTGACCAAGAATATCGCTTATGTGGGTAAGCTTGTTGTTTTTAAAAGATCTATTATTCAAATTTCAACCTCAAATATTATTATCTGCTGATTTTTTAATTTTTGTAATATGATCATTGTAATGGCTTATGATATCACGTCTGTAAATCAGTCCTATTAAAGCCTCATCATCATCTTCCTGCACCACTGGAATAGCATCAATATTTTTATCTGTTAATTTTAAGAGTGCGGTGTTTAGGTGGTCAGAGGGTGTAATAGTAATGATATCAGTAGTCATTATATCATTCATTACAATCAGGTCTTCAAGGTGAGTTGTAAATATGACTTCTCGTATATCTGTTGATGAAAAAATTCCAATAAATTTGTTTTCATCATTTATAACAGGGAAGTAATGTTGTTTTGTACTGGAAAAAAATTTTTTAAATTCACTAAAACTCATTTTACGGTCAACACACTCTACTTTTTTTAAGCGATACATTAAATCTTTGATCTGTATGGTCTGGAGAATATCCATCATAAACTCTCCTGCGTGGGCAGGGGACGCGGCTTTATTTTTCACCTGTTTCTTATAAATAGTTGATTTTTGAGAAATAAGATAGCATATGGAACATACAAGAAGACTTGGTAAAAGGAGATGATATGAATTTGTCATCTCACTTACAAATATAATTGTGGAAATCGGGGTGTTGGATACAGCTGCAAAAAATCCTGCCATGCCAACAATAACAAATGATCCTGGGCTTGTGATAATTGCAGGGAATAATTTGTAGAAAATTTTTCCCACAACTCCGCCTAAAGCTCCGCCTATAACAACAGAAGGTCCAAACACGCCTCCACTTCCGCCGGAACCAATTGAAAATGAAGTTGTTACAATTTTGCCAATGGCAAGGAAAAGAAGTATTGAAATTGACAATTCATTAAATATTGCCTTTTGCATCATGCCATACCCAAAGGCAAGGGTATAGGGTAAAAAATAACCTATTATGCCTGTGATAAGTCCGCCTATGGCAGGTTTGAAATGGTTTGGGATATTAAGATTGTGAAAAATTTCAGTTATCCCGTAAAATGTTTTTACATAAAAAAATCCAAACAAGGATACTATCAAGGCAAGTATCACATAGGGACCTAACTCAACAGGGTTTCGGAAAATAAAATCCGGTGAAGAAAAAAGAGAGCCCCACCCAAAAACAAGGCAGAATACACAATATGCAACAACCGAGGAAATTCCTGCTGGAATTATTACTTCTGATTCAAATTCAGGATCTCTGTATAAAACTTCTGCAGCAAAAAGAGCTCCTGCAAGGGGGGCTCGGAAAATACTTCCAACGCCTGCTCCAATGCCGGCTGCCATCATTATTCTGCGTTCTCTGTCCGAAAGTTTTAACTTTGTGGCAAGAAAAGATCCAAACCCTGCACCGATTTGCGCAATAGGACCTTCTCTACCTCCTGAACCGCCTGTAGTTAATGTTATTGCCGAGGCAATGGTTTTAATAAAAGGTATTCTTTTACGAATAAACCCGCCTTTTTCATGGTAGGCTTCAATTGCAGCATCTGTACCATGACCCTCTGCTTCAGGAGCAAATGTATAAACAAGCCAGCCACTGAAAAGTCCACCCAATGCAGGCAGGAATAAAAGCATCCATTTCATTTTTTCAAAGGAAGTTGACGTGGACTCAAACAGGTGATGCTCCCCGGCAGGTAGGTCAGGACGGTATCCTGCCATTAGATCAAGGAAAAAATGCATGCCAAGGTCGCAAAGATAATGGAAAATTATAGATCCTGTTCCTGCTATTATACCTATCAAAATAAAATTTAATAGCCATTTTCCTGCAATTTTCACTTCATGACTGGCCAATTGTCTTATTATTTTCAGCATATATTTGATCTTTGGGTTAGCAATTTATAAACTTGAGATATGATATAACATGAATAAAATTCTAAATAAAGTATGATTCAGGTTTTATAGATGCCTCACAATGATATGTAAATCATCACACAGGAAAGAGAAACAAAGGAAAGAGCAGTGGATGTAACTATTGTTGAGGATGCAAGATCAGTATTACTATTCATTTGTGATGATAAAACATAAATGGATGTTGCAGTAGGTAGAGCAAAAAATATCAGGCTTGCCTTAAAAGCAATCCCTGTTACTCCGAAAAAATGGAGAAAAACACAACCAGATAAAGGAAAGAAAATAAGTTTGAACAAAGAACTTATAATGGACAGGTTTAAATAATCGTTTAATTTTCCCAGGGTAAAAGAGCCTCCAATGGAGATCAGGGCAAGGGGAAGAGACGCGCTTGAAATAAGTTTAAAAAGATTATTTAGATATTCAGGTAATAAAAGTTTAAGATTTGAAAATATAAGACCACTTACACAGGCAATGATTAAAGGGTTTTTGATAATTGACCCTGCCATTGCGCCAATTTTTTTTTTAAATTCTGATTTTGAGGGAGAAAGCTCATCAAACCAGGATAAAAGAGAGATTGATAAAATATTTATTACAGGTATGGCAAATGAGATGATGATTCCAAAGAACCGGATACCTTCTTCACCCAGTGCATTTATAATGACGGCAAAGCCAATATATGTATTAAAACGAAAGCAGCTTTGAGAAAAACTTCCTGCATCGAATTTTTTTACTTTGGCAACTATTATATATATAGTGCTTAGGACAAAGATAAAAAAAATGGTGGAAAAAGCAGCCCATATAATATTGGGGTCAAAACTCGACCCATTATTGCTTTTTCCTATTTTCCAGAAAAGCATTGCCGGAAAAAATATATAATAGATGAGCTTATCTGATATGCAGAGGAAATTATCATTGATAAAATTTGTTTTTTTAAGGATTCTGCCCATGATAATTAATGCAAAAACAGGAAAGATGCTTTTTAAAATCATTGTTGACCTGAATAAAAGAGTAGTTTTGATATTATATTTGTAAACCTTACCATCAAAGGCAATAAATTAAAAGATGGGGTGTTTGATTTTATTTAAAATTTTAGACACTTCTTCCTAAGCTTGGTTATTTTCTGACGTTCAATATTTTATTATTGACACCTGTCACGTATCGGTTTACAATAATTTTATATGATTAAAAGATTCAAACATAAAGGGCTTAGACAATTATTTGAATCTGGTATTTTAAAGAGTGTTAATCCAAGCCACGTAACGCGACTCAGGAAGATTCTTGCTCTTCTTGAAACGGCTGAAACTCCTGAAGATATGGATTTGCCTGGTCTTGGGTTACATCGACTCAAAGGTAAACGCAAAGAAACTTGGACTGTTCAAATCACTGGTAACTGGCGCCTGACATTCAGGTTTCAAAAGGGCGATGCCTTTGACATTAATTATGAGGATTATCATTAGGGAGGTATTAAAATGCGTATGTTTAACCCGCCTCACCCCGGAGAAATTATAAGAGAGTTTTGTGTTGAGCCACTCAATCGGAGTATAACAGATTTAGCCAAAATGCTTGGTGTTAGTAGAAAGACTTTTTCAGCCCTTTTAAATGGGCATTCAGGTATTAGCCCTGAAATGGCATTGCGATTATCAAAAGTATTTGGGCGTTCCCCTGAAGGATGGCTCCGGCTTCAGATTCAGTATGATTTATGGAAGACCAGACAATCTATCAATATTGAAAATTTAAAACGTATAGAGGCTGCATAAACAAATAAAGGATAATCATAGGGTTTGAATATTTTGGACAAGGCTTTTACCGGAAGATAAAAACCCTTTCTGGAAGAATGCTACTTGCTATCATTTTTGTAACTGCACTGCCCGGTACAATATAATAAATATGATGATGCTATTGTAATCGCCACCCCCATCTCCAAATTAATTAATTATTTTGTTTGAAAACTCCATGGAAGTTGTGTCTATATTGTTTTACTTATATGCGCATCAGACGAGCAGGCAAAGCAAATATGAGTTGTTTGTTGAATTTGATTTGCCGGGAATTGCTGATGATTTTGGATAGTTCTTTACAGATACAATTAATATTGATAATAGTTTTTAGATTTGTAAATTAGCTTAATTATAGGAAAAATATGAAAAAAATAATAGAAAATATGGTTGACCTTCTGGTAAAAATAGCACCGAATAATTATGTTCAGGCCTTATTAATTATTCTTTTGTTTACAGGTGTTGCAAAACTGGTTGATGTGATCATTGTCCGTTATATAAAGAAAATAATAAAAAAGACAAAAATTGCCTTTGATGATGAGATCCTTGAAATTGTTCACAAACCCATATTTATTACCATAATTATTCTTGGGCTTGTATTGGCAACACAAAGATTGAATTTTAAATCACAAATCAGTCTTATTACCCTTGGCGGGCTTAAGACCATAGTAATTATTTATTGGGCAATAGCTCTGGCAAATTTTTCCAAACTTGTACTGAAATTATTGAGTAATGATAAGAGTAAATTCCATATGATCCAGGAGCATACCCTGGCATTATTTAATAATCTTGTTTTAATACTTGTTGCAGGGCTTTCAATTTATATTATTTTTTTAATATGGCATATTGATCTTACAGCCTGGGTGGCATCGGCTGGGATATTGGGTTTAGCTGTATCATTTGCTGCAAAAGATACTCTGGCAAATTTATTTTCAGGAGTGTTTATTTTAGCTGATGCTCCCTATAAAATCGGTGATTTTATTGTTCTTGATTCAGGAGAAAGGGGAGAGGTCACTAATATCGGTATCAGAAGCACCAGACTTTTAACCCGTTCCGATGTTGAAATCACTGTGCCCAATTCCATAATGGGTAATACCAGAATCACCAATGAGGCAGGTGGACGTCATGAAAAATTTCGCGTATCAGTCAAAGTTGGAGTTGCCTATGGATCAGATATTGACAAGGTGCATGAAGTGCTGTTGTCAGTGGCACAGGCTCATAAAGATATCTGTTCTTTTCCTGAACCCCGTGTAAGGTTTCGTGCCTTTGGAAATTCAAGTTTGGACCATGAATTACTATGCTGGGTGGAAAGACCTGTATTAAGGGGCAGGGTGTTGCATAAATTAAATACTGATGTTTATAAATGTTTTATTAAAGAAAAAATTGAGATCCCGTTTCCCCAGACAGATATACATGTTAAATCAGTTTTAAACCATGCAAAAGTTTTTAACCAGAATAACCAAGATCAGGAGGAATAATCCATGACTAAAGATATAATAAGGTTTATGCAAAACCAATTAAATTTAATGGGATATGATGCAGGGGCAGAAGACGGTATCTTTGGGACACGTACAAAAAAAGCATTGGGTAAAATTGAATGGATTGCTCAAAATTGGTCACAAAACCGTAAAGCAATTGCTTTTATACAAAATATAGCTCAAATAAAAGGTATAGAAACAGGTAAAATAGATGGGTATTGGGGTCCGCAAACAGAGTTTGCCTTTGAGAGTTTAATTAAGATTGTTTATGAAAATAAAGAGCCCGAACCATGGCGCCCTGAAGATATCCTTGATAAAAACCCGAATAACTGGCCTGATCAATTACCTGAAGCCAATATTATAAAATATTATGGTAATGTGGGAGAGAATCAGACAAGAATATCCCTTCCATATCCGCACAGGCTGGCATGGAAAACAGATCAAATTATTAATAGTTTTCTATGCCATGAAAAAGTTCATGATAGCCTGCACCGCATATTAACCCGCGTTCTGGATAATTTTGGTCATGAAGAAATTAAAAGATTAAAACTTGATTTGTGGGGCGGATGTTTGAATGTGCGTAAAAAGCGTGGAGGGACAAGCTATTCCATGCATAGCTGGGGCATAGCAATTGACTATAATCCTGCCCGTAATAAATTAAAATGGACCAGGGACAAAGCAATGTTTGCCAGACCTGAATATAAAAAATGGTGGGAAATATGGGAGCAGGAAGGCTGGGTAAGCCTGGGACGATCAAAGGATTTTGACTGGATGCATGTCCAGGCTTCAAAGCTTTAGCTATATGTTTTGACTCTTGTTTTAAAGCCGTGCAAATTCATTATTGGGAAATATATTTATATTTTCATTATCAGATTTTAAAATCATATTGGAGGAGTAAATGACAGAAGCAACCCAACAGGCGTTAAACGGACTCAGAGACCTTTCAACATTAAAATGGTATGTTATACCGCTTTTATCCCTGGTTTTTTATATATACACAAAAGAAATCAAACTTGCCAGGAAAACAGGCAATTGGAATGCAATACTTGCAGGGCTGACAATTTTTGGTATGGATTTTTTTAACGAGACCTGGAACGGCTGGGTAATGCACTTTACTCAATATTCAGGGTTCTGGACAACTCCGGGAGACACAGCCTTTCGTGTCACCATAGGCTGGAACATTGAAATCATATTCATGTTTTTAATTTTGGGGATTATTTATTACAACACACTTTCAGAAACTACAATAGAAAAAATTATGGGGATACCTGAAAAATGGTTCTGGGCTATTGGTTATGCGATCATTGCAGTTCTGATCGAATGTCTGCTTAACATGGGAGGTCACCTGGTATGGGAATATCCATTCTGGAATCTTTCCCCTAAAGGTATATGGCTTATCTTTTTCTTTGGCTATTTCCATTTTTTTTGTGCTGCCATTCTTGTGATAAGCCTTAAAAAAATGAAACATAAAATAATTACCATTGCCGTGATTTATTCTTTACCAATAGTAATGAATATAATCGCTTTTGGTGTTTTTTCCTGGAAATATTAAAACATCATGCATGGTTTTTTTGCAGGGCTTTCTTTAGGGTTTAGTCTTATTCTCGCCATAGGGTCACAAAATGCGTTTCTGCTCAGGCAAGGCCTGAAAAAAGAATATGTATTTGTTGTTTGCCTTATCTGTTCAATATCTGATGCTTTGTTAATCACATCAGGTGTTGCAGGATTTTCTTTAATGATTGCTAAAACTCCATGGATAGAATCAGTGGCAAGATATGGCGGGGCATTGTTTCTATTAATTTATGGTGCTAAAAGCTTTTGGTCAGCTTATAGTGCTAATGATGGTTTGCTGCCTTCGGGGGAAAAAATCACTTCACTTGGCGTAATTATAGCCACCTGTCTTGCCTTTACCTGGCTAAACCCGCATGTATACTTAGATACTGTAGTGCTTATAGGTTCTATTTCAACTCAATATACAGGACAAAAAATTGAGTTTGCTCTTGGGGCAAGCCTTGCCTCTTTTATCTTTTTTTTTATTTTAGGCTATGGAGCAAGCATTTTAACACCAGTTTTCAAAAACCCAAAATCATGGAAAATATTGGATTTCCTGATTGGGTGTGTCATGTGGGCAATTGGTTTTAGTCTTATAAAGGATCAACTTTTATAAAAACTATGACCTGACACAAGCTGAAATTGCAAAAAGAATGGGTCATAAAGTTAATCAGGAAATAAAAAAAGGTTTTCAACTAAAAAATTGAAAACCTTTTTTTTATTTTTATGGTGCCCAGGAACAGAATTGAACTGCTGACACGGGGATTTTCAGTCCCCTGCTCTACCGACTGAGCTACCTGGGCAAAAACGAGACGTAATATATGCTTTTTTCATTAGTATGTCAAGAAAAATTGTGCTAAATATCACCAAAATAATGTTGGATTAGAGAAACTGCTGTTATTGAGGCTGTTTCAGCTCTTAAAATTCTTGGACCAAGGGAGCAGAGATTAAATCCTGACTCTTTTGCAAGGTCAGCTTCTTTTTTGGAAAAACCTCCCTCAGGTCCTATCAGAATACAAATATTTTTGATATTTTCTGCTTTCTGATTGATTGCCCTTATGGAGGTTAGTGCTTTTTCCCAGAATATGATTTTCAGATCAAAGTATGATGTGACTTTTATTATATCAGAAAAAGTGATGGGTTCATGGATTTCAGGGACTATACTGCGATTGCATTGTTTTAAAGCTTCTTTTGTAATTTTTTCCCATCTTTGAATACGGGCATTTAATTTTTTTTGATTATATTTAGGTATTGTTCTCTCGCAGAAAAAAGGAACCCAGGTATAAATGCCAAGTTCTGTTAGATGTTTTACAAGGAAATCCATTTTTTTATCCTTGAGCATTCCTTGAAAAATTGTAATCTGTACAGGAGATTCAAATGCTGAAATGTGAGATTCTTTTATTTCAAGTGTGATTTCATCAGAAGATATCTTTGAAATTATTGCACTGAAATCTTTGCCGTGACCATCTGTAAATATGATCTTGTCATTTACGTGCATCCTTAAAACTTTTACAATGTGTTTTAGGTCTTGCCCCGTAATAAAGGCTTTTTCACCAATAATATTTTTATTTGGAATAAGAAATTTTTGCATAATTAGAATTAATAAAGCATAGGCAATGATAAGTAAATACTTCAAGTTTAAAAAAACCTTTATTTATTAGGTTGACTTAGCATGAGCACTTTGATATTTTTGAGAAGATATTGTAGAGAAGTATTAATACCACTTTATGGAGACCTATTTCTGATATGACAAAGTCTACAGACATGGCAGGGAAAACAAATGAGCCTAAACCAGGGCAGATTGAGCTTACGAGTATTGTAGATGGAAATGTTGCAGGTGATTTTAAGGACGAGATTATTGAGCTCACCAATATAGTGGATGATGACGCTTCATTGGATGAACTGACAACTATTATTGACCTCACTGATATTGTTGATGGCAATTCTTCTATAGATGCAATGACAGATGTTATTGATCTTGATGATATAGCTGATGGTGATACAAGTAAATCTGCAAAAGAGTCATTGGAAAAAGATGGTGAAGAAGTTTTTGTGGAAGTTGATGAGGACTATATTGAAGTCACTGACGAGCCCTTTGATGCCGATGGAACCGGAGAAGACGACGAATTCGATATGGAATTTGATGAAGATGATAAAGGGAATAAACCAATGTCTGGTTTGTCAAAATCTGCTGGGACTGCATTTGATATGGAAAAGGTAAAAGAGCTTGTAAGGCAGGAAATAGGCAACCAGTTGGCAGAAAATGAACAAGATGTGGATGATAATGAAACCAATAATATTGAATTGGATATTCCACCTGAAGAAATTAAGACTGCCATAGAAAAAATTATTCAGGAAAAATTTTCTGAAAATATTGAATCTGTTTTTTTTGAAGTTATGGAAAAAGTTATGGAAAAAGAAATTGCAGCAGTAAAAAAGAATATGCAGAAAGATCTTGATAATATTATAAAAAGTTAAATAATAAGATTTCATTATTGTTATATCCAGGGGGTTAAATAAACCCCCTTTTTAATTTATGAACGTTTCAGGAGTTGTGTTTTATGAATGATGATCTGCTTGATAAAAGTTATGATCCGGCTGGCATTGAAAAAAAATGGTATAAATTCTGGGAAGAAAATAAATATTTTCATGCAGAGGATAAAAGTGATTTAAAACCATATTGTATAGTTGTCCCACCGCCCAATGTTACAGGTGTCTTACATATCGGTCATGCTTTGACTTTTACTGTTCAGGATATTATGTGTCGTTATAGAAGACTTGTAGGGGACAATGTCCTTTGGATGCCGGGAACAGACCATGCAGGCATAGCAACCCAGAACGTTGTTGAAAAAGCTCTTGCAAAAAAAGGTAAATCAAGGGATGAGCTGGGACGTGATAATTTCATAAAAGAAGTATGGAAATGGAAAGAAGTCTCTGGCGGGGCAATTATTAATCAATTAAAACGACTTGGTGCTTCCTGCGATTGGGATCGTGAACGATTTACCATGGATGAGGGTCTTTCAAAGGCTGTTAGAAAAGTTTTTGTCACTCTTTATAATGATGGGCTTATTTATAAGGGACAATATATAATCAACTGGTGTCCTCGATGCAAAACAGCTCTTTCGGATTTAGAAGTTGAATATGCGGAAAAAGACAGCACTCTTTATCATATTAAATATCCTTTTGAGAATAATAGCGATGAAGGTCTTATTGTTGCCACCACAAGACCTGAGACAATGTTTGGTGATACAGCTGTTGCAATAAACCCTGAAGATGAAAGATATAAAGATTTGTCAGAAAAAAATGTTATCCTTCCCCTGGCAAACAGAGCTATTCCCATAATAAAAGATAAATATGTTGATATAAAATTCGGCACAGGAGCTTTAAAGGTTACTCCTGCCCATGATATTAATGATTTTAATCTTGGGGAAAAGCATAATCTTGAAATTTTAAAGGTCATTGATGAAGATGGTAAAATGACATCAAAAGCAGGATCTTATGAAGGTCTTGATAGATTTGAGTGCAGGCAGAAAGCGGTTGCAGATTTAAAAAAACTTGGACTTCTTGTAAAAAAAGAGCCTTTGCAAAATAGTATTGGAGAATGCTACAGGTGCAAGACCATTGTTGAACCGTTTCTTTCAAGCCAATGGTTTGTAAAAACAAAATCCCTTGCCCAAAAAGCCCTGGAAGCAGTTAAAGAAAAAAACACCAGGATTATTCCTGATATCTGGGAAAAAACATATTTTGACTGGCTTGAGAATATAAGAGACTGGTGTATTTCCCGGCAAATATGGTGGGGGCACAGAATTCCGGTATGGAAGTGTGCTGACTGCGGTAAATATACTGTTGAGGAAAAAGACCCGGATATCTGCTGTAAATGCGGCTCCAATAATATTTCCCAGGAAGAAGATGTTTTAGATACCTGGTTTTCCAGTGCATTATGGCCTTTTTCCACAATGGGATGGCCTGAAAACACTGATCTGTTAAAGACTTTTTATTCCACCAGCCTTCTTGTTACAGGATTTGATATACTTTTTTTCTGGGTTGCAAGGATGATGATGATGGGGCTTTATTTTATGAAAGATGTCCCATTTGATGATGTGTATATACATGCCCTTGTGCGGGATGAACATGGGAAAAAAATGAGTAAATCCAAAGGGAATGTAATAGATCCTTTAAAAATTATTGATAAATATGGTGCTGATGCTTTTCGTTTTACTCTTGCAGCTTTTGTTGCCCAGGGCAGAGATATTAAAATGTCTGAAGACAGGGTGGAAGGATATCGTCACTTTGTAAACAAATTATGGAATGCCTCAAGATTTGCTCTTATGCATATTGATGATAAAAGCCTGGAAAATGATTTTGTACAAGCTGAACCAATAACAGAATTATCGAATCTGGATCAGTGGATACTTTCCAGATCAGCTGATACTGCTGAAAAATTGAAGAATGGAATCGAAGACTATAAGTTTAATGAAGCTGCAAATTATATTTATCAATTTGTATGGCATGAATTTTGTGACTGGTATATTGAGGCTTCAAAGCCTGCACTTTTTGGAAAAGAGGGTGAAAAAAGAAGTAAAAGCGCAAAAGCTGTTTTATCTAAAGTTTTAAAGGATATTCTTATTATGCTTCATCCTTTTATGCCTTTTGTAACTGAAGAAATATGGCAGGTCCTGCCTGTAAGCCAGGGCTCAATTATGAAGGCCTCCTTTCCCTATGATATTGATTATAATAGAAAAGTTTATAATGCAGATATGGAAAAAGGGATGGAATTTGTATTTGACCTTGTCTCAGGCATAAGAAATGTGAGGAGTGAAATGAATATTCCTCTTTCAAAAAGGCTTAATGTCCAGGCTCAGACAGCAAACAAGGATGATATCCGGTTAATTAAAGATAATTCATCAATTATTATTGACCTTGCCAAACTTGATGAACTTGATTTGATTAAGCCGGATCAAACTGCACCTGAAGCATCTGCCAGTGTAGTTGTAGGAGATACTGTTTTATTTGTTTCATTAAAAGATGTGGTGGATCTTGCAAAAGAAGAAAAACGCCTTAAAAAAGAGATCGAAAAGTTTTCCGGGGAATTGGAACGTGTTTCAAACAGACTTCAAAATGAAAGCTTTCTTGAAAAAGCTCCCGACGAAATTATTAATAAGGTAAAGAATCAATATAAAGAGCTTAAAGAAAAAAATGATAAACTTGTGGATAGCCTTGATAAAATAGTAAAAGTTAAACAAGACGTATGAATACTTTATGAATACTTTAGAAGAACTTATATCCCTATCTCTTTTTGAAGATTCAGGACTTGGGGATATTACAAGTGAAAATTTAATTGAAGAACAAGCTTCAGGTTCCGGGCTTATTATTGCTAAGGAATCTCTGGTGCTGAGTGGTATTGATGTTGCCTCAAAAGTATTTAGGAAATTGGATAAAAATGCAGAGATTAAATTATTTTTTTCCAATGGAGACATGTTAGAAAAAGATGATATTATTTTAAAAATTCATGGCAATCTCATAAGTATGCTTAAAACCGAGAGAGTTGCTTTGAATTTTTTGCAACGCCTTTCAGGTATTGCAACTTATACCCGGTCAATTGTTGATCAACTTGATAAAAATACAAAAGCAAAGATCGTGGATACAAGAAAGACTACTCCGGGTTGGAGAAGTATTGAAAAGGCTGCAGTACGTGCCGGAGGTGCATATAATCACAGGACAGCACTCTTTGATGGAGTTTTAATCAAAGATAATCATATTGCCATTGCAGGCTCAGTACAAAAGGCTGTGGACATGATCAGACCTAAGTTATCCCATCTTTTAAAAATAGAGGTTGAAGTATCAACCATGCAGCAGGTAAAAGAAGCTGTTAAGTCCGGTGCTGAGGTGATTATGCTGGACAATATGGATTTGCCTTTGATGAAAAAGGCTGTGAAATACATTGATAAACGCGCTATTGTGGAAGCATCAGGCAATATGGACAGGCAGAATATTAATAAAGTCGCTGCAACCGGAGTTGACATTATTTCCATGGGAGCTTTGACCCATCAGGCAAAATCAGTTGATATGAGTATGAGAATAACCAGAGATCAATTATAGATTTATGTCATAATTTTATTTGGAGTTAATTTGGATTATAAAGCAGAAAATATTAGGAATTTCAGTATAATAGCCCATATAGATCATGGCAAGTCAACTTTGTCAGATCGAATGATACAGCTTTCAGATATAATAGCTGACCGCGATTTCCAGGATCAGATTTTAGATTCAATGGATATTGAACGAGAGCGGGGAATTACCATAAAATCCCAGACAGTGTCTCTTCCCTATAAGGCAGATAATGGCGAAACATATCTTTTAAACCTTATTGATACACCTGGTCATGTTGATTTTACCTATGAGGTTTCCCGGGCACTTGCAGCCTGTGAAGGAGCTTTGGTTATTGTGGATGCAAGTCAGGGCGTGGAAGCCCAGACCCTTGCCAATATATATCTTGCCATGGAGCATGACCTTGATATCATACCTGTTATAAATAAAATAGATCTTCCTTCGGCTGAAATACCCTGGGTAAAGGATCAGATTACAGAAGACTTGGGTCTGGACGGGGATACAGCTCTTTTAATCTCCGCTAAAAACGGTATAGGTATTGAAGCTGTGTTTGAAACCATTGTAAATGAAATTTCTCCTCCTGAAGATAAGTCAGATGATCCTTTAAAAGCTCTTGTTTTTGATTCTCACTATGATCCATATAGAGGTATTATCGTGCATTTAAGGGTTTTTCAGGGTAGTATTAAACCCGGTGATAAAATTATGTTTATGTCCAATGGTGTTGAGTATACCATAGAAGAAGTGGGTTTGTTTCAGATTGTAAGAAAACCCCAGAAACGACTTCTTGCAGGGCAGGTGGGATACATTATTGCAGGGATAAAGGTTATAAGTGATGTAAAAATAGGAGATACCATCACTTTAAAGCAGAATTCATGTGATACTCCTGAAGCAGGGTTTAAGGAACCAAATTCCGTGGTATTTTCTTCAATATACCCTGTCGCATCGGACGATTATGAAGAACTTACAGATGCTCTGGGCAAATTAAAACTTAATGATGCAGCTCTTATATATGAAAAAGATTCATCTGCTGCTTTGGGTTTTGGTTACAGGTGCGGATTCCTTGGACTTTTACATCTTGAGGTTGTTCAGGAACGACTTGAAAGAGAATACAATATTTCATTGATTCTTACTGCTCCTTCAGTTAAATATGAAATAACAAAAACAGATGGAGAGGTCGTTATTATTGATAATCCCTGTTTTTGTCCTGATCCTGCGGAAATTGATTTTGTAAAAGAACCATATATTAATGCAACCATTATTGTACCTGATAAATATATGGGTAATGTAATGCAGCTTTGTTATGACAATAGAGGAGAGAGTAAGAATTACCAATACCTTACAAGCTCCAGAGTGGAAATGAAATTTGAATTGCCCCTTGCCGAGGTAATTTATGAATTCTATGATAACTTAAAAAGTGTAACCCAGGGGTATGGGTCTTTTGATTATGAGATTGCAGGGTATCAAAAAACCGATCTTGTAAAGCTTGATTTTTTAGTAAATCAGGAGCGTGTTGATGCTCTGTCAAGATTAATACATAGAGATAAAGCTGAAGCACGTGCCAGGATCGCATGTAAAAAATTAAAAGAAGAAATCCCCCGCCAGATGTTTAAGATACCGATCCAGGCAGCCATTGGCGGAAAAATTATTGCAAGGGAAACAGTTAATGCCTATCGAAAAGATGTCACAGCAAAATGCTATGGCGGTGATATCTCAAGAAAGCGCAAGCTCCTTGAAAAGCAGAAAAAAGGGAAAAAGAGAATGAAAATGGCAGGAAAAGTTCCCATTCCTCAATCTGCATTCCTATCTGTTTTAAAATCAGATAATTAGATTGTTCAAAGTTAATCTTGAACAATTTTGATTGTTCTGTCCTTTGTTAGATGAATTGTAGTTTTGATTTCATCTATGTCAAAATCCTTTTTCATTGGAAATATCAATTTGACTAAAATTACTACCTGTTCTATTTGTACCACCTGTTGGTATTAATAAAAAGGGGGTGAGTTTTATGTTGCACCGTATATGAAGATCTAATTGAAAAATCGTTATTTTTATCAGGTTGATAATTTTAGGCCATGTATACACAAAAGGCGGTGTGACTATGTTTTAATCATAACATAATAATCTTTTTTTAATCGCTTGTAAGTGTATGCCTGCAGCATTTTAATAATTTTAAAAAAGGAGATATTATGTTACTCAAACCTGTTTCTCGTTTTCTTGCTTCTAAATGGGGAATCATTCTAACCGGAGCTGTAATAGGGACTTTAGCTTCTATTCTTCAAAAATTTGGAAATCCACCCAATATGGGTATATGCGTAGCTTGTTTTGAACGCGATATCGCAGGTGCGCTTGGACTTCACAGAGCATCTGTTGTTCAATATATCAGGCCTGAAATTTTAGGATTTGTTCTCGGGTCAATGGTTGCAGCATTTATTTTTCGTGACTTTAAAGCCAGAACCGGTTCTGCTCCCATTGTCAGATTTGTTTTAGGTGCTTTTGCAATGATAGGCGCTCTTGCTTTTTTAGGCTGCCCCTGGAGAGCCTTGCTGCGGTTAGCCGGCGGAGATATGAATGCTGTTATAGGATTAATTGGCTTAACAATCGGAATAGCAATTGGCGATCAATTCCTTAAATATGGGTATAATCTGGGTCGTTCTCATAAAACCTATTATTCAGCAGGATTGGTCATGCCTGTGATAATGGCAGGGCTATTAGCTTTACTCATATTTTCACCCAGGTTCAGTGCAAACGGGGCAGTTTTTTTCAGTGAAAAAGGACCTGGCTCCTTACATGCACCAATATTAATTTCATTGTCCATAAGTTTATTAATTGGTTTCATAGCTCAGCGTACACGCTTTTGTACCATGGGATCAATCCGTGATGTGATATTAGTGGGAGATCTTCATCTCATGAGAGGAGTGATAGCACTTGTTATATCAGCTTTTGCCATGAATTTGATATTAGGGCAGGTAAATTTTGGCATAATTGCCCAGCCAATTGCCCATAGTAATCAGTTGTGGAATTTAACAGGAATGGTTCTTGCCGGATTGGCCTTTGTTCTGGCTGGAGGATGCCCCGGAAGGCAGCTTGTTTTGTCAGGTGAAGGAGACACGGATGCTGGAATCTTTGTTTTAGGTATGATTACAGGTGCAGCCTTTGCCCATAATTTTGGATTGGCGGCAAGACCAGATAAAATTATTAATGGCAGTTTACATGTCGGTGGTATTTCTTCTGCCGGTATAACAGCGCTGATAATTGGAATAGTGTTCTGCTTGATTATTGGATTTACCATGCGTGAAAAAATATAAGGAGGTTTAAAATGAAAATTGATGCATGCGGGCTTTCATGTCCTCAACCGGTCATTTTAACAATGAATGCCATAAAAGATAATAAATCTTCCATAGATGTTCTGGTTGATAATAATTGTGCCTGTGAAAATGTACAGCGCCTGGCTGAAAACAAGGGTTACCAGATAGAAATCACAAATTCAGGTGGAAAAATTCAAATGAAATTAACCAGATAATTTTATCATGCAATAAATCCTGCCAGTTTCATTTAAAAATACTGGAGCAATTATTTTAATTTATTCCTCTGTGGGATTGGCAGGCAACCATGTCTGGGTGCGGTAAAGAAAAAGAATATATCCTCTTAATTTCAGCTTGCCGTCTTCTATCCATAGTTTACAATCATAGACTTTTCCATTATGGGGATCAAGAATTGTTCCGTTTTTAAATTTGTTACCGATTTTTTCCAGGTTTTTTAAAATTATCATGCCTTTTATGGGCTGATCCTTGCGAGGATCATCACTGGCACATTTATCACAGATAGGGTTTTGATCTTCGTCAGGTTCCCGGAAAAGTTTAATTATTTTTCCAAAATATTTTTCGTTTTGTTTATATATTTGAACAATGGATTTTTTCTTACCTGTTTTATCATCTATGGTTTTCCATAATCCCTCTATGGACTGGTCTGCAGCAAAAGTATAATGAACAAAGCATAATGGTAATAACAGACATACAAGCAGAATTAACATTTTTTTTAACATGGGAATCTCCGCAAATGTTTGAATTAAATATATTTTATTAATGATTATATTCAGATTTTAAAATAGTCAAGCACAATGTGATAAATACAGCAATTCTCGGTCAAAAATTATTTTAAAGATTAACAAGTGTAATATAGTCAAAATATTTACATACAATTTTGTTTTTTTGGTTATTATAGAAAAATAAAAGGAAGAAGTGAGGCTTGGATATGC
>Ga0256845_1001354_pt1 | contig 19826 bp, 17 predicted proteins | sample RiftiametaG_FD_189101 | JGI IMG/M metagenome (GOLD analysis project Ga0256845, IMG submission 189101) | Tube worm associated microbial communities from hydrothermal vent at the East Pacific Rise, Pacific Ocean - Riftia | ecosystem: Host-associated > Annelida > Integument > Unclassified ...
TAACACGCTCTTTTAAGCTAAGTCTACTATGCTTTTTTCTTTCCATTTTACAAATCTAATATTTTAGATTTGTTGCGTTAAGTTACTGAATGGAGCAAAGTATTAAGCAGTTGAAGCACATTACTAAGGTTTCCAACTTGGTGATCTAAAATAAATTTTAACGAAGCCTTATTGGCTTCAATTGGTGAAGCTTCGGTTTTTCTGCCTAAAACTACAAAACGAGTTTTATCCTCTTTCAAGCTTTGCACGTGGCTATCAAGTATTTTTAACCCATAGCGTTCTGCTACTTGTTTTCCTGCTATTGCAGCTACGCCTTTAAGATTTCCTTCTTTAATTCTTTTAGCCTCAGAAGCTGTGTCTTTACCTTCCACAATTTTGCGATGAGGCTGCACACGCATTAAATAATCCTTGCATTGTTGAAGCGCTACTGGATGCGAATGTATTTCATCTATTGTATGAAGCGTTTCGCCTTCCAAAGCCATTACGTACATATCTATGTTTAGGTATACTTCTTCCAAAATCTGAAAATCTTCTCGATCTATCAGCGTGTAATTGGGAAGAATTGAGCCCGCAATTGAGTTTTCAATGGCTATAACACCAAAATCTGCACTTAAATCTGTGATTGTTCCTGTCACTTTATCAAAGCTATCACAAGGAATTAGGGTTACATTGTTGTTGGGGAAAAGTTTTTGAACGGCAAGGTGATGAAATGAACTTTCTATTCCTTGAATGGCTATTTTAATGCTCATTGTTTTGTAGATTTAGGTTAAAAAAAAAGTCCCGGAAAAATTTTCCGGGACTTTAAATGTTTTATGGTTTAAGTAACTACACAACAATCCCAGTTCTATCTCTAAAATAGAAAAACCAAAAGTTGTTAAAGTTAAAAATTGTGTTCATAATGTTTTAATAGGTTGCTAATGTACCCATTTATTAAAAACTGAAAAGGTTTTTTTGATTTTAATTTGAAGTAGTCATCTTTTTATACAATCTAAAAACTTTACAAGCGTTCATTGTGTAACTTTGAGCAACTTATTTCACTATGTCTATTAAAGTAGAAAATATTACCAAAACCTACGGCGAACAAAAAGCGCTGAAAAACGTTTCATTTTCTATAGAAAAAGGTGAAATCGTTGGTTTTTTAGGCCCAAATGGCGCTGGAAAATCTACTATGATGAAGATTTTAACCACTTTTATTCCAGCTACAGAAGGTGTTGCAATTGTTAACGGCTTTGAAGTGAACAAAGATGATATAGCAGTCAAGAAGAGTGTGGGCTATTTGCCAGAGCACAACCCACTTTATTTAGATATGTATGTTCGTGAATACCTTTTTTTTAACGCTGATATTTATACTATTTCAAAAACTGAAGTTGAAAGCGTTATTAAAAAAACGGGGTTAACGCCTGAAGCAAACAAGAAGATTAGTCAACTTTCTAAAGGCTATCGCCAACGTGTTGGGCTTGCGAATGCATTACTACATAATCCTGATGTTTTAATTCTTGATGAACCTACAACGGGTTTAGATCCAAACCAATTAATTGAAATCCGACAGCTAATAAAAAACGTTGGAGAACACAAAACAGTATTACTTTCCACGCATATTATGCAGGAAGTTGAAGCTATTTGCGATCGTGTTATAATTATAAACAAAGGTGAAATTGTACTAGACAAAAATCTTTCAGATTTAAAAAAGAACAAGCAGCAAATTATAGAAGTAGAATTTGATTATCGTGTAGAGGAAGTTGCACTACAAAAACTTCCGAAGCTTGAAAAGGTTGAAAACACTATCGGTTTTGTATATCAATTATATTTTGAAACGGAACAAGATATGCGTGCTAAAGTATTCGATTTTGCACACGATAATGGTTTGAAGATTCTTCAATTGCACCAAAAAAATACTACGCTTGAAAAATTGTTCTCTGAATTGACTATTCAAAAATAAGCCTGCCTCTATAAAGTTCTTCAACTTCAACAATTGGCGGTTGGTTTTTTGAAATTACATCGCCCAAACTAACTATTTTTCCTTTTATAGATTGTTGTGGATTTACAACCATTGGCCCTGTGCTTCTGTGATAGACATCTAAGTTTTGAATTATTAAATTTTCAGCATAAATTCTACAATCACTAGAATACAAACCAAAACTAGCATAAGTTGCGTTTCCATTTAAGTAGAATTTTGAAAGTCCGTTGGCTACAATTGTTAGATCATCAACATCTAAATTCAGCTTAAAATCACCATCAGTGTGGTATTGGTCTTCAATTACATGATCTTCAGACAAAAGTGTTAATGAAGGATATTGCAACACTCCAATACTTTCAACAGATAAACCTGTGCTACTGCGTATTTCAGTAATATTTGGAGATGTTATATATACTTTAGTCAACTCATAATCACGAACTAAATTACATGTATTATTATTGTGAACTTCTAATTTGCCATCTGTTACAGTTACTTCAACATCAGTTATTAAATTTTCGCCAGTTTGGACCACTACTTTTTGCTCAACGCCTTGCTTCACAAATAGTTGTACGCGTTCCCAAACCAATATTTTGGTAAATGGTTGTACTGTAAATTCTGTTTCAACAATAGTCCCTGCCTTTTGAGCACAATCCCACCCTTTGTCTGAATCACATCCTTGAAAAAGAAGCAGAATGGTTGCGCTACAAAACCCAAAAATCAAGACGGTTCTTATAAAGCTTAGAGGCTTTTTAAAAAAAATTAAACTATTATTATTTATCATTTTTCTTCTTTTTACCTCCCAATCTATAACCAATACCAAACTCAACAGCTTCTGCTTTTGCCCAATGTGCGTGTAAAGATAAGGATGCAAACACTTTATCATTAAAGAAGTATCGTTTTAGCCCCAAACGGTTGTAAACACGGTTTTCAAACTCATAGGGCCAATACACATAATAGCCAAGTTGTGAAACGAAAGCTATTTTATTAAAGCGCCATTCATGACCAACGAAAACTCCAACTCGTTTATAATCTTCATCGCCAGAAAGACCGTCTTCAGGGTAAGCAATAGAGCGGTAAGTGATTAATTCTTTTAAAAATGTTGAAAAATACACATCAACTCCTGCTTGGAAAGTACTCTTGTAATTTATACGCTTATCCACAAAAGCTGAAACTACATAAAAAGGCTCCTGCCCTAGCCCAAGAACATCGCTTTCGTTTATACCCGTTCTAAAAACAAAATTATATTTAAGCGGTTCTGCATGCGTTTTACTAAGCGAATCTTCTTTTTTTATGTATTCTGGAAACTCTTGATAGTCTAATTGATAGCTAACACCCGCATTTAATAAAAATGAGTTCGTGCTGTTGTTTGGTGCTTTAAAATTTGCGTTGCTGTAATGAATAACGGTAAATCCAACATGAAAACCCAATCCCTTCCAAATATTTTCGCGCACATAATTACCCTTTAAAAAGGTTGAGCTTAAAAAGCTAGTCCCGTAAGCATTATTATTAAAATTGGTCTTATCATCATAAGATTTTGTAACATGGGCTACTCCCTGTCCCACTCGTACCATAAAATGTCTATTCAAAAAATACCAGTTCATATGCCCATAGGCTCCAATTGCATTTCCCAAATATTCATTTTGCATATCTTGGTAAATAACTGTAACGCCCCAATCTGGATAATTATAACGGCGTTCCCATTCACTAAAACCGTACGATTTTCTGTTAAATGAAAAGATAAAACCTGTGGGATGTCCAGTAATTAGGTGTTGAATATCTGGGTTGTGTTCAAGAATACTTCCATAGAAATAATCGGCTTCTAAAGAAACTGGTATTAATTCCTCTTCTTGTGAAAAGAGGGAAAAACTTATAAATAAGGCCGTGAATACGGAAAGAAACTGCTTCATATTTTTTTCAACGGCGGTAAAGATAAACTAATCTTTAAATTTTATTAGTTAGCATAAATTTTCTTTTGTTTCTTAAAATACTTGCGAAGCAATTTTTTGAATATTACTGCTTTTTCCCATTGAATAATAGTGTAAAAATGGAACACCAGCCTTAACCAATTCCTTGCTTTGTTGCACACACCAATCAATACCAATTTGCCGAACAGCTTTGTTATCCTTCGCTTTCACTACCTCCATCACTAAAACATCAGGTAAATCAACTTTAAATCTATGGGGAATTAAATTGAGATGCGACTTAACGGCAATCGGTTTCAATCCAGGAATGATAGGAACGGTAATTCCTTCTGCTCTGCATTTTTCCACAAACTGGAAATACTTTTCATTGTCAAAAAACATCTGCGTAACAATGTATTCGGCACCATTTTTAATTTTCTTTTTTAAAAAGTGAATGTCGCTTTCACTACTTGGTGCTTCCATGTGTTTTTCTGAATATCCTGCTACACCAATACAAAAATCTGTTGGACAAGTATTTTGAAGCTCATTATCCAAATAATTACCTTTGTTTAAAGAATTTATTTGTGAAACTAACTCACAAGCGTATTTATGTCCGTTTTTTTCGGGTGTAAAATAGGTTTCGCTTTTCACAGCATCACCGCGAAGCGCCATTACATTGTCGATACCTAAAAACTGAAGATCTATCAAAAAATTCTCGGTTTCTTCTTTTGTAAATCCACCGCAAAGAATGTGTGGCACGGCATCAACCTGATAACGATTTTGAATTGCTGCACAAATACCAACGGTTCCGGGGCGTTTACGAACAACTTTTTTTTCTATCAAACCATTTTTCAACTCCTTAAAAACATACTCTTCTCTATGGTACGTAACATTTATATAAGGGGGCTGAAACTCCATTAACGAATCAATATTCTCAAATATAGAGTGAATATTTTCGCCTTTTAATGGCGGTAAAATCTCAAACGAAAATTGTGTTTTTTCAGTTCTGTTTTTTATGTGTTGAGTTACTTTCATCTAGTCTGCAAGATTTGTTTTAAGCCAGTTTGTAGCTTCTTCAAAATTTATGTTTTTCCGCTTTGCGAAATCTTCAATTTGATCTTCTTTAATTTTTCCAAGACCAAAATAACGCGCTTCTAGATTCGCAAAATAATAACCCGAAACTGAAGCGGCTGGCCACATTGCCAAGCTTTCTGTCAATTCAACATCAATGCTTTCTTTTACTTTTAAAACGTCCCAAATAGTAATTTTCTCCAAATGATCTGGACAAGCGGGATAGCCTGGTGCGGGACGAATTCCTTTATATTTTTCTGAAATTAAATCTTCGTTACTAAGATTTTCTTCCGAAGCGTACCCCCAATAATTGGTACGCATCTCTTTGTGAAGGTATTCTGCAAAAGCTTCTGCTAAACGATCGGCCAAGGCTTTTACCATTATTGCATTGTAATCGTCATGTTCCTTTACATATTTATCTGCTAGTTCCGCTGTTCCAAAACCGGTACTCACACAAAAACAACCTATATAATCTTGAATTCCACTTTCTTTTGGCGCAATAAAATCTGCTAAAGCAATATTAGGCTTTCCTTTAGCTTTTTGTGATTGTTGGCGCAAGGTTCGGAATACGGGATTTGGGATTTTAGATTTTAGATTTGGGTCTTCGACAAGCTCAGACTGATAAATTTTCAAAGAAATATCATCATCGTTTATTGTATTCGCTTCAAATACTCCAAAAACAGCTCTTGCTTCCAATAGTTTTTCTGAAATTATTTTATGGAGCATTTTTTTCGCATCTTCAAATAATTCCGAAGCTTGCTCGCCTACCACTTTATCTGTTAAGATATTTGGGTATTTTCCGTGCAACTCCCAACTTCTAAAAAATGGAGTCCAGTCAATATATTCTTCTAAAAGATTTAAATTGAAATTATTTAATATTTGAACACCCAATTTATTTGGTGTAACTATTTCAGAAGTTTTCCAATCAATTTGAAACTTGTTTTTTCGTGCTACGGAAATTGGTAAATAGGTTTTTACTTTTTGGCGTTTCAGAAAATCTTGACGAAAAGTATCGTATTCTTTTTTTATATTTTCTTTATAGGAAACAGATGTTTCCTTTTTCAGCAAATCTCCAACTACTGTAACCGCACGTGAAGCATCGTTTATATGTACCACAGCACATTCGTACTCTGGATCAATTTTTACGGCAGTATGTACCCTACTTGTTGTTGCGCCACCAATTAACAATGGAACTTTAAAATTTTGTCGTTGCATTTCCTTTGCAAGAAAAACCATTTCGTCCAACGAAGGTGTTATTAATCCGCTTAAACCAATGGCATCTACATTTTGTTCTTTTGCGGTTGCAATTATTTTTTCTGGTGGAACCATTACGCCCAAATCGATAATTTCATAATTATTGCACGCCAAAACAACGCCCACAATGTTTTTCCCTATGTCGTGAACATCACCTTTTACGGTTGCCATTAATATTTTTCCAGCGTTTTTGGAATCGCCTTCTTGAGGGTTTTTTAATTTTTCTTCTTCAATATAAGGAAGTAAATATGCCACCGCTTTTTTCATCACCCGTGCCGATTTCACAACTTGTGGTAAAAACATTTTCCCGCTTCCAAAAAGGTCGCCAACCACATTCATTCCAGTCATTAAATTCCCTTCAATAACTTTAATCGGTTTGTCGGCAACTTGGCGCGCTTCTTCAATATCTTCAAGAATATATTCATCAATTCCTTTTACTAAAGCTCTGGTTATACGGTTTTGCAAGGGCTCTTCACGCCATGAAAGATCTATCTTGCTTTCTTTAGATTTTCCTATAACGGTTTCTGCAAAATCTAGTAATCGCTCCGTAGCATCATCGCGGCGGTCGAACATTACATCTTCCACACGCTCTAAAAGATCTTTTGGAATATCATCATAAATCTCTAACATAGTAGGATTTACGATACCCATATTCATTCCCGTTTGAATGGCGTGATACAAAAACACCGAATGCATTGCTTCACGAACAGGATCATTTCCGCGAAAACTGAACGAAACATTACTCACACCGCCGCTCACACTTACATGTGGAAGATTTTCCCGAACCCATCGCGTAGCTTCAATGAAATCGATGGCGTTCTTTCGATGCTCGTCCATTCCCGTTGCGACAGGGAAAATGTTTAAATCGAAAATAATGTCTTCGGGAGCGAATTTCACTTGATTCACCAAAACATCGTAGGAGCGTTTGGCAATTTCTATTCTTCTCTCATAATTATCAGCTTGGCCGGTTTCATCAAAAGCCATTACGATTACCGCGGCACCATAGCGTTTAATAAGTTTTGCGTGATGGATAAATTCTGCTTCGCCTTCTTTTAAACTGATAGAATTTACCACACATTTACCTTGCACTACTTGCAATCCGGCTTCAATAATTTCCCACTTACTACTATCAATCATTATGGGAACTCGTGAAATATCGGGTTCCGCAATTACGAGGTTTAAAAATTTCACCATCGCTTCCTTGCCATCAATCAGCCCATCGTCCATATTTATGTCGATGATTTGTGCGCCGTTTTCAACTTGATCGCGCGCAATGGAAAGCGCTTCCTCAAAATTTCGGTTTTTTATAAGTCGAAGAAATTTCTTCGAACCTGCCACATTGGTGCGTTCGCCCACGTTTATGAAATTGCTTTCAGGGGTAATAATCAAAGGTTCAAGACCGCTTAATTTTAGATATTTTGATTGGTAACTTTTCATTGTTTAAAAAGGAAGTTTTGAAAGATCAACATTTCCGCCAGAAATAATAATTCCAACTTTTTTATTTTTAAAGCGTTCTTTATCACTAAGTAAGGCTGCAAAAGCAACCGCACTACTTGGTTCCACAATTATTTTCATGCGTTCCCAAATTAGTTTCATGGCTGCTATAATTTCAGCTTCTTCAACTCTAATAATTTCTGAAACGAGTTCTTTTATTATCGGAAAATTGACGTCGCCGAGGAAGGTTTTAAGTCCGTCGACGATTGTATTTGTGGTTCCGTTGAATTCTATTTTTCCGCTTTTTAAACTTCGGAAAGTATCATCAACCTCAAAAGGTTCGCCTCCAATAGTTTTGCAATTAGTGCCGAAATATTTTACGGAAAGTGAAGTGCCTGCAATTAAGCCTCCGCCGCCAACGGATGCGAAAATATAATCGAGATCGGGATGTGTTTGCAAAAATTCTGCAGCTGAAGTTGCATTTCCAAGAATTACATTTTTATCGTTTGACGGATGAATAAAAGTAGCGCCAGTTTCTTTTTGAATTCGTTCCGCTTCATTTTCACGAGCGATTGCTGTAGATTCTGATTCTGTGATAATTCCGCCATACCCTTTTACAGCTTCCTTTTTTACTTGCGGTGCATTTTCGGGCATAACAATATATGCTTTTACTCCCAGGTTTTTTGCAGCCAATGAAAGAGCTTGCGCAAAATTTCCTGAGGAATGTGTTACCACGCCTGCTTCTTTCTGTGTTTTGGAAAGTTGTAAAATCGCATTGGTTGCACCTCGCATTTTAAAAGCACCCATCTTTTGAAAATTCTCGTATTTGAAGTAAACTTCAGTCCCCGAAAATTCATTCAAAAAAGAAGATTTTAATATAGGCGTATTGTGTACGTATGGTTTTACACGTTCACAAGCTTCTTCAACCTCTTTTTTTGTTGGAATCATTTTTAACTATTTTGAGTTTGAAAAACTGGCCTTGGTTTGTATTGCGCAGAAATTTTGGCAATCGCTTTTATATGTTCGGGTGTGGTACCGCAACACCCACCGATTATGTTTACCAATTGTTTGTCTAAATATTCTTTTATCTGCGAAGCCATTTGCTCTGGACTTTCATCGTATTCACCGAAGGCATTTGGCAAGCCTGCATTTGGATACGCGCTCACGGCAAGATTGGTTCGGTTTGCAATTACTTCCAAATGGGGCGTGAGTTGTTTGGCACCCAAAGCACAATTAAAGCCTACACTCAACAATGGAATGTGTGAAATAGAAATTAAAAAAGCTTCCGCCGTTTGACCAGAAAGTGTTCTTCCGGAAGCATCGGTTATTGTTCCGCTTATCATTATAGGAATATCAATATTTCGTTCTTCCTTAATTTCGTCGATTGCAAAAAGCGCGGCTTTGGCATTCAACGTATCAAAAATGGTTTCTACCAAAAGTAAATCTACGCCACCATCAATCAATGCTTCGGCTTGTTGTCTATAGGCAACGCGTAATTCTTCAAATGAAATAGCTCGGAAACCAGGATCGTTAACATCGGGACTCATACTTGCAGTTTTGTTTGTGGGACCCATTGCTCCAGCTACAAAACGAGGTTTGTTGGGTTCTTTTTTTGTGAATTCGTCCGCTACTTTTTTTGCGATTATGGCAGATTCGTAATTCAATTCATAAACCAAATCTTGCATATCGTAATCGGCCATCGCGATTGTGGTACTAGAAAAGGTGTTTGTTTCAACTATGTCTGCTCCTGCCGCGAAATATTTTGAATGGATTTCCGCAATTGCTTTTGGCTGCGTAATAGAAAGCAAATCGTTATTTCCTTGAACCGATTTATGAAAATCTTTAAACCGTTCGCCACGAAAATCTTCTTCTGAAAACTTATAGCGCTGAAGCATCGTGCCCATTGCGCCGTCAAGAATCAATATTCGGTTTTGTAATGCCTTTTGTAGTTTGTTCATTTCTAATATGGTAATTTCAAATTTGAATGATACATCGTAATACTATGAAAATTTCAATTTATCCAACTAGTACTGCAAGTGCCTTCTTTAAATCTTTTTTTATGTCTTTTACGTGTTCTAAACCTATAGAAATACGAACCAAACCATCGGTTATTCCTGCCTCAAGCCTATCTTCTTTGATTAATTTACTATGAGTTGTAGATGCGGGATGCGTTACAATTGTTCGCGAATCTCCCAAATTTGCAGTTAGCGAACACATTTCCAGCGAATCTAAAAATGTGCGACCAGATTCAAGCCCGCCCTTTAGTTGAAACGCAATAACATTACCCCCCATTTTCATTTGTTTTTTTGCTATTTCGAATTTTGGATATGACGGAAGAAAAGGATATTTCACCTCAAAAATGAATTCATTTTCTTCTAAAAAATGCGCGATTTTAAGTGCATTTTTACATTGCTTTTTTACCCTAACTGAAAGTGTTTCTAAACTTTTTGAAAGAATCCAAGCGTTAAATGGTGAAAGCGCTGGTCCTGTATTTCTAGCAAATAAATAAATTTCTCTAATTAGATCTTTCTTTCCCACAGTTACACCGCCTAATACTCTACCCTGCCCATCAATCAACTTTGTGGCGGAATGAATTACAAGATCTGCCCCAAACTTTATTGGGTTTTGCAAATACGGTGTTGCAAAACAATTATCTATCACTAAAAGTAAATTGTGTTTTTTAGCAATTGCATGCAACACTTCGAGGTCTAAAATATCAACCGCTGGATTAGTGGGTGTTTCGGCATAAAGTATTTTTGTATTTGGGGTAATCAGCGATTCAATAGTTTCAATTTCATTTATTTTGAAATAACTCGTGGTAATATTCCATTTCGGAAGAAATTTAGTAAATAGTGTATGTGTTGAACCAAAAACACTTCGGCATGAAACTATGTGATCGCCGCTATTAAGCAAAGCTGCAAAGGTTGAAAACACCGCCGCCATTCCTGTAGCAAAAGCATAACCGGCTTCGGTGCCTTCCATTTTACAAATTTTTTCAACAAATTCTGAAGTGTTCGGGTTTGTAAAACGGCTGTAAATATTAGTTTCCTTTTCTTCGGCAAACGATGCGCGCATATCTTCTGAATCATCAAAAACAAAGCTTGAAGTAAGGAAAAGCGGAACAGAATGTTCTTTAAACTGACTGCGTTCAATCTGAATTCGAACTGCTTCAGTTTCGAATTTTTTCATAATTTTTTACCGTTTAAAACTATTGAATAGGTGATTTTCACCGAAGCTTCCATTGTTATTGAAACCGAACAATATTTTTCAAAACTAAGTTGTGCCGCGCGAATGGCTTTTGTTTCATCTATTTTACCTTCCAGATACAGGGTTACATGCATAGATTCAAAAGGCTTTGCATCGCGCACTTCCTTTCGCTCGCCTTCTACTTCCATTTTATAGGAAGTAATTTCCTGCCGCTGTTTTTTCAAAATTGAAACCACATCTATTGCGCTACAACCGCCAACTCCCATAAGCAAAAGCTCCATTGGACTTACGCCTTTTGAGGGTGTACCTGTTTTACTATCGATTAAAACAGGTACACCCGAGGCACCTTTTGCTTCAAATAAATACTTGTCGTTTTTTCTTTCTAGGGTAACATTCATAATTCTATATTTTTTTCATTAATAATGACTTAGGACGGTAAGATTTAAAGCATAGGACTATTTTTAGTCTTAAGCATTAAGTCCTAAAGCGCAGCGGTCTTAAGTCTTTTTTCAATCTTTATCGCTTATCCGCAAAATATCCCCAAAAACACCGCGAGCTGTAACTGCCGCTCCAGCTCCAGCGCCTTGGATAACAATTGGGTTATCGCCATAACTTTCAGTATAAATTTCAAAAATAGAATCGCTTCCTTTTAGTGCGCCCAACATACTGTTTTTAGGAACTGAAGCCAAACTCACATCTAAAATTGCACCTGTTTCTTTTGATAAATCTCCATGTAAATCTGCCACATAACGAAAAACCGTATCTGTAGCTTGGTTTTTCTTTTTAATTTGAAATGGAGCGTCTAATTCGTCCAATTTTTCCAAAAAATCTTCTTTTGAAACATTCCGTAAATCTTTTGGAATTAGGTTTTGGATTGCAATATCGGCAAATTCGTTATGCAAATCCAATTCACGAGCCAAGATAAGTAATTTCCGTCCAACGTCATTACCACAAAGGTCTTCCCGTGGATCTGGCTCTGTAAACCCCTGCGCTATTGCCGATCTTAAAACAGAACTAAACGAGCTATCCTCTTCAGAAAATGTATTGAAAATATAACTTAACGAACCCGAAAACACACCGCGAATTCGTGTAATATTTTCTCCAGAAAGGTGCAGTAATTTAATTGTATCTATCAGCGGAAGCCCTGCTCCTACATTTGTTTCATATAAATATTGACGTTTTTTTGAAGTCAGTTTTTCACGTAGCTCTTTGTAAAAATTTAAATCTAATGTATTTGCTATTTTATTGGAAGAAACCAAATGAAATCCATTTTCAATAAAGCTTGCGTAATTTTGAACAAAGCCTGCATCTGCAGTGTTATCTACTAAAATTAAGTTTTGAAGATTGTTATTTTTTGCGAATGTAATTACTTCTTCAAAATTGTATTCTACTCCAGATTCAATTTTTTCAGCAGACCAGTTTTTGTCTAATCCTTTCTGTTGAAGTAAAAGTGTTTTTGAATTTGCGATTGCGAAAATATTCAATTCCAAATCACGTCTTTTGGAAATTTCTACTTTCGAAGATATTATTTGGTCTACCAAATGACTGCCTACATTTCCGTGTCCAAAAATGGCGATGTTTATCTTTTTCTTTTTTATGTTATTTAAATCTATTCGGTCTAAAACCGAAGTGTCTAATGCTTGTGTACTCATGGTTTTTATTTTTATACTATGTTTTCTGAATTAAAAAATGGATTCAGAATCTCCGTTAATTGTTGGTATTCTATCAAAAATGCATCGTGACCGTGAATGGAATTTATTTCGGCAAAATGCACGTTATTTTTTATAGGTTTTAATGAGGAATATGTTTCTTTAATCTCTTCATTTAAATAAAATCCGTCGCTATCTATACCGACCAATAAAATGTTTGCTTCAATTTTTGATGCTAATTCTATGAAAGTATCTTCGGTTTCGAAATTTGCCGTCATCAATAAATGGTTCATCAATTTATAAGCTTGCAACTCAAAACGTTTTTCTAAAGTTTCGCCGTGATGGAGTAACCAACTTTCAACATTGAAAATATTTTTTGCTTCGTTTAAACTTCTATTAAATTTCTGCTTAAAAGATTGTGACGTTCTATAAAAAGTCATCGCATGAACGCGTGCGTCGTGAACTGGATTTTCAGAATTATTTAAAATTTGTTTTTGAACTCTGCATTGTGCAATTACCCAATCTGTAGCTTTCCAATCGGTTGCAATCGGAATTAAATTTTGAAACAAATAAGGTTTTAAAACTGCCATTTGCCATAAAATGCTTCCACCCAAAGAACCGCCGATTCCGACAAAAATCGACAGTATTTGCAGGTTTGCTAATCCTTTTAAAAACAATTTTGAAACATCATAAATATTTAAATCTTCATAATTTTCAATGAGAAAATCATTGTATCCATTCCCAGGAATATTAAAGGCAAGGATGCTATAATGGTCCGTATCTATACATTTTTCAGGACCAATCAAAGATTTCCACCAGCCATTTTCGCCGCACACATTGCTGTTTCCAGTTAATGCATGCGTTACTAGAACAACAGGAGCTGTGCCCAATTCCTTTCCAAAAACCTGATAACTTAAAGGCACATTTTTGAAATGAAATCCACTTTGAGTGGTATAATCTGAAATTGTAAGATGTGAGACTTGAGACATTAGATTTGAGATTGTATATTTAAACCAATTGCGTTTTATAAACACTTTCAAATGCTTGTTCCAAATCTGATTTTAAATCTTCAATATTTTCCAAACCAACGGAAAGTCTAATTAAATCTTGACTCACGCCCGAGGAAGTTTGGTCTGCCTCGCTTAATTGTTGGTGGGTTGTACTTGCTGGGTGAATTATAAGCGATTTGGTATCACCAATATTTGCTAAGAGTGAAAATATTTTCACGTTATCGACTACTTTTTTGGCAGTTTCAAAACCACCTTTTACACCGAAAGTAACCAAGCCGCTTTGTCCGTTAGGAAGATATTTTTGGGCAAGATTGAAATATGGATTATCCTCTAAACCAGGATAATTTACCCAAGCCACTTCTTTGCGACTTTGAAGCCATTTTGCAAATTGAAGTGCGTTTTCGCTGTGCTTTTTAAGTCGAATTTCTAAGGTTTCTAAACCTTGAATAATTTGAAATGCACTAAATGGACTTAAAGCAGCGCCGAAATCGCGAAGCCCTTCGAGACGTACTTTTACAATAAAAGCAGCTTCTTTTAAAACTTCGGAATAAACCAATCCGTGATATCCAGCGGAAGGTTCAGTGAACTCTGGGAATTTTCCGTTCGTCCAATCAAAATTTCCAGCGTCAATAATTGCACCGCCTAATGTTGTTCCGTTTCCGTTAATATATTTCGTTAAAGAATGCACTACGATGTTTGCTCCGTGCACTATCGGATTCAACAAAGCTGGTGAAGCGACGGTATTATCTACAATAAGTGGGATTTTATTCGCTTTAGCTTGGATGGCAATTGCTTCTATATCTAACACATCTAGTTTAGGATTTCCGAGCGATTCAATAAAAACTGCACGGGTATTTTCCTTAACAGCCTTGCCGAAATTTTCAGGATTTGAAGCATCTACAAACGTTGTTGTAATTCCTAAGCGGGGTAAAGTAACATTCAATAAGTTGAAAGTACCTCCATACAAACTGCTGGATGCAACAATGTGATCGCCAGCGCGGAGTAAAGTTAATAACGCCGTTGAAATAGCCGATGCACCGGATGCAGTGGTTACAGCGCCTATACTGCCTTCCAAGGCTGCCAAACGTTTTTCTAAAATATCGCAAGTTGGATTGTTTAAGCGCGAATAGATAAAGCCGGGCTCAGAAAGATTGAACAAGTTTGCAGCGTGATCGCTGTTTTTAAAAACGTAACTCGATGTTTGGTAAATTGGCACCGCCCGAGTTCCTCCGTTAGCAGTTACATCGTGCCCTGCGTGCAACAAGTTTGTTGCGAATTTGTTTTGTGTACTCATTTTTCTAGTTTTTTTGAGTTAATAAAAAAGATTAAAACAAAAGATCAACCCGCCGTGGCGGATAATAGAAAAACGTTAAAAAGAAAAATGAAAAGCAATTTCAGAAAAGAAATTGTCTTGTCGTTATCTATCGTCAATTCTGAAAATTTAGAATCGTTGTAGAATGTAGCACCTTCATTCCGGAGAAAGGGTTGCTAAGGCGTCATAGGGTCTAATCCCTCGGCCTTTCTTAATAACATTTCAATAAAGGTTTGAACTTTGTGAGTGCAAATATAGCATCAGAAAAATTTAACAACCTAATATTTTGTCAAAAAACTTCAAATAAATTTGTGAGTCATTTAAATTATTTACTTTTACCGAAGATAATTTAAGAGGAAAGATTTAACTGATTGTAACCTCCATAAAAAATGCTAAAGGCAGTGTAAACTTCCTCGTCGGCTTTCGTCAAATCTTTTTTAAAAAATGACCTAAGACGAAATGACGTAGCACTTAAGACTAAATCTTTTTGGTGATTTTTATTTTTTGTTGAAAATTTTTCAGTCGTACGTCCTACATCATTTCGTCTTAGGTCGTTTACAATTTTTATTAAATTTTAAATTTATTTTATGGCCTATTTATTTACTTCAGAAAGTGTTTCTGAAGGACACCCAGATAAAGTTGCGGATCAAATTAGCGATGCGCTTTTAGATAATTTTTTAGCTTTCGACCCTGAAAGCAAAGTAGCTTGTGAAACTTTGGTTACCACTGGACAAGTTGTTTTGGCGGGCGAAGTGAAAAGCAATACCTACCTAGATATACAAACCATTGCACGCGATGTGATTAATAAAATTGGCTACACCAAAGGCGCTTATAAATTTAGCGGTGATTCTTGTGGTGTTATTTCTTTAATTCATGAGCAATCGCAAGATATTAATCAAGGTGTAGATCGTGCAAACAAAGAAGAACAAGGTGCTGGTGACCAAGGAATGATGTTTGGTTACGCCACAAATGAAACCGAAAACTATATGCCTTTGGCATTGGATATTTCACATAAAATAATGTTTGAATTGGCAGAACTTCGTCGCGAAGAAGATGAAGTAAAGTACCTGCGCCCTGATTCTAAAAGTCAAGTTACTATTGAATATAGCGACGATAATATTCCTCAGCGAATTGTGTCAATTGTAGTTTCAACCCAACACGATGAGTTTGATGCTGACGAGCCGATGCTGAAAAAAATTAAGAAAGATATTGTTGAAATTTTAATTCCGAGAGTTAAAACTCAATTTCCTGATTATGTTCAGAAATTGTTTAATGATGACATTATTTATCACATAAACCCAACTGGAAAATTTGTAATTGGTGGTCCGCATGGCGATACCGGCTTAACGGGAAGAAAAATTATTGTAGATACTTACGGTGGAAAAGGTGCTCACGGTGGTGGTGCTTTCAGCGGAAAAGACCCCAGTAAAGTAGATAGAAGTGCTGCCTATGCTGCAAGACATATTGCTAAAAACCTTGTTGCAGCTGGTGTGGCTGATGAAGTTTTAGTCCAGGTTAGTTACGCAATTGGTGTTGTTGAGCCAACTTCAATTTTAGTAAATACGTACAATTCTAAAAACGTAAAACTTTCCGACGGAGAAATTGCGATAAAGGTTTCAGAAATATTTAATATGCGCCCAGCTGCGATAGAAAAAAGATTGAAACTAAGAAACCCAATTTATTCCGAAACAGCTGCTTATGGCCATATGGGAAGAACTCCTGAAACTATAACAAAAACTTTTGAAAGTCCATACAACGGGCAGATTGAAAGAGAGGTAGAACTTTTTACTTGGGAAAAGTTGGATTTTGTGGATAAAGTGAAAGAAGCTTTTGGTATTTAAATTCTAAAACTCAAATTCCAAATAAAAAACAAATCTCAAATTCTAAAAACTAACTTTTTTAGAATTTGAGATTTTTAAATAATATTATGCCTTTTAGCCTTTTGCACCGCTTCAATTTTGCTGTGTACTTGTAATTTTTTGTAGATATTTTCAATGTGTTTACGCACGGTGCTTGGCGAAAGGAAGAGATGATTGGCAATTACCGTGTAGCTTAATCCTTTGCTTAATTGCTCCAAAACTCCAACTTCACGTGGTGAAAGTGATATTTCTTCTTTGTCTTTTAAGTTTTCAATTTCTATTGGATTTCTAAGTAACTTCAAGGTTTTCATGGCTATAGAAGGATTCATTGCTGCGCCGCCGTTTAGAGTTTCTTTTATTCCTTCATATAAATCTTTTGGATTAATTTCTTTCAGCAAATAACCGTCTGCACCTGCTTTAATAGCATTAAAAATGTGTTCATCATTATCAAAAGCCGTTAGCATGATAATTTTGATATGCGGATACTTCTGTTTCACCATTTGGGTGGTTTCAATACCGTTTAATACGGGCATTTCAATATCCATCAATATTAAATCAAGATTATGATTTTCTTGGAGCTTTGCAAGTAATTCACTGCCATTTAATAAAGTATGCTTTACAGAAACATCTTCAAAAAAGGAAAGTTTTTCTTTTACTGCGTTTATTAGAAATGAGTTGTCGTCTACAATTGCAATCTTTAGCATTTTTGGTTGGTTAGTGGTTTAAAGATACTAAAAATACAATTTAAAGGGAGCTGAAAAAATAAGGCAGATGCCTTATATAGTTGGCAAAAGGTAATTGATATACTCACTCCATTTAGGTTTTCGGGAATCCAAGATTTCACTACCTAAATGGAGTGAGTATAGTTAGTATTCGATAATTTTTCTATGTGTTGGCTTTCTTAGGAAAGTTTAGAATTACTCTTGTCCCTTTACTAATTTTTGAGCTAAATACTAAGGTTCCTCCAATTTCTCGCGCGCGTTTTTTCATATTGTTTAAACCATTTCCGAATGTAACAGAGTCTTTGTCAAAACCTGCACCATCATCTGCAATTTCAATTTGATACTTATTTTCTACTTTTGAAATAATTACTGTAATGTTTTGGGCAGAAGCGTATTTTAAAGAATTGTTTACCGATTCTTGAATGACTCTGTAAATATTCATTCCTTCAACTGATGAAAAAACATGCGATTCGCTTACACTTTCATTTATATTGAAGGAAAATTCTGTCACCTCTGATGCATTTTTTGCTTGTTCAATAAAGTTTGCAATACGCGCTTGTAAATCTTCAAAGGTTATACTTTCCTTATTCATTGCCCAAATTGTATCCCTCAATTCATAGATGGTTTGAGATGTGAACCTACTAATGGTTGAAAGCTTATTGCCCAATTTTTCGCCCATATCTGTAAATCCAAATTTTAAATTATCTATGCTTGAAATGATGAAAGTAAGCTGCGCACCTATATTGTCATGCAAATCGCGTGAAATTCGTAAACGCTGCTCCTGTAATTTATTTTGAGTTTCAATTTTTGAAAAAGCGACTTTTAATTCACCTTCTTTTTGAAGTTGACGATTTTTTAGTTTTTGCTGATTGTATAATAGATAACCCAACAATCCTAAAATTAAAGCCAGACCTAAACTGCCAAAAATAAGTGTGTTTTTACGCTTTACTTCTAAATTTTTTTCAGCCAATTCGGCTCTTTGTTGTAAAATTTCGTTTTGTTTCTTTTCGGTTTCAAATTCAATATTAAGAGCGGCAATGCTTTCTTGAACTTTTATGCTGTGAACACTATCTTTTACAATGGAATATTGTTCAAAATAATGCAGCGCTGAATCTGCATTATTCAGCTTCTTGTAGATATCTGAAAGCATTTTATAATTATACTGCGTAAGATTTTGGTATTGCTTTTTCAGCGAAATTGGCAATGATTTATGCATTAACGGAATTGCCTCGTTCCACTTTTTTTCTGACATAAAAACCTCTCCAAGCTGGGTGTAATTTTCTGCAATACCCAAAGAATCTGCCCATACCAATCTTTGTTGAAGTGATTTATTAAAGTATTCTCTTGATTTTAAATAATTCTCCTGCAATCCATAAACTCCTGCCATATTACTCCAACTATATGGAATGCCAATGGTATCATTAATCTTTAGTTTAATTTCTAAACCGCAGTTATAATAATAGAGTGCGCTGTCCAGCTCATTATTTATTTCTTTTAGAACGCCATAATTATTATAAATATCTTTAAGCTCGTTTTCAAAATTATTGGCTTCAGCAACTGCTTTTCCCTTTTGCATGTAATAAAGAGCTTGTTTTAAATCGCGATATTTCATGCTATAACCCATTTCGGCATAGTAATCGGCAACCCTATCTAGTTGATTCAATTTTTCATAAACCTTTATACCTTTTATGGAGTTTTTAACGCTTTTTTCATATTCCCCTTGATACCCATAAACCAAGCTAAGTTGTGAATAGGCATCGGCCATGCCTAATTCATAAGAAATCTTTTCAGCGTCTTTTAGATTTTTCTGAAATAAAGAAATGATGGAATCCTGAGGAATGTTTAAACCTTGAACATAGAGTTTATTGATGGAATCAATCTTCGTTTTATTTTGCGAATAAAAGCTTGTAAAATTAACTAAAAGTGAAAATAAAAGCAGAAACCTAATCATCGTTTATATTTCTATTTGCGGCTGAACTACCAATGCTTCTTGCAGATTGTATCTCAATAAATCATAATTATTAAGATTATTTTTTCTGAATTCTATTTGAGTACAGCTGTTAGACATTGCTCTTTCCAAAGCTAAGATAGTTTCGTTGTGAACGAAGTTTATCGTTTTTCTTTCATTAAAAAACCAAACTGCCAACCCAATAATTGAGCTAAGTAGAACCAAGGCTATGGCAATTTGTAAAAACATATTTCGTAGTTGGTATTAAATCTTAAAAATAGTTATTTCTTATTAGAATAAATATAGGGCAATTGCCTTATTTAAAATAGTGGCTTCGATACATTTTGAAAGTATAAAAAAGTCTTCTTAACAATTTTAATATACTCACTCCATTTAGGTTTTCGGGAATCCAAGATTTCACTACCTAAATTAACCGATTAATAATCAATTATTTAGCATTATTTTTCTTGGTGTTGTCAATACTATTTTGTATATTTATAGT
>Ga0256845_1001355_pt1 | contig 19822 bp, 14 predicted proteins | sample RiftiametaG_FD_189101 | JGI IMG/M metagenome (GOLD analysis project Ga0256845, IMG submission 189101) | Tube worm associated microbial communities from hydrothermal vent at the East Pacific Rise, Pacific Ocean - Riftia | ecosystem: Host-associated > Annelida > Integument > Unclassified ...
CCATAGTAATAGTGTAGGTCTTTCTTTGCATCATAATAAATTATAAAACTAACGATTGAAAAAAATGAAAACAAAAAACTTAGTATTAGTAACAGCAATGGCTGTTGGAATGGGAAGTATCTTTACCTCTTGTTCTAAAAAAGAAGGTTGTACAGATTCAACTGCAGAAAATTACAGTATAGATGCCGATAAAGATGATGGGTCTTGTACTTATGCAACAATTACACCTCCTGCAGGAAGCAACACCGTTATTATTAGTGACAATGGAAGTGGTACAGGAACAGCAACTTGGACAAAAGATAAAGTCTATTTATTAGATGGTTTTGTATTTGTAAATTCAGGACAAACATTAACTATACAAGCAGGAACAGTAATTAAAGGAAAGCCAGGAACAGGAGTTAATGCTTCAGCATTAATTGTAGCTAAAGGAGCTCATATAAATGCTATAGGAACTGCTGCAGAGCCAATTATTTTTACTTTTGAAGCGGATCCTTTAGATGGTTCTGTTGGTTTAACAACTACAGGACAATGGGGAGGTTTAATTGTTTTGGGTGATGCACAATTAAATACAGTACCAACAACTCAAAATATCGAAGGAATTCCAACATCTGAACAAAGAGGTGCTTATGGAGGTGCTAACGACAATGATAATTCAGGAACACTAAAATACATATCTATCCGTCATGGTGGTACAGATATTGGTGCTGCCAATGAGATTAATGGATTAACACTTGGTGGTGTTGGTGCAGGAACTGTAATTGAATACATTGAGGTTGTTGCAAACGCTGATGATGGTATTGAGTTTTTTGGAGGAACACCAAACTTAAAACACATCTTAGTTTCTAATGTATTAGATGATTCTTACGATTACGATCAAGGATTTAGAGGTAAAGGTCAGTTTTGGGTAGCTATCCAAAATGCAAACTCTGATAGAGGTGGTGAGCATGATGGAGGAACTTCTCCAGAAGACGGATTACCTTATGCAACTCCAATGATTTACAATGCTACTTATATCGGAAACGGAATAAGCAGAGCATTAACTTTTAGAGATAATGCTGGTGGAGAATACCACAACGCTATATTTCACAACTTTGGTAAAGGAATTGATATTGAAGATTTAGCTTCGGGTGAAGATTCTAAAGCAAGATTAGATGCTGGTCAGTTAAAATTTGCTGGAATCGTATTATCAACTATTGGATCTAACAATATTGTTGACAATAACGGAAATGATTTATCGGGTCATGCAAGTATAACAAACGTAAGCACTGCTGCTGCAGGAATTACTGCTACAAACCCAGTTCCAACAGCAAGTTTAGGGACAGGAATTGCATCAGGTGATGCTTGGTATGATGGTGTAACTTATTTAGGTGCTTTTGATGTTAATGGTACCAACTGGGCACAAGGTTGGACATTAACTTTCCCATAAATAGTTTCTTTTAATCATAAAAAATCATTGTCTGTTCGAGTAATTTTTTTCAAAAAATTGTATCGAGAACCAATGATTTACTTAAGAAATGTAAGCCCTCCCGATAGTTTCGGGAGGCTTTTTTTTGTTTTATAAATACATCGCTAAATAATAAGTTGTGTATTACAAAGAATACATATCTTTGCCTTTGGCGAGTAGGTTATTTTATTTCTTTTTTTTGCTGAAAAAATGATAACTTCGCTTAACACAATGTATATCACATTAAAACGTGAAAAACAAGGTCGTTGGTAATAATTTCACAAAAAACATTAAGTCCTTTTCATAATGTCAAATATCTATAGATTCTGTAATCCAAAATTCACATTTGATTATGTCAATATTAAAGTCCCAATCATTGGAGTATTAATATTGTTATCGTTCATGAATTTAACTGCTCAGGGAACAATTAAAATTGATACAAATTCTCTCTTTTCCAAATATTACAAATTAGTAATTCGAGCTGACAGATATCACCTAAATAAAGATTTTTTTTTAGCTGACTCATTATACAGGTTAGCCTTTATTCATGTAAATAGACCATTTAAACATGACTATTCTAGTGCATTTACTAACACAGTACACTATGATAAAAACCAAGCTTTATTCTACTTGAAAAAAGGAATTAATCTTGGTATTAAGAAAAATAACCTTAAAAATATTAATGGATTTAACTCTCTTTCATCAGCAAGTCAAAAAATATGCTACAAAGAATATCGAAAGGTAAAGAACAACCGAAATGATAGTCTATATAAAGTTATCTCTAAAATGGTACATGATGACCAAAAGAAAGCTAGAGCTTTTTGGACAAATTGGCTTTCTTGGGATAAACAAGTGGAAATTATGGATAAAATTGACCGTCCAAATGCCATAAAACTACTTGATATTTGTAAAAAAAATGGATGGCCTGGGTTTTCGATTCTTGGAGAAAATACGACTACTAAATATGTAGTCGAAGATGTGTCTTTATTAATTCAACATTTTAATAAAGAGGAATTAATCAAACTTCAACCATACATGATTAAAGCTATTGAAAATGGAGAAATGTATCCCTACCAATTGGCTAGAACCATAGATTATTTATATATGGGACAAACTACAGACAGTGCTGACTATCAAATTTTGGAAATCAAACAAATTTATGGAACGATGTATTCCAATAATGAAATCATTCCTTATGGCAACCTCAAAACAGTCAATAATAATAGAAAACTAATCGGATTAGAACCTATCGAAGAATACGCAAAAAAAAGAGGACTTAATCTACCTAATAGAAACTCCATTATTTATAGAACAAAAAAGCAGAATAAAAATATTAAGAATTGAGTATAGCATACTTAATAACCTCGTAATTAAAAAGTAATAATACATGAGAAAAAAAAACTTAAAATATACAATTTTCTTATGTATTTCTTTATTACTAAACTCTTGCTATTATAAACCTTTTATAGGTTATACTCTCAACAATAAAGGATTTAAACATTTTAGTAGAAAAGAAAAAGTAGCAGGAAACAACTCAAATCCACATAGAGATTATCATATAAATAAGTATGACTGGAATGTTGAGGTTTTTCCTGATAAAAAAAGAATATCTGGGAAAATGATTATTTATTTTACATCAAATTCTAAGCAGAACAAGTTCTTATTTGACTTGCAAAAAAAAATGAGAATTACATCTTTCTCTTGTTCTAGTAAAAAGGCTAAAATAAAAAGAAAAAATGATTTAATATATTTGGTACTCGAAGAGTCTATTACTCCAAAAACTAGAATTCAATTAACAATAAATTATGAAGGAAAACCTGCGAATGTGGCTGGTTATGGTCCAATCAAATGGAAACTTGATAAAAAAAATAGACATTGGATTTCTACTGTAACAGAAGGTATTGGCCCACAATTCATTATGCCTTGTAATGCATTACTAAATGCAGAAGCAGATTCTTGTAATATCAGAATTACTGTTCCTAATGAATTGATTGCTGTAGCAAATGGCAGACTAAAAAAAATCATTAAGAATGACAACTCAATTACTTATAATTACGAAGTTACAAACCCTATAAATACATATAGTATTTCTTTTAATATCGGCCATTTCAAAAAAATGATAAAACCATATACAGATATTAATGGTGAAAAAAGAAAAATTGAATGCCAAGTACTAGATTACAATTATGATATTGCCAACAAATTTTATGAGCAAGCACCTAAAATAATGCATGAATTTGAAACCTTATTTGGTGAATTCCCTTGGTGGGGTGATGGCTGTAAATTTATTGAGTCAAACTTTACAGCAATGGAACACCAATCTGGTATTGCTATGGGGAGTAATTACAAGACATATTGGAAGGGGTATAATCTTACCTTAGTACATGAACTATCGCATGAATGGTGGGGGAATAGTTTAACTGGGAGAGATTATTGTGACATTTGGATACATGAAGGTTTGGCGTCATATTCAGAAGCATTATTCCTAGAACGCCTTTTTGGAAAAGATGATTATGAAAAAAAAATAAGCCATTACGCATACACAACTAAAAATACAATCCCAATACATAAAGAATGTGATGTACTATATAATAGTTGGGTAAATAATGCTGACCAAGACATCTATTATAAAGGAGCCCTTATGATTCATTCACTTAGAAAGGTTGTAAATAATGATAGCCTTTTTTTTAATAGCTTACTTACTATTCAAAAGGAATTTAAAAAGCAAAATATTTCTACTAAAAAATTGACACTAAAATTTAACGAACTTCTAAAACAAGATTTCTCATCTCTTTTTAATTGGTATTTATATCGCATAAAACCACCTACACTCCAAATCGTAATAGACAAAGAGAATAACAAGCTTTATTATAAATGGGAAAAGGAAATACCTTTCTATATAGAAGGTCAAATTATTTTAAAAAAAGGAAGTGAATTGATTAGTTTGACACCAACAAAAATATACCAATCATGTAGTCTAGACAAGTTTCATTTGAGTAATTTTTTAATCGAAAAATCTATTTACTATGTTGTCGATGTTCAAAAGAAGAAATTAGTTTGACACCAACAAAAATATACCAATCATGTAGTCTAGACAAGTTTCATTTGAGTAATTTTTTAATCGAAAAATCTATTTACTATGTTGTCGATGTTCAAAAGAAGAAATAACTATTACCAACATCATCTATATTTCATAGGGCAGTTGGCAATAAATTGAAACAATAAAGCAATTAATAAACTCCGCCAAAACTTTGTTTTAACATTTTTATCAGAAGAAAAAAATTAAAACCCCAAATTATGCTCAGCTCGTACATACCCGAAGCTCCCAACTTTCAAATCCACAATAAGCATAGGGTACATTAACCGAAACAGAAAACACCTTCTCACAACAATAACTTAATAAGTAGCTAACAGATGCTTAACATTTGTTTAACGCCTTAATTATATCGCACTTCTTTCTTTGCGGTATGATAAAAACGATACAACTTATAATTTTATCCTTACTGGTAAGCACAGCTTTTAGTCAAGGAAACATAGCCGGAAAAGTAACTAGTGCCGATAATGGCGAAACATTAATTGGCGCTACAGTTCTATTAAAAGGAACTACTACAGGGGCTTTGGTAGATTTTGATGGAAACTATTTTATTCCAAATATCAAAGCAGGAACATACAGCGTTATCTGTCAGTACATTTCTTTTCAGGCAGACACCACAGAAATTACTGTAAAAGATGGAGAAACAAGTCAGCACGATTTTGTTTTAGGAACATCAGCTATGGCAATAGAAATGTTTACCGTAGAAGCTAAAGCTGATCGTAAAAACGAAGAATATTTGCTTCAAGTAAAAAAGAAATCTGCCACCGTAATGGAAGTTATTGGCGCTAAAGAAATTGCCAAAAGAGGCGATAGTGATGCAGCTTCAGCAGCAAAAAGAGTAACAGGCTTAACTATTGAAGGTGGTAAATATGTGTATGTAAGAGGCTTGAGCGATAGATATAGTAAAACCACATTAAACCAAGCAGAAATTCCAGGATTAGACCCCAATAGAAATGCGGTACAATTAGATTTGTTTCCTACAAGTATGATCGAAAATATGAAAGTAATTAAAGCCTTTACTCCCGATTTACCAGGAAGTTTTACAGGTGGTTTAGTTGATATTGTTACCAAAGATTTTCCTGAACAATTTTTATTTAATTTTTCTACTTCCTTAGAATACAATACAGCATCGAGTTTTAACGATAAATTTTTAACCTACCAAGGTGGCAGAAACGATAATTTGGGTTTTGATGATGGCACAAGAGATAAACCTGCTGCGGCCAACAATGTTCCTGCTTTATTTGTAGACAACCCAAGGTTAGAAAAAATAGGGAAATCATTTAATAAAGAAATGGATGTAAGCAATAAAAACTCCTTTTTAAACCAACGTCACTCTTTATCTGTAGGTAACTTAAAACAAGTTTTTGGTAAAGATTTAGGATTTATTGTTGGTTTGTCTTACGCTAAAAACTATAAACACAGAGATAAAAATGCATTTACTAACCGATATGAGTTAACCGGAAACGTTAAAGATGTAAACGAATTGAATGCACAACGAACATTAAAAGATGTACGTTCGCAAGAAAATGTACTGTGGGGAGCTTTTGCTAACCTATCATATAAAATAGCAAAAAATCATACTTTAGGTTTTACTTATTTACGTAATCAAAGCGGTATAAAAACCACTACTTTTCAAGAAGGTGAAATCCCTGAAGACCAACAAGGCTTATATTTTCAAACCCGAGCATTAGAATATGAGCAAAGTGCTTTAAGCAGTTATCAAGGTAAAGGAGAGCACAACTTTATCGGTTTAAATAACTTAAAAGTAGATTGGTTGTATGCTTACTCTAAATCCACACAAAGTCAGCCCGATTTAAGATATTTTTCTAACGATTATACGGTTAACGAAGTTAATGGAGATACCAACTACAGCATCCAAGCCTCTTTATACCCAGTACCAACACGTTATTACCGAGATTTAGACCAATCAACTACCGATGGAAAAATTAATTTAACCTTTGATATCAAAGAAAAAGAAGGGAAAACCTCTAAAATAAAATTTGGTGGAGCACTCCTTAAACAAGAACGAATTTTTACCGAAAACAGGTACAATTACCGTTCGCAAGGCTTTTTAAACTACAATGGTAGTGTTGCCGAATATATTGCTGATAGTAATATGGTTTTACCAACTGCAGGCAATCCTGTTTCAGATTTTTTATACATCGAAGATGCTACAGAAAGAAGAAACAGCTACTCTGCTAGTCAATCGGTATTTGCAGGGTATTTAATGGGAGACATTTGGGCAACCAAAAAGTTTAGAATAGTTACAGGTGCCCGTTTAGAAACTACCGACATTACAACACGCAGTTTCGATGCCAAAGAAAAAGAAGGAGCACTAAGCGAGGTAGATATATTACCTGCATTAAGCACATCATATGCCATCAATACCAAAAGTAATTTTAGAGCTGCTTTTTCTAGAACCTTAGCCCGACCATCATTTAGAGAAATTGCACCTTTTGCTTCGTACGATTTTTCTACTAATTGGGTAATTGTAGGAAATCCTGATTTAGAAAGAACCTTGGTTAGTAATTTTGATTTGCGTTACGAATTGTTTCCCAACTTTGGCGAAATAATTTCTGTAGGAGCATTTTATAAAGCCTTTACCAATCCTATAGAAATGGTATTTAATACCCAAGCACAAAATGCAGAGTTAACATGGCGTAACATTGACAACGCAACGGTTTACGGAGCTGAGTTTGAAATTAAAAAGAAGCTAAATTTCATTTCTGATAGCGTAAACAGCTTTAATATTGGAGGTAACTTCACCTATGTTTTTTCCGAAGTAGGAATTGATACACAAGAGTTAGAATTAATTAGAGCAACCGATGCCAACGCCAAAGATACTCGCAGTATGTTCGGGCAATCGCCTTACATTGTCAACCTATATATGGGCTACAATAACGACTCTTTAGGTTTGTCTGCCAACATCAGTTACAATGTTTCAGGACAAAAAATTGCAGTTGTTATAGTTGGCGGAACACCTAACGTTTATCAAAAACCAGTACAACAACTAGATTTTAACATCAGCAAAAAAATAGGAAATCGTTTTACTTTAAAATTTAAAGCCAACAACCTTTTAAATCCTATTGTTAAAAAAACTTACAACTATAAAAACACCGAATACATCTTTAACTCTTACCAACGTGGAGCAGCATTTAGCTTAGGCTTAAAATATTTAATAGGATAATTGTTGGGCGTTTTAACGGGCTATTCACTTTATCTTTTTAATTTTTGCTCATTGAGCATGTTTTGCGAAACGAGCAAAACCAACGAAATGCAAAAAGAAAAAGGATGCCGCTGCTATCCCTAACGCAAAAAAAACACTCAATTTATTTGATGACTTTCAGTCATCGGAGGAGTTGAACAATAGTAAAATAACACAAATTATGAGCACTACAGAAATAGAAAAAATTAAAGAAAAACAAAAAGAGCACCAAGCAGATTTAATAAGTGCTAAAATTGTACAAGAAGGGTTGTTACCTAAAAGCAGACACCTCTCTCGTATTTTTAATGATTTTTTTGTCCTTTACCGCCCGCAAAAAATTATTTCTGGCGATTTTTATTGGGTAGGAGAAAAACACGGGCTAAAATACCTAGTCGTTGGCGATTGTAATGGCCACGGTGTTTCAGCAGCTTTACTCTCTGTTTTAATGCTCAACCTTTTAGAGTATACGATTATGAACAAAGGCATAAAAAAAACACACAAAATTTTACAAGAAATAGATAAAAAATTTATCGAGAGCTTTAAAAACACAACCGCTTCTAATTTTGATACTCCTTGGGTAGATTTATCAATTATTTGTATTGATGAAAAAGAAAATAAAGTTTACTATTCTACTGCTAATCGTAAAATCTTATACGTTGACAATCATCAAAATACAGTTGTTTTAAAAGGTTCTAAATACCCAATTGGAGGGTGGAAAATTGAAGAAAACAGAACCTTTAGCGCTCAAACTATTACTTACAACCAAGGCGATAGTTTGTATTTAGGTTCCGATGGTTTTCAGGATCAAATAGGTGGAGATAAAAACAAAAAATACCAATCAAAAACGTTGCATTCCTTTATCGAAAACAATAACAGTAAAACCTTTGAGCAGCAATTAGAATTGTTAGAAAACGAACTAGATTCTTGGCAAACCAACAACGAACAAACCGATGATATTTGTGTTGTTGGGGTGGAGCTGTAAACTTCTCAAAAATTATTTATTAACTGCATTTAACTTTTGAGAAGTGAAAAATAAATTAAACTCGTGTTAACACATTATCATCTGTATGCTCAAAGCTTCTTCCATAAATATCTAACAACATTGTTTGAGTGTAAGATAATTCGGTAGCATTAACCCTTAGCTCTTGAGTAAACTCAATCGTCTTGGCATTGTTTTTCATAAATGGAGATTGAACAATACCCCACTCTCCATCAATTTTAGCGTTAACATTAAATGTTACAGCATCTTTATCCGCATTGTTAGCGTCAAATTTTCCACCAGCAATAACACTAACTCCTCTAGGGATGGTTAAGGAATGAATAATCGTTTCGTTTTCTTTATCCCACAACCAATAACCAACCTGATCGTGCGAAACCTCATCGTTAGCTTTTTCTTTTACAAACAAATGGTAACGAACAATTGCTAATGTTTGCTTATCCGCATTATCAACATCCCCTGCTTTTTCAAAAATTATTGTTTCGTAATAAGGGTTTTCTTCTTGTCCTTTTTCTTTTGGAGCAATGTCCATTCCTTTATCCCCTTTCCAGGTTCCTATCAATAATTTTAAAGGTCCGTAATCTGCAGTTTCTTCGTTAGCCATAATTGTATATGTTAATGTAATTACGAAGCTACTAAAAAACCGTTTAACTATTTTTTTGAATTCATTACTTTAGCAATTATATATTTTTACTCAGAAACTTTCATTTGTTTAAAAGCTAATAATATCAATTGGTTAATGAGTTTTAGGCTTATAATTATGCTATTAAAAGTACGTTTTGTATTCAGTAAAAATTAATTAACTTTGTTTTCCTTTAACAATTAACCAATTAAAGATTACCCCTTGGCACATTAGTTGTCAATCTCAGAAAAAAGAGACATTTTATTATGATAAAATATATATCTATTATAAGCATACTTATAATTCTTGTTAGTTGTTCTGGATCAAAAAAGATGTTCAAGAAAGGCGCAGAATTAGAAACAGCTGGAGATTATAAAAATGCTGCTGAATTTTATTTTAATGCTTTAAATAGAAATAGGGCTAATGTTGATGCTCTTATTTCTTTAAAACGGGTAGGAACTAAAGTTTTAAATAGTCAGTTGGATCAGTTTTTTAAGGATCAGGCTATGGACAATGATAAGAAAGCAATATACACTTACTTAGATGCCAAAAAGTATCAAAAAAGATTAGCGTCATACGGTGTTGTAACTATTATCTCTAACTATTATTCTGATGAATTTAAAAAAGTTAAGAAGAGTTATGTTTCTGATTTATACACCCAAGGTGTGAATTATTTAGATGAAGAAAATTTTAGTGAGGCAGAGGTTAGCTTTACGGAGCTTATAAAGTTTTCTACAAACTATAAAGATGCAAAAGAGTTGTTGAATATTTCTTATGCTGAACCTCGCTATATAGATGGCAAAAGACTGTTAGAACAAAGTGATTATAGAGGTTCGTACAATTCCTTTAGCCAAGTTTTAACAAGAATTCCGAATTACAAAGATGCTAAGGAATCTAGAGCCGAAGCATTAGAGTTAGGGATACATACTTTTGTTTTTTTCCCTTTCGAAAATGTAACAAGTACCCCTCATGTTGAATCAAAAATAGCAAGTTACATTAGTAATAACTTATCTAATTTAAACGATCCTTTTTTACGTTTGGTTGATAGAAGTAATTTTGATAAAATTATTAAGGAGCAAGAGCTAGCTCTTTCTGGTATTATTGATGAATCTACAGCTACAAAAATTGGGAACTTATTAGGTGCAAAAACAGCAATAACTGGTAAAGTTATTTCATGTACTACAAACAAAACCAACTTAAAAGGTCAACGAAAAGAAGGATATCAATCTTATACTGTTAAGAAAATTGACCCAGAAACCAATAAATCTTATAACACAACAAAATACAAGAAAATAAGCTATAAAGAATACGCTAGAAGTGTTCGGGTGAACATCGGTTTTCAATATAAAATAATTTCATTAGAAACAGGCGAAATATTAAGAAGTGATATTATAGAGTTAAACACAGTAGATAATGTTCGCTATTCAACTTCTAGTGTAAGTGTTAATAGTTTGTACCCCTCTTCTGGTTCTACGGTAAGCTTAAGCAGGTCGGCAGTACGAAATTTTAGAAGTAATTTTTCATCAAGACAAAACCTAAAATCTAATGCCGAATTAATTAATGACCTTTGTAAGCAAGTATCTACTAAGGTTTCTCACAACATTAGAAATTTTTTAGATTAAAATAAGGTATGCGCTTCTTAACCATTTCATTGATAATATTTCTTTCTTCTACATTTCTTCTGTCTTGTGGATCTTCAAAAAAAGTAGTTGAAACACCTCCTGTTGTTATTGAAAACCCTAAACCTCAATGGGTAAACGAAAGACCAAATTCATCAACCTATTATTTGGGGATAGGAATAGGAAACAAAGCCAATACAAATATTGATTATAGACAGCAAGCGAAAAAAAATGCGCTTAGTGATTTAGCTTCCGAAATTAGTATCACCATAAATAGTAACTCTTTCTTATTTACAATGGAAAGAGATGAAGGTTTTAGTGAGGAGTTTAAATCAAGCATAAAAACAGAGATTAACGAAAATATTGAAGGATATGAGCTGGTAGATAGTTGGGAAGATGAAGAAGTCTATATGACTTATTACCGTCTTTCAAAAGCTAAGTACCTTCAAATAAAGAAAGAGAAGAAAGATAAAGCACTAAGGTTGAGTTATGATCTTTTCCAAAAAGCATTGGCTGCAGAAAAGGTTGCAGACATACCTGGAGCAATGAAACTAAATACAAAAGCTATTTTAGCATTAAAAGAATATTGGAATGATGTAAATGAATATTCGGTTGATGGTACTACCATTTTTTTAGACAATGAAATTTTTGCTAATATGACTAGAATGTTAAAAGGCATAAGGTTAACATCATTACCAAAAGAAATATATTTAAAATACAACAATTCTTATGTAGATCAAATGAAGATTAAGAGCAGTTATAACGGAATGCCTGTTACTGCTTTGCCTTTAAATATTGAATACATTCGTTTGAGTAAATACGGCTCTTCTAAAAAAAAATACAAGGAATCTAAATTAAGTAACGAAAAAGGGTTGGCTACTTTTACAATATCTTCACCTTTCTTATTTCAAAAAAAACAAGAAATTTCAGTAAATGTTGATGTACCTAAAATGCTAGGGTTACAATCAAGCGAATCTAAATTAATGCAATCTTTTATTAAAGGATTACCTGAGGTTAAAAAATATGTCCCTTTAAATGTGCTACTTCCCAAAATCTATATTCTTTCAGATGAAAAAATTCTTGGAAAAGATGAATCAAGTAAAACTTTATTAAATACATTTAAGGAAGTATTGGTTAAAAGAAATTATGAAGTGGTAAGTAAAAAAATTCGAGATGGACTTACTATTTATATAAAATCTGACACCAAAGGAACAACAACGACCTCTAAGTTTGTTGCAGCCTATTTAAATGGGCAAATAACGGTAAAAGATAATGCTAACGGGAAAGTGCTGTATAGTAAATCCCTAATTAATATTAAAGGAGTACAATTAGATGAACAAAAGGCAAGCTTAAAAGCTTACGAAAAGACAGCAGAATTAATAAATAAAAAAATAATTTCGGATATGCTTAAAACAATTCAAGAGTAGGTAAAAATTAAGCTGTTTTTTTTACAACTTATTTTTTCTATTTTTGGTCTGATATATGCTTAACACAATTGAATATAAATTTTAAACAATAATAATGATGAAAAGAAATAAACAATATGGAGTAATCCTAGGGCTATTTTTAATAGCAGGTGTAACTTTTGAAGGATGTAAATCTAAAGAAAAAGTAGTTGAAAAAGAATTGAAAAAGACTGGTGAAGTAGAAATTTTTGAGCACTGCTCAGGAGAAAAATACTTTTCTAACAAAAGTAATTTTAGAGCTACAGCTACAGGAGAAAGTTTAGATAGAGAAACAGCTAAGAAAAAAGCAAGATCTAATGCAATGGCAGAGTTGGCAAAAACTATTAAAGCAACTATGAAAATAGTAGGCGATAATTATGTAAACTCTACAGAGTTTAATAACAAAGAAGAAGTTACAGAAACTTTTAATGAGATGGCAAGAACAGTTGTTGATGAAGAAATTTCTGGTGCTGTTAAGATTTGTGATAAATTAACTCAAAAAGCTGATGGAAGATACGTTTCATATATAGCAATAGAGTTATCTGGACAAAAACTTGCAGCTAAATACCATGAAAAATTATCGAAAGATGAAAAGATCAAAGCAGATTATAATTATGAGAAGTTTAAAGAAACTTTTGATAAAGAAATGGAACGTTTAGGAAATCAATAATTCCTAATAAATATTACATAAAAAAAGCCTCCAAAAGGAGGCTTTTTTTATGCTTATCTTATAATCAGTGCTTTTTTAAGCTAACTGGTACCCTACTCCTTTTACGGTATGGATAATGTTCTCTCCTATTTTTTCTCTTATTTTTCGGATATGAACATCAATAATACGCGTATTCATACATTTTTTTTCTTTCCATACCCTAGTAAAAATCTCTTCTCGGGTAAATACTTTTTGAGGAAAATTGATGAACAAATAAAGCATTTCAAATTCCTTTCTTGGTAAACTGTAACTTATTCCTTCATTAAAAATAAGGTAGCTTTCTCTATCAATTTTTAACTGATTAAAAGAAAGAATTTTAGGTTTAGTTTTTTTAAGATTAAGAGGCTTCCTTTTTAATAATGCTTTAACCCTCTTTAATAAAATTCGAGGATTAATTGGCTTAATGATATAATCATCTGCTCCTGCCTTAAAAGCTTCAATTTGTATGTATTCTTCTTGGTGCGATGTAAACAAAACAATAAACGAATTTAAAGCATTCTCGCTTTTTAATTGATAACACAACTCTATACCATCAGAGTTTTCTATATCTAAATCCAACAAGATAATATCAGGATGATTTTTATAAATATTATTAATGGTCTGTTCGTTAACAGTAGTATAGGTACTTACATTAAAACCTTTATCTTTAAATAAAGCTTTGGTGGTTTCTAATTCAATAGAATTAGTGCTGAGTATATTAATTATTGGTGTCATTTTATCTGATAGTAAAACTACCGCTACGCCATTACTTACTAGTTAATTTAATGTTAAGGCTTTATTAAAATTAACTTAAAAACCCTCCAAAATTTATGCGATTTCTCTACATAAACCTTGGAGGGTTAATCGTTAAATAATAACGGGTTATTTAATATTCCTTCTGATTGGCTATTTGTCCTTTTTCATCCCACATCATCCAGTTACCAGTTTTTGTTCCATTGGTGTAATACATTTCATACCGCTTCACCCCTCGCTCATCCCAAATAACCCATTTACCATCTTTCTTTCCTTTTTTGTAACTAGCTTCGGCAAGTTTATTTCCTTTTATAGACCACCTTACCCATTTACCATGCTTTACCCCATCTTTAAAATTTCCTTGCTCCATAATTTCAGTCGATGCATAATAAAATTCTACAGAGCCATTTTCTACTCCATTTTTAATAGTATAAACAGCTTCTTTCACATTCTCTTGATAATAAGAAATGTAAACTCCAGAGTATTTCTCTCCTTTTTCATTTACATAAACACCTTCTTTTTTAGTGATTTGTTGAGCAAAAATTGCTGAGCTAATAAAAATTAAAGCAGTAAATAGGATAATCGATTTAAAATTCATTATAACTTATTTTTAATTATCAGTGGGCATTGCCCACAAAATCCCCTGCGGTTACAGGAGATTTAATTATTTGAACTGGAATTAAATTATTTTGCGTCTAACACTATTTCTAATGGACTAGTAGCTTTCGTATCAAAAGTGATTACTTTGTTGTTGTAAGTAATTAAACTTAATGAAATCGTATGCTCACCTGGAAGTATATTTTCAAGTTTAAAATTACCGTCAAAATCTGTGTAAACAACTACTTCTTTACCGTCTAAAATAATTTTCACACCTGTTAAGCTTTCATTATTATCTACCACTTTACCGCTTATAGAAAAGCTTTTTGGTTTCTCATTATTATTATTGTTGTTTGCAAAACTTGTTGTTAAACTTAATAATGCTATTGCTAATACAATTAATCTCATCTTTTTTGTTTTTAGATTACAAAGCAAATTAACGACAAGAAAAGCGAAGAAGTGTAAAACCTGTTTTATCCTTATGTTACTAGATAGTTAAGATAGATTAACTTTATGTTAAAACTATTTAATTAATGAGAGAAATTTAACTAACAAACTCTTTTTAAAACACTTATAACTGAGAGGAGCAACTAAAATTTTGCACAAGGAACAAAAAACTTTCTTCTTTTCCGTTTGCTTTTTCGACTTGCTATCTCATAAATTATAGAAATTTCGTGAGTTCCTAAAGAGTTAGTCGCTAATCGTGAAATTGTAATATCATAACTATATCCTATACTTAAATTATAGTCTTTCATTGTATATCCAATCAATAAGGCAATAGCATCATTATTAACTACCTCTTCATAACTTTTAATTAAAGGAATACCTCTATACCAAATACCAAAAACCAGCGGATCATGCGTATAATACATTCCTAAATCTAATTGATCAAACTTTTGCTGTGCTTTATATTGAAAAGCAAAATTCAAATATTTAGTTGTTGATCTGCTATCACTTCCTTCTATTTTATATTTGTATCCTCCATGTGCTGAGAACTTAAAATACAACGGACTTTCTTCATTTGTTAAAGATTGGTTCGGCTGGTTCATATGATTAAAAGCCATTCCAAACCAGTAAAATTCAGAATACACTAATACTCCACTAGAAACATCCATATAAGAAATTTTATCTAGTTCAATATTGTCTGAAGATACACCACCTCCACTCGCTAGCTGATCATTAAAAACTAATTTTTGAAAATCTACTCCCCTAGTGATATAATTAAATTTAATCCCTGGTTGAATAAGAATATTTTTATTCAATCTAAAATGATAAGAATATAACAAAGCAATCTCAGTATTTCCCAAATTACCAGTTCCTGCTTGTTCTCTTGCCAATAGAAAACCTACACCGCTATTGTATTCTGCCATATTATAATCATAAGACAATACATAGTTGGTATATCCTCCAGGTATTCCAGACCATTGGTTACGATAACTTGATGCAATTCTATGTTCTATTGTAGAACCAGTAAAACCAGGATTTAAATATAATGGAGCCGCGTTAAACTGCGTAAATTGCATATCTTGAGCTGAGCTCACAATCAAGATTGAAAGCATACTCAACAGTAATATTGCTTTTAATCTTATTTTCATTTTTTCTGTTCTAACTTAAACTCTATTACTTTTTTACTTTTAATATCATAGTCTAATTCAGAAGTTAAAGGGTAAAAATTATCTGCTTCAACAACAATATTATAAGTTTTTTCTGGATCAACTAATAAAATAAAATTACCTGTGGCTCCATTAGGTCTATAAATGCCTTTTACTTTTTTAGATTCATTTTCTATTAACGTAATTTTTGCTGCAGGGGTTACCCCTTTTTTATTAGAAATGATTTTAGCTTTTAACACATATTGCTTTGTCATTTCATCTTTTAAAACCACCTTATAAATATCTTGGCTTCCTTTACCACCCTTTTTAGAGGAGGAGTAATAACCTACCTTTCCACTGGCTGCTAACACAAAAAAGATATCATTACCAACAGTATTTATCGGGTATTTTAAATTCTCTGGTTCTGACCATGTTCTACCTTCTAATGTAGATTTAAAAATATCATACCCTCCCATATTTTGATGCCCTGTAGAACTAAAATATAGTGATACATTGTCAGTATGAATAAATGGAGCATCCTCATCAAATGGAGTATTAATTGTTGGACCTAAATTAATTGATCTACTCCACTTCCCATTAGGTAAACGAACAACTTTATATAAATCTTTCCCGCCAAAACCGCCTGGTCTATCACTAGAAAAATAAAGTACTTTATCATCCAAAGTAATACATGCACTTGTTTCTAAATATTCTGAATTAATATCAGAACCTAGTTTTACTGGAGTTTCCCACTCTTCGAGGCCCATTCTGCTCTCATATAAATCTCCCGAAAATAAATCAGGATTTGTTCTAAAAATAAATAAGGCTTGACCATCAGCAGATAATCCAACACAAGCATCATTAGTTTCAGTATTAATTCCTTCAGGAAGTTTTTTTGGTGTTTGCCAAGTGTTATCCTTATTAATCGAAATATAAATATCCTCAAATGGTCGATCATAAGGATCTAATTTACCTCCAGTGCTTCCTGGTCTGCGAGAAGTAAAAAGCAACATAGACTCGTCAGCTGCAATCAAAGGCACATATTCTGGGTATTTCGTATTGATTGTACTCCCTAAATTAGATATCAGTACATTCCTTCTATCCTTTAGAGCTAATTCAGCATATTTAATTTTTTTAATTTGCCTATTAATTTCTTCATTAGTAAAATCTTTTTTTCCTGATATTATTTTATAAGCATTGTAAAAATTATAAGCCTTTTTAAATTTCATATTTTGATGAGCAATAGCAGCTTTATATCTAAACAACTCTAAGCTAACGCTACTACTACTTTTAGAAAAATGATTTTTTGCCTTGTCGTAGTTTTTAAGGTTAAACTCACAAACACCCATATTAAAGCGTAAATGTTTATCTAAACTATCTTGAGCAATTAGTTGTGTATAAACTTTATTAGCTCCAATAAAATCTCCTACTTCCAACATTTTGTTAGCAGATTTAAATTGCTTGTCATAATTATTAGATTTATTTTGAGAAAATCCAATAATAGAAAGCAACAACAAAAATATACTTAAACTGTATTTCATCTTTTATCTTAACAGTGTTAAATCTCCTACAAATGTTTCTGTTCTTCCATCCGTATATTTAACTTTAATTTTATAAACGTAAACCTCTTGTTTACTTAATTCGTCTCGGTAATAACCATCCCAACCAATATTTTGATCTGTACTAATAAAAAGTAGTTCTCCCCACTTGTTAAAAATATTCAGTTCATATTCATCTGCTCCTACAATAATTGGATGAAAAACATCATTATTAGTACTATTAGGATCAAATCGTCCTCCACTACCACCACTCGTATTAGGAGAAAATGCATTAGGAATTTGAGTTGCTCCAACAGACTTAGCTTCTACCGCAGACTGGAGTATAAATGTATCTATACAATTGTTTGGTGTGGAAGCAATTAACATAATATCATAAACACCTAATTGTGAATAGTAGTGTTCTGGATTAACCTCTGTAGAAGTATTTCCATCTCCGAAATTCCAAAAATAAGATGTGGCAAACGTGCTTAAATTAAAAAACAACACTGGTTCATTAGGAATAAAAACTACGCTCGGGTTAATAGTAAAAAATGGATTTGGCAATTGATATACTTCAATTATTTGCTGTTGAGTTTGTGTATCCTGACCTCCTAAACCAAAAACAGTTAAACTAACAGTATATGTACCAGCAGTATAATAAGTATAATTAGGCGATTGTTGTGTTGATGTTGCTCCATCACCAAAGTTCCAAAGATAAGTGTCTGCATATTGAGAGTTATTTACAAACTGTACATCTAATGGTCTACATCCTTGAGCAGGACCATTAAAATCAGCAATAGGCTGTGGGGCATTTATTAAAATTGTTTCAACAACTGTATCATTACAATTTTGAGTACTAACAATTAAAGTGATATCGTAAGTTCCGTAAATACCATAAGTATGTGGTGTTGGACTTTGGGCAATTGAAAATGTAGCATCTCCAAAATCCCAATCATACGTCCAAGCTCCTATAGGTGTAGTATTATTAAAGGAAACTGTTGTATTAGGGAATAACTGAACCAAAGGAGATGGAATAAATGATGCTTGAGGTGTAGCATAAACTGTAATATCTTGTTGTATTGTATCAAAACAACCAAAAGCAGATTGAACAATTAAGGTTGCAGTAAATACAACATCTGTTAACCCATTATTTATATATTGGTGCGATGGGTCTGGCGTAGTATTACCTAACGAACCATCTCCAAAATTCCAATCAAAATTAACAGCTCCAAATGAGGCATTTAAAAAATCTACAACAAAAGGACTACAGCCTGCAGTATCAGAATTAAAATCTGCTATTACTTCTGGATATACTAATACATTATTAATTGTTGTATCCTTACAGCCTTTAGTTGTTTCTGCAACCAATTCAACTTGATAATTTTGTTGTATCCCTGTAGAGTTTAAAAAAGTATGACCAAAATTAGCAACAATAGTATCAAATGTTGTTCCATCATCCATATCCCAATGAAAAAGAGTTCCACCTGTAGATGTATTGGTAAAATTAACTGGTAAAGGATGACATCCTTGAGTGATATCTGTGCTAAACTGCGCTGTAGGGTTAGGATAAATCAACACATCACCATAAGTAGTATCAATACATCCAAACGGAGAAGTTGCTATCAATTGAATTGTATAAGTGATATTATTAGTAGTGCTATTACTATATATATGCGTTGGTGTTGGTCCAACAGAAGTTCCTCCATCACCAAAATCCCACAAATATTGAACTGCACCAATAACTGATGGAAAAATAACTGGTAAAGGGCTACAACCTGAATCAGGGTTGGTGCTAAACCCAAATTGGGGTTCAGGGTAAACCAAAACACTATCAATAAGTGTATCTGTACAGCCATTTAAACTCGTAACAATTAAAGTGACTAAGTTGTTATCAATAAATTGTGTTGTATTAAAATAGGTATGAATTGGATCAACGGTAGTTTCTGTAGGAGTACCATCTCCAAAATCCCATAAATAACTTACGCCTCCTGCTGATGCATTGGTGAAACTTACAATTAAAGGTGAACAATCTAAAATAGCATCATCGGTATATGCTGCTATAGGATTTGGATATACAGTTATTGATTGATAAGTAGTATCAACACACCCAAACAATGTTTGTGCAATCATCATCACATCAAAAGTGATATCTAGTCCAGAATTATTGATATACGTATAAGCAGGGTTAGAAAACGTAGAGGTATCTCCATTTCCAAAATCCCAATAAA
>Ga0256845_1001356_pt1 | contig 19817 bp, 19 predicted proteins | sample RiftiametaG_FD_189101 | JGI IMG/M metagenome (GOLD analysis project Ga0256845, IMG submission 189101) | Tube worm associated microbial communities from hydrothermal vent at the East Pacific Rise, Pacific Ocean - Riftia | ecosystem: Host-associated > Annelida > Integument > Unclassified ...
GTGCAGTTGGCCTTACGGGCACCTCTATCACGGTAACGGATGCCGGAGGAACCTTGTCACAGGACCTTGACGGTACCTTTGCAACGGACGCCGAACTTGCAGCTTTGAACACGGACGATGCTGATGCGGATCCTACAAACGAAATACAAGATGCTTCGGAAGTAAATTCTGATGCCCCGGTAGATGTAGATGGTGATGGTGCTACAGAAACAACTGTAGAGGATGTAATACAAGCAATTGCACCTATTGTTTCTAAAGCAGCAAGAATATTTTACCCACCATCAATTGCAGTAGATGCGTCATCTACAGGGGCGGGTACACCAGTTAATTTATATGCTCAATATTTAGCACAATATGGTACACCTGCAGTAAAAAGCCCTTCGGCTCCTGCAGCAATACCAACTTATACCGCAGGGGAGTTGTATTATTATATAACATATTATGATCCTACAGTTTTTAGTGGTGTATCGGTTACGGATACAGGTATAATGAACTTTACAGTTGATACAGTTCCAACAGATTACAACTCATTGATCAATGTAGTATTTGTAGTAAAATAAGTAATTGAATAAAAATAGATTCAAAAATTTGAAAACAATCAAAATATATAGATTTTTATTCATAGGCTTAGTAATAAGTTTACTTAGCTCTAATTGGACTAATGCACAGTTTTTGTTGCAAGCGCCAAATAGTACTGATGAGAATAATTATCAGTGGTTTGAGGCTTCAGATACAGGTACTGTTCTAGGGACAGATTTCTTTTATGAAGTAACACAACCAGGAGTTTATTTTGCAACATATGATGGAACACTATGTGGTTCTAACGCCACAGGTTATTTTATTGTGACGGATTGTAATGCTCCTGATAATGAGGTGACCTTGGATATTTCTGCTAGTGTAAGTGGTTCTTCTACTATAAGTTGGAGTCCCGCTGTGACAGGAGACCAGACCAGACCAATGGTGACAGCGACCCAAAGTGTGGTTCGTTATACGGCAACCATTACAAAAGCAGGTAATTCTATTGCCTTGCCCAATTTTACTGTGGTCTGTTTACAACAAGCAGCAACCCTGGTAGATGATGTGGTAAGTGTAAATGAAGATGAAATCCTTATTGTACCAATTTATGATAATGATAGTGGTTTGCCTACGGATGGTACATTAACGGCTTCTAATCCATTCAATGGTTCAGTGGTTATTGATGATAATGGTACGGTCAATGACCCTTCGGATGATATTTTGACTTTTATTCCCAATCCAAATTATAATGGCCCGAGTACTTTTACGTATACTGTCTGTAATTCTTTGGGCGATTGTAGTACAGCCACAGTAGATGTGAATGTATTGCCAATAGTTGATGCTTTTGATGACTCGGTCGTGATTGATGAAAATACAGCGGTTACTATCGATGTTTTATTAAATGATAATGATTTGCCTAATGTAGGTACATTGACCACAACAAACCCAACTGATGGAATTGCCATAGTAAATGATAATGGAACACCAAGTGACCCTTCGGATGATACGGTAACGTACACACCTAATAACGATTTTGTGGGCACTGATACGTTTACATATACCATTTGTGATAATTTAAGTAATTGTAGTACAGCTACGGTTACCATTGTTGTAAACTTTGTTGGCACTACCAATATAGATGCAGATAATGATGGTATACTGGATAGTTTTGAAGATCTTAACTTGGACAATGATAATGATCCATCAACCAACCCAACGGACTCTGATGGAGATGGATTCCCAGATTATTTGGATATAGATGCAGATAATGATGGTATCCCAGATAACGTTGAGGCACAGACCACATCAGGATATATCTCACCTAGTGGACAGGATACAAACAATAATGGTTTGGACGATGCCTATGAAAACAATGGAAATGTAGGATTGTTCCCTATAGATACAGATGGGGATAGTTTACCAGACTATTTAGACGAAGATAGTGATGATGATAATATATTGGATAATATAGAAGCGCATGATTTTGATCAAGATGGAATAGCCGATGTATCGTTCATAGGGTCTGATAAAGATAATGATGGCCTAGACGATGGTTATGAAGGTGCTACTACTATTGATGTGGATGCCAATGACGAAATAGATGATCCACTCAATGATCTGCCAAATACGGATTCTGATTTTGAATCAGATTACAGAGATACAGATGATGATGATGATGGTATTGAAACAATTGATGAAGATTTGGATGGTGATGGTAACTATATCAATGACGATTCAGATAACGATGGCATTCCAAATTATTTGGATCCAGATTTAGGCCCTCAAGATGAAAGTGTTGAAGTATTTAATGTAGTAACTCCAAATGGAGATGGAATACATGATGTATTGGTCATCAGCGGGTTAGAAAATTATCCTAACAACACCATAAATATTTATAATAGATGGGGAGTTTTGGTATACATGACTAAGGCATATAACACAGAAGGAAATGTGTTTGATGGCACTTCTGAAGGCAGAGTGACCGTAAATCAAGACAATAAACTGCCAGTAGGCACTTATTTCTATGTATTGGATTATGAAGATTCATCTGGAAGCATGAAAACCCTATCAGGATATATATACATAAATAGATAAAAAAGAAATGTCAATTTTAAATCGAAAAAAAACATTGTTTAGAAAAATCACATTGCTTACAAGCTTTTGTGCAATGTTTATGGCAGTTTCTTTGTTTGGGCAGCAAGATGCACAGTACACACAGTATATGTATAATACAATAAGTGTTAATCCGGGCTATGCGGGTTCTAGAGGGCATATAAGTATTGCAGCGCTCCACCGTTCTCAATGGGTAGGTTTGGATGGTGCTCCAAAGACACAAACGTTTAACATTCATTCACCCATAGGTTATAAGGGAATGGGTATGGGAATCTCTATTGTGAACGATGAGATTGGACCAACTTCAGAGACTTATTTTGATGTAGATTTTTCATATACCATCCATACTTCCCGTGAGGCAAGATTAAGTTTTGGTCTTAAGGCAAGTGCTCATTTATTAGATATTAAATTTTCTGAATTAAATCAATTTACCCCAGATCCAACCTTACAACAAGATATACAGAACAAGTTTTCTCCAAACATTGGAGCAGGTGTTTATTATCATACCAATAATTTTTATGCAGGGCTTTCTGTCCCTAGATTATTGGAAACTTCTCATTTTGATGAATCTTCATTATCCACGGCCAGTGAACAAATGAATTTTTATTTTATTACAGGTTATGTTTATGATCTGAATCCTTTTTTAAAATTTAAACCCACCATTTTGACTAAACTTACTCAAGGAGCTCCATTACAATTAGATTTGTCCGCAAATTTTATGATGAACGAGAAATTTGTTTTGGGAGCAGCTTACCGTTGGGATGCCGCTATAAGTGGTTTAGCAGGGTTTTATGTGTCAGATGGATTTTTCATAGGAATTGGTTATGACAGGGAAATCACGGAATTGGGTCAGGCAATATTTAATGATGGTTCTTTTGAGGTCATTTTTCGTTATGATTTTATAAAGTCATTAAATAATCTTAAGTCACCACGTTTCTTTTAATATCAACTTATATTTTTGTTTCTATTGGCACTTTTTAATAAAAGTGCTTTTTTATGATAGGTATGTCTGTTAAAATTGAACAAACCTTGTATTTTTGCTAAATGGAAAAGGAAAATGTGATTTTGGTCAACCAATATGATGAACAAATAGGCGTCATGCCCAAAATGGAAGCCCATGAGAAAGCATTGTTACATAGAGCTTTTTCAGTATTTATATTGAATGATAGAGGCGAAATCATGTTGCAACAACGTGCGGCAAATAAGTACCATTCTCCTATGTTATGGACAAATACCTGTTGTAGTCATCAACGAGAAGGAGAAACTAATATTGAAGCAGGGAAAAGAAGACTTCAAGAAGAAATGGGTTTTCATGTAGCCCTAAATGAAGTTTTTTCATTTATATACAAAGCACCTTTTGATAATGGTCTTACAGAGCATGAGTTTGATCATGTAATGATTGGTCATTATAATGCAGAACCAAGTATAAACCCAGAAGAAGTTGAAGATTGGAAATGGATGTCCCCAAAAAATATTAAGGAAGATATGTCTTTAGCTCCTAAAAATTATACAGTTTGGTTCAAAATTATTTTTCAAAAATTTTATGTCCATTTCACAAAAAGTTAAGACCTGATTATGAAAGCAAAAGTTAGTAGAAAAGCCCACTTTAATGCTGCCCATAGGTTGTTTAGATTAGACTGGAGCGATGAAAAGAATGCAACAATTTTCGGAAAGTGTAGCAACCCAAATTTTCATGGACATAATTACGAACTTATTGTCAGTGTTACAGGGGAGATTGATAAGGAGACAGGATTTGTAATGGATATGAAAGTTTTAAAGACGTTGATCAGGGATGAAATAGAAAACTACTTTGACCATAAAAACTTAAATATTGAGGTTTCTGAATTTAAAAATCTGAACCCTACAGCAGAAAACATAGCCATGATTATTTGGAATAAGTTAAGAATACATATAGATGTATCAAAAGAATTAGAAGTGATTTTATATGAAACGCAGCGCAATTATGTAACCTATTCTGGATAATGATAAAGTAGAAGATTGATATTAAAACTTTAAAATAAAGAATGAAATTATATCCATTAAAATTTGACCCTATTCTTAAAGAAAGATTATGGGGAGGTACAAAACTTAGAGATGTATTGGAAAAACCCATTGAGAATGATATTACCGGTGAAAGCTGGGAACTATCAACCGTTAAGGGAGATGTTTCCGTAGTGTCCAATGGTGAATTGGGCGGTACATCATTGCAGGAGTTAATAGACAGTAATGCCGAAGAATTATTGGGTAAAAGCGTTATAGAGCGTTTTGGTAAAGAATTTCCTATACTTATTAAGTTCATTGATGCCAAGCAAGACCTTTCCATTCAGTTGCACCCAAATGATGAATTGGCAAAAGAGCGGCATAATTCTTTTGGAAAGACTGAAATGTGGTATGTTATGGATGCGGATAAAGGGGCAAACCTTATTGTAGGCTTCAATAAAGATGTGAGCAAAGAGGAATATGCAAAAAGCATGGAGAATGATACCTTATTGGATTTACTGAATTATGAAACGGTACAAGAAGGTGATACTTTTTTCATTAATACGGGAAAAATACATGCCATTGGCGCAGGTGTTCTTTTGGCTGAAATTCAACAAACTTCTGATGTTACCTATCGTGTGTTCGATTTTAACCGTAAAGATAAAAATGGGAACCTAAGAGAGTTGCATACAGAAATGGCTTTGGATGCCATTGATTATTCTAAAAAAGATGATTTTAAGGTTGAATACCCAACGGAAAAGAATGAAGTAAATACAATGGTGGATTGCCCATATTTTAAAACAAATTACATCAACCTTTCAGAAAACATGAAACAAGATGTTTCCAATAGAGACTCATTTACTATATATATGTGTGTTGATGGCAATGTGACCATTGCAAATGGAGTAGGGGAAGCCAGTATTAAAAAAGGAGAAACTATTTTAGTTCCTGCAAATTCTACGGTAATATCACTTCAAACAAAAGGCGCTAAATTATTAGAAGTAACCATTTAATCAATAAAAGGTTATTTTTGCAAAAAAAATAGAATTATGGCAAGTATAAGGGATTTAAAAAAAGACATCAATTTTGTGTTGGGAGATATTATAGAAGCTGTTTACATATGGGAAGCCACTTCAAAGAAATCCAATTCAAAAGAAGGGTCCGGTATTATAGATAGTGCCATCAAAATTTTTGATGACCTAATTGTAAAAGTGAATAAGAAAGATGTGGACAACAGGCAGTCACATCTTAAAAAAGTCCGAGTAGAGTTAGAAGAAAAGGCAACAGGTCTAATAGAGAAATTGAATAAACTGGCCTAATAACTCACGTTTGGGCAAAACAAAAAAGCATCCAATTATGGATGCTTTTTTGTTTTTATACAAATGTCAAATTTATTCCAAAGCTTTTAAATAAGCTGTTAAGGCTTTTCCGTATTTAGAATTAGCTACCTCTGGTGTTAAAGAATTATGTATGGAATCCAAATATTTTTTATTTGCATCAGGAATTTCTTTAAGAGCAATGTAAGGGGATATATAAGAATCTTTGTTGTTGATTGCGAAATTTATAGAATAGAGATATCCTCCAAGTACATTTTTGTCCCCTAATCTTTTAATAGAATCCATGGACAAAGGGTTTTTCTGTAGCTCAGGATTAAGGGCTGCTTGTAATATTTCTAAATTTTTAGTGGTGTAACGGGACATTACTTTTCTATATTCCTCTAATTTTTCCTGAGATTTGGAGCCTTTTATTGTGGCTTTTGTGTCAAAAGTGTTCCATGCAGTATTAATGGTAATAATGCCCGGTTCTCCAAAAAAGGTGATTCGGTCATTGATATCATTATAATCTTCTTTGTCAAGATAGAGATAAAATATTTCTGGACTTTCCAGTTCAGTTTTAAAAGTAAAATCTCCGTTCCCTTCAATCTGTATAGAATCAATGGTGATTAAGGTAGAATCTGGTATTTTTTGCAAGTACAACACCCCTTTTTTTAATCCTTTTATGGTGCCGGTAACCGTCATGGTATTTTCTGTGTCACCTCCACATGCAACAATAACAGCACTAAAAACCATTAAAAGTAAAATCTTCTTCATCTTATATAATTTGAGGGGCAAATATCAATATTTTTTTGGTTTTATCCCATTTGTGACTGGGATTAATAATGTAACCTTTCTACCCCGTTTAGGGTAAAAGCTAAACTTTTGAGGCAATTTCCATAAGATAGGCACATAACAATGCACCGCCAGTACCTACAACATAACCTAAAACGGCTAAAAGTACCCCTACAGACGTTAAAGAAGAATGAAACTCTGCTGCAACCACAGGTGCAGATGCCGCTCCGCCCACATTGGCCTGACTCCCAACCGCTAAAAAGAGATACGGTGCTCTTATGAGTTTGGCAACTAAAATCATGAGTCCTGCATGTATGGTAATCCAAATAAAACCTATGGCGATTAAACCTGGGTTTTCCAATACTTTCCCTAAATCCATTTTCATACCAATGGTTGCAACTAAAATGTATATGAACATGCCTCCAATTTTACTGGCTCCTGCTCCTTCATAGTTTTTGGCTTTGGTAAAAGATAATGCTATCCCAATTGTGGTAGCTAAGACAACCATCCAAAAGAATCCTGAACCCAAGAAAGATAAAAAGCTAGCTTTATCACTGACAGCTTCAAAAGTGCTGATTAAAAAATTACTGATATGTCCTCCAAAAAAATGGGAAATACCCACGCCTGTAAAAGCAAAGAAAAGCATCATCATATAATCTTTTATAGTAGGCACTCTAGTTATTTTTTCTGTGAACTCAGAAACTTTAATTTTTAATGTTTCAATACTTGAAGTATCTGCTTTTAGCCATTTGTCTATTCTTTCCGTCTTGCCCACTCCTAAAAGTATAATGGCCATCCATACATTGGCAACTACAATATCAACAAGTACCATCGCGCCATATTTTTCTGGATTGTATTGAAATATTTCCAGCATGGCAGCTTGGTTGGCACCACCTCCGATCCAACTTCCTGCAATAGTAGATAGGCCTCTCCAAATGGCATCAAAATCATTGCCACCAACAGTTTCTGGAGAAAAAATGGAGACAATCAATATGGCTATGGGGCCACCGATTATAATGCCTACAGAGCCTGTTAAAAACATGATCAGGGCTTTGGACCCTAAATTTTTAATTGCTTTTAAATCAATGCTCAAAGTCATTAATATTAAAGCTGCAGGTAATAAATACCTACTAGCAATAAAGTATAGATTGGAAATATTATCAGAAATAACACCTGAACTAGCTAATATTGCAGGTAATAAATAGCACATTAAAACTGCTGGTACAATGGAATAAAATTTTCTCCAAAAACCTGTTTTAATAGAAGAAGTATAAAAAATAAACCCCAAACAAAGTGTAAGGAGTCCAAAAACTACAGTGTCGTCAGTAATAAGCGGTTGATTCATTTAAAAAGGTTCGTTAAGTCCTTTTCAAATATAATCAAATTACAAGATGTTCTTTAATAAAATGAGCTACACCATGCTCTGTATTTTTTAAGGTTATATGATTTGCTATGGCTTTAAGTTCTTTCCTGCCATTGGCAACTGCAACACCACTGCCTACGTACTTAAGCATTTCCATATCATTATAATTATCACCAAAGGCAATTACATCCTGTAAAGCCTCTTTATTGGGCAATAATGATTTTATTGCCGATAGTTTGGAAACGGATATTGGAGCAACTTCTATAAGAGTGTCATTTGAGCGATATATATGTAAATATAGACCCAAGAATTTCTGGAGCAATGGAAAGATTAAATCAGAACCCTCTTTTGTTCCCATGAGCATAATTTTATGTGCCCCTACTTCCCTTTGTTTCCAATCTTTTATAGTGTCTTTTGTATTTCTAAATACGGGTATGGCATGCGTATATTTTATTTCTTTTTGTACTCTTTCAGAATCTATTTCCACATACCATTCATCTTTATAATAAAGCCCTAGTTTTATGTTGTGCTTTTCGGCTAGCTCATATATTTTTTCTACATATTCAATATCCATAAATGTAGATGCCAATTCTTTTTTGCCATCTAAAATCAATGCCCCATTATAACAGATGATGGGTTCATGTACTATGCCCAATCTTTCTTGTAGATAGGTCATGGATTTTGGCATTCTAGCTGAGACCAAAACAATTTGTGTAGCATTTTTTATTCTAGAAATTTCAGAGATGGTAAAGTCAGAGACATCATCTTTTGTAGATAATAGGGTTCCGTCCAAATCGGAACATAGCATTTGGAACTTCATGTTAAATATTTAACCAGTACGTTAATTTAAGATTGATAGAGCGGAATTTAGGGCTAATGCTATTGACATAGTAATTGTCATTATAGACAATAAACAAGTCTGATAAAGGAGCAAAGCGCCATTGTAATCTGGAATTGAATCCTAAATTATCCCTTTGATTACTATACTGCACTAAAGTTGTCCAGAAAATGGATTTACTAAAAGTAACATCTATTTTAGGGCTTATGAGCCATATATCTGCACTTGGATATGGGGTTGGAAGCTCAATGTTATCATAATTAAGAGCAAGGGAAAGAAGGACTTTAGGTTGAAAACGCATCATTAACTTTCCTTCCATAGAAAATCTATTTCCATTAAAAAACCTTCCTATTGAAGGTTTAAGTTCATATGAAAAGACTTCTCTACGATCTGATCTGTATTCTGCACTAAAATTGGTGTAATAATAGCCTTGGTTAGCTGGTATGGAAATAGCATCATTTGTATCCGTAGGGTCAAAGGCGTCAGTTAGAAATGTGTATCTATTAGACATTTGGACATTTAATTGGGACTGATTCTTAAATTCTGCCTCCCAAGTACTCATTAAATTATAATCTGTGTTTTTGTAATCTAACCCTGGCTGCCAAATAAAAATTGGAAAAAATTCAAAACTATACCTATTTATAGAACCTTTTTTAGGCCAAAAAAAGCGTTCTACTCCCGTAACCATTTTCACAACATCTGTTCTTCTAATAAAACCTAGGTCAGATCTAAAATCATCGCCTATATATATTAAGTCGGTTATAATATTGTATTTACGGGTGTTATACTGTAAAAATAATCCTGATGATAAATCTTTCCCGTTACTATTGGGTTGAAAAGATTTGTGGGTATAGAATTTTCCGTTCCACGTATTGTCTGCAGAAGCTAAGTTATAATCTACCCCAACAACTCTGTTGTATTTATCTTCTTTGTCAACAAAATCATAATCTTTAAAGGATTCTCTATTGATAAAGAAGAGACCAATGTTAGATCTAGAAAATACTTTTCTCTGTAAAGCAAACATGGTATTGTTGTTAGAAGCAATTTCATTTTCAACATCTGCCTCTGTCTGGATGCTCATAAGACCCAATCTCCAATCCTCTGTCAATTTGCCACTTAAACGAACTCCTCCAATAATTTTGTTTTCTATTGAATTGTTTGCTGTATCCTTTGCTATGCCTATACGTCTAGAGAAAAAAGGATTTGCATCCCTTGAGCCTCCAAAGCTTGAAAACAGATCACTATTATCAATAAAAAATTGTCTTTTTTCTGGTAAGGAGACTTCAAACCGGGTAAGATTGGTTATCTGATCGTCTACTTCTACTTGTGAAAAATCTGGATTTATAGTAATATCCAGATTCATACTGTTCCCAATTGCTATTTTGGCATCACCACCTACTTTAAAATTGGTATGACTTAGGTTTGTGTCAAAATCTCTTTGACTACTGGTATTTATGTAAGGAATAAATGCCATTGGAGTTCTAGATTTCCCTAGAGGCTTTTCAAAAACCATATCACCCATAAAAGCAGTGCCAAATATTAATTGATTTTGTGGGATATGCACCCATGTACTACGCTCATTGGATTGTGTGTCAAATCGATAAGAATTAAAACCCCATTTTGTTTCACCTTCCTTAAATTTGAAAGAAGTAAGGGGGATAATCATTTCTGAGGTGTAATAATTATCATATATTTTGGATTCCCCTTTCCATTTCACATCCCATGTAATATTAAAACCTCTTCTGTTTACGCCGCCTCCAGAAACCTGCCCTTCTCTACGAACGCCATAAGGATTAATGCCAAATAAGAAGGCGTTGGTACCATCATTAAAAGTATCGAACATTAAAGTGATATTGTCACTTCCGCCTGCTCTAAAATCTCTTTTTAAGGATTGTATTGCATAGTCTTTTCCTGCGGTATTTACTTTAATACCAATGTATAGATTCTCATCGTCAAACAACATTTTAATATCAGATTGTTGTCTGGCCTGTATATCATCTAGTGGAAAGTATTCCCAAAAATCATGAGCACTTTCTGCAGTGTCCCAAATAGGCTCGTCTAGAATGCCATCTGCTGTAATACTTTCTGAGATGTACTTAACGGTAAATTTTTTGTCTTCATTTTGCGCAAGACAAGTAATAGTAATTAAACAGAAGAAAAGGCATGGTAAAACTTTTGCCATAATTTTTGATAAGTTGGTATGTCAAATTTACGTGTTTATAGCGTTAAGAAAATCCTAAATTTTTGTTAGAATATTTATTTTTTTCAAAGGTGGAGTTAAGAATAAAAGAATAAAATTTTTAACTCTAGCTTAGGTTTTGATTCTTTATTTTTGAATAAATTACTTAGATATGAAAAAAGTATGTATTCTGTTTTTTCTTGCCGTTCAGCTTTCTTTTGGCAATGATATGGTTTGGTCCAAAACTGGTCATAGGGTTATAGGTGAGGTTGCTCAAGAATATCTAAGTGGTAAGACAAAAAGAGCACTTAAGAAGCTGTTAGGAGAGGAAAGTTTGGCTTCTGTAGCTAATTTTGCTGATGAAATTAAGGCAGATAGAAGTTTCTCTAAGTTTTTTTCATGGCACTTTGTCAATTTTCCTGCCGATAAGAAATATACTGATGTTGAACCAAGTGAGTCTGGGGATATAGTGATGGGAATTCAAAATTGCATTGCTATTATAAAGGATGAAAATAGAACAAGGGCAGATCAGATTTTTTATTTAAAAATGTTGGTTCATTTAATAGGGGATTTACACCAGCCTATGCATGTTGGCCGTCTGGAAGATAAAGGAGGTAATGACATACAGATTGAATGGTTTGGTAGGGGAAGTAACCTGCACAGATTATGGGATTCCAATATGATCAATGATTATGGTCTAAGCTATACAGAATTGGCTGACAAACTTCCAAAATTATCCAGAAAAGAGCAAAAAGTAGTGCAGCAAGGAGATGTGTATGATTGGGTAAAAGAATCTCAAGAATTAGCAAATGAGTTGTATGATTCTGTTGAAGTTGGTGAAAAACTGGGATATAAATACAGTTATAAATATTGGGGAACTGTAGAAAGCCAATTGCAAAAAGGAGGTCTAAGATTGGCCAAAGTTTTAAACGATCTTTTTAAATAATGGTAACCTTCTTTCTGGTTTAGAAAAATAGAAAGCAAACAATATCAACAGTAGCAGAATTCAACTTTAACTTTTCTCATGAGAAAAGTTCCATTACTGCAAAACATTTTTTAATTGATTTCTGTATTGAGATGGACTTTGACCAGTAAATGCTTTAAAAGATTTATTGAAGTGGGAGAAATTATTGAATCCACATTCATAACATGCCTCTGTAATACTAATGGGTTTTTCTGCCAATAATTTGGAAGCGTGCACCAATCTATATTCATTGACAAATTGAGTGAACGTTTTATTGGTGTTTTTTTTTGAAATATCTGCAGAAAGAAGAAGGTACCGTCATATTCACTAAATCTGCAATTTTATCCAAAGTTATTTCTTCTTTAAAATTAGCTTTCACAAAGTTGAAGACTATATTGATACGGTCATTGTCCTTGACTTCTGTTTCTAAAGAAAAGCCTCCAGCATTTAAAACTTTAAATTCTTGAGAATTCCCCAATTCATTTAAAATGGATAACAACCGTTGAAAATCTGTCTGGTGAGGTTAGCCATATCAAGAAGTTTAATGTAAGTAAACTAGAAAATTCTTTAAGGGTAATTAAATATTCAATAACCATTTCCAATAACATGGTTGAGGTTCTTGAAGTTGAGGAAAATGTTAAACCTATTTTTAGAAAGAATCATGATATGGTTTATGTCAACCTTTTAAACTTAGATAAAGAATCTGTTGAAATTAAAGTTTACGATAGTAACAATAGAGTAATTTTTTATGGAATAAACTTTCTTAACCTTTCTCTTTTATATGCTGGTAATGCTATGTTTTCAATAGCCAATTTTACGATGTTCAAATCTTTTTGTCTAGTAAACAACAATTCATAAAACTGTTTTACCGTCAATTCATTTTTTGATTGTTCCACCAATTGTAGTACATCATCTTTTTTTACAGCTCCTTCTTCCAAAATTCTTACATAGGTACCTGGATGCCCGTGGTCAATAAACTGTTTTAAAATATTATTATCTCCAAAGCGTATGCCTAGTTTATAACAAGGTTCTCTGGGTTGAGAAATTTGTACTGTGGCCGTGCCAATTTCATAGATATCTCCAATACGTATTTGAGACTCATCTAAGCCTTCAATAGTTAGGTTTTCACCAAACATGCCCCAATTCCATTTTAAATCTGGGTACAATCCTTTCCAATAGTTATAATAATCACTAGAAAAGAGATAACAAGCTTTGTCTATTCCTCCATGGTGTTTACGGTCAATGACTGTATCCTTGGCAACATCGGTTTTTCCTAAGTGTAGTGGCTCAGAACAGGGATGTTTATATATTCCAGTTTGTTCATCACTGCCGTTCCAATAAATTGTTGTTGGTAGCCCAATATTTGTGGAAATAATTTTCATTTTATAAAGATATAAAATGACTTTCAAATTTTGGAATTAAAACGAGAAGGGAAATGGCAATTGGGTTTACAAATATTTAGTGATTTGGAAAACGTTAAATGTTAATTTGTATTCTATTACATTTAAATTTAATACCTCTTCCCCAATGTTTTCTAAATCACAGATTAATTCATTATCAATAAACTCCCAATAACCTATGTCTTCTTTTTCAAATTTCACCAAACTGATTTTACCAGTAGCAAAACGTGAAATAGCAAGCCCTCCTGTTAAGCAAATCCAATTGTAATTTGTTTTCTGTATTCTAAAAGGCAACCGTTCACCAGGTTCTAGTGTAATATTCCATAGTTTTATGCCTTCATTTTCAAATAAGAGAGAATTACCCAGTGGTTCATTTCTATCAATGTTTTTTAATTCATCTAGTTTTGATTTCTCCCAGGAATTAAAATTACCAACAGGGTTTAATTCTGTTAATGTCATAAACTATTTTTTTCTATTTTATTATTGGTACTAATAAAGTGGCGACAGATTATAAGAGATAACCTAAGGGGAGAATTTTTCAATATATATAATTATTTACATTGAAAAACGATTCTTATAGTCTATAAATCACATTAAGGAATGTAACAAAAATTTAATAAATTAACAAAAAAAATAAAATATATAACTTTTTTGTGTTAATTTATTTTAAATAAAGCTGTTTTAAGTTCAAAAGGCGATACAATTAGTTTATAAACTATTGAGATCAAAAAAAATATTTAGGAATATAGCTTCTGTATTATGTAATAATTTCAACATTTAGAATTTCTATTTGCTAAAACAAAAAAGCCGACAATAGTGCCGGCTTTTTTAACATCCAAAATTGTATGTTTTATTTAATCATTTCATAACTTCTATTGATGAAGTTGGTAAGTTCCTCTCCTTTGAGAAGTCCTTTGGATAAACGTGCCAAATCCAAAGATTGATTTATCAATCGTTCTCTTTTCTTAGCAGTTTTGGTGTTCAGTATTTCACTGACCAATTCATGATTGGTATTCACAATAAGGTTGAACATATCTGGCATATTGCCCATACCGAACATTCCACCACCGCCACCAGTTTGTTGCATCTCTTTCATACGTCGCATAAACTCTGGCTCTGTAATGATAAAAGGTGAGGCAGAACTGTCCATAGCTTCCATTTGTATGGTATAGCCTTTATTTGTGATCACTTCTTCCAAATTTGCTTTTAACTTTTCTTTTTCTTCATCAGAAAGCTTAGAAATCTGTGTATCCTCTTTTTTAATGAGGTTGTCCAAATGGTCAGCATCCACACGGGCAAAAGAAATCTTCTCTTTAGAAGTCTCTAATTTTTGCATTAAGTGCGGTATAATTGGGGAATCCAACAATAATACTTCAAACCCTTTGGCTTTGGCAGCTTCAATATAACTGTGCTGTGCTTCTTTGTCAGATGCATAGAGCACTACCAATTTATCATCCTTGTCTGTCTGATTGTCCTTTAATTTTTCTTGAAGCTCCTCAAATGTATAATAGTTGCCATCTACGGTTGGGTAGAGTGCAAATTTGTCAGCTTTTTCAAAGAATTTATCATCGGAAAGCATTCCGTACTCGATTACAATTTTAATATCGTTCCATTTGGCCTCAAAATCCTCTCTATTATTTTTGAAAATAGAATTCATTTTATCGGCAACTTTACGGCTTATATAAGATGATATTTTCTTTACCGCGCCATCTGCCTGTAAATATGAACGGGAGACATTCAAAGGAATATCTGGAGAATCTATGACCCCTCTTAGCATGGTCAAGAACTCAGGAACAATACCTTCTACATTATCGGTCACAAAAACCTGATTTTGGTATAATTGAATCCTGTCTTTCTGAGTGGTAAGGTCATTTGTTAATTTAGGAAAATAAAGAATCCCGGTAAGGTTAAAAGGATAATCCACATTAAGGTGAATGCTGAACAAAGGATCTTCAAACTGCATAGGGTATAATTCCCTATAAAACCCTTTGTAATCTTCTTCCTTAAGGTCAGCAGGTTGCTTTGTCCATAAAGGATTGGGATTGTTCACTATATTATCCACTTCCTTTGTAGGAGCGGGGTCTTCTTCTTTTGCACCTTCAGATTTTGGCAAAGTTTCAGTTTTAGTACCAAACTTTATGGGGATGGGCATAAACTTGTTGTACTTGCTTAAAAGCTCGTTAATTCTACTGTCCTCTAAAAATTCGGTGGAATCTTCAGCTATATGCAGCACAATCTCTGTTCCCCTATCTTCTTTTTTAGATTTTTTAAGCGTAAAGTTTGGAGAACCATCACAAGACCAGTGTACTGCTGGTTCATCTTTATAACTCTTGGTAATGATGTCTACCTTTTCTGCCACCATAAAGGCAGAGTAAAAACCAAGACCAAAATGTCCTATAATGCCAGAGTCTTTGGCAGAATCCTTGTATTTGTCCAAAAATTCCTCCGCACCAGAAAAAGCAATCTCATTGATGTACTTTTTCAGTTCATCCTCGGTCATTCCAATACCTTGGTCCGTAATATGTATTTTTTTGCCTTCCTTATCTATTTTAATTTCTATTAAAGGATTGCCATATTCTATTTTAGAGTCCCCAACAGACGCTATATGCTTTAACTTTAATGTAGCATCAGTAGCATTTGAAATCAATTCCCTAAGGAAAATTTCATGGTCACTATAAAGGAATTTCTTTATTAAGGGAAATATGTTTTCTACGGAAACATTAATTTTACCTTTAGCCATACTTCTATATATTTTATGTTAATACTTACTCTTAGTCAAAAAAAATACCATTTTAGCATTTGATGACAAACTGACACTTTTCTATTTTTTGTACCTTAGAATATTATTCTTCTTATATTTCACATTCTTACTGATAAAAAATTATAAAATGTACAATTCAAAGATTACTGGCTTAGGATATTATGTTCCAGAAAATGTGGTGACAAATGATGATTTGTCCAAAGTTATGGATACAAATGACGCTTGGATACAGGAGCGGACAGGTATAAAAGAACGGAGACATGTTATGAAAGGAGGTGGAGATAGCACAACCTCTATGGGTGTAAAAGCAGCAAAAATCGCCATAGAACGCTCTGGGATCGATAAGGATGATATAGATTTTATTGTTTTTGCCACGCTTAGTCCAGATTATTACTTTCCTGGTCCAGGAGTATTGGTGCAACGAGATTTAGGAATAAAAACCGTAGGAGCTTTAGATGTGCGTAACCAATGTTCTGGTTTTATATATGGTATCTCTATTGCTGATCAATATATTAAAACAGGCATGTACAAAAACATACTGGTCATAGGATCAGAACTACAATCATATGGTCTGGATATGACCACCCGTGGTAGAGGGGTTTCCGTGATTTTTGGAGATGGAGCAGGAGCAGCCATTTTAACAAGAGAAGAAGATGCCAATAAAGGGATTTTATCCACGCATTTACATTCTGAAGGGCAACATGCAGAACAACTGGCAGTTCTTGCGCCGGGAATGGGAAAGCGTTGGGTGTCTGATATTCTAGAAGACAATGACCCTAATGATGAATCTTATTTTCCTGTTATGAACGGACAGTTTGTCTTTAAAAATGCAGTGGTACGTTTTAGTGAGGTGATCAATGAAGGGTTGCAAGCAAATGATTTGGAAGTAAAAGATATTGATATGTTGATACCGCACCAAGCCAACTTGCGAATCTCACAGTTTATACAACGTAAGTTTGGCCTAAGTGATGACCAAGTGTTTAATAATATCATGAAATACGGCAATACTACGGCAGCATCTATACCCATTGCTTTGACCGAAGCTTGGGAACAAGGGAAAATTAAAGAAGGTGATTTGGTGGTTTTGGCAGCCTTTGGTAGTGGCTTTACTTGGGGCAGTGCTATTATTAGGTGGTAGTCAGCTCTGATATATAGAGGATTAACGTTTTGATATTGTTGGATAAAGAGTATGATGCTTTTTATACTTCGTTGTACACAATTAAAAATAAAATATGGGATTAGGTAATTATGAATTAAGGTCGGTTCAAAAAATATTTTCTAATACTCCGAAAATAAAAGTTCCTTTCTTTCAAAGGACTTATTCATGGAGAAAATTAGAACAGTCTCAGTTTTTAGAGGATTTGCTTAGAGTGCACGAAGAAGGCACTTCTAGTTATTTTATAGGCTCTATTTTTTTTAGAGAGAATGATGATGATTGTTTAATAATTGATGGGCAACAAAGAATAACTTCAATAACAATTTTTATTTCTGTAATTCGTGATATACTTAAAGATTCTAATGATGAAAGAGCAAATAAAATAGAAGCTAAGTATTTATTTGAAGAAGACTTAATATCAGGAGATATTGACTACAAGCTAAATTTAAATGATGTTAACAGACAATTTTTTAGAAATAACATTCAAAATAAAGAGAAGGCGTCAAAAAGAATTGAAGGATTTAAATCGTTAAAGGGATTAAGTGATACGAATAAGCTTTTAATAGATTGTTATAAGTTGTATTATAAGTCTCTTATGGAATGGACAAAAGATAAGAAGCATCCTGAAAACGTAACTAGTTTACTCCAATTATTAAAAACATTATCTGATAAATTCCAAGCATTATCTATTACTGTTACTAGTGATAATGAAGCATTCACAATATTTGAAACCTTAAATGACAGAGGTCTTGACTTAACAATATCCGATTTGTTGAAAAACTATCTTTTTTCTATTATTTATAATCCAGATGATGAAGATGACACTAGAGTTTTAGTCTCCCAATGGGACTCTATGGTAGAAAAACTAGGTAAAGCAATTAGTGGATTTTTCAAACACTATTGGAATTCAAAAAACAAACCAATTTCGGAAAAACAAATATTTAGAGTTTTAAAAACAAAAATAAAAAACCCAAGACAAGTAACAGATTTTTTAAATGAAATATTTTATGAGTCAGAAATATATTTTTACTTGCTTAATCCTGAACACTCTTATTGGAATAATAAAAAAATTGAAACTCTATTAGATGAAATAACACTTCTAGGAATGAGACAATGCCTTCCAGTACTGTTATCAGCTAAAATCAAATTTTCAGAAGATGAATTTATTAAAACATTGGAATCATGTGTAGCTCTTTCCTTTAGGTATAGTACGGTTTGTAATCTTCACAATAATAAATTAGAAGGACTGTACAGTAGTATTTCTAACAGTATCCGTTCTGCTGAGGTCAAGGCTAATTCAAAAGTAAGAATAGAGTTAAAAACACTTGATCCGAAAGAATCCATATATAATGAATCATTTAAAAACTTGGCATATAAAAACAACAAAACACCAAGATATATTTTAAAGAAAATAAATGACAACTTAGATGATGGTAATGAAATAACAAGTTCGGATGATATTACATTAGAACATATTATTCCTGAAAATCCAATAAAAGGATACACCTCTTTTTTTAAAGATAATAATATCATTCATAAAGAAACGGTTTATAAGCTTTACAACATGACAATTCTTGGTGATGAGTATAATAGAGGTGCTTCTAGCGAACTATTCGAAACCAAGATAGTTATATATAAAAAATCTAAATTACCTATCAATGAAAAATTGAAAACTAACACAGTTTGGACAAAAAAAGAAATGACAGAGTGGAGTGAATTTTTATTAGAAGAATCGAAGAAATATTGGAAAATATAAAAAATGTAAAGCATTATGTATAGTGCCTAGCATTTTACGTGAAGCTAGGATAGTATACATAGAAATATAGCTTCCTATTAGAAGCTATATTGAAATAAAAAATAATTATGATTTTTTCACTCACCAATAAAATAGCCCTTGTCACTGGCGCAAACCGTGGTATCGGCAAGGAAATTGTAAACTCCTTTATTGCACACGGAGCTAAAAAGATTTAGCTCGCTGTGCGGAATTTAGATTCAACCACAGCTTTAGAACAAAAATATGGAAAAAAGGTCAGCACAGTATTTGTGGATTTCTCTCAGCCAGAAAGTATTAAAGAGTTGGCAAGACAGACACAAGATGTAAACATTGTAGTCAATAATGCGGGTATGTTAACAATGACAAACCCACTGGATGTAAATGTTGAAGCATCTTTTAGGAAAGAACTAGAAGTCAATGTTTTTGGACTTTTACGGATGGCGCAAGTCTTTACACCCATATTGGAAAAAAATGGTGATTTTCACCTTTTTCCAGACACCATGGCCAAAGAATTTGGTGAAGCATATAAACCGTACGCTGAAAAATATATTGAAACGGATTATTTTTAGATAAAGACCATTAAAAATTCAAAAACCCGAGTTTCGATGTGAATCGAAATACTCGGGTTTTTTATTGATAAGATAACCGTTAAGAATAACCAACCAA
>Ga0256845_1001357_pt1 | contig 19812 bp, 13 predicted proteins | sample RiftiametaG_FD_189101 | JGI IMG/M metagenome (GOLD analysis project Ga0256845, IMG submission 189101) | Tube worm associated microbial communities from hydrothermal vent at the East Pacific Rise, Pacific Ocean - Riftia | ecosystem: Host-associated > Annelida > Integument > Unclassified ...
CTTCAGCGCGACCACAAATAACGACGCGATCGCCAATGCGAATCAAGGGGCCGCCGGCAGGCTCCCGCAGCGCTGGGTCAACACCGTTCGCGACGCCCTGGTCGAGCGCGGCCGGGCCAGCGCCGAACGACCCACACACCCCTGGGAGCACTTCGCCGCCGCCCGCTTACAACTTCTCTTTGGCGGCACAGGCGGCACAGGCGGCACAGGCGGCACAGGTGGACTCGCAGCGGCGCAGGCCGACGCCAGACGACCGCGCACCGACCTCGTGCGCCTGATGGACACGACCTCCGGCATCCTCTCGATCCAAGAGGCACTCCAGCACGACCGCGGCCTCCGGTTACGAAGCGAGAGCGGCCCCGCAAAGCTGCCGATTTCCGAGATCTCCGGGCCACCGCTGGCCGAGCACCCCTTCGCCGCGATGCAGGCCCAGCTGCCCGTCGCCGCCGAGCTGCCGCCCGAGAAACTCGCTGCAGCCGCTCCCGCCGATTTTTGGTACGCGCGCTTCGAGTCGCTGCCTCTCTTTCTCCGCCTCCTGGGCGAAGCCGATCGTTGGGTCACACCGCTCGTGCAGCTCCTCCAGCAAAACCCCGAGGACCGGCGACTGACCCTGCGCTACGAGACCCAGCTCGGGGTCGTGCGCGGCGAGCTGGCGAAGATCCTCGGCCCCGCCGCAGTCGGTCAAGTGGCAGTCGTCGGCAGCGATCCTTACATCCGCGAGGGCACCGACATCACCCTGATCTTTGAGATCCGGCAGGCGACGCTCTTCAACGCCGAAATCGATCGCTACCTGCAACAACACACCAGCCGGATCGAAGCGCTCGGCAGCTCGATCGAGACCCGCACCCGCGACCACCAAGGCGTCACCATCACCAGCACTCTCGGCAGCAAGGGTCAGCTGCGTCAGGAGCGAGCGATGGTCGGCGACCTCGCGTTGCTGAGCAACAGCCCGCGGGCGATCGAGCGGGTACTCGATACTATCGCCGGCCGTCACGCCCGCCTCAGCGAGTCTGCCGACTTCCGCTACATGCGAGCCCGCGACCCGGGTAGCCACCAGTTCACGGCCTTTTTGAGCGACAGCCTGATCGCCGCGAGCATCGGCCCCGCACAAAAGATCCAGGCCTCGCGACGCGAACGGGCCCTCGCCGAGCTTCTGGTTCCGGGTTACGCAGCGCTGCTCTACGGCTGGCTCTACGGTCAGACACCCGTTGAGATGAGCCAGCTCTTCGCCACCGACATCCTGAACAAAGGTGAACTCCGCCACAGCAACGGCGACGCCATCGACTTCTCGCTGCCGCGGCTCATCGATCAGCAGATCCCCCCCGACCAGACCACGCGCTCGCTCTGGGGCACCCCCTCCACCCTGACACCGATCATCGATCTGCCGCCGCTGTTGACGGTCACCCACGCGGAGGCCAGCGCCTACCGAGACTTCTCGCGCAGCTACCAAAATTACTGGAAGCGGGTCATCGACCCGGTGCGCATCAGCCTCGACATCACGCCGGTACCGGGCCATCCCGGTGCCGAGGTCCTGGACATCGACATGCGCGTGCTGCCGCTGATCGACGCCACCGACTACCGCGATATCGAAGAGATCGTCGGCACCAGCAGGGTGGAGGTCAAGGCGCTCGGCGATGGCGTTCAGGCGATTTGGGCGGTGGGCGAGACCTCCTCGGTTCGCAACGATCTCGACGGTCTCCTGCGCGCGGCCTCCGGTCAGTCCGATCTCGGCATCGGCTGGGTCGGTGATTGGGTGATGCTCGGCGCCCTCGATCGGGTCGCGATCGCCGAACTCTTCGCCTACGCCAACGAGACCGTGCAACTCCCCGATCCCGCCGTCGACGCTCAGGATCCCTTTGGCGACGACGCGCTCTGGATACGCCTCGGCAAAACACCGGTCTTCGCCGCCGCCGCGGTCAAGAGCAACGCCGCCCTGGTGGCCACGCTCAGCGGCATCCGCACCCTGGTCAACGAGGTCGCGCCCGGCACCGTGATCTGGGGTCAGCACAGCACCTACCGCGATCTGCCGATCGTGCGCATCGGTGTACGCCCAGACGCGCCCATGGTCACCCGGCCGGCGCTCGCCCGGGCGCTCGCTCTCTACTACGTGCAAACGAGTGACGCCTTCGTCGTCGCCCTCGATCCCAGCGTGCTGCACGTGGTCGTCGATCGCCTGCTCGCCGACGAGACCCCAAAACCAGGGCCTGATGACGGTGCGCAGTTGATCTTCGAGGCCAGCTCGAGCACTGGCAAGGCGATGTGGACCGTCGGCTCATGGATGCTCCAAAGCGAGGCCATCACCGCCCAACGCGTCGCCGAGCGAGCCGCTGAGATCATCATGCTCGGCGCCCCCGGTGCCGACGGTCCCGCCCTCCTCGTCGAACTCGGCTACGCCTACTTCGGCGCGACCCCCCTGAGCGCACGCGGCTCCCCCAGCTTTCTCATGGGCAACACCGGCGCGGGTGATCCTGCCTTTGGCACCCAAATCTCGCGTGTTTTCCCCGAGCTGCCCCTCGCAGGATCGCCGGTACAGGGCCTGATGGAGCGGCTCGCGGGCATTCGTATCGAGGTCGCCTTTGACAAAGAGCCCGCGGCTGCCGGGCCCGATGCCCGCTCGCTGCACACCCATCTAAAGCTCGATCTCCGCGCCCCCTAGGACGAAATGTACATATCAACATTTCGAATTGATCGATTGATCGATTGATCGATCGATCGCCGTCTCACCAGCGACAGGCCAACAGAGGCCAAAAGCCTACGCAGGAGCAAGCGGGATAGGGACCCAACCTGCGGGGGCCGAGCCCTAGCGGCGTACGCTGTAGATATCGATGGTCATCGTCAGGCCCGCGCTCTGCAGGGGCACCCGATCGCGGTGCACGTTCAGGCCCGCGAGTTCGCAGCGCTCAGCGAATCGCCGTGCGGTCGGTCGCCCCGGATCGGCGACTAGCGCTAGCCCGTCTGTCGCGAGCGTGCGAACGATCGCGCCCACGACCAGGTCGACCTGCTCTAATTCATAGAGAACATCGGCGGCAACCACCCGATCGAAGGTCGGCAGGTCGGCGGGAAGCGAACGCCAGTCGAGCATCGCCGTGCGCGGCTCCGGCAGGTCGTTTTGCCAGGCGTTGGCGCGGACAAAGTCGAGTGCCTCTGGATAATAATCGGAGGCCAGCACCCGCTTCGGCCGGTAGCCGTTGGCCTCGGCGACCAGGCTCAGCAAGCCGACACCGCAGCCGAGCTCCAAGAGATCATGAGCCTGAGCGCTCGCTCGCCCCTCGGCCGCCAGACGCTCGCCTAAGATCTCCCCCGAGGGCCAAACCTCCGCCCAGTAGGGGATCCTGCCGTCCCGATCAAAGGCCTCCTCGTCGAGCATGTCCGCCGCCGAACGCGGGCGCAGCAACTCAAAGCGCCGACCGCCGCACTCGAGGCTGGTATCGATGACGTCAAAACGTCGGCGGAGAGCGGCGATGAGGGCATCGCCCTTGAGATCTGCGAGGTCGGTCGTTGTGACGGTCAAGAGAGGCCTTGCGGGCTGTACGAGAGGCGCGACTATACTGGGCGTCAAGACCGGAGGCGAGCGACGATGCACAAGCGCTACAGCAATGTCGTAGGTGTTGACGATGCGCCCTTCGCCCGCGAGCACCGTGGCGATGTGCCGGTGCTCGCAGTGATCACCACGGAGCGCCGCCTCGATGGTCTGCTCGTCGGCAAGATCCGCCGCGACGGTCGCAACTCGACAGAACGCCTCGCCGCGCTGATCGGCGGCTCTCGCTTTCACAACCATGTGCAGGCGGTGCTGTTGCAGGGCATCGCCGTCGGCGGGTTTAATGTCGTCGACATCCACCGCCTCTCGCAGCTGCTCGCCCGGCCTGTGCTGGTGGTCGCGCGCCGGCAGCCCAACCTCGCCAAGATCAAACGCGCGCTGCTCACCAAGGTCCCCGGTGGCGCCCGCAAGTGGCGGCTGATCGAGCGCGCCGGGCCGATGGAGGAAATCGAGGGCGTCTGGGTCCAGCGTGCGGGCCTCGACAGGGACGACGCGAAGGCGCTGGTCCGAGGAGCTCGCCTGCACGGCAGCCTGCCCGAAGCCCTACGCCTCGCCCATCTACTCGCCGCCGCCTTCGTCGAAGGTGTCAGCCGCGGCCGGGCCTGAGCTGAGCTGACCTCTCGGTCTCCTGGAGCCTCCCAGGGCCCTCTGGAGCCCTCTGGAGCCCTCTGGAGCCTCTCGGGGACTTCTATCAACTTCGGCGGACCTCGGCAGCCGATCCGCTTCGCCTCTCCGGTCTACCGCTTTGCTCCTCTCGATTGGGGGCATCATGGGATCGATGTCGGACGAACTCACGGCCGCCCAAACCACCGAACTCTGCGCCCGCCTGCGCGCCCTCAAGAGCGACCTCGAGGCCCAGTTCATCGCCCTTGATACCTCTGCCAGGCCGGTCGAGCTCGACCAGACCGCGCTCGGTCGCCTCTCGCGGATGAGCGCCATGCAAGATCAGGCGATGGCGATCGCTAATCGCAGCACCCTCAGAACCCGCCTCGCTTGCTGCACCACCGCCCTGGCCGCAGTCGACCGCGACGAGTACGGCCTCTGTCGGAGCTGCGAGGAGCCCATCGCCTACGCGCGCCTCGCCGCCTACCCCGAGGCGCCGCTCTGCATCGGCTGCCAAAGCGAACGCGGTTGATCGCCAAAAAACAGAGCACGAGACAATCGGTCAACGGCGCCGAGGTGGTTGAAAATTGAAGGCAAAAATTGAAGGTTAAAAATTGAAAAAAACCCCGCGACGGTCAGACCGTTGCGGGGTTTTGTGCGGGCCCGGAGGCGGCTGGGGGCGGTCTACTTGCCCTTGCTGCCGTGCTTCGCCTGCTCCATTGCGATCTCGCGAATCGCGTCGAAGGAGGTCGAGTTGGAGGCGCCCTCGATGGCCTTGACCGCGAGATCCTGCGCCTGCCTGAGGGCTGTCGACAACTGCCCACTGAGGCCCTCGACCTGCGCCGCCTGCTTTTTGATCGTCGCCTCGAGGGAGGCGATCCGCAGCTCGAAGACCCGACGCTTGCCGTCGTTCTCCTTGGCCTGAAGATCGGCGGCGCTCTTCGCCTGCCGACGAGCGAGCGACGTGCCCTCGTCCGCGGCCTGTTTTTCGGCGGCGGCGAGTTCCGCCTCGTGACCGGCCTTCGTGGCCTTGAGCTCGGTGAACTCGGCCTCACGCTCGGCGACGACTGCCTCGCGCTCGCGCCACTCGTTTTGTTTGGTCTCACGCATCGTCGCGAGCTCGGCGACAAACGCCTTCTCGGCCTGGGCACGCTTGTCCTCCTCAGCTGCCTCAACCTGGCTCCGCTCGTACTCGTACTCAGAGGCCTCGCGCTGGCGGTTTTTCTTCAGGAGATCGCGCGCCTCTTTGGTCGCACGGGAGTGCTCGTCCTGCTCTTTTTTCCAGGCGGTGCGCTTCTCGTCGAGTTCGGTGCGGAGCTCGGCCTTCTTGCTTCGAAGCTCCTCTTCGCCGGCGCTCGAGGTCTCGCTGTAGCCCTTGAGCAACTCGTCCAAGGTCTCGTCGGTCGCCTCGATGCCGTGCAACTCCTTCAGGTGATTGATGTGCCCGGCGATCGCCTCGTGGAGTTCATCCAGGCTCACAGCCTCGGTCGTCAGCTTTTGTTGGAGGGTGCGGGTCGCGTCGCTAAAGTTGCTGTTGAGACCGCCGAGTGCCGCGATGATATCGGCGATGCTGACATCGCCCGAGCCTTCATCGGCCTCGTCATCTGTCGACGCCGTGGCGGCGCTCTTCGACTGGCCCTCAAGCGCCTTGTAGGCCTTGAGGAGCTCGTTGTAGGCCTTCATGATCTGGGCTTTGGTGCTCTTGCTGCTGATCTTCTGCATTGTCTTGAATCCTTTGTATTCGGTCGACAACCGGCTCCGCCTTGGGGCTCCGCCGTCGTCGACGTTCTCGGGTCATGAATCTCGCGAACGAGACTCGGCCTAGGCTCCCTTGCCCTCCATCGCCCTGTGGGCCAGCTTTTGCGACTGTGCCAGCGCATTGGCGAGCTGCTCCGAAAGCTTATCGATCTCGCTTTTTTGCTCGCTGATCGTCTCGCCGAGGGACTTGATCTTGAGCTCGAAGACCTCCAGATTCGCAGCCGTCTCGCGGCTCTGCAGCTCGGCCTGATGCTTGGCCTCGCGGTTGACCACGGTGATCGATGCCTCGCGAGCTTTTTTGGTCGCCTCTTTGATCGCGGACTCGTAACCGCCGACCTCGTCGCGGACCTCCTGGATCTCAGCGCTTCCGGCGTCTAGGGTCTTTTCGCGGACGCCCCAGTCCTTCTCCTTGGCGCCGCTGCTGTCGGCAAGGGCGCGCTCGACCTTGCGACCGCGCTCGGCGTTGGTATCGGCGGTCAGCTTCGCCTCGCGCTCAGCCTCGTAGGCGTGATCGGCCGCGGCCTGCTTGCGATCTTTGGCGAGGTTTGCGTCGAACTCGGTATTGCTCTCGACGAGCGCGGCCGCATCGCGGCTCCAGTCCTCGCGCTTGTCGGCGATCGACGCCTCGAGATCTGCGCGATTCTCTGCGGCCCGAGCCTCGAACTCCTCGATGCTGCGAGCGTGATCCTGCTTGAGGATTTCGAGGGCATCCGCGGCGACGCGGGTGCTGTGCAGCTGGGTGTGACGGTCGCGCTCAACTGCGATCGCCCGGCGAAGTTCACCGAGCTTCACCGACTCGCCCTCGACCTTCTCGGAAAGCTGGTCCACCGCGCCGCCAAAGCTCAACTGGAGCTCGGCTAGCCCCGTGACAATGCCTTCGACGGAGTAGCCAGCAGCACGCTCGACGACCTCGCGGTCAGCGGCCTCCTGGGCAGCTTCGGCCTTGGTCGCGACCTTGGCGATCTGCGACTCAAATGTACGGAGGAGGGGACTAAATGCCTTGAGGATCTCATCCCTGGACTTGGGATCGCTGAGGGTGGACATACGCTGGTTCCTTTCTCAATCTGCGAAGAGCCCGAGAACGGCCATCAAAGGCGGTGCACGAGCATGTTCGCGGGGTTATTCGATGATGCGAAGGTGACAGTGGCTAAGAAAAAGAGGGCGAATAGGGCTGCCGATGGCGGATGGACCTTGGGACAGGCCCGTTCATTCCGGTCGCTGCAAACGGACCGCACGGGTCCAAGCTCTGGGCACCGGTATCAACGGCCCGAAGGTATCAAATGTCCGTGCGTCGTCGGGGAATCGCTGGAGTTCATCGATGCCCCTGCAGTGCGAAGAAGTTAAGCCACGCGCGTTATCTAAGGGGGATCAAGCGGACCTGAATATCGCCGCTGAGCGAGCGTAAGGCCGAAGATCCGATCCACATGGCAGCGACCGCGAGCGCCTTCAAACAGAGGCCAACACGGGCGAACTCGCACTGTTCGCGACATTGTGACCGATCACGTTGGGTGAGCATGCGTGTCGATCTCCCGCGGCTGCGAGCGCGCGAGCTTGACGACGCCGCCCCTCTACCGGCCCTGTTTGGCCCCGCTCCTGGACGGTTTTTTCCGCCGAAATCGTCACCCAAATCGCCGAGAGAAACGACGAACTCGACGCTCGACAGCGAGCCTCCGACACCTGAAAGTAGGGCCTATGAAGAGCGCTTGGTCCGAAGACGACGCGACCGCCACGGTCGATGAGCTCAGGGCACGTTACCCCGGCCGCTGCGATCGACAGGTCGCGCTCCGAATCTACACATCGCGACTCATCGGCCGCGAACCTGGACTCGTCCTCCACGGCGGCGGCAATACGTCGGTCAAGACCACGCTGGTGGATGATCTGGGCGACCTTTGCGAGGTTCTCTGCGTCAAGGGCAGCGGCTGGGATCTGGCGAAGATCGATCTGCCGGGGCTACCGGCCCTGCGCCTGCGCTCATTGCAGGCCCTGCGTCAACTCGACTCCCTCGACGACGCCGCAATGGTCAACGCCGCCCGCACCCGCCTCCTCGATGCCACCGCTCCAAACCCCTCGGTCGAGGTGCTCCTGCACGCATTTCTCCCCCACACCTTCATCGATCACTCCCACGCCGACGCGATCCTCAGCCTGGTCTCACAGACAGATGCGCTCTCGATCATCGACGAGGTCTTTGGCGACCGCCTCGCCGTCGTGCCCTACGTGATGCCGGGCTTTGCCCTCGCCAAGCTGGCGGCGGAGATCGCTGAGGCCAACCCCGGTTGCGAAGGCCTGCTACTCCTCCAACACGGCCTCTTTACCTTTGGCGCCGATGCCCGCGAATCCTACGAGCGACACATCCATGCGATCACAGCTGCCGAGGCCCATATCGCCCACGCCCGCGCCCGCGCCCGCGCCCGCATCGCAATACCTCCGGCGGTGCAAGGCCCCACCGATTCCCCCCCCAAGCGGGTCGATGCCGAACTCTGCTGGACCCGCATCGCGCCGACGATCCGCGGCGCTCTCGCGGGCGACGATCGCAGCTACATCCTCCACCTTCGCCGCTCGCCTGCGATCTCCGCCTTTGTCTCGCGTCCGCCAGAGCAGCTTTTAGAGCTCATCAGCCGCGGTCCTGTGACCCCCGATCACGTGATCAGAACCAAGCAGCGGCCACTGCTGATCGACCTGAACCTGAACCTGAACCTGAACCAAAAGACCGAAACGATGAGGCCCCTGATCGAGGCCGCGATCGCCGGCTACAGATCGACATACCGGGCCTACTTCGCTCATCAGACCAGCTCTCGTCGCCTCGATCGACTCGCCCTCGATGCCGATCCTCGTGTGCTCTTGATCCCCGGGCTCGGCCTCGTCGGCATTGGCACCGATGAGCGTGCCGCCCGGATCGCCGCCGATATCTACGAGCATACGGTCACCGTGATCAGCGATGCCCAGGTGGTCGGCCGCCACCAAGCGCTGCCCGAGCGCGACATCTTCGATATGGAATACTGGCCCCTCGAGCAGGCGAAGCTCGGTCGCAAGAAAAAGCTACCCCTGCGCGGCAAGGTCGTCATGATCAGCGGCGCTGCCGGGGGAATCGGCCTCGCCTGCGCCCATCGATTTGCCGAAGCAGGCGCGGCACTATTCCTCATCGATCGCAACCGCCAAGGCCTCGAAGCCGCCGGGCGGGCCCTAAGAAATGCGGCGATTTGGACCGCTGATATCGGCGATCGCGAGGCCGTCGAGGCGGCGACACGGGCCTGTGTCGCTCGTTTTGGCGGCATCGACGGCATCCTCGCCAACGCCGGATTTGCTGCCCAGGCACCGATCGCAAGCTGTCCTCAAGAGCTGCTCGAAGATAGCCTCCGCGTCAACCTGCTCGGTCACCAATGGCTCGCCGCCGCTGCGACCCGCGTCATGCTCGCCCAGGGAGTCGGCGGATTCCTCCTCTTCAACGCCTCCAAAGCCGCGTTTAACCCGGGCAAGGGCTTTGGCCCCTACGCGATCGCCAAGGCCGCGTTGATCGCTCTAATGAAGCAATACGCGGTCGAACACGGCGGCGATAAGATCCGCAGCAATGCCGTCAACGCTGACAGAATCCGCACCGGTCTGCTACCGCCCGAGGTCGTCCAAGAGCGTGCAGCCGCCCGCGGGCTCGCAGTCGACGACTACTTCAAGTCGAACCTCCTGGGCCGCGAGGTACTCGCCCAGGAGGTCGCCGAAGCATTTTTGCATTTGGCCCTCGCCACCAGCACCAGCGGAGCGGTGCTCACCGTCGACGGTGGCAATATCGCCGCATCACCCCGCTGAGCCGCACACCGCCCGAGTAAAAGCCCGTCAACCTCTTTGCGATTGACGTTCATGGTCGAGTTCGTCCGCGTGTCAAGCAGGCCGATCGGAGTATCGATGGGCGCAATGACGATAGCGCGACCATCTTGCAAAAAGTGTTGGCCTCGGACAATACTCCGGGAGTTTTGACCCGAGTTGCGGACTCTTGGTCGCCACCAATGAAACGAGTGGCTACGGGACAATGCGCATCGCTCATCGTGTTCACAGATTGTCCGCCGAACCCTCCGCCAAAGGCATCTATACTTGCTTGGCCCCGGTTTTTTTGGTGAGCTATTTCGCGAAAGCAACTGTAACAATCAATAGGATCAGGATCCCATCCGTGCCCGGTCAGTTTTGATCATTTTACGGTTCCGCCCCACAACCCGCAAGAAGAGCAGACGATCCTCTTTTCGGTCGTATCCCGTCTAAATCCGCGATAAAGTCGAGCATGCCCTCGAATCGAATGCTTATAATTGCCTTCTTTCTCGCAGCCTGTAGCGCTAAGGGGGTGACGACGGATAGCGAGACGACGACCACCACCGAGACGACTACCGCCACCGATGGGACCACCGAGACCGGAAGTGTAATGTGTGTGCTCCCGAAGGACGAGGCTCTCAGCGGCGCATCTGCGACGATCGTGATTCGCAACGAAAGCTCTGAGGTTCGCTATGTCCAACCTCCATCTCAGTTTGCCTCATTTACGATTGAAATCGAGGGCAAGAACGTACTATGGGATTCTGAGGATACCTTTGGAAATCGTTGCAATTCCTATCAATGTGACTGGGGGTTCTCAGACGGCGACGGCAGAGGGCTTATTTTGCCCCCTGGCGCCTCTTACGAGTTCACGTGGAACGGCGGGGTATGGCGCGACGAAGCCATTGATGAGAGTTGCGAGGCCGAGCTCAACTGCACGAATAAGCCGACATTCTGCGAAGTACGGCGACCCTCTGGCGACGTCGAGTATAAGGTCTCAGTCGCCCTGGCAGAGACCTGCCCGCTTGATCAACAAGAGACCTGCGATGCCTGCACTGAAGGTGCCTGCGAGATCAACATCTACGAGCCAGGAGGTCTTCCGGTCTGGAAGACCGTCGAAGCCAGTGGGACCTTTCCGGGGGGCGTCGAAATCGTGCTTCAATAGGGCCGCCTCGCTCGCCACCCCCGACTTCACGCCTGTAGGGCGTGGAATGCGATGATGGTATGGTTCGTTCTCGCGAGATCTCGAACATGCCGACTAGGCACTCACACAAACCACGGGACGTGTCCCGCTCACGGAAGACGCTCCTGCTCGGGCTGCTCTTCTTCTCGCTCGCCCCGGGCTGCGGAGCTAGTGAACGCGAGCTTGAGGGCGCCACCCCCGACTCGCCGCCTAACTCGCACGACGCTCCACCGCTCCTCACGGATGACCCTCCGCCGCCAAAAGTAGTCGACAACGATGGCCGACGCGGACGATCGACGGGCACCACAAAGACCGTGCTCCCCCCCCCGCAGATCACGAAGGCAGTGCCCCCGAGTCCCCCCCCAGACAAGCTCCTGCAAGTGACAACGGGCATCGACGCTGCGCTTCTTCGCCTGCGCTCGGAGTACCCCGACCTTGAGCTTCTCTGCTCGGACAAAAAATGTGTTCAGGAGATCGATCTCGACGGCGATCGCAAGGTCGACGTGGTTGTCCCCGTCCGCGCCAAGTGCGGTAGGGATCGCTGCCCCACAGGGGTCGTCGTCCTCCCGACAAAGGCACCTGAGATCAGGATCGGCGCGGGCAAACAGACGCGAGTTCGGCAAGTGGATTGGGAGCTTATCGATGGCAAGCTCGTTTGGGAGTCGCTCGGTAAGGCCGCGACGCTGCGATCAACCCAGGGGCTCAAGATTCGCGCGACGAAAAAGAGCCTCTGCGCTCGGTCCACGCGTATTGGGCGAGCGGTCCTCGAGTTCGACGGAGGCGATGCGGTCGAGGCCCTGATGTTCAGGAGGGGCCACTGGGAGTGGGTACCTTGCGGCTATTGAACATCCACATATGAGCCCAGACCATCGCGGCCGCCAACCCGCGAATCGCCGAGAGCCCCGACGAACTCGGGGCCCGGCAGCGAGCCTCCTTGCACGAGCCCGTAGAGCGGCTACTGGCTGTGACCTGCAACAGACAAGACGATCTTGCCTATTTGATTGTTGGACTCGAGCGCACGATGTGCATCCGCCACAGTCTCCAGTGTGAATATTTCGCTTATTTTTGGTTTAAATCGTCCGTTGGCGAGTTTGGGAAGCAGGAACTCCTGCGCCTCTTTGATCGCTGCTAGATTTTGTGGCAGGCCCAAATCGGGGTAACCGGTGAAGTAGACAACCGCGTGGCTAAGAATAGAAAGCCCCTTCACCATAAAGGGCATGACTTCTAGCTCTGGGCTCGAGCGATCTACGATGCCGTAGATCACGCATCTACCACCGGGTCCGAGGCACTCGATCGACTTAGGGATCATCTGCCCCGCAATCGCATCGAAGACAACTTGTACGCCATTGCCATCGGTAATCTCTTGCACTCGAGAGACCAAGTCTTCTTCGCTCGTAACAATGACATAGTCCGCCCCCGCGTCCACCAGAGCCTGAACTTTGTTTCGCTTGCGTGTGGTCGCGATACAGATCGCGTTCATCTCTTTGGCGATCTCAATTGCAGCGAACCCGACACCACCTGTGGCAGCGGTTAGCAGGACCGTGTCCCCTTCGTTGAGTTGGCCAACACTCTTTAGGCCAAAGTATGCGGTCGTATAGTTTGTCCCAACACAAGCCGCTTCCTCAGCAGAGAGACCTTCTGGCCAGGGCCAACAGGCGTTTGCCGGCACCACCGCTTCCTCGCCATAGACACCGTTTGTTGATTGGGAAAACCCAGGAATAGTGATCACTTTGTCACCAACGGAAATGCCGGTAACATTGGGGCCAATCGCGATGACCTCCGCAGACGCATCATATCCCAGCCCTGAAGGTAGGTCGGGCGTGAAGATGTATTGATTCTCTCGCAGCATTGTCTCTGCGCGATTTAGCCCGATTGCTTTCACCGCCAGTTTCACCTCTCCCTCACTGGGAGCTCTCAACTCGACTTCGATGAGTTGCAACACTTCGGGGCCACCGAATTCGCTGAATTGGACGATTTTCGTCATGATGATTCCTTGGTTTTGTCGTCGCTTCGCAGGTCAACGAAATCGCCGACAAAGGGTCCACACTTCCTAAACCCGCTTACTAATTAAATACAGTTGATTGTATGATACAGTACCTTTCACAGCATGAATGATCCACAAGTGGAATCGCTCCCAAGCGTTGATTTCAACCATCTGCGCGCGCTGCATGTGTTGCTCGAGGAGGCCAGCGTTGGCCGCGCAGCAAATCGCCTTGGGATCACGTCACCGGCGGCGAGCAATGCGCTCCGCAAGTTGCGTGATCTGATGGGCGACCCCCTCCTCGTACGCTCTGGACGTGCGATGGTCCGTACCCCGCTTGCCGAGAAGCTGAGAGCACCTGCCGCAGCATTTGTTCGAGCTGCGGATAGTTTGATGCGAAAACGAACTAGCGACTTTGATGCGACGACATGGCGAGGCACGTTCTCATTGCTTACCTCCGATTACGTGTATCTCATGCTCGTCGATCGTCTCGAACGATGTCTCCGCCTACGTGCCCCAGGGGTGGATCTCGAGATCGGGGCGATACGGAACGACGACACAGGATGGCTCCGCCGGAACGAGGGAATCGCCATCACACCGGTCCGCGTAACGAACGCAGATATCAACCGGGTACCACTGTTTCGTGAGCATATGGTCGTGACAATGCGTGCTGGCCACCCAATGTCCGACCAACCCATGACACTCGAACGATACTGTAAGCTGAGCCACGTCCTCGTTTCGCTCCGAGGACAAAGCGGTAGTATGATGGACGGACTGCTTGCTCAAACCGGCCATGCGCGTCGGGTCGCTCGCACCGTGCCGACACACTCTCTCGCGGCACATGTAGTGGCCTCCAGTGACTTCATCTGCACCTTTCCCGCCAGCTTTGTGCGAACGGTCGGCACCCAGTACGGCTTGGTCACTCGCCCACTTCCTGTCGATCTACCCGCGTTTGACTTCTACATGAGCTGGCATCGTCGTCACGATATGAGCCCCGTCCACAGCTTCATGCGTCAGCTCTTGAGTGAAGTGGCATCCGACGTGTGCGCCTCGGCGACGGCCGCCTCGTCATGACCCACTTGATCAGCATAGGCCGCCTGATGGATTACCTCGAGCCTTCGTGCACCCAAAGGTCGGGAGTAGAGATCATGGCCCGACCGCCTCAAAGACCGAAACGGGTGACGAGCCCGCGATGGTATTGAAGCGCGCTCTCCCGGGCAGGGCCTGGATCGAGCGCCTCTGCGAGTTCGATCCATGCGAGTGGATGAGTCGCATCCGCGCAAATCTCAGCGAGATGGGCGTCGACATCGACGAGCGCGACCCCCCGGGGAAATGCGATATATGCATAAAATCCGAGCAGGGATGCAAACTTGCTATTGCCATCGCTCTCGCTATTGCGATCGCGAAGCCGATAGCGATCGCCACTGCACACCCAAAGCCTGCCCCCGTACTCCGTAAACAGGTCGCGTAGGCGCTCTAGAAGAGCTTCGCCGGGGTGCGGCCCGTCGAGCGAGAAGCTAACCATATCTCCGCGCTCCAAGGTCTCGAGTGCACGAAAGACCGGATGGCGCCGGGGGGCCGCGTCTTCGTCTTGATCTCCCACTTCGCCCTCGACGTCCAGCGTCGCCGCGTCGAAAACCACCAGATCATCGAAACGCTCAGTGCCGTCCGGGCCGACGATTTCGATGATCCTCGCGGTCACGGGACCCCGACGATCGGCCCAAAGGATCGTCTTGCCGTGGTCGATGTCTCCTTCTAGGCTGATCCGACAGAGGCCGTAGGAGCCGTCGATGGGCCCCTCGCCCGGGGGCTCCACCGGGATCCCAAGGCGCTCTGCGGAGCGACGAACCAACGACCAATCGCCGACAACTGTGGCTTCGCTCATCAGGTCCCAATCATGGGAACCTGGCGGCAGGCGCTCGACAAGGCGCCGACGAAGAGCGATGGCCTTGGCGTAGCGCCCCTGCTCACGGAGCAGATCGGCGAGGCGCGCGAGCGCTGGATCGGCTTCGGGCGCGAGCTCGATCAATGCCTTTAGGGTGAAGATCGCCGGCTCTATTGAACCTGCCCCCTCCTCCGCCTGCGCGAGCAACCACAGGCCGGTCGGATAGAGCTCTGGGAAGGCCTGCAAGCGCACGCGCACCAGCGAAGAAATCGCCTCAGGATCGCCACAAGCAACGTAGAGACGGCAGAGTTCTAGCAGCGTCTCGCCATCGGCCGGATGGGCCGCTGCGAAGACCTCGAGCTCGCGCAGACCCTGCTCGGCAAAACCGGCAGCCCGCAATGCCTGTGCCCATGCAGCGGCGAGACGCGGATCATCAGGCCAGCGCTCTCGCGCCCCCCCCAGGCGTTCAAGCGCCACCTCGGGGTTGTCCGGAAGCGCCGCGCAGACGGCCTCGGCAGAGACCTCGACAGTGATTTGGGGTTTAGCCCCGGCAGCCGTGTGGACAGCCACCGCCGGGATCACCGGCGCACTTTTGAGGCCAGCTGCAAGGCGCCGAGCATCAGTCTCGATCAGCGCGGCGATCTGTGAAGCGCCGCGCTCCCGAGCCAGTTCGAGAGCTGCGATCGCGATCTGTGTCGCACCCCAGATCGCGCCGTTCGCCTCGAGACGTCGGTAGAGTTCGCGGAGCTGACGACCGAGGTCGACGTCGTTATCGACAATACCGCCGCGCACCAAGCCGAGCGTCGCCTGCAACCAGCTCTCGTAGTGATCGGCGGTCTCGAGGATCGCGGCGTACGACGGACACTCCGCCGCCGCCTCCGAGTAACGCCGCAGGTGGACCAATGCCCAGGCCCGCATCAATCGGGTCTCCATCGCATGGCTGTCGCCACCGGCGGGATGATGGAGATCCTTGAGGCGAGTGACGGCGTCCTCAAAACGACCGAGGAGGATGAGCGCGTGCGCCTCGCTGAGAGCAAATTCCTGCTCCAAGAATTCGCCGCTGGCTGCCGCCGCCCCGACCTGAGCGCGAATAAATCGAAGCGCCTCCTCCTCCTCGCCACCGTCGATCAGAGCGTCGGCGTACTCGCTGCTGATGCAGGCGTAACAGGGCCAGCTCGGATCGATCTTGCGAAGGCTCTCGCGTGCGACCTGGAGCCGCTCGCTGACGTACCCCGGGCCGTCAACCCGCGCATAGCAGCCCGCAAGATCCTGAGTGACGCAGATGCTCTGGGGACAGCCCTCCGTCTCTTCGCGGTTGGCGAACTCGAGGAGAGAAACAGCCTCGTGGCGCGAACGACCGACCTCGTGACGATGAAAGACCCGACTCTGCAGCAGCCAATGGCGGATGAAAACCTCGACCCAGGGACGCTTCGCCGCCCTCGCCAACGCCAACGCCTCGGGCACGAGGGCCTCGGCTCGGGCGTGCTCGTTGTCGCAGACCATCGTCGGTAGCGCGCTCATCAAGCTCGCCAATCGCTCATTGCCGCCCTCGCGCAGCTCCCTCTTTGTCGCCGATACCCAGCCCCAGATGTCCATCGCCTCAGCCCTCCGTTGATTCGCCCACTAGCTCGACCACAGCATCACAGAAGGTCTCGAGAGCCCGATCGATCGCCATGATGCGACCGCCGTCGTCGGTCTCTGAGAGCAGCGCCAATAGAGGCCGCAGCAACGCCGCCGCCTGGGCCCTGCGGGTCGTGGTCGCAGCCAGTAGGGCGACGATCGCCGGGCAACGCTCGTTGACGTAAACCCGCAACGGCGCTCGCGACTCAACCTTCTCGGTAAAGCTGCGCGCGAGGCTCAGGATCGCAGCCCCGATCCGGCCGTCAGCCTCGTCGGATTCGATGCGCCGCTTGAGCTCAACTTCGCGATCCGGAACCCCCACAAAGGGCAGGCAGGCAGGCTCAAAACGGGCGAGGATCAGCTCGTAATCGTCGCCTCCAAGCGCCGCCTCCAGACGCTCCTGCACCGCATCTTCGACCCCCTCCACCCGCTCGAAGAGAGCGCTCTCGCTGTCCCCATGACCGAGCATGATGAGCCGACCGCCGCGAGCCCGACGCTCGACGTACTCGCGACAAAAAGAGAGCGCACCGTAACGCGTGCCGACGACCACCGGCACCTTGAGCGCGCGAAAGAGAAGCTCCTCAAAACCGCCGCGCTGGGCCTGAGAGACGTGGATCCTGCCGCCTCCCCGACGGAGTACAGTCGCCACCGCCAAGTCTCCCTGGGTGGTCGGTACCGTCAGTTCGTCGGCGAGCAACGCAAAGAGGCGAGGGTCGCAAATCGCCGCACCGAGCAGTGCCTCGTTGTGACGAGCGAGCACCCGCCTCCAGGTCGCCGGCTCGCGCTTCGCCAGGGTCGCCATGCCCTCGATCAAGGCCTCGCATACCGCCGCCTGCGCGGCCTCATAACCGGCGTCGTGCTGGAGGTCTTCGCGGCTGGCGGTCGGCGACAGATGATCACTCTCGACGACCGCGCCGACAAAGCCGGCCCAGCGCGGCAACAGGTCGCGCTCGTCGGGATCGATGAGCATGCCGCGCACGTAGACCGCGACCTGTCGGTTGTCGCCACTGCCGTAGGTCGTCGACTCGTGGATCCACAAGAGCCCGCGCACGTCGCTCTCTCCGCCCTGCTCCGCGGCGTTGATCGGCAAGGTGCAAAGCGGCCCAAGACCACCGGCAAAACGGGCCGCGAACGCCTCCTCGAGGTGACGCCTGCGCAGCGCACTCTCCTCCTCGGTCACCCGCCAGGGCGGCGGCGTGTGGTTGATCGCCTCGTCTTCGTCAGCGAAGAAAATCGGTACCCGAAGGAGGCAGCAGTAGCGCCCCAAGAGCCCGCGCACCGCGGCACCATCGGCAAACGAAGCGTGCTTCGGGCTCAGATGCAGGGTCACCCGAGAACCCACAGGACGAGCCTCTGCGGGCTCCACCGTGTAACTTTGGCCGCTCCGCGACGAGAAGCGCCAGGCGACCCCGGGCTCGCTGTACGAGGTGGTCCAGACCTCGACACGCTCGGCGATCACAAAGGCCGACAGAAAACCGAGGCCAAAATATCCAATGAGATCGTCGCCACCGCTGCCGCTCTCTCGGAGCTTACGGGTGTACCCGCTGCCTACCGTCGCCAGGTAGCGATCGATCTCATCGGCGGTCAGCCCCGCGCCACTGTCTTCGATCGAGAGAGTGCGAGCGGCAACGTCGACCTCGACTCGAATCCTCGCCTCAAAGGGTGAGTCGGCCTCGACCTGCCGCCGGCGACAGGAGTCGTGGGCATTTTGGACCAACTCTCTCAGCGCCACCGCAGGCGTCGAATAGAGGTGATCGGCGAGCACCATCATCAGACCGCTGAGGTCGACCTTGGTCTGTTTGAGCGCAGTCTCGGGGGCTTGATGCATCACTCGGCGTCACTCAGAGCTTTCCGCCCACATGATACCCAGCGGAGGCAACGTCGTCGCTCTCCAGATCGCCCGAGCTTGAGATCGCCAGGCGAGCGACCCGACGCGCTCAGCTGAGACCGAGCGCGAGCAGCTGGGCACGGAGAAGTGCCCCCAGCTTTGGATCCGCCATCTGGATATAGGCGATGTACCCCGCGAGTTGGCTGAGTGTCTCGCCCTCAGGCAGCGACTTGCCCTGCCCGAGATTGTGCAACGTCGCCCTGACCTGACGCCTGAGCGCTCGCGGCACCCGGGGCGGCCCGTCGCCATTGACCACCAGACCGGTGATCTGTTGCCGGCCGCCGCTGCGGGCAACCCGGGTCTTGTTCGGGTGCACGACAAAACCCTCCGAAGCGGCGATTTTGGCGATGCCTCCGAGCAGCGCTCCAACATGCGGCGGCTCTCTCTTCGACTCCGCCGCGCCCTTCTTTTTGCGAGTTTTCTTGGGCAGCGGCAGCGAGAAGGTGAGGTCGTCGGCGTAGCGGGTGTATCGCCAGCCGAGCTTCGCCGCGAGACCGGCGAGGCGACGATCAAGGCGCAGACAGAGCGTATTGGTCAGGCCTGGACTGGTCGGCGCGCCCTGGGGCAGGCAGCGAGGACCGAGCGCAACGAAATGCACCTTGCCCTTGATGTCCACCACCTCGCGAGGTGCCTCGGTGCAGAGCAGCGCCAGCAGGGTCGCCACCTGTTCGCGATAACCAGCCCTGCGAAAGATGCCCTTGACCCGCGGTAGCGTCACCGTCGGGAAGAAGTCTTTGAGGTCGACCTTGACGACGATCTTGGCGCCCGTATGAACGCTGGCATTTGACTTGATCGAGCGCCCCGCCATAAAGCCGTGGCTCGCCCCGTGCACCGGCAGGCGCTCAACGACCTCCCGGAGGATCCAGCGCTGAACCGCCTTGAGCTGGGGGCTAGGGGCCCAGATCGCCCGCGCCGAGCCGTCGCGTTTGGGGATCGTAAAGCGGTGATAGTGGACAAACGTCGCATCGTCGCGGTGAAAGGCGAGCCAGCGCAGAGTCGCGATCGACAGGCCGAGCACGTCGGCAAGCGCCTTGGGATTGTCGAGTTCGGGCAGCTCATTCTCGCGGGCCCGCTCTTCGGGGTTGCGCAGATCCCAGCGATCAAAGTCGAGGTCGTCATTCCAAAAAATGCCCTCGCCCAGGTGCACGATATGGGTCGCTCGATAGGCGAGCCACGACTCCTTTTGCAGGCTTATGCGCTCGGCGGCCTCGACCTTCAGCGCCTTTTTGTAGCGGCCAAGTTCGGCCTTTGACATCTCGTCGGTCGCCTTGCGCTCGACTAGATAGCCGCGCTCCACGAGCTGCTTTTGGACGTAGTTGTCGATACCCCCGGCGCGGTCGATGCCCTGCCAGAGGTCTACGAGTCGGCTGTAGTCTGTTGACGTTGCCATGATTACACCGCCGCCTCATCGAGATAACCGCGAGCCACAAGCTCATCCGCACGGGCAAAGAAGGCCGCTCGCGCCTCCGCAACTGTATTAAAGACCAGGCTCTGGACACGCAGGTGAGCACCCCGTTCGCCCCAACGCAGCTTGATGCGTTGTCGGTCGAGCGCCAGCTGCACGACC
>Ga0256845_1001358_pt1 | contig 19805 bp, 23 predicted proteins | sample RiftiametaG_FD_189101 | JGI IMG/M metagenome (GOLD analysis project Ga0256845, IMG submission 189101) | Tube worm associated microbial communities from hydrothermal vent at the East Pacific Rise, Pacific Ocean - Riftia | ecosystem: Host-associated > Annelida > Integument > Unclassified ...
CCCCGATGTTATCCAAAAAATATTTGACTTTCGTATGCTGCTGTGTTTGTCTCTTGGAAGTCATGTATGTCGAACGTTCCAAACCGATTTCGGCGGGATCGCAGAGACCCCTCGTCTTTCGCCACGGAGGGGCGTCGAGATTTTACATAGGAGGAATATGATATGAAAAAAGCATCGAAACTCACGCTCACCCTGTTGCTTCTCTCTGGAGTGGTGTTATGCTCTCTGCCTGCGTCTGCCCTGGAGAAAGTCGCTGTGTTAGATTTTAAAAGCATTTTAGCTCCGCCAGACTTAGGAATCGCGGTTGCAGAAATTCTTCGGACAGAATTGGTGGGAATCGGGGAATATACCGTGATCGAACGAGGGATGCTGGAACAAATTCTGCGCGAACAGGAACTCCAGGAGACCGGCGTTGTTGATTCGGAAACCGCGGTAGAGATCGGAAAGTTAGTCGGTGCAAACCTGGTCGTGATCGGAAGCATCGTCAAAACCGGAACAGTGTATACGATTAATTCCCGCTTCATTGATGTGGAAACCAGCATTGCGAAAGTTGGGCAGAATATCAGAGGACAGGGAGAAGACCAAATATCCGACATGGTTCACCAGTTGGCGTTGATTATCGCCGGGAAAACCGTCACAGAAGAAGTTGTCGCCAGACAATCCTCGCCGCAGACGGGAGAAACCTATCTTTTTTCCTTTGAAGAACGCGATGAGATCGCCCAGTGGCAGCCGACCAATGATGATCAAAACATTCATCTCAAGCGTTCCGGGAATCATCCGACAGAGGGAAAGTACACGTTAAAAGTCAGGCTTCCCAAAAGTTCGCCTGACAACGCCTATCCAGGAATTTACACCCGGGGTTTTCTGCAGAATTGGTCGCCCTACACCCAATTTGCCTTTGATCTCTACTTTGAACCAGTGAAAAAAAGTCCTAAGCCCCCCATACTGTTAGCTGTTCGAATTGATGATAACCACAGCACCTCCTATGAAAACCGCTTCCACCTGGAAGACATTCTGCTGAAACCAGGAGAGAATTCTATTCACATTGCGGTAAAAAAGATCGGAGAAATACTTGACATCAATGCGATAACAGCTGTCTACATCTTTTTAGGGGAGCCTGAAGAAAGAACAACGCTCTATTTTGATCATATCCGACTGAAATGAAACCAACCATAACCCGCAGGACATTTTTACGACTCGGCACGACTGCCGCCTGTTCCCTGGCTGTAGGAGGGTGCGATTTTTCCTCCTCCACGAACCCAACTCCAGGGAACGGCAGTTCGCCGTCTGAATTCCGTGGTTTTAACGTGCATCCTTATCAGGGACAACTCTTCACGGTCCAGATGCAGGCTTTACGGAATATCCGCGCAACCTGGATTCGAACCACATTAGGACTTCAACGTGATATGGCCGGTCCCTATGCCATGGCTGGCCTGAACGTGCTCGGACTCATCGGAGATTTCCAGCATACCACGCTCAATAAAACCGACTGGCCTGACATGGTCGAAACCGTGATTCGCCGCTATCCCACCATTCACTACGTTCAAATCCTGAATGAGCCTAAAATTTTTTATAATCTCTCCAATGTGGAATATGTACTCGATTATCTCAAACCAGCTCACGATCTCATCCGCCGGAAATTTCCTGCTCTTAAAATCGTTTCCGCCGCCCCGATCGGACAATACAGCGGCATTCAGGATTTTGTCGAAATGAGCATTGCCGGAGCAGATCAGTATTGTGATTATCGGGGCGTCCACATTTATTTTGAACAAGATATGATTTATTCCTGGCGGGAATTCCGTTTAGCCACCCAAAAACCGATTATGCTTACGGAAACCGGCACCAGACGGCCTGAGAAACAACTCGATTGGTGGCAAATATACATTCCCGAGATGAAGCGGGTTCTGGAGACCGAGTTCGTTTTTTACTATGCGTTGCTCGAACAGCCCCAATATACTGGGTTTGAAATTATTCGGGCCGAACGTGACAGCAATGGTCAGGTTGTACCAGCGACCGGTTCTGCCTTGTACAATTATTTGAAAAGTTAACATGATTTTTTCATGAATTCACTCACCTCATATTTTCAACACGTTCATCGTCCGGTGTGGGCGGAAATCAATCTGGATCATATCGCTCATAATCTTCAGGAATTTCGGCGAATTATTCCGCCCCATACGCAAATCATGGCGGTTGTCAAGGCCGATGCCTACGGGCATGGGGCAATCGACGTGGCACAAGCCGCTCTCCAGGCCGGGGCGTCCCGATTAGCCATTGCCCTGCTTGAAGAAGGTATTGTCTTACGCCAACACAATTTTACCGCTCCAATTTTGCTGTTGGGGGTTTCAGCCCCCGGCACAGAGGATGCCGTGCTGCAATACGATCTGTGCCCCACAATTGCTTCCATTGAATCAGCGCAACGATTTGCCGACCGGGCTGAGGCCAAAGGCAAAACCATCAATTTTCATCTCAAACTCGATACCGGCATGGGACGCATCGGAGTCCGCCCGGAACATCTTACTCAATTCCTTGAGGGTTTGCGACAACTGTCCCATCTCAGAATGGAAGGCGTATTCAGTCATTTTTCCAAAGCTGACGAAAGCGACAAAACCTACACTTACCAACAATTACGCCGCTTTCACGAATGCCTGTCCATTATCCGGCAGGCCGGATTCAACCCTCAAATCACATATTTTGCCAACAGCGCCGGAACCATGGAATTCCCGGAATCACATTTCGACATGGTGCGGCTTGGCATTTCGTTGTATGGGTTATACCCGTCAGATGAAGTAGACCGCTCAGCCGTCCGACTCAAACCGGTCATGAGTTGGAAAACCCGAATTATCCACCTGAAGACCTTAGCTCCGGGAGAGGCTGTCAGCTACGGCGGTATTTTTATCACCCAACGTCCGACCGTTGTCGCCACCCTTCCACTTGGTTATGCGGATGGATTTCGTCGTCGCCTGGGGCAGAAACACTGGCGCGTGCTCGTGAAAGGCCGGCGCGCCCCAATCATCGGCAGAGTGTGCATGGACATGTGCATGATTGATGTGACAGAAATCGAAGGCGTGGAGCTTGGGGATGAAGTCGTGTTGCTGGGAACCCAGGGTCAGGAAACCATTCACACCGATGACATGGCTGCTGCGCTTGAGACGATCAATTATGAGATTACCTGCCTGGTTGGCAAGCGTGTCCCGCGAATCTATCTCCAGAATGGGGAAATCACTGCGATTACCAGCTTGTTGGGGCGGCAAGAATCGCCATAATTGGGGGATCAATAGTTTAAAACCAAGCTATCCCTGGAAGGATTTGAAATTTTACTTGACAAAGAGACAATGGTGAGTTTATCGTAATTCTGTATGAATTGTGTCAGCAACTCTTCAGGCATTTTAGACAGAATTGACAGAATTGACAGGATAAAGAAGAACTGGTAACCCGTAACCCGTAACCCGTACCGTAACCCGCACCACTTTTCATCATCCTGTTTATCCTGTTCATCCTGTCTAAATATCTTTTCATGGAAACCTCAAAATCATTTCAGCGTACCGTTAAAATTCAATATCATCGTGACGCCACCAGTGGAGGCGGTCGCGCCAAACTTACGATTCCGGTTCGTATCCAGTTGGAGGCCGGGGTGCAAAACGGTAACTTCATGGAATGGGCCGAACAGCGCGGGAGAATTGTTGGGAAACCGGTATTCGCCCCGTCTCTTCACACGACGACCGTATTTCCAAGTGGTCGGGATCAGCTCTATTGCCTTTTCCCCGGCGTATTTTGGAAAAAATATCATCTGGAAAAAGGGGCAGAATTTCATTGGCGATTGAAAGGCTCGCGGGCACAAGGGTTCATTGAAATCCCCGCTGTAAAGCCTCAGCCCCGTCCTGTTCGAGCCAAAGATACGTCGCCTGAAACCACTCAGACCGTCTACCTGCTCCGCCACCAGACCCGCTATCGCAGTACGGTTCCCGTTGAATTCTGTCGTGCGCTCAGCCTGAGTGCAGAACACTTTGTTCGTTGGCAGGACACGGGCGACACAATTACTTGCACCCCAGTCATGGAGGAAGCCATGGACACCACCGGCGTTGAACTCCGCAAATCCGGAACCCAGGTAGAAATCCCTAACTTCTTGTGTAAAAAATACGACCTGTTCGGCAAAAGCTGTGCCTGGATGCTGAAACAAGGGATACTGACCGGCACGATCCGGCTGTAAACGTCACACATGAAGTGTTTTAAAACCCGTACCCCGTAAATGGGACGTCCCTCCGGGACGAAGGATGGAGAAGGATGACTTTTGATCCCACCGATGAATCAGTGGGCTAATATCGTCATGTCCCTCCGGGACAGGAAAACTCCGCAACTCTCATCGGCAATAGTATCACCGATTTCTTTTGGAACCTTAATGGTAACTTCTGTCAGCATACAATGTTCCCTGCTCCATGAAATTTCTTCATTCCTACAAGTCATGATTATCCATATTCTGCTCATTGCGTCAAGAGATTTTGACCAAAAACAACGTTGAAGGCAGCATTCCCATTTCACGAAAGATGTCCCACAGTCAGCCTTTGGGAAAAATAGGGTTGTTTTGCAGGGAATGTCAGGGTCGTTCAGGATTTTCCCTGAAATGTGTTTTAATTCTTGACTTTCCTTGTGCTTCTTCCATTATAGTTTTATACCTAATCTGTCGTGTATACACAAAAGTTCCATCATCTACCGTGCTGGAGACTATTCACTATTTATGAGGAGGAAGAGTATCTATGTCAGGACATTCAAAATGGCACTCCATTAAACATAAAAAAGCCAAGGCGGATGCCCAACGAGGGAAGATTTTTACTCGTTTGATTAAAGAATTAACGGTTGCCGCCAGAATGGGCGGAGGCGACCCCGATTCAAACGCCCGATTGCGAACGGCAATGGCAACCGCAAAAGCCGCGAATATGCCTGCGGAAAACATTGATCGCGCTGTGAAAAAGGGTACTGGCGAGCTGCCTGGCGTGACCTATGAAGAGATTACCTATGAAGGGTATGGCCCGGCAGGAGTGGCCATCATGGTCGAGACCATGACCGATAACAAAAATCGGACTGTGGCGGAAATCCGCTATATTATGGGGAAAAACGGCGGAAATGTCGGCGCAGGCGGGTGCGTGGCCTGGATATTCCACAGTAAAGGAATTATTACTGTAGAGGCAGAAGGCGTTGATGAGGATGAACTCCTGGAGATCGCGCTGGAAGCCGGAGCAGAGGACATGGTGAATGAAGATGGCGTGTTTCAGATCACGACGGAACCGGCCACATTTGAGGATGTCCGCAGCGCCCTCGAAAAAGCAGGCATTGAAATCGCAAACGCTGAACTAACGAAAATTCCTGAAAATACCGTGGACGTGAGCGAGAAAGATGCTCCCAAGGTGCTTCGCTTAATGGATGCCCTGGAAAACCATGATGATGTGCAAAATGTGTATGCCAATTTTGACATCTCAGAAGAAATCCTGGCAGCCCTGGAAGAATAACGATTCATGCGCGTCTTTGGGATTGATCCCGGCTCGTTGAAAAGCGGGTATGGCATCGTTGACAGTCAGGGGGCTGATCTTGTGCTTGTTGAGTATGGGGTAATTCGGACAGGTCCGAATCTGTCGCTTGCTCAACGGCTGCTCCGGATCAGTACTCGCCTTGAGGAACTTCTCCGGCAATACGCGCCCCAGGAAGTCGCTGTTGAGGATCTGTTTGTCGCCAAAAACGCCAAATCATCTCTGAAATTAGGCCATGCCAGAGGCGCAATTTTATTGACCGCCGCGCAGGCCGGATTAGAGGTGGTGGAATATACGCCATTGGAAGTCAAACAATCGGTCGTTGGGTATGGCCGGGCCGACAAATCGCAGGTTCAGCAAATGGTGAAAGTGCTGCTCAAGCTCCGGGAAATCCCCAGACCAGACGATGCGGCTGATGCATTAGCCATTGCGATCTGCCATCATCATTCAGCCAAAATGAAACGACACATACAGAATGCCTGTGTATAGTAGATGACATCACGAAGCAGGATGAGTTAAAGCGGATGTGGGAAAAACAAGAATTTCATAAATTACCCCCATTGGAGTAAGTGATGGACATCCCAAAAGTGACGTCAGCAAAAGTGATTGACGATCAAACATTACTCATAGCTTTTGATAATCGTCAAAAGAAAAAATATGATCTCACTCGCTTGTTGGATCAAGAGATGTTTGCTCCTTTAAAAAATCCTGCTTTGCTAAAGGCTATTCAAGTAGAACAAGGCGGATATGCCGTTGTTTGGGATGAGAATATTGATATTAGTGAATATGAACTATGGAGTCATGGGCAAACAATACCATAGGAACTCCAGCGATCTGGGGAACCGATGGAAGACTGCAAACAACCTGCCCATTGACTACTGGCTGCTCACTGGTCGCTGATTACTGATATGATCGCACGTTTAACCGGAAAATTAGCCGTTAAAAATCCTGACGAAATCATTCTCGATGTCAGCGGCGTCGGGTATCAGGTGTTCATCCCGCTTTCGACGTTTTACGAACTGCCGGAGCGGGGAGACGTGTTGATGTTGCACATCCATACGGCGATGCGGGAAAATGCCTTCGAACTGTACGGCTTTCTCACGATGAAGGAGAAAGCAATGTTCCGGCTGCTGCTCAGCGTGTCCAAAATAGGACCAAAGCTGGCTCAGAATATTTTATCCGGAATTTCGAGTGACGATCTCACGTCTGCCATCTTAACCGGTGACATTTTGAAACTCAATACGATCCCAGGCATCGGTAAGAAAACTGCCGAGCGGATGATTCTGGAGCTCAAAGATAAAGTCCCGAAAACGCAGGGAGCCGACCAGGATGTTGTTGCTCTTTCCGGTGAACTCCTTGATGATGCGCTGTCAGCGCTACTCCATCTGGGCTACAAACGCGTCACCTCAGAACGCGCTGTGAAACGAGCGATGAATGAAGCCGGCCGGGATGGACAGCTCGAAGATATTATTCGTCTTTCACTAAAATATCTGGCAGGAGTCTAAGACATTGTGGACACTGATGACCGTTTAGTCAACCCCGATACAAAAGCCGAAGATTACGAAATCGAGCAAACTCTGCGGCCGCAGAGAATCGAAGAGTATATCGGACAGCAAAAGCTCAAAGACAACCTCAAAATCTTCATTCAGGCAGCCAAAGAACGAGGGGAAGCCCTGGACCACGCACTTTTCTATGGGCCGCCGGGACTTGGTAAAACCACTCTGGCCTATATTATCGCCAAAGAGATGAATGTCAGCATCAAAACCACTTCGGGACCAGTGATCGAACATGCGGGAGCCTTGTCGGGTATCCTGACCAACCTTACTGAAAAAGACGTGTTGTTTATTGATGAAATCCATCGCATGAACCGCGTGGTGGAGGAAAATCTCTATCCGGCCATGGAGGATTTTCAACTCGATCTCATTGTCGGACAAGGGCCAAATGCTCGCTCAATCAAACTGAATATTCCGCACTTCACCTTGATCGGCGCCACAACCCGTGTTGGTTTGCTCACTTCTCCTCTGCGGGATCGATTTGGAATTATCCATCGACTGGAATTTTATACCCCGGACGATCTGCAGCAAATTGTGACCCGTTCGGCCAACATCTTAAACATTCATATCGATCAGCAAGGGGCGCATGAAATTGCAAGACGTTCGAGGGGGACTCCGCGTATTGCCAACCGCTTACTGCGCCGAATCAGAGACTATGCTCAGGTCAAGGCGGATAATATTATTACGCTTGAGATTGCAAAAATCGGCCTCAAAATGCTCGAGGTCGATGAACAGGGGCTTGATTATATGGACCGCCTGCTGCTGCTGACCATTATTGAAAAGTTTGAGGGCGGTCCGGTAGGACTTGATACGCTTGCCGCGTCAATTAGCGAAGAAAAAGATACAATTGAAGATGTATATGAACCGTACCTGATTCAGTGCGGCTACCTGGAACGAACACCGCGCGGCAGAAAAGCGACACGACTGGCCTATCGGCATTTCGGCATGGAGAATGTCTTTCAGGCCCGGAAAGTAAAGAGTGTTCAGCAAGATTTATGGTAAAGAGGAGTCGTTCATGACCAGCATGGGCATGCGCGCGGGATGAAATGACCTCTCCCCCTTCGTCTTGTAGGAGAGGGGCCGGGGGAGAGGTCATTTACAAGGGAGGGAGAGATGGCTGATACAATTGCGATGATTCTGGCTGGCGGCCAGGGAAGCCGTCTGGCAATTTTTTCGAGTTCACGGGCAAAACCAGCCGTGCCGTTTGGCGGCATTTACCGGATTATTGATTTTTCGGTCAGCAATGTGATGCACGCGAAAATTGACGTGGTTGGCGTGTTAACGCAATATCGCCCCAGTTCACTGATGGATCACCTCAAAAGCGGGGTCCCCTGGGATTTGATCGGTCGAAAACGGGAAATTAAAGTGCTCCCACCCTATACCGGCACTCACAGTTCTGATTGGTATCAAGGCACGGCTGATGCTATTTATCAGAACCTCTGGTATATCAAACGCTATCGTCCGAAAAACGTCCTGATTCTCTCAGGCGACCATATTTACAAAATGGATTACTGGGGAATGCTCGCTTATCATGAACACAAGCAGGCGGACCTGACTATTGCGACCATGCACGTCCCCCTGAACGAAGCGAACCGTTTCGGCATTATGACCGTAAATGAAGAAAATCAGATTGTCCGGTTCCAGGAAAAGCCCAAACAGCCTGAAAGTACGCTCGCCTCAATGGGAGTCTATGTGTTCAATGCTGATATGTTGATTGATAAACTGGAAGCCGACGCCAAAAACCCTGGGAGCCACCATGATTTTGGAGGAAACATTATTCCGGGCATGATTGAACACCAACGGGTGTTTAACTATGTCTTTGAAGGGTATTGGCGTGACGTCGGGACAGTGCAGTCTTACCTGAACGCCAATATGGACATGCTTGATCCGGCATCGGGACTGGAAATTGCTTCATGGGACGTAAGAACCAATCTGGAAGAACGTAACGTGGCCGACCGACCGCCAGTCAAATTTCTGAAACATGCTGACGCATCAAATTCTGTCATTTCCAGAGGCTGTATTATTGACGGTGTCGTTGAACACAGTATTTTGTCGCCTGGCGTGGTGATTGAACAAGGGGCAGTCGTCCGCAATTCCGTCATCATGCACGATTGTGTCATTCAAAAAAACGCGATTGTGGAAAATGTGGTCAGCGATAAAGATGTTGTGTTCGGAAAAGAGTGCCGCGTGGCAGTCAGCGGAGACAATACGCCAAATGAACAACTCCCTGCCTTTTTGAATACCGGCATTTCCATTTTCGGCAAAGGAGCCGTTGTGCCGGAGAAACTGACAATTGAACGGAACTGCATGATCTATCCGAAAGTCACAGCCTCTGATTACCCGCAAAGCGTGCTAAAAAGCGGGCAGGTCGTCGGAAACGATGATTAACGATTGCTGATTGGTAAAAAACGTATGAGTATCGCAGAAAAAATTCTTCAGTCATACATTGGGCGGATGAGTCAGGCTGAAAAAGAAGCGCTTGTAGAAAGAGCGGTGACATATTTTTTCGAGAGCATGAACCCGCAGGAAAAGCAACAGCTTCTCGAAAAACTCCTCCAGAAAGTCCTGGAAGGGGTCGATGTGAAGGAATTCTTTCCCAGCATCATGACAATGCTTTGGAAACGAGTCAAAACCGACGAAGAACGCAGAAGTATTCTTTCGGCCATGTCGCAATTGGCAAGCAGCACTGGCGGCAAATTATCAGAGATGTTCCAGAAGGTGTTTCAAACATCGCCTGAAAATCCTGTCGAAGAAGAGGAAGCAGTTTTAACATCTACCGCAGAGACGCAGAGACGCGGAGCATAAAGAGTCAGGAAGAAAAAAGCGGGTGCGCGTAGGGGCGGGGAAACCCCGCCCCTACGCTGGATTCACGTCCCATCCCGTGCGTGTGTCCAGTCATGGTCATGGACCACTCCTGATTTGCGTATGGGAAGAAGCCCACTTTTCTTATCACGAGTTCACATTAATAAGCAAATGTTTTTATGCTCTGCGTCTCTGCGTCTCTGCGGTGATCTTTTCAGAAACTCACCTGAAACGGATTCGGTGTGAACGTCAACACAAACAGGGCAAGCGCAATCCAGCCGATCACTTTGCGGGTGGTGTCCAGGGGGCGGTAATCATCCATCGTGGGCGGATGTTTTCTGCCAATAACAAAGAGCAGCAACACACACCACAACAGCCAGCCTTGCCAGGCTACAATCCCTAAGATCAACATCACGGGCAGAATAATGTAGGACAGCAGGTAGTGGTATTTCCGTCCCAGAATCGCGTAAGCAATATGTCCGCCGTCAAGCTGCCCGACGGGCAAGAGATTCAGCATCGTGACCAGGAGTCCGATCCATCCGGCAAAGGCCATGGGGTGCAGGAAAATGTCATGCTGTTCGGGAACGACTCCAATCGTGATTCTGGACAAAAAAGAAAATAACAGTGATGAACCTAGCGAAATCCCGCCTTGCATTCCGACGGTCGTTTTAATTTCTGAAAGGTACAACCCGATCACGGTGGCCGGAATAGCCACGAGAACTCCGGCAATCGGCCCGGCGGCTCCGATGTCCAACAGAGAACGTTTTGAATATAAGGGCGAGCGCATTTTAATGACCGCCCCAAAGGTGCCGATAATTGAAGGGGCTGGGATAAAATAAGGCAATGAAGCGTCAACCCGGTGCTTTTTCGCCATAAAGTAATGCCCGAATTCATGGAATAACAGAATCGTTAACAGGGTGATTGAAAACGGCAGCCCGCGATGGAGTTGCTGTAAAATGGGAACCCCTGGTTGAGCATCCATGAAGGCTCCGGCAAAGGTGGTGGAAAAAAAGGTGGCAATAAACAGAATAATATTGAGCCGGGGACTTGCACCGCTTTTCCGGGCAGTCTCCACCTTTTCCGGCAGGTTGCCATCAACACGATACTCAACGTCTATCGGGTCTGATGGGCTATAGGGAAATCGTTCGTTCATAATATAATTTGGTTATCCTGTCTGGTGAAGGTGTTCCCCTCACCATAAACACGTTAATGATCGCTCGTGGTCTGATTATGATGACGCCCTCGATAACACATCCAGAAATTGCTCAATTTCTTGTTCAAATTGAGCCACTACATCGGGCAATGCTTCTGCAAGTGGAGATAATTCTTCTTCCCGAAGTAAAACTCCATAGGCATGGACAAAAAAGTGTCGAAATCCCCGATAGACATCAAGTCGTTCAGATAATTCGGCAGAAATGATCCCTTGTTGAATCGCCACATCAAGCAAATCTTTATGAGAAGACGCCGACCGGGAAAGAAGCACCTGTTGAAACTTCAATATCCGCTTCAACATATTTTCCATTCCCGTATAGCAGTGATGTAAACAGGCTCCAATCGCAGACCATTCTATCACGTCTTTTTCAGGACGACTGAGAGCTTCCTGGAGGACATCAAGGGTTTCTCTGATATACTCCTGCTCAATCGAAACTTCCCGAACGAGTTTAACCATAGATTTTTATCGCCTGAGATGTGATCATCTCGGTGAATCGGGATGGATATGACAAATTGACAACATCCACAGGTTTCGAGAGATACCGCAACAATTTTCCATAAAAGGCAAAAAATGCGAGAGATGAAATACCTTTGACAGCGAGATCAATATCATGGGCATGTTCAGGAGCATCGAGTGATGATCCAAAGACATAAATTTCATCAACGCTAAATTGCCTGGCATAGGAAAAAATAATAGATCTATCGCGTTCGCTGAGCATGGGTGTCTCCCAGGTTTTCTTATGGTAGAATCAGGTTATAGTGCAATATATCCTCAAACAGGAATCCGTCAAGCAAATTGTCGCATTTTTCGTGATTTACAGATGAAGCTGCTGCTCATGCCAGATGCCCGAAATAGAATGTTGACAATATCTACAGCGGCCCTGGTCATCAATATCTATGCTCACGATGCGATAGCCAATCCGTTTTACGACAACTTTTTGACAACTCGGACAATAGGTGCTTTCCCCTTGATGCCCGGGCACATTTCCGACATACACATAGTGGAGTCCCGCGTCCATCGCAATATCCCGCGCCATTTCAATTGTGTTGACCGGAGTGGGGGGCAGGTTTTTGATCTTGTACATAGGATGGAAGCGGGAAAAATGAACCGGGACGTTTTCTCCAAGTTCCTGATAAATCCAATGCGACATGTCCCGGATTTCTTGTTTGCTGTCATTGAGGGTTGGCACGATCAACACGACAATTTCATACCAGATTCCGCTATCTCTGAGCGTTTCCAGGGTTTGTAAGACCGGCTGTAATTTTCCGCTGCACACGTCCCGATAAAATTTTTCCGTAAATGCTTTCAGATCGATTTTAACGCCGGTCAATTGCTGGCAAAGCTGCATCATCGGCTCTTTGTTGATGAAACCGTTTGAAATCATGACCCCGCCAATGCCGTGCTGCCTGGCATACACCGCCGAGTCATACATATACTCATAAAAAATCGTCGGTTCGGAATAGGTGTACGCAATTGTTTGACATTTGGTGCGTAACGCGATGTCGGTCACGCCTTCCGGCGGAAGGGTGTAGGTTTTGACGTGTTCGGGCCGCACCTGAGCAATGTCCCAGTTCTGGCAGAATTTACACTCAATATTGCAGCCGGCCGTAGCAATGGAAAACGCCAGGGAACCGGGTAAATAATGGAATAATGGCTTTTTTTCAACCGGATCGATATGAGCAGCACAGGGCTGTGAGTGGACTAAGGTGTAATATGTACCTTGCCGGTTTTCGCGCACGCCGCACAATCCGCGTTCCTGATCCGCAACCGCGCACTTCCAGGGGCAGAGCTTGCACTGCACGCGCATTTCTTCCAGGGGTTCATAAAACATCGCTTCTTTCAGGAACGGGATGTCGTCCTGCGTTTCCTGAAAATGTAACCCATCCAGCCCGGTGTGCGCGGCCTGATCCTGGGCAAATCCCTTTTGTACCCCAAAAAATGGCGAGCACAGGCCCAATCCTACCGTCCCGGCCGAGCTTAATTGTAAAAACTTGCGTCGTGAATATTGTGCGCTCATTATATCAAAAAAATCTGGAAGGGAAAAATGAGTGGAATTTTCTTCTCTTCCATGATTCTACCATTCCAGATTTTCTCCTGGATAAAGCCTCGAACGTCCCTCCGGGACGGAAGAACCCGCAACCCGTAACTCGCAACACCTTTCATGTCGCACAATACACAATCTCGATTTTCGACAGATCATCTTCGCCCAACCCATAGCTGGCGGCAGTATGGATGTATTCAGGATACCGCCCGACCTCCCGGAAACTTTTCATTCCGCGTTCCTGACGTTTTTGTGCGAGAATATCCGCCCCCACAGCATCAAGAGCCACCGGATCAAAACTCAGGAGGATTGCCCCATATTGCCAGGTAAACCGGGGTTTAAATCCCGGTCCTCCATGATACTGGGGAACCAACGCGTCACAAATGGTGAGGCGCACACGTTCTCTGATATAAGGATGGGTATTCAAATCAGCAATATAGGGATTACAATTATTGAGGTGGTATTTGTTCGGATTATGAATTGCGCCGTAAAAATTTTTCATGCCGATTGATACACCGGCTAAGTCGTGATCTTTGAGGATCGGCGCGTTAATCGTCGCTGAACAATGAGTCGAGAGCAGTGTGCTGAACAAACTTCCGATTTGACCCGCGCTGCTGGGGGTCGTTTCGTAGCCTTGGCGCAAAGCATCGGTTCCAAAACATTTGACGCCTCGCCTGCCGGTATTGATGACAAATCCAGCGCGTTTCAAATCCCGATTGGCTTTATCCCAGACCAGAATCTGTTCATCGGCAATTCCCGCCGTGTTCAAACCTGCCACAATCGCCTCAACCACTTCACGATGAGTTGAGAGACCTCTTCCGGCAAGGCAGTTGATTTTTAACCCGACAACATCTGTGGGCCGAAACACGCTCTTCCAGGCAGCAATCGGGGCAGATGTCCCCACCAGTTTTGTGATACCGGCGGTCAGCATCCGGTTGACCACATCCTGACGGATGGTATGCCCCTGAAAGACAGAAGCGTCCTGAGCGATAACGACTTTTGAGATATTTTTCATAACGCCTCTCGCTTCTCTGGCCTCACGCATCACGCGTCGGCAGATGACGAGCCCTCATTAGATAACGGTACGCAATTTCTCACATCTTGTCAAGCATTCATCAAAGATTGAAACGGAAATCATTGTGACAATTTTCTGAAACTCCTTGACAGATTCAGCCTTGCCTTCCATACATGTCATATTTCACGAATATGGACTTTGCCGTATATATTATGGAATAAAGGATATGCCAGTCAAAACAGTCGTATCAGATTCACTTCAACAAGCCATGTTGTTTGAGGTTCCAGTGCGGGGAGCGTATATTTCCCATCCAAAAGATATATCTCTTCCTTTTTATCCTGTTTATGAAGTAAATCAAAATATTCTTTTCGAAGGCAATAGCATAGAATGGCTTCAAGGCATAGAAAGTGAAACGGTCGATCTTATTTTTGCAGATCCTCCCTATAATATCAAAAAAGCAGATTGGGATAAATTTGAAAGTCAAGAGCAATACATCGAATGGTCAATGTCCTGGATACAAGAAGCCGCTCGTATATTAAGAAAAAATGGAACACTCTATATATGTGGGTTTTCTGAAATACTTGCTGACTTAAAACATCCCTCCATGAAGTATTTCACAGGGTGTAAATAGTTAGTGTGGTACTATAAGAACAAAGCTAACCTGGGAAGAGACTGGGGACGCTCACACGAGAGTATTCTTCATCTGAGAAAAAGTAAAAAATTTACGATGAACATTGACGATGTGAGGATACCTTATGGAAAACATACGCTGAAATATCCTTCGCATCCACAGGCAGCAACGAGTCAATACGGGAATAAAGGGAAAAGAAATGACGTCTGGACACCCCACCCGTTAGGGGCGAAACCAAAAGATGTGATTGAAGTTCCGACAACGTGTAATGGTATGGACGAAAAGACGCCTCATCCGACACAAAAACCAGAAGAATTATTACGGAAACTCATTCTCGCGTCATCAAACGAATCAGATGTCGTTGTAGATCCTTTTTCGGGGTCGGGTACAACACTTGTCGTTGCTGAACAGCTCGGAAGGAGATGGATTGGATGTGAACTGAATCACGAGTACAACACATGGGCAATAGAACGACTCAAAAATGTGAGACGAAAGAGCAAAAAAGAATGGATCGTTTTTGACGGAACACATGAAGCGAGAAGAAATTCAATAAGATGAATGTAAAGCAAATAGTCAATCGAGCTACGAACAAAGAAAATTTCACAACTGTGTTTCAATGGGACAGGTGAGCGCAGACGTTATACTTTGCCAGTCCAGAAAGGATAAACAGGTTTTATGAAAAAAGAATTCGCTATCGTTACGGTTATCGGAAAAGATAAATGCGGGATTGTGGCCCGGATTTCAAAAGTGCTGTACGACGATCAGATCAATATCGAGGATATGAGCCAATCCATCATGGATGGATTTTTTGTGATGGGAATGCTCGTTGATATTCATGCTTCCCCCCACAATATCAAAGAAATTCGTCAGCGTCTGGAAGCAGTCGGCGAACAGATCGGTGTGTCCGTCACGATTCAGCATGAAGATATTTTTAACGCCATGTATCGCGTGTAAACCGAACAAGGAAAGACATTATGCAATTACGCTACACACCGGAAGAACTGTTTCAAGCCGTTCACATGGTGACGGAACAGCATTTTGATATTCGGACGATTACGATGGGGATCAATCTAAAAGATTGTATTGATACGAGCCTCGAACAGCTTCAACAGAAAATTTATGAGAAAATTACCCGCCAGGCTGCTCATCTCGTCAAAGAAGCCAACGCATTAGAGGAAAAATACGGGGTCCCGATTGTCAATAAGCGTATTTCCGTCACGCCGGTCGCGCTGATCCTGGAAGCCGCCCTCTCACGCAATCAGGACAAGGACGCTGACATGGCCCTGGCAGTCGAAGTGGGGAAAACCCTGGATGCGGCGGCAGAAGCCGTGGGCGTTGATTTTATCGCCGGATTCTCAGCCCTGGTGCAAAAAGGGGAAACCTACAGCGATACGGTACTGATCGATTCGCTGCCGGCGGTCATTGCTCAGACCAAACGCCTGTGCGGGTCGGTGAATGTGGCCTCCACGAAAACCGGCATTAACATGAACACCATTGCCCGTTTAGGAATCCTGATCAAAGACCTGGCAGAACGGACAGAACATGCCATTGGCTGCGCCAAATTTGTCTGTTTTGCCAATGCGGTTGAAGACAATCCTTTTGTGGCCGGAGCGTTTCACGGCGTTGGCGAGGCGGACGCGGCGATTAACATTGGCGTGAGCGGACCTGGGGTTGTCAAAAACGCTTTAGAGAATCATCCGAATGCTGATTTGACGGAGATCGCTGAGATCATCAAACAAACCAGTTTCAGAATTACCCGCGTTGGGGAACTGGTCGGACGTGAAATTGCCAAACGGCTGAACGTGGAGTTTGGGATTCTTGACCTGAGTTTAGCCCCGACTCCGGCTGTGGGCGATTCTGTGGCCGCGATCCTTGAAGTCATGGGACTGGCAAAAGCCGGAGCCCCCGGTTCCACCGCCGCTTTAGCGATGCTGGTGGATGCAGTTAAAAAAGGCGGCATGATGGCGTCGAGTTGTACTGGCGGATTAAGCGGCGCCTTTATTCCGGTCAGCGAAGACCAGGGTATGGTTGAGGCAGTCAAAGTGGGGGCGTTATGCTTAGAAAAATTAGAAGCGATGACGTCGGTGTGCTCTGTCGGGCTGGACATGATCGCGATTCCCGGGGATACGCCGCCGACCACGATTTCCGCGATCATTGCAGACGAGTGCGCTATCGGTATGATTAATAACAAAACCACCGGGGTCCGCCTGATCCCGGTTCCCGGCAAACAGGCCGGTGATTATGTCTCATGGGGCGGCTTATTAGGCGGATCGTATATTCTGCCGGTCAATGAATTCTCCGCCGACCGGTTTATCGCCCGGGGCGGCCGAATTCCTGCCCCAACAGTCGGTATCCGAAATTAACACGTTCTCGTAAGTAGGGGCGGGGTTTCCCCGCCCATGATCGGCGCGGAGACTGCGCCTTTCCATCTGTGAACATAACCCGTTACATGGGAGATGATAAAAAGTATAATCCCGTCAATCCTGTTCATCCTGTCAAAAAAAGGAAAAGATATGCACGAACAGTCATCACACCAGATTGATTGGTGGACGCTCGCCTTTTGGGGAACGGTGGCGTTGGCATTCTGGCTGCGATTTTACGATCTGGCCAGTATGCCGCTGCACCATGATGAGAGTTTATACGGCGTCTATTGCTGGCGATTTTTTACCGGGCAGGGCTATCAGTATGACCCGATGATGCACGGCCCGTTTATGTTTCATTTCCAACTCATCATTTTCTTTCTGTTTGGCGTGACCGATTTCTCGGTCAGAATTGCTCCCGCATTGTTCGGAACCCTCCTGATCGCCAGCACCTATTATCTCAAGGACATCATCGGAAAAATGGGGATCGTGCTTGTGGCGCTTTTGCTGACCTTTTCCCCCACGCACCTCTACTTCAGCCGGTTTATGCGCCACGACAGTTATATGGCCTTTTTCACCTATACGTCAGTCGTGTTCGGCCTTCAATATCATCGCACGCGCCGCAAATTTTACCTGTATCTGACCGCAGCATCTCTAGCGTTCATGTTCTGCGTCAAAGAAAATTCGTACATTCACACCTTTATCTTTGTCACATTTTTGCTCATCAAAGAGGTGGTGGAATATATCCTGCTACACCGCTCAGCGCTCCAGAGTCCTGGGCGTGGGCAATTCAGCGAGTATCTGCGCGAGCGTTTTCCCGATGACTATCGGGATAATCCTGTTACAAGGCTGCGACTTTTCTTCCGGGCACAAAAATATCCTCTCATCTTTGCCGGATTTCTGTTTATCTGGATTTATATCCTCTTATATACCACATTTTTTACCAATCCTGGTGGATTCTTAGACGGGGTGTATCGAAAATCCCTGAGTTATTGGTGGAACCAGCACAGTATGCAGCGCATTAAGGGGCCGTTTCTGTATTATGTGCCTTTCTTTTTCCTCTACGAATTGCCGGTAGTATTAATTGTATTCGGGGGCGCCTTTTCCACCTTTGTCAAACTGCTGCATCGCCTTGAACAGAGCATAAACGCCACAATTATGGCTGTCTGGCTTGTGGTCTTTCCAATCCTCCTGCTTGTCTTGTTTGGCAGGCAGGCTCTTCCTTCATGGCTGGGCTGGATGAACGTTATCGGCCTCAGTCATCTGGCAGACCTGTGTGTGGGACTGCCTGTGCTGGGGTTTATTGGGTGGGGCATTGGCTATACGATTGCGTATTGGAAACGCTTTACGGCCAAAAAATTTCTCGCATACTGGGCCATGAAAAGTTTTCTCATTTATACCCTTGCTTCGGCCTATTTTATCAGTCAATACGGCGATTTTCCGCTTTCGCAGGAAAAATTCGGGTTTACTCATCTGGAAACTCTGCTCGATCTTGTCGTGACGCTGTATATCCTCTGTACAGGGATAGGGGGCACACTCTATTTCATTATTGGCAGAAAACCTCTCTTCGCATTTTTTACCTACTGGTCGTCTATTGGCTTTCTTATTTATGCTTATGCCGGCGAAAAAGTTCCCTGGTTGTTTTTGCACGTTATGCTGCCGATTATGGTGCTTGCCGGGCTATACCTACGCCAAATCTTAACGGCTGCGTTCTGGCAGCGTCCTCACAATGGCGTCACAGCTTTAAAATATACTGCCGCCATCATAGGAACCCTGTTCATTGCGTTTACGCTGCATACCACGTTTCTCCTGAATTATCACAACCAGGCGAATCCGGTAGAACGCATGGTATATACCCAAACCTCGGTCGATATTTTGAAAATGCTCGATGTGGTTCGCGATATTCAATTTGGGATAGGTGCGAACGAGGAGGAAAATCCGATTATCGCGGTGCAAGGCGATGCTGTCTGGCCTCTCGCCTGGTACTTACGCGACAATAAAGGGTGGTATCACCCTGGAGACATGACCGGAATTCAGCGACCAATGGCTGTGATGAATTGGGAGGAACGGGAGAAATACCATGAGACCTTTGCTGAGGGGTATCAGGAAATCCGGGTCAAATTGCGGGAATGGTGGGTTCCTGGACCTGACGGGGATCTGAAAAAATGGTGGGATTATTTCTTGTACCGGGAGGTGTATAATCCAACAGGGTCATCAGATATTGCGTTTTATGTCAAACGCTGAATTGCCCCCACTGGTAACTATCTCTGTTCTTCCATGCAACGTGTTATATGTCAACAATCGACCTTGGCCCCTGTCAGGGGTTTGAAACCCTGGCAGGGGCCAGCGTTACTCAACTTTTCATGCCGTGTACGCGTCGAAAGCAGAAACTTGTGGCGCGGTTCTTCTAAAAGAAGAAGGTCATCCCGCCATAGACCCGTTCCAGGTCTTTTATGTTACCATCTTCGGTCATAAAATAGGCACGGAAGTCTGCCCGAAGCGCGACATTATACGCGATGAAAATTTTTGCCCCCAAGCCCGTATTGATAGCAATATCTGTTCCACCGTTGGTAATCACTCCGCCGCCGCCAATAAAATACGGCACAAACGCTGAGACGCCAGAACCAAAATTCAACACAATATTTACACTTCCGTTAAACTTTGTCTCTTT